>Ga0210395_10000459_pt1 | contig 32236 bp, 28 predicted proteins | sample IncBWH4OmetaG_FD_150861 | JGI IMG/M metagenome (GOLD analysis project Ga0210395, IMG submission 150861) | Forest soil microbial communities from Barre Woods Harvard Forest LTER site, Petersham, Massachusetts, United States - Inc-BW-H-4-O ... | reverse complement strand
CTTTGCCATCCGGATGAAGATTTCACCCGGCTGCCCATTCGGATAAAGACCGACGGTTAGGTAGCCCTCGTTGCCGGCGATGGAGAAATGGTGTGTGAGACCCACCCGTTCGTCCGGAAGACGATGCCGGTTCGCGGCCGGTGGTCCTGACAGATTTTCTTGCTGAGGGGATTCACGCGCAGGTACTGCATTTACCGGCTGAGACATGGGAACCTCCGTTCTGGTATGCCATATGCGTGCGGAAGCTTGGTTTGTACCTCTGGATCAAAGCTCGGTCAAATGGCACACCAAAGAAAAGGTGGAACGACCCCGAAAATGGGAGTTTCCTCGATGCAGCTAGAGCTGTCGCTGAGTGATTTGGCGATCACTCATTGAAACTCATCTCGATGAGTGACTCGGCGATTTAGCCCTCATCGAGAAAACGCATCAATCCCTTCTGAATCGCCGATCTGTTATCCGCGCGCGCCTGCGCAAAACATTTGCAACGGCTAGTAGTGGCATTATCAGTTTCCAGCGGAGAGTTGGCCGCTGAAGGCTGAATAGGGTTTCTCAAGAGGTGGCTTTGCGGGTGAAAGTCGTCTTCAGCGGAATGGAGCGCCTGACTGAACTTCTCTTGCGTGAAAGGAGCGGTGATGACGTCGAATCCGCCTGCCGCCAGCACGCCCGCCCAGATCCTAAAGTCGCTTTTGAGCGCGTAGACCAGAATTGAGGGACGAGGATCGAGTAAAGACACGGCCCCCCATAACGACCACCATTCGTGAGACGCGAGGTCATCGGACGGGAGCAGCACAACTCCATACCGGCCCTGTTTCGAGACACGCACTAATTCTTCGACACTGAAGCATATGACCAGTCGCATGTGAGCGGCTTTTTTGAGTTCATCGAGGATCGACCACATTGAAGATGGCACAAGAGCCAGAATGCAAAAAGTCTTTTCACCAGTCATCCGCTCACCCCAAGCTATGTGTATGACATCCACAATAGAAGGATGTCGAACGCCATGAAGAGTGAGCTAACCGTGATCAAATCGGATCTGCCTGCAAGCATCGACCTGAATCGGTCAGGAACTGCCATTTAGCATTCGAGTTTCTAGCGAGAGTGGAAAAGCTTACTCCACCAGTTCTGCCGCGCAACGAAAGCGATTCGAGCGGGCAGCGAGAGATCAATTGACGTTCCTCGATCCGCATCGCTACGAACACTGAAACGGCCACCAATCGCCTCGGCCCTTTCACGCATCCCTACGAGACCAAAGTGTCCGTTGTAATGCGCGAGAAACGCACTCGCGTTCATCCCTATCCCGTCATCCTGGATCAACAGGCAAAAAAATTTGGGTGTGTAGGAGACCTGGATGTTGAGATTCTGGGCATTGGAATGCCGGTAGGCGTTCGTAAGGGCTTCCCTTGCGATCCAAACCGCTTCTTCGTGAGCGACGGCGCTCAACGGTCGGGGACTTCCTTCTGCCTCAACCGTCACTTTGCATCTGCGATCCTTGAAGAGTTCGCCTACGATCGATTGAATCTCTGCCGTGATATTCCCTTCTTGAGAGATGTTCCCTCTCATCTCCTTGATCCGGTCTCTACCTGAGACGAGAAGCGACTCTGCATTATCCAGGGATCGCTCCATCTCGTGTCGAATCTCCGGCGATACACGCTCGGTAAAGCTGGAAAAGCTTAGGACGATTCCCTGGAGTGCTTGCAGAAGAGTATCGTGCAGTTCTCGCGAGATGCGCATCCGCTCAGACATTCGTTCGTTGACCCGCAGCTCAATTCTCGCCGCGAGTTCCCGCACGCGGAGGAGATATGCAAACACGAGGATACAGATCACCAAGGCTATTGCGACTAATCGAAACCAAAAAGTCTGGTACCAAGCAGGCGCTATATCGAACTGAACTGAGGCACCCTTCTCATTCCATACTCCGCTGCTGTTGCGTGCCGCCACCTGGAACGTGTAATGACCCGGTCCAAGATTTGTGTAAAAAGCTTCCCGCCGCGTGCCAGCATCTTGCCAATCGGGATCATGTCCCATCAGCTTGTATCGAAACAGGACTTTTGAGGTATTAACGAAGGTGAGCGCCGTGTAATCGAGTTCAATGTCACGCGTGTGAGGCAGAAGATGCATGACCTCGGAAAACTGTATCTCACGGTGGTCGGCGGCGAGGCTTTCGATCTTTACCGGTGGAGGTGCGCGGTTGAGCGCTAGATTTAAGGGGTCCATTTCCTGGATTCCGCTTCCACCTGAAAACCACAAATGTCCGTTCGGAGACTGCGAAATTACTGGTGAAAAATCGGGCCATCTCGGATTGAACCCGTCGCTTGCATCGAACCGCAACTGGCTTCGAACGACAGCGTCCGGCGACTTCCAAAGCTGTTGGAGCTGTTTAGCGTCGATCCGAAATAATCCGCACCCCGCCGCAACCCACAGCGAGCCAGCGTTGTCGAAAGCGGAAGCGTAGATATTGCAGGATGCTATTCCGGGTGCTCTGGCCATTCTAATTTCGGCTCCGTGAATTATTACTAATCCTTCGAGGCACCAGACGTATACAGTCCCGTCGCTGCTTTGAAAAAAGCTTCTCGGGGTATTTTTACTCAGCAGGGAGCTGCCTACGGTTTCAATCCGGCCACCGTCAATGTGAGTCAATGTCTTTGATCGATCCAGGATCCAGATGCCGGAGCGAACATCCGCGATCGTGCCCATTGATATCGCCAACTTGTTAGGAAAGAGGTGAGCAACATGCTCGCCTGACGGAATATAAAATAGATTTCTTTTCGGTGCTCCAAAAATCGATATCCAGATAGTCCCTGTCGTATCCTCTACCATGTATCCCACTAAGCCGACTGACTGTCCGTCTTCCTGAAGTACAGGCTTCATCCCCCCTTTTGTCAGGTGGTAAAGGTTGAGGTCCATGCCGAACCAGATTTCTCCATTGTGGTCCTGCAGAATCGATGTGCCGTGCCTTCCCGGGACATGGATATTGTCTTCGAGCCTGGACACTGCCTGATGATCGAGAATATTGACACCTGAGATGAAAGTGGACCATATCCGGCCATCGCGAGCCGCAAGGACCGCCTCGTTCGTATCGTCTCTCAGGTGCTGCACTGATGAGTAATTCAATACACTGAGGTCTGTAAATCGATCGATCCCCTGGTTGGTGATAATCCAGATGCTCCCTTCCTGGTCCTGAAAAATGTGATAAACGGAGGTACCGGAAAGCCCTTCATTGTATCCGTATCGTTGGACCTGGTCGCCCCGAATCCGCAGAAGACCGTCACCGAGTGTGCCCACCCAGAGCATTCCATCGCGATCGACGAACATACTTCCCACTGAAACATCGCTCGAATCGAAACCGACAGTTTTGATGTTTCGAAAGTTTCCGTTGTCGAAATGCTCAAGACCCAGACTTCGGCCTCTGTAAGGAAATCCGACCCACATTCCTCCATGTGGATCAGCTGTCAAGGCGGTGATGCCATTGAGGCCAGTCTCCTTCTTGAGAGCCTCAACATTGATGATGCTGAACTTTCCCGAGTCGTAGTGTGCCATGGAGGTAATGCTTCCAAACCACATCCCACCATGAGAGTCTTCTGCGATTGCGGCCACACCCACACCACCTAGACCCAACTCGGGCGCAGTGTCCAGGCACTTCACAGCCTCATCCACGAGGCGGCAGATTCCGCTTGCACGGTCACGGACCTTGACTCGCCCGATCCAGAGCACATGATTACGATCTTCGACGATCTTGACGATGAATCCGCCTGGAAGAACATATTCCGACAATCTTGAACCGGTCCAACGATAGAGAGTTGATCTCTTGCCGATCCACAAACTTCCGTCGGAGGCTCCATAGAGAGCCTCCGTACGACCTTGAATCAGATGCGGATGGCCAGCGATCTCACTCATTGGAGTAAAACGTACACCGTCAAATCGCAAGAGGTCAGTGTCGGTTCCAATCCAAAGGTATCCGTCTCTTGTCTGCGCGATGGCCGAAGGGGCTGAGGCTAAAAGGCCATCCTGGAGGCGCCATGCCGTGTGAGCATACTGAGAGAGTGCCGTGTTTGGGTTTATCGCCAATAGGGGGCGCGAAAACCCAAACAGTAGCACAAGACACAACAATATGAGGCGCTTTGGATTCATTGAGTGCACTCGCGGCAAACCCAACTTCACATCGTCACGCGTCCAGATCGAAATAGCCTCTCTTCACTGCAATGGTCACAGCGTGCGTCCGATCATTCGCATTGAGTTTAGCCATCGCATTGGCGAGATGGGACTTTACTGTGTCAGGACTGATCGTCAGACGATCCGCGATGAGCTTGTTTGACAGGCCCTCTGCAACATGTGTGAGGATCTGCAGTTCTCGCGCCGAGAGGTCGTCATCGGCCACGTGCGACGCCATAGCAGCGGCTATATCCGGCGGGATCACCTTTTTCCCTGCGTGTACAGTCCGTATCGTGCTCAACAAGTCTTTTCGCAGAGAGCTCTTGAGCAAGTAGGCCATCGCCCCCGCCTTGAAAGCCCTGACCGCCTGCACGTCACCCTGATACGTCGTCAGGACGATGAAGCGGGCACTCGGAAACGTCGCTCGAATTGTCGTGACGACTTCGTTCCCTGACATATCTGGGAGGCGGAGGTCCATTAAAGTGACGTCAGGCCGAATTTGAGGGAAGAGTGACAATGCTTCCTGGCCGCATGTCGCTTCGCCGACGATCTCCATGTCCTCTTGGTGCTTCACTGAAGCGAGTACGCCGTCTCTCACCAACGGATGATCGTCGACTACGAGAACTCGGATTTTTCGAACCTCAGTTGTTGGCTCCATTCCTTCGTGTTCTCGGTACTCGCCCAAACGGGTGAAAAGAATTATCCCTGAATAGGCGTTGAGTGAGAGGACGCTCCGCTAGAAAATCTCAATATAGCCAGTTGTATCACAGCATTCTGGCCACGAGCGTAATTCAACTACGCCTCGCAGGAGACTGAAGATGACCCTCCCAGCCCAGATATTGGAAGCTCAAAACCAAACGCCAATCCCTGCCGCCTCACCGGAGACATGGACGCACGATGAGGTCCGAGAGGAACTGGATCGAATCCTCAAAAGTCGATTCTTCATCAAGTCGATACGGCTATCGTGCTTTTTGTCCACGGCTGTTGATTATCTTCTCGAAGGGAAAGCTCATTCTTTCAAGGAGTACACCGTGGGAACAGATGTCTATAAGAGGTCGGCAACTTACGATCCCACAGTGGACACGATCGTTCGGACCGAAGCACGACGCCTCCGAACAAAACTGAAGGAGTATTACTCCAGCTTCCCGGAACAGCATAGGGTGAGGATTGCTTTAAAAACCGGGAGCTATGTGCCAGTAATCGAGATGCGCTATTCGTCTCGATTTGAAGGCAGGCATGAAGTTGCCACCCCGTCGATCTCGCCCTTCCATGGCTATCTTTCGATAGCCGTAATACCCTTTAGTGCGAAAATCACAGAGCCGACCGTTCAGAATATCGCTTGCAATCTCGAAGAAGAACTGACTCACGAGCTTGCAACGGTCCCGAACATCAAAGTTTTTCGGAGCCCAGTCGGCGGTTGGGCAAATCCCGTAGAGCAGTTCTGTTCTTGGGACCGGTCAGGTGTCCAGTTTGCCCTCCATGGCCACATGCATCAATCGCCGGAGGCTGCTGTTATGCAGATTCAATTGACGACGATGCAGGGAATGATTCTCTGGTCCGGCCGATTCAGTTGCGAATCTTTGCAGAGCCAATCCAGCGAGATTGCATTTACAGTGCGCGCAGCCATTCTTGCTTCCACTATGCTGGGCGACCGATCCATGGTGAGAGAACTCACTCTCAGCAGTTGAGACAGACACGATCTCACCATGAGGGCACCTGCCTTATTCGTTTCGGGATCCTGCAGTCAAGTTGAAGCTCGTAACACCAATGTTCGGGTTAACTCACCGCTGCATTTCCCGATGTCACTCATGGTGCCGTGATAGCCACCGGCAGGGTACTTTGCTTTGCCTGAGTGCGTGAGCGCGTGCCCACTGTCGGCGGCTGACTCGCCGTCCAGAGTAACGTTTCGTTTGGTACATCGATGGATTGGTGGTGCCAGTACATGTTGCTTACAAGAGAAAAGCTTCTCTTTATGGATCGTCTGTCTGCACTCATGGTGGTCGACCCTCATGATGAACGATTAGAGATCTCGGCAATACTCCTTACCTGTCTCCCTGTGTGATTGTGAAGTCGAACGAAACGAGAGGCGGCGAAGTTGGCCGCCTCCTCTGGTCAGAATCAATCGAGTTTGCCGGGGGAGGGAGCAAGTGCCCAATCGAGTGCTAAGTCCGCAACTTCTTCCCAACCAGTCTCTCCGCAGGTGTAGTGGCTGCGTCCAGGGAACAGCTTATATGCGGCGATTGCTGCGGAGTGTTTGACGTTCTTTTTAAAATTTTCGAACTGTACGGAAGGTGGCAGAATTTGGTCGTTGCCCCCTGCGATAAATAGCAGTGGAGCGCGATCATCGTTGGCGAAGTTGTATGTGGTGGTTGCATGCGGCGTGAAGTTTGCAAAGCCGCCTTGAAACAGAACCCGCGCCGTCACAGGAACGGCATAACGATCGTAGACAACCTTCGACTCCTCGTCGCTCAGGTTGTTGGTGAATGCGTAGTGAAACTCTTCCTCGGTGATCGGAACAGCTCGGTGTAAGTTTGCTGGGTTGTGCAGGACTGGGAATGTCGCTCTTGTCTTGCTGAAGGGCAGAGCCAGGATGCCCTTCACGGCAGCACCATCGATGGATACTCCCGCCGCGCCGAAGCCAGCATCCAGGAGAAGCTGAACGAATGTGCCGCCGAACGAATGGCCCATAATGATCGGCTTTGTTTCGAGCTTCGAAACAATATTGGCAAGATGATCGAAGATTTCTCGAACACCAAGGTCTGCCAGTGGGGACGGATCACGGCGTAACGCCTCCACGCCGGCCACCCCTTGTTCCACTCCCGGATAGCCAGGTGTAATCACCTTGAGTCCTCGCTGCTCGTAACGCTTGACCCAGTGCTCCCACGCCAGTGGCGTCATCCATAGCCCGTGAATCAGTACTACCGTATCTGTTGCGACGTGTTCCATTTCTTGATCTCCTATCTTTTTCAATATGACCGTTGGGTACAAAGCATTGAGGTTTCACAGCGTGTGCTCTCCCTTCTCAAAAGAAGAACTGGCCGTTTTGGTAAAAAAGGGGGACCACCAAAGCGAATACAAACGCAGCAAATGAAGAATTTCTTCAATGCTGAGCCTCCATCGCAACTTGTCGTGTCTTCGGCACACAACAGCCTTCTTGCCTCGCGATTACGTACAGCTATACTGCGAGAAGTATGAGATGCTGCCAGGCAATTTGTATTGGAACAGGCATCACCACGAGCCGGAAGGTGCGGTGCGGTTTGCTCACGGTGAACTAGCCACTGCGCCTCTTCGGAAGAACGAGGCGTGCAGCATTAACCGCTGCACGAGTCCACTCCTGTAAGACACGAGTGAAGTAAAGAGTAATGCTCGCGATCTCGGGCGTAATCGTACTTGCTAGGCGGCGGCCATGGACATGCGACGCTCGCATTCGTCTATGCAAGTTAGGAGTGTCGCGTTAACCCTGGTCCTTGTCGTCCCAAAAAGGCTTGCCGACCTCTGGAGTGCTAGCGACGGCTAGCTCCTGCATTGGCGTCGGCACAGCCAGATAGCCCGCTCTTCCTGCCCTAGCCGCATCGGCAAAAGCCGTTGCCATCATTTCGGGATCAATGGCGCGTGACACAGCAGTATTGATCAAGATACCGTCGAAGCCCCATTCCATTACCTGGCACGCGTGTGACGGGAGACCGAGACCGGCGTCGACGATGAGGGGGACATCGGGCAATCGCTCCCGAAGTTCGCGGAGTGCTCTGGATTGCGTGGCCCCTGACCTGTTCCAATTGGCGCAGCCCACGGCATGAGCACTTCGCAGCCGACATCCAGCAGACGCCGGCATAGAACCAGGTCATCTGTGCAATAGGGAAAGACCTTGAAACCTCGTTTAGTAAGTTCTGCTGCCGCCTCGACCAAACCGAAAGGGTCAGGTTGGAGATTGATTTCATCGCCAATCACCTCAAGTTTGATCAGGTCCGTTGCGAATACTTCACGCGCCATCATTGCTATATTCACAGCATCTTTGGCGGTGTTGCAGCCTGCCGTATTCGGTAGTAAAGGACGTCCCAGGGAGCGCAGGATGCTCCAGAACGATTCACCGGACACGGAGCTGCCCTGAACCTGCCTGCGAAGTGCCACGGTTAGCAACGCAGGAGCAGCAGCTCGGACGGAATTTGCTAAATGTGTTGGGGATTCATATCGCGCGGTCCCCAGCAAGAGCCGGCTATCGTATACCTGCTCATAGGCAATCAACTTGTCGTACATCTCACTTACCCTCCTGCTGATGGGTGAACGACATCGACGTGATCTCCCTCGGTCAGCACGCGCCCCTCATATTCAACTGCAGGTACGAACTCTCCATTTAGTGCTGCGGCAAACGGTCTCTCGGGTCTCAGCAGACGGAGCAGCCCTTCAATCGTCGTTGGACTTGGAACCACGTAAAGCTCTCCGTTAACGACTATTGACATATTGAAATCTCCTGGCGCGTATGAGCGGTCAGCCAACGCGGTAACGCATCCTGAGCGTCCGCTTTAGGGTTAAGAAGAAGATATGGCAGGACAGACACTACGTCCTCAACAACCGCGGGGGCAAGAAGGAACCCGTGCCGGTAGAGCCCATTCACTTCCAACAAGCATCGGGAGGGGTCATACCGAATCGCAGGGCGATTATCAGGTAAGGCAGGACGACAGTCGGCGTTCAGTTCAAGAATTCGAGCTTCCCCGAGGCCGGGTAGTACCACATACGCTGCAGAAAGCAATTCAAGAGCTCCCCGCACAGAAACCGGCGAGCGGTCATCACTCTCGATAGCCGTTGCTCCGACGACCAAATGGTCGCTAGGGCGAGGAATCACATAGATGGAATGGCGTGTATGTAACAACCGAATCATCCGCCGAAGTTCTAGTCCCGGTGCGTGCAGACGAGCGATCTCACCGCGGACACATCGCAACTCCTTCCAGCGTCTTCTTGCGCTTTTGCCGCAGCAGTCGAATACGAGTGCGGCATCGATTTGTCTCAAATCTGCGACGGCGTGGTGCCAATGGCATACCACTCCGGCCTCATCCAAGGCATCAGCCAATGCCAACAATAGCTGACGATTGTCAATATTTGCCTCTCCATGCAACAAGAGTCCTTCGCGGAATCGGCCATCCAGAGCAGGCTCCGACATCCTTAGTTGACTCTCGTCCAGTCTTTGATAGGCTGCCCGAGGATCTCGCGACTTTAGGAGCAGTTCGAACCGCTTCGCCTCTTGCTCGTCACTGCGGTGCCATACGACGAGTGTTCCTTGGTTGTCGTAGTGCACAGGACTACCAAGATCAGAAAGCCACTGCGGCCAAAGCACGAGGCTGCGGCGACCCATTCCGACGAGTTCTGGTGCTGCGTCCACGGCTTCCGCTTGCGGTGCGACCATGCCTCCGGCCACCCAGGCCGTCGCACCCCTCCCATCGCGGTCGTTCGCATCGTAGACAGCGACTCTTGCCCCTTGGCGCGCTGCTCGCCACGCAATGAGTCGCCCCAGCAAACCACCGCCAACGATCGCCAGGTCAGGCCTACTCATTGGTAAACCTCAGCATCCGATTCGCGGAACTCCCGTGCCTTCGAGGCGAGTGCCTCTTGCACCTCAGGTCCATAAGCGTCGCGGATTTCCTGGGTAATTTTCATCGAGCAGAATTTGGGACCGCACATCGAACAGAAGTGGGCGGTCTTAGCGCCTTCAGCGGGAAGCGTCGCGTCGTGATACTCCCTGGCCCTTTCAGGATCAAGGCTTAGGTTGAACTGATCTTCCCAGCGGAATTCAAAGCGGGCCTTCGACAATGCATTGTCGTGGAGCTGCGCTCCGGGCCAGCCCTTGGCAAGATCAGCAGCATGAGCCGCAATCTTGTACGCGACGATGCCAGTGCGGACATCTTCTTTGTTCGGTAGCCCGAGGTGTTCCTTTGGCGTGACGTAGCAAAGCATCGCAGTGCCGCACCAGCCAATCTGGGCTGCTCCTATCGCGCTCGTGATGTGATCATAGCCCGGGGCTATATCGGTCACCAATGGACCAAGCGTGTAGAACGGCGCCTCCATGCAGTGACGGAGTTCTTCCGTCATGTTTTCTTCAATCAACTGCATGGGAACGTGACCTGGGCCTTCGATCATAACCTGCACATCATGCCGCCAGGCTTTCGTCGTCAGCTCACCCAACGTATGGAGTTCAGCAAACTGGGCTTCGTCGTTGGCATCATAAATCGAACCTGGCCGCAAGCCGTCCCCAAGACTGAACGAGACATCGTAGGCTTTCATGATCTCGCAGATTTCATCGAAGTGCGTGTAGAGAAAATTCTCTTCATGATGTGCGAGACACCACTTCGCCATGATTGAACCACCACGCGAGACAATGCCAGTCAGACGCTTAGCAGTAAGAGGAATCCAGGGCAGACGAACACCTGCATGAATGGTGAAGTAATCTACGCCCTGCTCTGCCTGCTCAATCAGTGTGTCGCGAAATAGTTCCCATGTGAGCTTTTCGGCATGGCCACCCACCTTTTCGAGGGCCTGATAAATCGGCACCGTTCCAATGGGAATAGGTGCATTGCGAAGAATCCACTCACGCGTTTCATGGATGTGCTTTCCGGTGGAAAGATCCATGATTGTATCCGCGCCCCAGTGGATACCCCAAATCATCTTGTCCACTTCTTCGGCCAGTGACGACGTCACTGCGGAGTTACCAATATTGGCGTTTATCTTGACCTTGAAGTTGCGCCCAATGATCATCGGCTCGAGTTCAGGATGATTGATATTGGCAGGAATAATGGCTCTGCCAGCCGCAACTTCGTCACAAACAAACTCTGGTGTGATGACCGATGGGAGCTTCGCACCGTCTTTGCGACCGGGATGCGTACGAAGGAGCATTGCATAGGCTGGATCTGACCGCAACTCCTCGATGCGCATGGATTCACGCAGGGCGACGAACTCCATCTCTGGCGTTACGACACCTTTGCGAGCATAGTGCATCTGCGTGACATTCTTGCCGGCCATCGCACGTCTTGGTCGCGGTACAGACGGAAAGCGAAGCTCGTGCGTCAATAGATCATTGGCACGCTGTCGGCCATACTCCGACGTAAGTTGGTTCAGATGTTCGGAATCGCCACGTTCCTCGATCCAGCTGCTCCGAATCTTCGGCAGGCCCTCAGCGAGATCAACCACATGATCAGGAGCACTGAAGGGACCCGAACAGTCATATACCGGAAGCGGCGGATTTTCTTCCGTGCCACGCGAATGATGCGTCGATGCCAGCGAAATCTCTCTGTACGGGACACGCAAGTCTGGGCGACTACCCGTGATATACCTTTTGCGCGAGGCTGGAAAGGCGTTAGGCAGTTTCAACTTGGCGACGGTAGAACGAGTTTCAGTCATAGGGATCTCCTGACGATGTGAAACAGTAGAGCCTATAGAAAGAGGGGTCCGAATCAGCGACACATTCCTGACCTCCCTACGTCGGCATTATCCGGATCGGGTTCGAACGGTATCTCGGCTCTACATTTGTAGAGCACCCCTGGTTCACAACCTCATATTTCAATACTCTCTTGTTTGTTTTACTGCTGCCTTACCGTTAGCAGGCCACGATGCAACAGGGTGATCGCGCGAGTACATTCGGCGAAGTAATTGATCATCAGCTTTCGTCGCTCGTACCCAGATTCCAGCTAGCAGTGCGGGCACCCATTGTTCGGCAGGACATTGATTCCAACTATCTTTCTGGAACACAACTCTGTGATAGCCAGATAACTTGTACGCCTCGCTGAGCTTGAGAACGAAGAGAGTTCCCCTTCGAAACGGGCAGCCCGAAACCGATCCGGCTGCGGTTGCCTGGCGCAGGACGCCAGCAGGCGCAGCCAACGATCAATACGTTGCCTCTTCAGGCGAAAGGTTTACTCGTAAACCAACATCGTTGTATAGAACCCGCATCGACTGAACAGCGTTCACCAGGTTATGGATTGCGATTCCTGTCCCATGGATTGCAGCCGTATTCCCAGCGACCTTGGCGGCAAGAACGTCCCTTGCCTTGCGGACTCTACCCGTGATCTTCCAACCAAGTCTTTTGAACGGATTCTTCATTCGGATCGCTTGATCCAGCGTAACCGCGGCAGTCCAACTCTCCTGAGTTGCCGTGTATGACGATGCAAAAGAGCGTCCGACCAGTTCCTGAAGAAGAATGCCAACCGCATGGTCTTCGCCTACTCCCTTCAGCCATGCGATGCTTTCCAATTCAACAGGCCCATCGCGAAATAGGGACGCCTTGGCGTTTAGTTGATTCCACAACGCGTCTTGATTGTGCGCTCGTGCTGCGTCTTGCCTTGGCAGCATTGTTGGGAACCGCTTTCCTCTGTAACAAAGTGTCCCCAATACGTCGCTCAGCAGCAGTCCATTCAACAGCGGGAGTCTCGAAGTGAACTGCCGATCAATTTCAGGTCGCTGGTTAGCAGCTTTGATCTCACTGAGGTCGCTGACTTCCATCACATCGATCAAGCCGGGAATACGCTTTGCCTTCATGATGATCCTCGTCTTGCTCTAGAAGCGATAGTCGAAAGCGATTGCCAGCGCATTGTTCACCTTGAGACCAATACCTGGAAAAACGGTAGAAGCGACATGGCCGGTACCTACGTCAATTGCCCATTTCTGATTTGGATAATCAGAGACCCGGACGGCATAGACTTCAGTCGTCGGTATATTCGCATACGCGACATATTTCAGGTGATGCGGTTCTTGATCAATCTCTACGGTTGGCGCGATTAGGACATGCTTGACGGGAATGGGTATTGCAAGAGCTCCGAAGGCGCGCGCCTGCCAATTTGTCGCATTTCCACCATAACCGTAGACTTCTGCGTTTGTACCCTTGACACCACCACTAAGCAGAATCGGGAATTTTTTCTCAATGACAACTAGCTTCGTCGCTACGCCGTATATGTCGCCATTCGTTGCAGTCGTCTGCGCGGATGCCTGGCTCACGTATGGGTCGTTTGTTCGGAGCGCGCCGCCGATTGCGAATGCAGGAATCCACTTTTGCTGATGAAAATTCTCGGGAATGACTTTCGCCTTGATGTTGAAGATGTTCATCCCGGCATCATTGAAAAGTGGGCTGAAGGTTGGATTGCCACCGTCAGTGTGATTGTCGCGTGTGTATCCAAACTCCAACCAATTACCAAACCCCTCTTCCACCGAGACATTGAAGTAGTCTCCGGCTACTGGACCCGCTGTTACAGCATGATAAGCGAGGGTAGGTCCATTGAACCTGCCGGGCGATGATGGCACGACATTCGCCCAGGGCTGGAAGAAGACGCCAGATGAGCCGTCCATGGTGAGGGCCTGCGCAACTGCCTTCAATGGCGCGCCTGTCAACACCGCGCTGAGAGCCACAGCGAATATCACTCGGCTGGATATCTTCACGTAACGGTTCATATAGTTTTCCTTTCACGCTGCCTCGTAACCAATCAAAACAGCGGAGTCGGCTAGTTGGGAGTAAGCGGCCGGTGAGCAAACCGTAATGGAGAAACATCGATTCGCGTGCCGAATAACGCAAGAATCGAGTGATGGCCTCCAGCCGTTGTCGGTGATCGAGAGGTCCGGGTCCGTTCTCTTCGAAGATCTCCGCGCCAATGGACGGCGCGGAGCATAGTGATACCGGCGACTACTTGCTGGATGAGGGGATGAGAGGCTTTAGCTCTCGCTTGATAGGAATAGCGATGACCGTCGGCCCATCAGCGGCAAGGGCTTCCAGGAAAGCACGTTGAATCTCTTCCTTGGTGTCAGCCTTGATTGCCTGGCATCCATATCCTTTCGCCAACGAGACAATGTCCAGGAAGGGCAGATCGAGAGATGGCACGTTGGGAGTTTTCTCAAGTACGGCGAACTCCTTGAGGATTGCGTATTCGCCGTTGCATGGGACGATGTAGACCATCTTCAGCTTGTGTTCAGCGGCAGCAGCGAGACTTTGCACCGAATACTGCAATGAGCCATCGCCAATCACAACGATTACCGGGCGATTCGTGCCGAGCTTCTTCTGTGCTAACGCCACGCCGACAGATGAGGGCGCATTGTGTCCGAGTCCGCCGCTGGCATACGTGAAGTAAGAAGCTTCTTCGATCGACGGCCACCAATGCAGGAAGTCGTTATAGTTCGAAGGGGATTCCTGGACGACGATCGCTTTCTCGGGCCGGACCTCGCTAAGAGCTGCGTAAGCCTCGATTGCGGTGAGCGGAAAGCCGGGTGTCGGAGGTAGAGTTTTCGGAACATGCCGGGGTGCTGGAGCATTGCGAGCACTGACGCTGAGCAAAGGAAGCAAGGCGTCGAGAGCAAGCTTCACATCAGAGAGCAAACTATCTCCAATGAGTGCGCTGCCAGCATCCGTTGGATCGACCGTGATCTGCAAAAGGCTGGCTCCGTTCGGAACGATGGGACCCGGCACATATGGGTAATAGCGGAAGACCGGCGCTCCCACAACGATGATGAGGTCGTGACCCTCCATGCGAGAGCTCAGAGGACCGATCGCGGCCGGCAATTCTCCCTGAAAGAGGGGATGATTCTCAGGGAAGCACGCGCGTTCGGCTGCGGGAGCGCGATACACCGGCACGCGTAGCTTTTCCGCGACGGTAACACCCACGCTCCAGGCACCAGCTTTTTCGACTTCCGCACCGTACACAAGAACGGGATTCTTCGCGCCATTGATTTTGTCAGCGAACTCTCTCAGTCGTTCGGGATCGGGGCCAATCCGGTCACTGACCCTCCGTACGTCTGCAGGTCCAAGAGCGGACTTGTCCCAGTCATCAAGGGGGATAGAAACATAGACGGGACCTGCGGGAGGCTGAAGTGCAAGCGCATATGCGCGCATGATGGCGCGAGGCACATCCTCCGCCCGCTTTGGCTCGTACGCCCACTTGACGTAAGGCCGCGGGAGCATCGTTTCATCGCGGTTCGTGAGAAGCGGATCGCAGATGATCATCTCCCTGGTCTGCTGTCCCGCCGTGATGATGAGAGGAGTCTTGTTCTGAAATGCGGTCATGATGTTGCCCATGCCATTTCCTGTACCTGCCGAAGTGTGCAGGTTTACCAGAGCGGGCTTTCCCGTCGCCTGAGCGAATCCGTCGGCCATTGCTACTGCGGACGCTTCTTGCAGGCCGAGAATGTACTCAAAATCCGAAGGGAAGTTCTTAAGAAATGGTTGTTCTGTAGAGCCAGGATTGCCAAAGACCGTCGTCAGCCCCAACGCTCTCAACAGATCGTAGGTCGCTGCCCAAACTGTTTGTTTTTCGCCTGTCGCCATGGTATTTCCTCTTCTGAAGCCGCCGTGAGATTGTCTGCGGCTTTGCCGCAAGGACTGTGAGCTCCAACCTCATGAGACAAGGAGAGGCACATAGTTTGCAGTGCTCTGGCTGTTAGCTCACCGTGACCACGAAGGCAGATACGAGAAAAGAATGTGAAGGAAAAATGAATGTAGCGGGCTTGGCGACTGCGCGACGAAAGCGACGGAACGCGAATTTTGGATTGGGTGTGAGCTTCGATACCGACACGCCGTTAGGTGTGATCATCGCAAGGTCACGTTTGACCATATCGAACGTTAGTGCAGCGCTACAAACTGCGATTACTATCGGGGTTCTTTAGTGGACGAACCCGGGATACACACCGTGAGTTGACTCCTCCTTACTGCAGATCTCCTTTCCGATTCGTTGTGATGGAGATGCACCTCCATCAACGAGTAGCGCGCTTCAGCGAAAGCGGCGCGCGCTTGCTGATCATACGGAAAGGATCTCTAATGCTCATTCTCTTTCGCTCAGTCTCGCCTAACGAAAAACGTCTCGCGCCTTCTCGGATCATCAGCATACTGGGCCTTTGTGTGGGAGTGACGTTCCATGCACTCGGCCAATCGTCTCCGGTAGCAACTGTGCCTGTCGAAACTGCCGGTGTGCAGTCTTCGGCTGTGAGCGGGCAGTCAGTTGAGGCTGCCGCCAAGGACGCTGCACAGAATCCCGTGGCTGCCGCGATTAGCGTTCCATTTCAAAACAACACGTATTACGGGGTTGGTCCGTACCGGCGCGCCGAGAATGTACTTCTGGTCGAACCCGTCTTGCCCTTCAAGATTTCCCCAAATTGGATCATGATCACGAGAACAATCGTCCCAGTCGAGGTGTTGCCACGCCTATCGCCTACGGATGGAGTGGACTATGGTCTGGGCAATATACAGCCACAGGTCTATTTCTCCCCAGCTCATCCAGGCAAATTCATCTGGGGTGCCGGCGGTGAGGTCTATCTTCCGACTGCAACAGACAAAGAGCTTGGGACCAACAAGTGGGGAGGCGGACCCGCGACTGTCGGGCTGTACCATCAAGGACCTTGGCTTGGCGGAGCATTGATCAGCAATGCATTCGCTGGTGTAAATCACACGCACGTTGACGAAATGACGCTCAATCCTTTCCTCTTCTACAACATGAAACGCGGCTGGTATGTCTTCTCTTCGCCAGTGATCACCTCAGACTGGACTGCATCAAGGAGCCATCGGTGGACAGTGCCCGTCGGTGGCGGTATCGGTCGTGTTTTCACGATAGGAAAGCAACCCCTCAACGCTCGCACCCAATTCCTGAATGATGTGAGAACGACGTCCAATGGACCCTCTTGGCAGCTCCAGACACAACTTCAGTTTGTCTTCATTCGACACAAGAAATAGTGGAATCCCCTCGAGCCCTTCACGAGAGAAACGAAGCATCATGTACACAGTCGCAGGGAACACCATGTGGAGGATGGCGAGATCCGTCTAGTCTGTCCGTCCATCACGAGCGCGGACATGCCTTGACGAGCTGGAAGGCCGCTGCACTCAATGATCGTCGTATTGCGGATCACGATAGGAATTATCCTCGGCTGTTGGGCGACTGCAGACCATGCAGCAAGGACCGAAACCTCATCAGTAACTACCCATTTCCTCATCATGGGAGTGCATACAAACGATGCACTTCGTAGTTTCCGTTGTCCATTCCAAGAGAGATTTCAAAGGAATCTAGGTGCTTCAATTGGCGAGAACAGGGCAACGCACTCAGCGAGCCACGTGGCAGGGAGTATTTCCGAGTTCCGGTAGGATTGTCGACCAACTACAGAACTCGCTTTTCGGCTCGATGTCCGGTTTGCCTGTCTACCGCACACAGCTGGCCACATTGCTCTCTGCGCTCCCAAGACGGGAGACCCGGGGCAACGGGGGCATCTAGGTAATAGCGATCACGACTTTGCCGTGAACATGGCCGGACTCGACATGGCGAACAGCTTCTGCGACTTCGCGCAAAGAGTAGGTGCGGTCGACAACGGGAATCACGGTTCCTCTTTGGACGAGATTGGAGAGAATTGCCAAATCCTCGCGATTGATTTTGGCGAGCAGAGCGGGCATTTTCTGACTGGTAAAGGCCGACCTAACTGCGTTTTGAAGCATTCCCGCGAGCAGATCCCAGGTGCTCCGGTCTGGGTTCCCGCCGCCGCATGAGATGTATGTTCCGCGCGCGTGTACTGCGCGTAAGCAGTCGGAGAGCGAGCGATTGCCTACGAGATCAAAGAGCAGATCATAGTGCTGGTCTGAACGGGCGAAATCCTCGTGACTATAGTCGATCACTTCGTCTGCTCCGATTGACCGGAGAAGCTCGACATTTCTGGCGCTGCACACTCCTGTGACGCGCGCGCCAAGCGATTTGGCAATCTGCACGGCAAACGTACCCACACCGCCCGCTGCACCATTGATGAGAACGGTTTGTCCGGTCTGAACCTTTCCTTTGTCCCGCAAGCCTTGCAGTGCGGTGACGCCTGCGATAGCCAAGCATGCGGCTTGTTCAAATGAAATCTCTTGCGGCTTCAAGGCAAGCTGCGCTGTGGCAGCGCAAGCATATTCCGCAAAAGAGCCTTTGGCTGTGCCGAAAACAGCATGACCGGGCTTGAATGGCGCCGCCTTGGCGCCGACCGCTTCAACTACCCCGGCAACGTCAGCTCCGAGCCGCGGAAACTTCGGCCTGCGCACTCCGATGAACAGGCGGATGAACGATGGCGTGCCGCGCAGGAAGTGCCAGTCGTACGGATTCACCGACGCGGCGTGAACCCGGATTAGGACCTGGCCTTCAGCGGGGGTGGGTATTGGGATCTCCACAAATTCGAGTACGTCCGGGGAGCCGTAACGTTGATAGACGATTGCTTGCATTCGGCCGATCTCCACTTCAAGAATCTTGCCCGCAATCATACGCGGGGTCGGCAGTCCAAGTGTGCTAGGACCATCTTGTTTGCATTTGGTTATCCGGTTTTTCGGCTATCCGGACAGAACACCGCTTCCCCCAAATAGGGTAATCCCCACGCGTTCAGCTTCGTTATCGTAATTCGCGCATGCTTCGATTGCCGGTTGGATCAAACTACCAGGCTTGGTAAAGTCCCCATTGCGATAACTTGCCGATGCAACGAACGTCGAGCTGTGAACTTCCTGAAGCCCCGTTTTTAAGGGAATTGGAACTGAAGGCCTGGTGTACCGCAGATCGCAGTTCGAATCTGCAACTTTTCATTCACACAGCCCCAGCGCATGATCGAGGGTGGATTGAGATTCAAACCCGACAATATTCCTACACTGTCGATTAGAGTTTGACTGGCCTTCTCTCGTGAATGTGCCAGGAATTACTCTGGCGCGTCGGGTATCGACATATCTTCCTGCAGCGTGAAATCGAGCAGGGTCTCACTCGGCACCTTTACCTGGTCACCACCGGTGATGATTTCCGAGCCTGCGCCAGCACCTGCGCCGACGCCCGCGCCGATCGCTGCTCCCTGGCCGCCGTCGGCAACGGCACCGATGATCGCTCCAAGAGCCGCTCCGCCAACCGTTCTCTTCGCTGTGCTCGCGCCGCGCGACTTGCCGGTCGCTTCATATTCTCCCGTCACCACCGGCACCATCTTTCCATTCACCACAATCCCGGTCAGTTCCAGACGTAGTTGCGATCTGCCGGTTAACGTTCCTGACTCCTTGGATTGTGTCAGCCGACCATAGACTAGGGCATCTTTCGCGACCACCACGTTGCCCTCCAACGTCAGGGGTTCTTCGAGCGAAGCCTGGAAGCGGTCTCCCACGAGGTTATAGGTGGAATCAATGGCATCAATGGTGCGCACAGAAACTCGCGTCCCGGCCGGGATAATTACAGAGGCCGGTTTCATTTCGACATGTGCTACCGTCCCCGGATCGTCGGGAAGCGAACTCTGCGGTTGCGGCGCCGGGGCACTTGCTGAGCCATCCGAATCGAACTTGAGCGAAACGATGTCGGCGACGTTATATTTCTGTGCCGTCGAGCCGACCTGAAAGCTGATTTCAGTCTCCGTGCCACCCAGGAACTTGCCCTTAATCAGGCTGCCGTTCTTCAACTCCAATGAATCGGCCCACGCCATCGGCGCCGCCAGAGACAGCGCAGTAATGAATCCGCATTTCAGCTTGAGCCTCATGAGTGTCTTTCTCCTTCGATGCTCCTGCTTACTTCCCCAATTTATATAAATTGTAGGCCCGTTAGGGACTCACCCTTTGCCGAAGCACCGTTTGTTCAACATGATTCCTTCCCTATCGAATCCTGACCGGTTTGCACTCGGTCAAGAACCCCATAATTTCTGATCACGTGCTATGTGGAAGTGATCCTGCGTAGCGTCTGCAAAGTCCAGTTATAGTAACCGGAGCGAGTGACGGGATACAAATTTCCCAGGCGTTTCATAACTCGGGCTCGATGGCTCCGCCGCTCGTCGCGAGAAACAACCCTAGGGTGATAGCCGCGGGGATGAAGTGTGATGTCATTTTCTTAATCTCCTTTGATTCCCGCCGTGAACCTACTGATGCAATGAGAATCCAGACGGCAACACTGCCTCAAGATTGATTTGTTCTCCGGTGATGGGGTGGAGGAATTTCAGAAATTGGGCGTGCAGGAAATATCCTCCATCGCCGGGGAGGCCGGGGAGATTTTCAAGAGGCTGGCCAGTTAAGCCGTACAGAGGATCGCCTACCAGAGGATGGCCGATGGATGCCAGATGGATTCTGATTTGATGAGGGCGGCCCGAATTTAGACTTACCTCAAATGTTGTGGTGCTTGTGGTGCGTGAGATCACCTTTGCCAATGACTTCGACGGTTTGCCACTTGGGTTGGCGGCCCACACGGAACTGATGAGCGGGTGGGGTACGAGGCCAATGGGCGTGAGGATTTCGTAGGCGTCATGCTCTGCAATGTTCTGAGCCAGCGCCAGGTAGATTTTTTGAATTCTGGGTGTGTTCCAGTTTGCGAATAGATTAGAGGCCGCCTGCGGTGTTTTGGCGAAGAGGACGATGCCGGTGGTGGCTCGGCCCAACCGGTGGACAGGGTTTGCGTTGGGGGTGTGCTTTTGCACCAAGCGCAGGAGGGTGTTTTCCATGAAGCCGCCGCCGGGGAGAGTGGGCAGCCCGCTGGGTTTGTTGACGGCCAACAGATGTGGGTCATTAAACAGGACTTCGAAGTGCTGAGGGGAGTCTGGTTCGATCCAGGGTGGACGGTCCCAGACAAGGGTTTGGCCTAAAGTGACCGATTCGCTTCCAGTAGCGGTGATGCCGTTGAGGGTGACTTCGCCGTTGTCCAGATTTTGTTGCCAGGCTTGTGGGGTTGAGTGGGGGTAAAGGCTTGCCAAGTGGGAGAGCAGGGTTTGTCCATGGTATTTGCTGCTGATGATTGTCGTGTAGGCATAGCCCCGGTTGAGCATGTAGTTTGAGTCTAAGCTATGGCATCTGCGGCAGGAGTTGCTGGGGTTCGAGCGACACTGGAGTTAGGCAGCAAGAGCTCTAAATGTGTCCAGTGTGGGGAGCCGGATTCCGCGCGGATCACGGGCAATCCGGAAGCTATGCCTTTGGATCAGTACCGAGAAACAACGTTTCCGCAACGCGGTGAATGATCGGATCGGGTTGGAACAAGAGCCGCCGAGATCTTCATAGATTCCGCCCCGCTAGCCGACTTCCCGGGAGGAATCAACTCAAGCCAACCTCCCGGGCATCGACATGCAGGGGCGATAGAAGGAGGCGTCCCTGGTTGGGCTGCCGCTAAACATTAAATGCTGAGGCTTAGGGTTATGGATCGCGGTACTCACGGCGCTTGAGTTCGCGAACTGCCTGTTCGTGGCCCAGGAGGGCGGCCTGACGAATCCAGTAGCGGGACTGGACATAGTCGTGCTCGACACCCTGGCCGATAGCGTAGAGGTGGCCAAGCTGGAACTGGGCCTCGGCATTGCCTTGGTCGGCGGCCTTGCGATACCACGCGGTGGCCGTCGCGTAGCTGAGTGGAACGCCTTGGCCAAAGTAGTAGAGGTCGGCTAACTTTTGCTGGGCTTCGGGAAAGTTCTGCGTAGCAGCCAGATGATACCAGTGAGCAGCTTCTGTATTGTTTTGCGCGACTCCTTCCCCTTTCCGATACATGAGGCCGAGGTTGTATTGCGCCCAGGCGAGTTGACTATGAGCAGCGCGCCGACACCATGCGAAAGCCTCAGCGAAGTCCTTTGCTGTGTAGTAGCGGAAGCTGAGGTTTGCCTGTGCGTAGGCGTGGCCCTGGTCGGCGGCCTTGCGCTCCCAGTAGGAAGCTTGGGTGTCGTCCTGCGGTAGGCCCTGCCCCGCGTCATACATCATGCTGAGGAGGTACTGCGACTCGGCATGGCCTTGCTCGGCGGAGAGTCGAAAACTGGCCGCCGCTTCGGTGAAGTTACCGGCGTTGTAGTCGGTGACGGCCTGCTGGTAGTAAGGATTAGAGGCTGCACTGGCGGCCTCACGACGTCCGCGGCCGATAATACTGGAGCGCGTGGAATGGAGTGACAGCCCAGCACGAATCGGGATGTGCTGCAATTCAGCTTTGGATCTATCTTCCATGGGCACTGATCTGGCGGTCGACGAATGCAAGGCGGTACCGGGCATCGGCAATCTGCTCGCGGAGACTGGTGGCAAGCTCGGTAAGGAGGTCGCGGTGTTCGCGGGCGGCGGCTTCGGCGTCGAGGTGCAGTTGGGCGATTTCACTGGAGAGCAGCGTGTGCCGCTCAGCATCCAGCGCAGCGATATCGCGTTCGGCGTGCTGGATCTGGCGCGCGATGCGGAGAAGTTCGGCAGCGGCGTCTTCGCCAGCAATGGAGGCGTTGATCTCACGATGATCATCAAGGAGACGCTGCAGGGTTTCGGTGTCGCCACGGCGATAGGACTGATTGGCGCGGGCCATCAGCAGCGTGAAGTGTTTCTGCTCGCCATCGTCGCGCGCAAAGTCGGGATGGATGCGTTTGGCAACGTCACGGAAGAGGGCCTTCAGGCTGGGCGGTGGATCGAACTCCTCGATTTCGTGGGCATCGCCGAATGCAGCGTCATGGGTTTCCTGCGCCCGTTGACGGGCTTCATCGGCTCGGTGGCGGGCGGAGTCGGAGTCGTAGAGATCGACTTCGCGCTCGGCAATGCGTGCTTCGATGTCGTCAAGCTCGGCGTAGAGAACACCGACCTGGCGGAAGTAGCGGTCTTCGAAGGCCTTGAGCTGGGCGCGCAGTTGAGCCAGCTCAGATTCGCAATCGGCGAGCTTGGCACGAACGCCAGCAAGCTGCTCGCGTTTGTCGAGGAGGGCAACAGCGTCCGGGGTTTGCTGGAGGATGATTTCGGCTGGCATGCGGCTTCTGCGAGTGTAAGTTCTAGTTTAGCGGACTAGAGTTGCGCTTTTGCACATGAGTGCGCGCTTGCGGTAGCAATTCAGTCATTGGGACTTGGCCTGCACTCAGGCCTTCGGTACACGCCAACCCGCATAACCTTCAGCAATCGATCAGTGATGAGATGCCGACATCCCGGTCCTAATCTGGCGTCATCTTTGCTGGGGAACCGTCTTCTTCCTTCATTCCAAAGTCCTTCATAAGATCATCCAATGCACCCGTCAACAGTTCCATATGTTTCGGCAGACTTCTGGCAGTTCCCTTGAAAACATACTTACTGGCCGCTTCGAAGGGGCGCCCCAATTGACGATCAGTAGTGATGCGATTTTCCAGAATCGTACTAAACGCCATCTTCGCCAGCGGCCTCATCGCGCGCTCCATGGACCCTGCGCTCATTTGTGACTAAAGGCGTAATGACAAGCGAAAGGTAGTCTTTCCTTCTGAAGTGCGATTCGAATCGTTCATTCAAATATGTGTTGATAAAGAAACTTGACCCAATCTCGTCTTTCGTCACAATGAGGGGAATGATCTTGTTCACTTTCGCAAGACATGGCGGCAGGAAATCGATTGGCTTGGTTTTGAGATTCTCAATGACCTTCACCAGCTGCCAAACACCTTTTCTCTTTATTGGTGTCCCGACCGGCTTCGACTCCAGATAATTCTTCATGAGGTTGAAATCGCCGGAGTATTTGGTCTTAATGTTGCATGTTGCGAACTTCGCTTCGATCAGGATTGCCGTACCACCGCAGATGACGATGGCATCGCACACTTGAGTTCCATCTGCGTATCTCGGCGACGAATGGTATGTGTTGTATTTGGTGGAAACGTAGGATTCGAAAAGCCACGCGAGATAATCTTCAAAGATAGGGCCCCAGGAGGACAGGTAAGGGTCCTTCCTGTCAGGTTCAAGGTTGTCGAGAACCCTATAAATGACCCCGCTTTCCAGCTTGCCAAGCGCGAACTCATAATCTAGGCAAAAATAATGCTCGCCGTCGCGGAGGTAAGGGTTGTCGCGGAGGAATGTGAAATCCGCGTATCCGTGCGGTTCTTTGGGATGTGGAAATGCATCGAGCGAGAATGATACGGTTGCGAGAACCTTGTGAATTGTCTCTTCGGGAAGAGTCGTCTTTTTCAGCCAGTAGGGACCGACGGGGCTTGGAGGGTCGGCATTCGCCTGACGCGCGTCGCGCTCCATCATGGCATGTAGTAGCAGAGAGAACATGAAATTGGTGTAGTCGGTGAGCGAGAAGCCAAATACCTTTTCGAATTCAGCCGGCACGTCAAATTGCAGTGGGCCCTTGCTGGCAAGTCGTGGAATGTTCACCGCCAACATGATGTATATCCGCATCAGCTGATCGAAAGGATCGGTTGGAGTGTCTATTTCATAAAACGGCACAAACTCCGCGATGCGGCTCGCTAGCGCGTCCATCGGAGCAGCCTGCCTTGGAGGCTTGAACATCATGAGCTCAGCCGCCCTCAGCAGAAGCTCGCCTATTTCGTGATTCTCAATCTCAGGAAGATCGTCCACGGCGGGAAGCCGCGTCACCTCTGCGGCGATATACCTAGGCTGTCCTTGAAAGAAAATGACGCGATCATGCTCGAATTCCCATTTCACTCTTGCCGCAAGGTCTGGAGGGAATAGCCGAGGAATGAACTGCTTTGTGATTGCATCCTTTGCGACGGTTTTACCTTCAGGCCCGTAGTTGAACTCTACGGTGAGCCGCCCACACTCAATCAGGAGGCCCTTGGGAGCATATTTGCCGAGGACTTCCCTGAATTCCTCCGCTGTACCGGCCTTCCCGCTTATCTCACCCCAATTGAGCCAGTACTTCATTACCGGCCTTCTAGCCATAACGCGCACCGCTTGGGAGGGATTGTACGGTTAAGATTCTATAGGGCAATGCACTCATTGAGAATCTTTCTGGCCACCGGCAGCGCCATAAGTCCTGATAAACGCCGATAGCGGAAGTAATTCGTTTCCGTTTCGGCTCAATGAGTGCATTGTCCTGGAGGCAACAGTGAACCGAGGGTCACTTGTCTGGAAATGGGGACTATTCGGCAAAGTGACAGCTCAACGCCAACGGATCAATGGACACTAGGGCGTTTTCGGTATCTATCTTGGAAGAAGGCGGCCGTCTCGGTCTCAAGTGTTTGCTCTTGAGTTATTTCCGGGTGCGCGACAAACCAGAAATCACAGAACAGAAGTGAGGTTAAAGAGCGCAGTGATGTCAGCCACAGAGTTGTGCGAGATATTCGCCTCTCGACTAATCTTAATCAGATATCCGTGAAGCGCCGTATGGACCCACCGCTGCATTCTGGTTTCATGGACATTTGAAGCCTCCACGCGGCCGCCCCTGATACTATGGTCGCCGACTCATCGAGTTGACCCAAAGGAGCAAGGAGCATGCAAATTACGGCGGAGCAAGCGGATCGAGTCATGAAGGCTTCCATACAGAAGGCGGGCGAACTCGGAATTTCAGTTTGCATCGCAATCCTTGATTCGGGGGGCCACTTGAAAGCATTTCATCGCATGGATGGAGCATGGCTTGGAGTGATCGATGTGGCTATTAAGAAAGCGAAGACATCGGCCTTGTTCGAAATGGAAACGCAAATCATGGATAACTTCAGCAAAGCAGGGGCAGATGCGCATGGAATTGAGCTTTCCAATGAAAACCTCATAACGTTTGCCGGTGGAATCCCCCTTAGGTCCGTCGATGGGCAAATCATCGGGAGTATCGGTGTGTCCGGGGGGAAGGTGGCTCAAGATTATGCAGTCGCTCAAAGCGGTGAATCGGCATTGAATGCCTAACCAGAAGGAAAGGAGATCACTCACATGCAAGAGATATTGATTACGGGAGCAGGCTCCGGATTTGGTGAAGGAACCGCTCTCGGACTGGCGCAAAAAGGGCACAACGTAACAGCTGCTGTTCAGACCTGGCCACAAGTGACGGCTATGCGGGAAAAGGCTCGCTCGCTCGACCTAAAAACACTACAGGTCGAGAAGCTCGATCTGCTTGACCCTTACGATGTGGCCCACACGCTCAAATTGAAGTTCGACATTCTGGTGAATAACGCCGGCATTGGCGAGGGCGGCCCCATGTCTGAAATACCCGTTGAACTGGTGAGGAAGAATTTCGAAACCAATGTCTTCGCGGCTTTGGATTTTACACAGCGCGTAGTGAGGAACTGGGTAGCGGCAGGTATTCACGGAAAGGTCGTATTCGTCTCCTCCGTTGTTGGACTTCTCACGGTCCCGCCCATTCCCGCATACGCCGCGAGCAAACACGCCGTGCAATCTATCGCTGAAGCGATGTACGAGGAGCTGAAACCCTTCGGAATTCAGGTCCAAACGATCAACCCCGGACCCTACCTTACAGGTTTCAACGAAACTGTGGTGGAAGCTGGTCTGCGCTGGCTCAACGATGACGTGAACTTCATCAAACGCGACGCTTTCAAGAAAGTGGTCGACAGTCTGCTCGGGGTACCCGAGGGAAGACTCGATCCAAAGGACATGATCGCAAAGATGGTGGAAGTGATTCCTTCCCGCGAGGGAAAGTTCCTCAACATCTTTCCTCCTTCGTCAGAAGAATGGGTCAAGGGTTACCAGCAGCAACTCTACGATCGCACGATCTAACGGGCAACGATTGGCGAACGATGACGATCGAGCTTTCGTCAAGGCTAGCGGTATGATCAACCTGAGCAGCCTCAATACTTCTTTGCAGTTGGAGGCATTGCGGCGTTGCTATCGAGGGAGATGCTATGAAGAAGATCGCGGTGCCCATTCCTTTTGCTGGTTCCCAGATCGACCAAACACGTCATGTCTGCGCTTTCTTCCACAGCCCCGACGAAGAGTATCGGGTCTTGCTCCCATTCATAAAAGATGGATTCCAGTGTGGCCATAAGGCAATTCACATTGTTAATCGGGATCAGCGTCAAGACCACCTGCAACGCCTGACGGCTGCGGGCATTGATACAGCGGTTGCGGAGCAAAGCGGACAGCTGGAGATTCGGACAGATACCGAAGTCTACCTTCCGGAAGGCCGTTTTGATGCGGATCGCATGATTTCGGCGTTCGAGCAGTTGGCCAGCGGCAATGGCACCGAATTCCCGCTAAAGCGCATTTGCTGTCGGATGGATTGGGCAGTTGAAAGCGGATCGCATGTGGATGATGTGATTGAGTTCGAGTCGCGGGTAAATGAGCTCTGGCGTCGACGCGAAGACGCAGTTATCTGTACCTACCATCTCGGCAAGTTTGGAGGAGACGCCGTCGTTGACATCATGCGGACCCATCCGATGGTTGTCATCGGCGGCGTCCTTCAACAAAATCCCTTCTTTGTGCCGCCAGACGAATTCCTGAGCGAATTTCGCGAGCGTCGGTCTCGTCGGAAAGGCTCACCTGCGGTGGCCTGACATGGAAGAGCAGCTCGAAGATCCAGCCCAGGAAATCAAGCGCCTTCGGCGCTGTATTAACGATCTAACGAGCCTGCTCGCTCTGCCTGCTATCTGGCGCGGCAGTGAACCATCGCAAATTGTTCAAACCCTTCTGGATGTACTCTTCCGTATGCTCAGCTTGGATTTCGCTTACGCACGGTTGAGCGACGCATTTGGCGTGATGCCGGTGGAGATTCTCCGAGTCGCCGAGGACAGCAAAATCACCCTGTCGGCCCAAGAAGTCCGCACTATGCTCGGCGACCCCCTGGCTGCCTACGCTCAAGGGTCTCTCCCGCAAATACGGAACCAATTGGCGGTTGAAGGCATAGCGATCGTCCCCGCGCAGTTGGGTGTACACGGTGAAATCGGCGTGATCGTCCTCGGATCTAACCGGATAGGCTTCCCTGAGAAAACCGAAAGCCTGCTTCTGAGCGTAGCGGCAAATGAGGCATCTATCGGATTGCAAGAGGCAAGACTCCTAAGCGAACAGAAGCGGATCTCCGCTGAGCTCAATGCTGAGAACCAGATGTGGCCGGTCCTTACGGAGGCCGAGATAGATCGTGCGCGGCCGTACGGACGGGTGCGCCGGGTGGAGATTGGCGAGATTCTGTATCGGCCGGGAGAAGTAGGAAGGCCGTGCTTCATCCTCTTATCCGTCAGCTTGGAAATCGTTCAGCCAACTATCAACGGCGAACGGCTGGTCACGATCTTACGCCCAGGAATGTTCACCGGTGAGGCGGGCACGATCGCAGGACAGCGAACCGTAGTGCAGGCCCGAGTTATACAAGCAGGTGAAATCCTGGAGGTTCGCCCCGAAGAGCTTCGCACTTTTGTGGCGCACGATGCAAGTCTGAGTGAGATCCTCTTGCGCGCGTTTATGTTGCGAAGGCTTATGCTCATAGACCGACAGTTGGGCAATGTCGTTGTCATTGGCTCCCGACACTCTGCAGACACTCTGCGCCTTCGGGAATTTCTAAGCCGAAATGGTCATCCATTCTCTTATATCGACTTGGATATGGACGATGCTTATCGGAACCTCCTCGACCGCTTTGGAATCGCTGTTTCCGAAATACCGATCGTGATTGGCAACGGGACGATGGTTTTGCGAAATCCGTCAACCTCACAGCTGGCGGATTCCCTCGGACTTAACGACAATATCGACAATAGTTCACTTCACGATCTGATCATCGTGGGCGCGGGCCCTGCAGGCCTGGCAGCAGCGGTATACGCAGCCTCGGAGGGAATAGATGCTCTCGTTATAGAAAGCCACGCCCCCGGGGGGCAGGCGGGCTCCAGTTCAAAGATAGAAAATTATCTAGGATTTCCAACCGGGGTCTCCGGTCAGGAACTCGCTACAAGCGCCACCAAGCAGGCACAGAAGTTTGGAGCGAAGATGGCGTTGGCACGCGCCATTGTTCAACTTAGGTGCCAACATCGCCCCTACGAACTCGTCATGAACGATGGTACTGTCTTCTTCGCACGGACTATTGTCATTGCGACTGGCGCCTACTACAAGAAGCCAACGGCCGTGAACCTGGACCGCTTCGTGGGGCACGGGATCCATTACGGCGCCACCTTTCTTGAAGCTCAGTTGTGCGAGGGCGAAGAGGTCATTGTTGTGGGCGGCGGTAACTCGGCTGGTCAAGCTGCAGTCTTTCTTTCGCAGCACGCGCGCAAGGTATATATGCTAGTGCGAGCCGCCACGTTATCCGAATCGATGTCACATTATCTCATCGCGCGCATTTCCGGAAATCCGTCTATCGAACTACTGTGCAACTCCGAACTAGCCGATCTTGGGGGCGAGAGCGCTCTCGAAAAAGTGAGTTGGGTCAACAAGCTGAACGGAGAGGTGCGCTCGGTCAAAGCACATCACCTTTTCATCATGGCTGGCGCTTCACCTAACACAAGCTGGCTTCGAGGCCGTGTCGCTCTCGATGAGAAGGGCTTTATCCTCACCGGACGTGATCTGCCACTGGTTGTTGACCCGGATCGGAGTCCTCTCTGGCCGCTTTCGCGACCACCTTTCATGCTGGAGAGCAGCCTGCCAGGAGTATTCGCAGTAGGCGATGTCCGCGCCGGGAGCGTCAAGCGTGTTGCTTCAGCGGTTGGTGAGGGAGCTATTTCCGTGAGTATGGTGCATCGAGCTCTCGCGGAGCTTTAGTGAACCAAAGGCGTCTTTCATCTTTCGTCTAGGAGATGGCGCGGATCAGTACGGCGGAGCGCCGAACGGTGTTTAACGAAAGGATTCACACTTGAAAATAAACCGAATCGTGATGGTGGCGGTGCTGATGGCCGCCAGCGTGTGGGCGACGTACGGGCTGTGGGCAAAGCAGGCTGTGAACACCCCGGCCAATGAAAATCGAGAGGAGCAGTCCAATATGACGAACGAAAAGGTGATCATGCTGATCGAAGCAAAAATTCAGCCACAGCGTCGAGCAGAGCTTGTCGACGCCATACGCCAATACCTACCGTTGGTGCGGGCGGAGCCGGGCGTAGAAGCGTTTTACGTAACGGCACGAAAGGACGATCCCAATACATTTGTTTTTTACGAGATTTACAGGTCACAGGCAGCACAGGATTTCCACCTGCAGCAGAACTTCACCAAGAAGTTCCTGGCGACGCTAAAGAGCGCACAGATCGGAGACCGAGTGAGGGCAAATCTCGTCGAGTTGCCCCTCGAAGGACAGACACATTCCAATTAGGGGATGTTCATTACCTTTGGGTTTTTGAGTTTAAACGCCATTCCACTGATTGACCAGCGACCCCAACTCCTCTTCCATATCGGCCGAGACGAGTTCGGATGCCTTCCGTCTTTGCGATTAAGCCGTACCTGTAGAGGAGGCTCTATTGGACGATGGTGTCGCCAATACTTTGGTACGAGTTGCCCTCGATCATCCGGGACCTCCTCTTGGATCAGCCAAAGGTAAGAAGCAAGCGGGCATCCCGCCGTGGACTGGTGGTCATAAAAATGACTAACTGCGATCAACGAGCGCCAAATCGCCAATGCGCTCATCGAAGCCGGATTTGTAACGTGAAGTCGGCTCCTGTTTACTGATTGTTCTTTCGCTTGGCCGTAAAACCGCCTGCTCGGACAACTGTAGCCAATCGATCCCCTACGGTTTTCTTCATGAGCGCATAATCGCGAACGCGCTCATTGAGCCTTGATCGACAATTCGAGGTTGGTGCGATTCTATGGATCAAAACAACAGGAGTAGTCGAGATCAACTTCTAGACGGGCGAACGCAGATTGGTAGAACGAAGCACAATAGCGCTCATTCGGGGTATGGCGACGGCTCCATCGCGAATCTCCTCTTTGATTCTTGCTTTCCATCGTCCGTCTGTATCCACCACAGAGTCGCCAAACGTAATTTCAGTCTCACTCCCTGCGGATGGAGCAAGGAGCCGGAGGGCACTTGCTGTATTCATCCCTAATTCTTTTATCGAAAGATGCGCATCCTGCAAACTGTCTTTGTTCACAACGACAACCGAGCGCGGCCTGCCACCTGTTCCCAAAACACAAGTCGTCATGTTTATGCCACGAGCATCGATGTCGATCGGAAGGACCTCACTGCAATCAGCAACTGCTGCAGCAAATGCCAACATGCCGTAATAGGGAGGGCCAGCCGTATTCATGCCTTTTTGATCGTCCTGGATTGGAGAGTAGGAACTGATGAACCCCAGTTGGTTGATGCCCGTTTCGATGTTGACGCCAGAGCAGCCGTATTGGGTCAATAGCAGCATGTAATCCAGCGTCCAAAGAGTACCAACGAAAGTATCGCTCACTCCAGGACGGCCTCCCCCGAAGAACGAATTTGTTTCGCACATGCGCCAAGGAATTCCGCTATCTTGAGAAACTGCGCGGAGGCGTACCAGCACATCTTTCAGCCGCGGATCAGGACGAAGAAGCTGTTCGGCAGTGCCGTACTTCCGATTGCCTCGATAATAGTGGGTTGTCAGCAACCGAACGTCCCCCTTCGAGTCATTCGCCATGCGTTCCACCCACTCTATCGAGCTGGCAGTGTCCGGAGCCGCAAAGGGGATACCGGGGACCGCCTTCCGAATCGCGGCAAGCCACTCGCTATACTCAGCGCGGTACGTCCCGTAGTTATATGGAGAGATGCGGAATGGCTTTTCGCCGCGTCCGTAATTTTCCACTTCATTGCCAAGTTCAAGAGCCAACAGACGATCGCCCAGCGCGTTGGCCACTGCTTCGGCCTCAACGACCGCATCTTCAATGCGGTCCTGCGCGAAGTTGACGCTCCAGATCGCGCTCCACCCAGTTGTTTTGAGGAACTGGCCGAAACGATCCAGGTCAGCGCGGGTGATGACTGTATTCTGGCGTTCCGCTCTCGAAGTTCCATCCGATTCGAAGCGGGTGTAGTCGGCAACGATGCCTCCCACGCGTATCACCCCGGCAGGTCCCAACCCCTTGATCAGGTTCACGTAGCGATGATTATCTACATTCAACAGCCCCGGAGTGGCAACCGATGACATTTCATAGCCCAACCCGATAAAGTTGCCTGGGATAGATACAGGCGCGCCCCCGCTTAGCCGCGGCGTATATGGGAAACCACCTAGACTAACAACCGCAGGACTTGAGCCGCTGAGCGACAAACTGACGCAATACTTCACCCCATTACTCAGAAACGCACGGCGACTAAACATGTTCGATCACTCAAAGTGAAGTAGATATGAGAGGGTTACTTGCCGTTCCGTTCAATCCTCGACCTCATGGTATCCGATCTGATTCTTGGGTTCTAGGATCGGCAATGAAAACTGTCTTGTGATTTCGGTTACCGTGCCGCCATAAGGAGAATCGACGTCCGCAGTGCTGCGGCCGGTGACATATACGGTCGCCCCTGTCTCACCCAACGCAATGGCTATACCCTTTCCCGCGCCTCGACTCGCTCCAGTCACTACTGCTATCGCATCCATAAAACCCCTTAAATTTCGTTAGACGATGGCT
>Ga0210395_10000458_pt1 | contig 32252 bp, 25 predicted proteins | sample IncBWH4OmetaG_FD_150861 | JGI IMG/M metagenome (GOLD analysis project Ga0210395, IMG submission 150861) | Forest soil microbial communities from Barre Woods Harvard Forest LTER site, Petersham, Massachusetts, United States - Inc-BW-H-4-O ... | reverse complement strand
CGTGTGGGAGTCGAACCCACCATTCGACCCGCGAAGGACCGAATCGCCGGCTTTGAAGGCCGGGAAGATCACCGGACCCCTTTCGCCTCCGTTGAGAGTATAGGGTCAGGCGCGAACAGTTTCAATTGCGGCCGCCGCAGCTTTGGTGCGAATCAACGCTGCAACCAAGTCGTAGAGCTTCGGACTGGTGCAAACTTCGTAGTAAGGATGCGAGGATGCCTTGCCGATTTTTCCGCCGGGGAGGAGTTCGCGCGCGAGGCTCTTGCGCAGAACGAGCAATTCCACCGATTCTCCCATCGGCACTTCGCCGTAGTGCAGCGTGACGTTTTCTTTGCCCCACGGCATTTCCAGCTTCGTTTCCACGGAATCAAGCGAAATCTCTTCGGATAGTTTTTCGAAGCCTTCTTCATTCAGTTCGATGCCGTTCATGTTGAAGCGCACGAGGAATTCGTCTAACTCTTCCGCCGAAGCCCCTTCCATAGCGGTCAGGAATTGGTACACGCAAAAGTGCGACGTCTGTCCGGAAAGCATGCGCTTTGCAAGTTTCGCGCACCCCGAAAGACGGTCTGAGAGATTCAGCGCCTTGGAAATCATGATCTTCGAGTCGCCATCGGTCCAATATGTTGGCGCGGAGCCTTGAAACGCGACTCCTACGCCGAGTTCAAGGGCGGGAAGATCGCTCGCGGCAGCGCGGTCGTTATAGGAATTACAAACGGAGAGAATTTGCCGCGACAAGATGCAGGCTTTCGCAACAGAGCGGGCATACGTCCGGGTAGACTCGGTCTCGAAGATCGCCAGGATCACCGCATCGCCTTCGATAAAGACTTTCTTGGCTCCAAAGCGGTCCAGCAATTTCTTCACCGGTTCGTGCAGGTTCAAGCTGAAATGCGACGCCGGGCTCAGTCCGCGCGACAGCAGGTCTTGGGTCATTTTCGTAGAGCCGCGCACGTCTGCTTTGATGATCACGTGCGAGACAACTTGATCCTCTCTGGTCTTCGCTTCTTCTTGGAGCACGCACTCATAGAGCTTGTTATTCAGCCGGGACAGCTCGCGCGCCTGTTCGGTAGTCACCAGATGAACGCGTTCCATGCACGTCGTCAAGTGCTCCGCGTCGCGTAGATCGCGCCTCAAACGCAAGAAATCCGTCGCAAATCGCAACACGAGTCCCCGCATTTCCTCTCTCGAATAACGCCGAATCTTTTTCGAAAGTTCCTCTATGGGTTTCAGTGAAAGCTGTTTCGCGGGAACGTGCTTCAGCACTTGCTCGACTTGCTTCATCTCCTCCTTCGAGACGAGGGCTTTGCGCAGCTGCTGCAGGTGCACCGGAGGGCAGTACTCCTTGGCAATTGGGCGAATTTCGTAGCTCGCCAGCACGTGATAGAGCACATCATGCTGCTCCAAGCGGTCAACGAGCTGCGCCAGTAGGCGCGCCTTTTCTGTCAGTTCGGTGTCTCCTGCGGATACATCGAAAAGCCGTTTGGCGTTCTCCGGATCGTTCAGGTAATCCCCAAGCCGCCCTCTATAATCTTTGTTAAAAAAATCCAGCTTCTGCTTCGCCGCGTCGATTTGCGGTCCCATCTCTTCGAGTTTCACTTCCTGGTGCCTTAGCCGCATCTCGATGTCGCTCAGCGAAGCTTTTAAATCCGAAGGATCCGCAGAATTCAGAAATTTGTTGAAGAAACTTTCGCCGCGTTCCAGTTTTTTAAGGAGGCCCTCGCGTTGTTCTTCTAAGCTGGCGATTTCAGCGCGCATCGCCGCCGCTTGTTCGAGCAAAGCGTTGTGCGCCTGGTTGGCCTCCGTAAACGCGGGATCCTGGCCGATTGTGAGTCCCGCCTCGCAAATAAATTCCTGGAAGAGCGCGTCCATGGCCTCGAAGCGGTCCGGATCACGGGCATAATTCCCCAGCAACACGTAATGCTCCAAAAAGAAAACGTCGTCTTTTCCACCGTCGAGAAAGATCAGCCGGTTTTTCAGGAGTTCATAAAGCGGCGCAAAATCGTCGCCAAACAGCGCCCGGCGTGTTTTGGCGATTACACTATCCTCGACGTCTGCGAGCATTTGCGCAACTTGCTGTCCTACGCCACGGATAACCTTCTGTCTCACCGACTGCAGTTCTGACAGCCGCGCTTTGATTACGTGTGCTTGCTGGCTGCGTTCGAAGTATTCGCCGCGCTGGCGGACCCATTCCTTCCCTTCCAAGATCAGATTGGCGAATTGATTGCCTAATTCCTGGGTGAGAAATTTCAGCAGTCCGAGCCGGAAAACAAGATCGATCTCGATATTTTTATAATACTTGGCTTGGGTCAGTGCGCTTTGCAGCAGGTCGGTGAGCAGTTTGCGGAACGCCGCATTGTCCAGACCCTTGACGGCGCGCAGTTCAATGCCGGAAAAATACGTCGCGCTGGTGCTCTGGCGAATCAAGTCAAACAAATAATCACGCGCCGCAAGGACGAACTTCGGGCTAAGGAACACGTCGTGGTGGATATTGTCCACTCCGATGGACAACGATCCCATGGGGATCGTAACGTTATAGCTCTTCAGTTCGATTCGCGCCGCTTCTACCACGCCTAGTGTGAGAGTCTCGTCCGGCATGCACACTCCACCCGAAGGGGCTGCAACCAAGCTAACAGCGCGCGCCAATTGCCGCAACAATACTGCCCGCTTCGGTAACGAGATAGTAAGGACCGCGCTGCAAGCGCAAAAAAAGGAGGTTCACAGAACCGAAATGAGCCGCGAATCTCCGCCGTGGTGTTCCAGACGGATGTGAATCTTCGGCCAGGGCGACTGCAGCGGAAAACGCTCCGACCATTCCACAATTACGATGGCCGGCTTGGCGAACACATCTTCCAAACCGAGCGTCTCGAAATCATGGAAGCTCTCGATGCGATATAAATCAGTGTGGTAAACTTTGCAAGCTTTTCCGTACACGTGAACGAGCGTAAATGTGGGACTGGTGACTTCGTTTTCGCTCGCAGCTCCCAGTCCCGCGACGATGCCTTTCGTCAGCGTAGTCTTGCCGCTTCCAAGGTCGCCTGTAAGCAAAACAAGAACTGGCGCTGTAAGCCGCTTCGCAAGTTCCCGCCCCCAGTTGGTAGTCTCTTCGGAGGAGCGTGTGATGATCTCTTCAGCCACCGAACTGAATCTCCCTGAGGAGACCTTCCCGGGCTTCCGGAATCATGTGGGCTACGTCGTGGGCTAGGACGCCGGAGGGTTCCCCTTGCCGGGCAAGAATGTCTGCTGCCGTTCCGTGCAAGTAAACTCCCAACGCAAGCACACGCAGCCAATCCTCGGTACCAAATTGCGCGGTCAGTGCAGAGAGAACGCCCGTGAGCACGTCCCCAGAGCCGCCCTTGGCAAGACTCGGTCCACCGCTTGTGTTGACCCAGGTGCGACCGTCAGGCGCAGCAAGGATGGTGTGGAAACCCTTCAACACCACATGCGCATTCCAGACCCGAGCAGCATCCGAAGCGAGTTTCAGCCGACCCGATTGAACCACAGACGTGCTGGTGCCTAGGAGCCGCGCCATTTCGCCTGGATGTGGAGTTACTACCAGAAACTCTGACTTGCGTTCACGCAGCAGGTCGGCTTGAGCATCGAAGCAATTGAGTCCGTCGGCATCGAGAATAATCGGCATTGTTGCTTCGCGCACCAGGTGCTGGACAGCCTGTCGGGTCTCTGCATGCGTTCCGATTCCTGGGCCGATGGCAAGAACCGACTTGCTCTTTAGTATTCTCGCGAATCGCCCGGTGAGAATATTTGAGGCAGCCATCGCTCCTCCCTCTGCCGACACAAGTGGCTCGGTCATATACTCCGGATGAGCCGAGGCGATCACCTGCTGCACGGCGTCTGGGCACGCAATCGTGGTTAGGCCAGCTCCGGCGCGCATGCACGCCTGACCAGCTAGAATTGCGGCCCCGGCTTTTCCGAGCGATCCAGCGACCAACAGAACGTGCCCGAATTTCCCTTTGTGCGAGTCTGCGGCTCGAACCAGGCGCAGCGAGCGAAATTCATCTGGCGCGGCCCAGCGCAATGCAGGTTTGCCAATTTCTTCGATGAGCGTCAAAGGAGAGCCGATGTTGACGACTTCAAGCACGCCGCAGGTCTCGGCCCCTGAAGAAATAAGCTGGCCAATCTTTGGCGCTGTAAATGTAACCGTCCAGTGGGCAAATAGTACGGGGCCTTCCGGACTTTCCCCGTCTGACGGTAACCCCGAGGGTGTGTCCACTGCGAGAATGAAAGCTGGCCAAGGAGCCGTGGCTTGTTCGGAACGATTATTTATATCTGAGATGGCTCTTGCGATCGCGCCGCTCACTGCTCCACGCAGGCCAGTTCCGAGCAGGGCGTCGACAATCACATTGGAAGCACAGACTTCCGGCCAGATGCGCTCCCAGTCATCATCGTTGGCAACGATTTCGACCTCGCTACCGCCGCCAATCCACTTTGTCAAATTCACCGCGGCATCGCCGCGAACATCTTCTGGCTTGCCAAACAACAGCACGCGCGTTGGCACCTTTGACTCTCGGAGGTGGCGGGCGGCGACAAATCCGTCGCCTCCGTTGTTACCTTTCCCGCAAAGGACGAGCGCGCGGATGAGTTCGCGGCCGGCCACGACTCGCCTTACAGCATCCGCTGCCTTCCGGCCGGCGGATTCCATCAATTGCAGGCTGGGAATGCCAAAACGCTCGGTCGTTAGACGGTCGACCTCGCGCATCTCGGCTGCAGTCAGGGCTTTCATTTGAAATACTTCACAGGCTGCTCAGAGCATCCATCCACCGCTTACGTTTACAACCTGCCCGGTCACATACTCAGCTTCGTCCGACGCAAAGAACGCTACGGCATTGGCCACATCTTCGACCGTCGGCGGGCGGCCAATCGGAAATCGCGCATCGCGAATACGCCGCGCTTCGCTCAGGGTCAGTTCTTTTTCGTCGATACTTGAGGGATTCACCACGTTTACGGTGATGCCGTTTTTCGCTTCTTCGAGCGCCAGCGAACGCGAGAGCGCTACAACCGCGGCCTTGGCTGCTGCGTATGCTGAAATTTTCGCCTGACCAAACGCCCGCTCCGCGCCCACTGCTCCAAGGTTTACGATTCGGCCCCAACGTCCACGCCGCATGTGGGGCAACGAGGCACGGCTGACATAGACAACGCTTGATAGATTCGAGGTAAAGATGCTTTGCCAGTCTTCCAGAGAGGATTCCGCCAGCGTGCCCCACCGAAATCCGCCCACATTGTTGACGACAATATCGATCCGTCCAAACCGATCGGCAACAGTCTCGACCAACTGCTCCGCTCGCGCCGCATCGGTCACATCCGTTTCCACTGCGACGCAATCCGCGCCGCTCGCCTGCAATTGCCGCAGCGCTTGTTGCGCGGCAGTCTTATTTGATCGATAGGAGATCGCGATGCGCGCCCCTTCTTGCGCGAGGCGGACCGCAATTCCACGCCCGATTCCTCTGCTCCCTCCAGTAATCAGCGCCACGCGATTCACAAGCGGCATTCTTCTCCTCGGATGCAACTATGGAAAGCTTGCCAGTATAGCCCACTCGCAAAAGCCGCACTACCGCAGCTCCGGAGTGCGCTCCCTACCGGCATCCCCTTACAGTAGGTTAGCTCAACCGGGCGACCACCACCGTCATGTCGTCCGCTTGCTCCGGCGTGCCCGCCCATTCCTCCGCCGCCATCATCAGCGATTGCCCTACAACGCGCGGTGCGGAGCTTTGTACGCGAATCGCCGCCTCCTGCAACCGGCGGATGCCGAACTCTTCTCCGTACACGTTTTCTGGCTCGACCAATCCGTCGCTGTATTCCACCAGCAGCGCATTTGGAGGAACGATCACCGAACCCTCTTCGTAGACGTAGTCTTCCACCACCCCGAGAACCATTCCACCTTTGTCGAGATGCTTCGACTTTCCATTGGATATCAGGAACCCCGGCAGATGCCCGGCATTGGTATACCGCAGCGTGCGCGTTGCGCTGTCGTACACGGCAATAAAAAACGTGGCGAACCGGTCGTCGGCGGTATTTCGCACCATGTGCATGTTCAGCCTCGCAACCAGGTCCGCCGTGCTCATTTTTTCGCTGTCTGGCGACAGAAGCTGGCTGCGCAGCGCCGCCTGCAGGCTGGCCATCAAGAGCGCTGCGGAAATTCCTTTCCCTGAAATATCCGCCAGGGCGATGGCCAGGTGAGTGGGGCTAAGCTGAATGAAATCGTAATAGTCGCCGCTGACCGTACGCGCCGCTTTGTTGATGGCTTCGAGCTCGACCCCGTTGAGTGACGGCACCTTTTGCGGGAAGAGTTGGTTCTGCACTTCGCTGGCGATGGAAAGCTCGTTTTCAAGCCGCTGCCGTTTTTTGGACTCCTCCAGCAAAGCGCTGATCGATCCGGTCATGTCATTGAACGATTCGCCCAGCACGCCCAGCTGGTCCCGGCGTTCGATCCGCACGCGATGCGTCCAATCGCCCGCTTTCACGTATTGCGTCGCTTCGTATAGACCGCTCACCGCTTTCGTGATTTGCCGAGTCATCACGAAGCCGGTGATGAACGCCGCGATCTCGATCAGGAGAAAAACAATTAATATGGCGACAAACAGGATTGCGAACGAGCCGGTCAGCTCACCCAGCGAGGAAAAAATGCGCATATTCAATCGCGAGGGCCGCGCATTGAAGGTTACGAGCACGGGCCGTTGCGGATCGCGGATTTTTGCGCCCGCGCCTACATAAACCGCATCCAGCCGGGAAAACCCCGTAACCGCCGGGTCAATAATCCAATGAGATGGCGCGTGAAGAACCCTGTTTTTCGCGAGAATTGGCAGCGTGGTCTCGTATTGTATGTCGCCTGACGGGCCTGATGATGTGTAGAGAATTCCCCGTCGCGCGCCGCCCTCAAATTTACGCGTCAGGTTCAGCTGAATGGCTCCAAGATCTGGCGCAATCAAAGCCAGGAAATCCGGCGTCACCAGCAGACGCAGTGTCACGACGCGTACGCCTTTCGGTTCCGGCATCTCTCTTAGGCTCATCAAATAAAGTTTGTCGCCCTCTTCCACCAAACCCGCGAACGAGTTCTTCCCTGTGCCGGCCACCATTCCCAGCAACGTGGGGTCGTCGGAGAAATCAATGCTCAGGCCGGGGAGCTCCTGGCCGTGAACTTGGTTCGACTGCTCGGCAAGCACGCGCTCCGATTCGTCCTCGGAAGCTCCTTTTGGCAAAGCGCGATGTGCGGCGGCAATGTGGTCTGTGATGTCGGCCATCATGGCGATGCGGCGATGGATGTCGTCATAAAGCAGGTAGGCGCCGAGCTGTGAATACAAGATTTGGCCTGCAAGAACTACCAGCGTCAAAATCAGAAGAATTGGGACGACTGCGATAAACAGATACGCAACGATCAGCCGGTTGCGCAAGCTCCAGAGCAGCCGGGTGCGCCACCAACCGGCAAATCGAAAGACCACATAGACGGTGGCGAGAACCGCTAAGAATTTAAGGAGGCTGAAAAGTCCGCCGCTGAAATCCAGGAGAGCGCAAACCGCTCCGGCAAGAATCAGCAGCATGGCGAAGAGGTCGATCCGCGAGAGGCGGCGCCACGCGTGTCGGAGGTTCAGAGACAGAGCAGTCATCGGGCGATAGTGCGAAATACTACTTTACCTGAAGAAGTCTCGCGCGCGCAGAGCAAACGCGCGGCGAGAATCATGGTCGGAGTTCACGCGCCGGGATCGCGGAGGACTACTTTACTTCATTGCGCACGCGGCTGTGTTTCACGCTGTAAGTAAAATAGATCACCAAGCCAATAATTAACCAAACGACTAGACGTATCCAGGTGACGGCCTTTAGACCGGCCATCAGCCCAAGGGACACGATCATGCCAAGGATCGGCACTAGCGGAACCAGCGGAGTCTTGAATGGCCTCGCCAGCTCCGGGCGCCGCACGCGTAGGATCCATACGCCGGCGCAAACAATCACGAACGCGAGCAGTGTGCCGATGCTGACGAGTTGGCCCAGATCACCGATGGGCACCAGCGCTCCCACAAAGGCAACACAAATCCCGACAATGGCCGTTGACTTCCACGGCGTGCGAAACCGTGGATGGATGTCGCCCGCCCACTTCCATAGCAAGCCGTCATTGGCCATCGAATAAAAGACGCGCGACTGTCCGAGCATCATGACCAGCATCACCGTGCTCAACCCCGCCAGCGCGCCCGCGTTTACCACATAGCTCCCCCACTTCACGCCGGTTTCGCGCATGGCAAGGGAAACCGGTGCGCCGATGTTCAGCCTCGAGTAGTGCACGGTGGCCGTCAGCAGACCGGAAACGAGGAGGTACAAAATCGTGCACACGATCAAGGACCCGAGAATGCCGGTGGGCATATCTTTCTGCGGATTTCTTGCTTCTTGTGCCGCGGTCGAGACGGCATCAAAACCGATGTAGGCGAAGAAGACGACGCCCGCGCCTCTTAAAATGCCTGACCAGCCAAACGAGCCAAACGCCCCTGTATTGGGCGGGATGAAAACTTTCCAGTTCGCGTGCGCAATCTCCGGATGCTTAATCACGAAAGAGCTGGCGACGGCGATGAACACCAACACGGCCGTCAACTTTACGAAAACGACTCCCGTATTGAAGTTCGCCGACTCCTTGATTCCGATGATGAGAAGCAATGTGACCGCAAGCATCGCGAGGAAGGCGATTAGGTTAAATTTGGCGGTGACCATCGGCAGCCCCACAACCTGATCGACACTCATGGCCAGCGTGTTTAGCGGCGTCCAGCGACCTTCGTACAGCACCCATTGGGCTCCCGGAACGTCGCAGATCTGCGGCGGCAGGCTGATGCCGTAGTCTTGGAGAAAGGCGACCAGCGTGCTGCTCCAACCGCTGGCAACCGTTGCGGCGCCAAACGCGTACTCCAAGATCAGGTCCCAGCCAATGATCCAAGCGACGATTTCGCCTAGCGTCGCATAGCCGTAGGTGTAGGCGGAGCCGGCGATCGGAATCATCGATGCAAATTCCGCGTAGCACAGCCCGGCGAACACGCAGCCGATTCCCGCGAGAACGTACGACAGCATGATCGAGGGCCCGGCATAGAGCGATGCGGCAGAGCCCGTCATCACGAAGATGCCTGCGCCGATGATGGCTCCGATACCCAGCGTGACGAGGTTGACAGGGCCGAGAGCCCGCCTGAGGCAGTGCTCTCCGGTGTCTCCGGCTTCCTTCATCAACGTGGTCATCGACTTCGTGGCGAACAAGGGGTTGCCCATGCAACTGCTCCTTTGGGCGGTGTGCGCCCGATTTCCTCTAGCACCGATATCCCGCCAAATTGGCTTTGCTCATTGTAGGGGCGTGGCATGCTGCGCCCCTACAGAAAAATTACGGGATTTATTCGTTCGCCTGCGAGGTCGGACCCGACCGTCTCGACCACCACCAATATACAGGCAGGCCGAGAACTACGATAAACAAGCCGCCGCCTGCAGTTTGTGTTTGATAGAGGAGCAGGACGATCATGATAGCCGTGGCGGCGAAAATATAAAGCAGTGGGACAAAAGGATACCCGAACGCACGATACGGCCGCTCCGCACTGGGGCGCTTCCGCCGCAGGACAAAGATTCCGATGATCGTCAGCACGTAGAAGAGCAGGACGGCGAAAACAACGTAGTTCAGCAAATCGCTGTACAGGTTACCGTAGGTGACCGCTCCGGACGCGTCCACGCGGCGGGTCCGCAGCAATATCAGGACGATGATCCAGATGCCTTGATATACCAGAGCGCTTTGCGGTACGCCTTTCTTGCTGAGTTTCCCTGTGGAGCGGAAGAATAGGCCGTCGCGCGCCATTGCATAGGAGACGCGCGCACCGGCAAGGATCAGCCCGTTGTTGCAGCCGAAGGTCGAAATAATGATGGCTACCGCCATGATCACTGCGCCCGGAGCACCAAATACTGCGTTCAGAGCTGCTGTGGCTACTCGATCGTCGGGCGCCGTCTGGATTTGAACCAGCGGCAAGACAAACAGGTATGCGAGGTTTGCGAGGCAGTAGAGCGTAATGACGATGCACGTGCCGAAGGCCATGGCAAGCGCGACGTCGCGCTTCGGATTCTTTACTTCGGCGGCGGTGAAACCGATGTTGTTCCAGGCGTCGGCGGAAAAAAGAGAGCCGACCTGCGCCACCCCGTAAGCGACAATCAAACCTAAGAAGCCGCTGGCCGCCGTGACGGTCGGTATGACTCCTCGGAGGAAATTCGCACCCGGTTCAATTGGCACCGCGCCGCGAATGGACCAGAAATGCGAGAAATTCTCCGCCATCGCTCCGGCGTTTTTGCCCACAAAGATTCCGAGAATGATCAATCCGACCAGAGATAAAGTCTTCGCGCTGGTAAAGACGTTCTGAATCCATTTGCCGAGCCGTACACCCAGGGTGTTCAAAAATGTGATCAATACGATCATCAGAACCCCGACGAGTTGCTGGACCGAGAGGCTTATGGCGAGCTTTGCGCCCAGTGCGATTGGCTCGACCACCCACGTTGTCGGCGAGATGGCGGGAAACAGCACCCCCAGGTATCGCGCGAAACCAACTGCGACGGCTGCAATGGTTCCGGTCTGGATAACCAGAAAGAGGGTCCAGCCGTACAAGAAGCCCCACAGAGGCGAATACGCTTCGCGCAAATAGATGTACTGACCTCCCGCGTGCGGAAACATCGCGGCAAGCTCTCCGTACGACAGCGCCGCAGAGACCGTCAGCAATCCGGTTAGCACCCACGTCAGCAGTAAGCCGCCCGGCGAACCCGTTTGCCGCGAAATGTCCGCCGCGACGATGAAGATGCCGGAGCCGATCATTGACCCGACTACGATCATCGTGCCGTCGAACAGGCCGATGGCGCGCACAAATCCTGGGTCGCTTCTTGTTGCGTTCTGTGGGAGAGGATGCGCGGTGTCGGCCATTCGGAGGATGCCTCAGAACGCCGCCGCATGCTTTGCGGCTTCCAACGTCGTAATATACTGCCGCGCGCGCTGGACGGGATCGGCCGCGCTCAGAATTCCGCTAATGACCGCCACAGAATCGGCTCCGGCCTCAATGGCCCCTGCCGCCCGCTCCAAGGTGATCCCGCCGATCGCCACAATGGGCTTCTCGGTCAGCCCTCGTACCCTTCGAAGGAAAGCCAAGCCCACGACCGGATCTGGATTTGCCTTAGAGGATGTGCCGAATATGGGGCCTACCGCGATGTAGTCGGCCGAACTGGTCGCCGCCCGGTCGAACTGCTCCAAATTGTGCGTCGAGACTCCGACCAGCCTGTCCCGCCCGATCACCCGCCGGGTCTGCTCCACGTCCAAATCTTCCTGCCCGACGTGCACGCCGCTGGCCCCGGCGAGAAACGCCACATCGGGACGGTCATTCACAAAAAACGACACGCCACGGGGGACGAGCGTTTCGGCTAGTGCACGGGAGGACTCGAGATACTGTCGCGCCGGGGCAGACTTATTCCGATACTGGAGAAGACGAACCCCAGCTTCGGCCAAGCTCGCGGCGCAATCTCTTTCCGGAGAACTAATCAACGCTGCGTCTAGTATCACATACAGCCTAGGGAGGACAAGGCGCATAGAAACCTATTTTCCGCTTATACCTAGCAGTCTCTCGATAAAGTGCGTGTCAAAACGGCCAGCGGCAAAGTCCCTATCGGCAAGAATCCGCCGGTGCAACGGAATGGAAGTCTTAATTCCTTCGATGACGAACATTTCCAGCGCGCGCTTCATTCTTCCGATGGCTTCGGCGCGGTCGCGGCCTTTGACGATCAGCTTCGCGATCATGGAATCGTAGTAGGGCGGAATCACGGCGTCGGCATAAGCCGCGGAATCCACGCGAACACCCGTCCCGCCTGGCGCCTGGAATGTTGTGATTCGTCCCGCCGAGGGCACGAACGTTTCCGGATCTTCGGCATTGATGCGGCACTCGATGGCGTGGCCAGAGAAGTTCATTTCGCCGACGGCGTCCTCCAGTCCTTCGCCTGCCGCGATGCGAATCTGCGCTTTGATCAGGTCCACGCCCGTCACCAGTTCGGTCACCGGATGCTCGACCTGGATGCGGGCATTCATTTCGATAAAGTAGATCGAACCGTCTTCATCCATAAGGAACTCGACCGTTCCCGCATTCGTGTACCCGACCTTTTCGAGCGCCCGGACAACCTTCGCGCCCAGGTCTTTCCGCTTCTTCGCGTCCATCACCGGTGAGGGCGACTCTTCCAGGAGCTTCTGGTGCCGCCGCTGAATGCTACACTCGCGTTCCCCCAGATGGATTACTTTGCCGTGTTGGTCGCCCAACACTTGAAATTCGATGTGCCGCGGATGCTCTAGAAATTTTTCCGCGTACACGTCGGGCGTACCGAACGCCTGTTGCGCTTCGCTGCGCGCGGTTTCGTAAGCGTTCAGAAGCTCTTCCCGCTTGTGAACGACCCGCATGCCGCGCCCGCCGCCTCCCGCGGAAGCCTTGATGATCAGCGGAAAACCAATTCTCTTGGCTTCTTTGGCGAGTTGTTCTTCCCCTTCGACAACGCCCTCGCTTCCAGGAACGGTGGCCAAGCCCAGCGCCTTCATCTCTCGGCGCGCGCGGTCTTTTTCGCCCATCATTTCGATGACTTCCGGAGTTGGGCCGATAAACGTGATTTCGGAGGCTTCGCAGACCTTGGCAAAGTTGGCGTTTTCGGAGAGGAAACCGTATCCGGGATGGATGGCATCCACGTTGGTGATTTCCGCTGCGCTGATGACTTGAGGGATGTTGAGGTAACTTTCGCTGCTTCGCGGCGGCCCGATACACACCGCCTCGTCCGCGAACCGCACGTGCAGCGAATTGCGATCCGCTTCCGAATACACCGCGACCGTGGAAATGCCTAGCTCTTTGCAGGCACAGATGACCCGCAGCGCGATTTCCCCGCGATTGGCTACTAGGATTTTCTGGAACATGGCCTCGGGCGCCGGCTACCTCTTCCGGCTGGGACGGATGCCGAACAGCGGCTGGCCGTATTCGACGGGCTGCCCGTTTTCGACAAAGATACGAATCAGTTCGCCGCTTTCGTCCGACTCGATTTCATTCATAAGCTTCATGGCTTCCACGATGCAGAGGGTTTGCCCGGATTCGACATGTGCGCCGATTTTAACAAAGGCTTCCGCACCAGGGCTCGGAGCCTCGTAGTACGTTCCCACAATCGGAGACTTGACCAGATGCAGGTCCTCGGTCGCCCGTGGCTCGGGCGACGCCGGTGGACCGCTCTGGGAAGCCGACGCCTGCCGTTCCGTCATGCCTGGAACGATAATCTCAGGCACTCCCATGGAACGCGCGTACATGGGGAGTCCAGTGGACGGCTTCTTTAGGCGGATCCGCAAGTCGCCCCGCGAATACTCTAATTCCTCCAGGTTGTGCTCGCTCATAAAACGGAGGAGATGCTCGATTTGCTGGACTTCTGGACTAGCGATGGAGGAACCTTCTGCGGCTTTCGAGGGCTGTTTTCGTTTCATGCCTGTGTCAGAGCTCGATGAGATCCCGCGGTATGCGGGTCAGTATTTCGGTATTCCCTGCGTGCACGGCGACGTCATCTTCGATGCGAATCCCCCCGACGCCTGCCATGTAAACCCCGGGCTCAATCGTGACCACGCATCCCGGTTCCAGGCGTGCATTTTGTCCACGTGCCACGCGCGGATCCTCGTGTACTTCCAGGCCCAATCCGTGCCCCGTGCTATGCGTGAAAAGCCGGTCGAGTTTGTAACCGGCCAGAACTTGCCTCGCGGCAGCATCCACATCCCCGCAGATGACTCCCGCTCTTACTGCTGCTATCGCCGCAGTCTGCGCATCCAGGACCGCTCGATACCATTCTTTCACACGCGCCGGAGCCCTGCCAACGTACACAGTGCGCGTGATGTCGCTGCAATAGTGCGCGAGTATAGCACCCAGGTCTAGTACCACCAACTCATTTTTCCTCAATCGCTTGGCGGTCGGGCGCGCATGCGGCAAGGCGGACCGATCACCAAAGGCAACGATAGTCTCGAACGCCGGACCAGATGCACCGCCCCTCCGCATCTGGTATTCAATCTCTGCCGCGACCTCATTTTCCATGACGCCCGGCTTGAGCAGGTTTATAGCGCTGGTGAGAACGTTCCCTGCCAGGATGGCCGCTTGGCGCATGCGCGCCAGTTCAGAGGGCTCTTTCCGCGCTCGCAGGGTTCCCACCAGTCCCGGAGCGGCGATCCACTTGGTACGCGCCCCAGCTGCTTTTCTCAGCAGGCCCAGCTGCGCCACCGAGGTTTGCGAGGGGTCGAATCCAGCTCGCCGAAAGCCTTTCTGTCGCAGAAACCGCCCTGTGGAGTCCAGAAGCGAGCCCTTCTGCCCGATCAATCGGACGGAGGCGGTCTCTTTGCGCACTTGCGTGGTGAACCTTCCGTCGGTAACGAGGGCTGCCGCGCCCTGGCTGACAATGAGCACACCCGCTTCCCCCGTAAAGCCCGTCAGGTAATACCAGTTCGCCGGATGAGTGATGACCAAAGCATCTAGCTTCGCCGCAGAAATCAGGCCCCTAAGTGCTTTTCGCCGAATTTTGAAGGTTGAACTCATAAATAAAACGAGGAGACCAGAGTCTCCTCGTTTCCGTTCTAAGTTTAATATTCTGCGTCCGAACTACCCAGGGATAATCCGGGGTGTCAGGAAGAACAGCAACTCCTGTGATTGGATGGAGATAGTCGTCCGTTTGAAGAGATTTCCAATCAGCGGCAAGCTGCCGACGATGGGAACCTCCTGGATGTTTGTGTTCTGGGTGGAAACGATGATTCCGCCAATGACAACCGTCCCGCCATCCTGGACCAGTACTTTGGTCTGCGCGGACTGGGTGTCCAGCGCCGGAATGCCTTGCACGCGGGGAATACCTTGATCGATCTGCGTATTTTCCACGAGCACGTCCATGTAGATGGTGCCTTCCCCGGTAATCTGGGGTGTCACTTCCAATTGCAACACGGCGTCGATGAATTGCACGGAAATGGTGTTGTTGATGGTCGTCTGAATGGGCAACTTCACGCCCTGTTTGATGATTGCCTTTTCGTTGTTCTGCGTCACGATACGCGGCTTGGAAAGAAGCTTGCCGACGCCCTTGGATTCGGCCGCGGTGATGAAGAAGTCCAGAGCGAAGTTGGCCGACCTAAACGAGTAGCCAAAGCCGGCCGTCGGTCCGGCTGCGCCAAAGCTAGTGGCCAGCGGAATTCCGGTCGAGGGCCCGCCTCCGGAAGAGTTCGTCGGTGTGCCGATGAGCGGGGGGACGGGCGTCGTGTTGACGGGGCCAGGGCTTACGCCGACTTGCGGTGCACCTGAAAACAGGTTCTGATTGTGTGCCGTGGTGCTCGCACCTGCAAAACCTAGCTCGGTACCGAGGTCGGAGGCGAAAGCACGCGATGCGGAGATCACGCGCGCTTCGATCTCCACTTGCTGGGACTTGCGGTCAAGTTGCCGGATAAGATTGTCGATGACCGGGAAGACCGAGGGGATGTCGCGAATGATGAGCTGATTCGAACGGTCATCCGCTATGATATCGCCGCGCGAGCTGAGAAACTTCTTCAGGGTCGCCGCCAAAATAGACGCCTTAGCATAGTTCAATACGCGCGTCGTGGTCGCCGGAGCAATCGCTTCTGATTGCGCCTTTTCGAGGTCGCGCTGCGTCTCCGCTTCCGTCTTGAGCGTGGCGCGTGTCGCTATGCGCAACACGTTCCCGTTGAGCTGCTTGTCGAGACCGTTGTTCTGCAGAACGATGTCCAGCGCCTGATCCCACGGCACCTCATCGAGAACGATCGTCAGCGTCCCCTTGACAGCGGGATCTAACACCACGTTCAACCCGCTGATCTCGTGGATCAACCGGAAAAAATCGCGTAGATCAACGTCCTTGAGGTTCACCGAGATCGGCTCTCCCGTGTACTTTCCAGGAGCCGCAGGCGCCGTCGACATCGGTACCTGCTGGGACTGTGCCGATGAGGCCGCCAGTTTGTTGGCGGCAGCATTTGACGCCTGGGCAGCTTGTTGCGCCGCATTTTGCGCTGCTGCCGGACGCGCTGGCTCATTGGTCCGGCCAAACGAGGCAAGGACGACTGAGGGCTGGGTCAGTTCGCCGGGCAAAGCGAAGCGAGGAGCAGGAATCTCGAACGAACTGAGGGGCCGCGCGGTGGAACGAGGGATGGCGGCGCTGTATTCAAATCCGGCGGGCTTCTTCGTATTTTGTTCTGAAGTCACCGTCTGGGGATCCGCCGGGGCAGCGCTGGGTGCTTCCGGCGGGGCATCAAACAGCACCACCACCGCCGCTCCATCATGCGAAATCTGGTAAGGAGCCACGCCCGTCAGGTCGACCACCACGCGCGCCACATCCGGCCGGTACTGACCGAGCCGCACGTCGCGAACGGGTTCCGACGAGCCGGGAATCACGGTCCTATCGACCGCCAGACGCGCCCCGGAAAAATCCAGCACCAATCGCTCCGGATTCTGCATCCGGGAGGCATGGACGGTGAGCCGCCCTTCACCTTCGACACGCACAGTGGCGCGTTGGGGCGCTTGCGTTATCGCCACGCTTGAGATCACCGCGGAGGTCGCGGTCGCGCCAGCAGGCTCCGGCCCCTGCGCAAGCACCGGGCTTGCACCCAGGGCTGCGCTCGAGAGGATCAGGAAGCCGCACCGATAGGCGGGCCAATTCGTCTTCATTGCTGTTCTCCTGCACTGGAGTAAATTCTCTTGTTTACTTGGCGTTCCACGGGCTTGCCAAACGCATCTTTGCCGATCTCATGGAACGAAACGCCGTCCATCGCAATCTTTTCCACGCGTCCGTCGTACAACTGATCGCCTTCACGGAGAAAATAGGTGCGCGCCTGCGGATTCGTTACCACCGCAATCATGCCGTTGGGCGCCTTCACAATGCCGTCGAGCCTCAGTGTGCTTACTTGCAGGCCGGCCTTGCCGGGAGGCAGTGCCGCTGTCGCATTCTTTTGCGCCTGCTGGCGAGCGACCAAAGACTCAAACGGGTCGCGCCGCGCGCCCTTCTCTTCGCCTTCCTTCGGCGCTTCCAGGTTCACCGCGGACTCGACAGGCTTGGCTGGCCTGGGAACCTTCGCCACTTTGTCTGCTGCGGGTTTTGCCGCGCGCTTCGCCGCCGGTGTTGCTGGTTTCGCTGACTGCGGCGCAGCCTTCCCAGCGGGCGGTGGCGCAGGCTTCGCGCCAGCAGGAGCCGCAGGATTGGCTTGCGCAAGCAGCCCAGGTGCGGCTGCCGCGAGCAAAATCCCTAGTACGAGAGTTATTGCTGAACGCATAGATCGCTCATTCCCGCTCAGGGTTTCCCAACCGGCTTGACTGCGGACTTCGCTCCCGTTGCAGAGCTCGGTGCCACGTCAGCTGGCTTGGTAAAGAAAGTCGTCGCCGTAAATATTGCAGAAACCGTCGTCCCCGGCCGCACCGCATACTTGGCGCCCTTGGGCTTGTCCGGATCAGCAAAATCCAAATCGCCTACGTTAATGATTCTCGACAGCCGGCCCAACCGGCCGAAAAAATCCATCAGATTAAAGTACGGTCCGTCCGCTTGCACCTCGAAGGGCATTTCATAGTGAAACTCGCGCGGCACGATCGCCAGTGCGGTCAGCCGCCGAATTTGTACGTTGGACGAGCTCGCCGCCCCCTGGAGCAGTCGGATGAATTCATCCGTCTCTTTTTCTTCCGGGACGATGGTCTTGAGCGTGTCCAGTTGTTTCGAGAGCGCATCCATCTGCTGCTTCAATTCGCCATAACGCTGCCTGTAAACTTGCAGTTGTTGCACTTCGGTATTCAGGGTCGAACGCTGCTGGACGGCCTTGTCCACCGCATCGCGCTCCTGAGCCACGGGGGAAAGCGGGATGTAAACACCCAGAAGAAGCACAACCACCGCGATGGCTACTGCCACCAGACCTTGCATGAACACCGACATGTCACGAAACGGATTGGCCATGGTGGTCCCTTACCCTTTCTTGGCCGGAGTCGCGGCTGGCGCGGCTTTGGTCGGCGTATTGGCCGCCTTGGGCTGCGCTGGTGCTGTTGGGCCTGTCTGCGGGGGAGTGATTTCAGCGGACAACTGGAAACTAAAGGTCTGCACGGCACTGTTCGCAGTGTCCTGCTTCGTTTCCTTGATTTCCACCTTCTGGAAATAGCCCGAGCGCTTCAAAGCCGTGATGAAATTGGCGACCGCATTGACGGAAGCCGAAGAACCCTCGATCGAAAGGTTGCTCCCCTTTCGAGTCATGGTCGTCAGCCAAAGATTCTCTGTCCGCGAAACGGTATTGGCCACCATGTCTAGCAGGTCTTGCCCGCCCGTGCGGTCAGCCTGCAACTGCTCAATCGTGGACACCCGCTGCTGAAGCACCTGCTTCTGTTTATCAAACGCTTCCACCTGCTGTTTGATGCTTTCGAGATCGGTCTTCTGCGCTTGCAACGTCTTGATCTTGCTGTTCTCGGTATTGAGCTGCTGTTGCCAGGAATAAAACAGAAAACCAAGAACCAGAACGCCAAGCAACAAGCCTGCGCCAATAAACAACACCGGAAGCGCTGCCCCGGTGTCGACCGGCCGGCGCGACGCCTTGGGCCTAATTTGTCCAAGAAGGTTTATGCGGATCATGGTTAGTCAAAGCTCCTCAGTGCCAGACCCACGGCAATGGCCAGCCGCGGGGACATCTCGCGGATTTGGTCATCGCTGTGCCGGCTGGGATTGACGAGCACTTTCCGGAAAGGATTCAGTTCTTCCACCGGCATTGCAAACTCTTCCCTGAGCAAGTCCACCAGCCCCGGAACGCGCGCCGTTCCACCCGCCACGACGATGCGCTGAATATTCTCTCCGCTGGCTGTCGCTCGGAAGAAGTCAAAGGTCTTTTGAATTTCCAGCGTCAGAATGTCCGAGACGCTGCGCAGGATTTGCTGTTTCTGTTCATCCGTCACGCTGGGAAGTGTGTCGCCCTTCTTCAGTCGCTCAGCATCCTCAAAGCTCAGGTCCAATTCTTTCTGCAGCGCGTCGGTGTACTGGTTGCCGCCCACGCTGACGTCGCGGGTGAACAGCGGTACTCCGCCACGCACGATATTAATGTTCATTACGCTCGCGCCGATATTCAGCAGCGCTACCGTTTGCCCAGCGTCCGGCTCGTAGTTCATTTCAAAGCAGTTCTGCAGGCCGAATGCATCGATGTCCACAACCACCGGCGTTTTGCCTGCCTGTGCCAGTACGTTCGTGTGGTTCAGAATCTTGTCCTTCTTCACGGCCACCAGCAGAACATCCATCTGTGCGTCCATCGATTCCAACAATTGGTAGCTCAGATTCACGTCGGTGATATCGAACGGAATGTGCTGGCTGGCTTCTGACGGAATCCGATCGTACAACTCCTCTTCGGTCATCAACGGAAGCGGCACTCTCTTCACGATCACCGAGTGCCCCGAAACCGACGTCGCCACGTTCTTGGTCTTAACCCTTTGCGCATCGAATATCTTGCTGATCGCGTTGGCCACTTGCGGCGCGTCCATGATTGCGCCATCCACGACGGTGTCCTGCGCCAGGGGTTCCATTCCAAAGCTCACGAGTTCGTAGCCCGCTTTCGTGGCCTTCAGCTCCACGGCCTTGATCGAGCTTGAGCCGATGTCCAGCCCTACCAGCTGCCTTGATTTCTTGCCCATTCCCAACATGTCTCGGCCTCTTTCGCCTTCACTCTCGGCAACCTATCGACGCCTCGCATGCGCCTGGCTCATCTTACGTTCCATCCAGCGGTCTAGAATCGTCTTACGCAGTTTCCATCGATTACCAAGTTTGAATGCGGGAATTTCGCCCTCCGTGATGTAACGGTACAGGGTATCCGGGGAGATCCCCAGATACTGCGACGCCTGTCTCACATTCATCACTTCACGCGATTCATTCACGAGGAACGTCACCCCGGCGCCCGAACGCACGCCCAAACCCGCCATTGTTAAGAGCACCCCTGCTGCGCTGCCGATATTTCGAGGTGCATGCGACCCGTGCAAGCTTTATGACATTCAGAACCTCAGAGCGTCAAGGGATTCTCTACCGGAGTTGCCTTAAAACTACCCCTATTCTTAGGCAGTTCTCGGGTATTGGGGGTGGTTCGTACTAGGAGTTGTGTGAGTATTGGCTGTAGACCACAACTAATTGTATTTTATGCGCCTCCCACCTGTCCCTAAGGACGGTTATTCTTTGTGGTCAGGTGCTCGGTTACTCTCTGGGTAAGCTCACAATTCGAGCGTTTTCCAAATCGCAACGATGCGCGCTTGCGTTCCTTCATCCATTAGAATCTCATCTGGCCACGGCCGCCTGAACCCTTCGCTCGCCCACTTGCGTGTTGCGTCGATTCCCATTTTTGAGCCGTAGTCTTGCATTCTCTGCGCGTGATCGAGTGTATCCACGGGCCCCAGCGAGAACTGCACGTCCCGCTCGGGGTCCAGCGCGCAGAGCGTTTTCCACACCACTTCGTTGTAATTTCGTACGTTTACGTCATGATCCACCACTACAATCACTTTCGTGAACATGGCCTGCCCCAGCGACCAAATTGCGTTCATGATTTTCCGCGCGTGACCCGGGTACGACTTCCGAATCGCCACAATCATCAAATTGTGAAAGATTCCCTCCGCAGGCATGGCCACATCCACAATCTCCGGATACTGCATCTTCATCACCGGCAGAAAAACGCGCTCTACCGCGTACCCCATGTAATAGTCCTCTTGCGGAGGCGGGCCCACCACGGTCGTCAGATAGATGGGGTCCTTCTTGTGGGTCATGCACTCCACGTGAAACACGGGGTACTCCCCTTCCAATGAGTAAAATCCCGTGTGGTCTCCAAACGGACCTTCCGTCCGCATCTCATTCAAATTCACGTATCCTTCGAGCACCATCTCGGCGTTGGCGGGCACTTCGAGTTCGTTCGTTTCGCACGTCACCATCTCCACCGGTTCGCGCCGCAAAAATCCCGCGAACATCATCTCATCCAAATCCGGCGGAATCGGAAGCATCCCTGAGAGCGCCGTGGCCGGGTCTGCTCCAATCGCGACGCTGACGGGAATGCGCCCTTCCGGATTTTTCGCCCGCGCTCTCCGAAAATGTTCCGCTCCGTGTTTTTGTGTCTGCCAATGCATACCCGTTGTTCGCTGGTCGTAGACCTGCATCCGGTACATCCCGACGTTTCGCTTTCCGGTCTCCGGGTTTTTCGTGAATACCAGCGGAAACGTGATAAACCGACCGCCATCCTGTGGCCAGCACTTCAAAATCGGAAAATCCAACAGGTTTACGTCCGTGCCATGATGCATCACTTCCTTGCAAGCGCCCGTCTTCACGCTTTTCGGAAAAAACGATCCCAGCTCCACCAGTTTCGGCAACATCTTGATTTTGTCGAAAAGCCCCTGCGGCGTCTCCATCTTCAGAAAACCCTGAATCCGCGCTGCGACTTCGTCGAGCTCTGCCACTTCAAATGCCAGCGCCATCCGCCGTACACTTCCAAACGTGTTCACCAGCAACGGCACGCGCGAGCCTTTCGGCTTCTCAAACAACAGGGCCGGGCCAACGCTGTCGGGCAGTCGGTTCTTATCCCGCGCGATGCGCTGCGTCACTTCCGTGATTTCCAGAATGGGGTCGACCTCCGCGCGAATCCGTTTCAGCTCCCCTTCCTTCTCCAGTTTCTGGACAAACTCCCGCAAATCCCGATACGCCAATTCCGTTCCTCCCCTTCTCTACTTTTGCTTTCACCTGCGGTGGGCTGCCTGAATGGAAGACTCTAGCATGGTAGTGCGTTGGCAAAGAAATGCAGTCGCTTCGAAACTCTTTTCACTCCACGTGCGCGTCAAACACGCCAGTCTGCACCTGCCCCGCGCGTTTGATCTGCACAAAAATCCTGTACTCCCCGGGTTTGGGAAATCCGTAGGGAAAACTCACTTCCGAGGCCGGCCATTCGGGAACGGACATCCCATCCGGCATCGCGTGATCCCCAATTATCGCCTCATTTCCTTTCGGCACGCCGTTCGCCAACTCTAGCGCCGCCATCGAGGCAGAACCTGCCGGATGAATATGCGCGAACACGCTCATGTCCGAACTCACGAACTCCGCGTGCCCGGCCATCCCCATGTACGGCTCCAAGTCTTTCGCGGGATTCCCGTCTTTATCCTCAACCTTGAACTTGAAAACCATGGCCGCGTTTGCCGCCAGCGGCCCGCTGCCCTTTTCCCAGACAATTCGTCCGCCATCGGCAAGCTGCGCGACGCTTTGATGGTGCGTTTCGACCGCCAGCGGCGCTCCCGTCCAGATGGCGTCATCCCCCGCAAGCGCCTTGCCGGAAATCTCTGGCAGATCGATCTGCCCCACTAGCGTCCACGGGAATCCCGCCTTGTCCACAATGTCCGCAAAAACTTTGTAGTGCCCTGCAGCCATGTTCGGCAGATCCTCCAGGAACGTTCCGCCTTCCGCGCGTTCCGGATGCAAATGCCACATGCGATCCATCCCCGGGGTGCTAATCAAAAACAGGTGCATTAAATGATGGTGGTCAGGAATCAGGTCTTTCATTTCTACTTCTTTCGACCACTCGGGATCCTGCCCCTTCGCGCGAATCATCAGCCGGTTTCGATTCTCGAGGCGCGTCTCGGCTTCCGGAGGCTTGAAAAAATTCACACCTCGTTTGTAGTTCGTCGCTTCCGCACCCCACCACGCTTTCCCAAGAAAAAGAATTCCCAGCACCACCGCCGCCGTAATCACCATCACCATCCTGGCCCGTCGAGTTCTCGCGGGTGGCGGTGATTCTCCCGGCTCCAGATTTCCCTCGCGAGAAGCCGCTCCGGCAATAAACACCAGCCCAACCGCAAGGAACACCATCAATAATCCCAGCAACCCGCCCAGCGACCGATCCATCGGCAGCGTTCTCTGCGCAAACGCCGGCACAGGCACGGCAAGCTCTCCCTTGCCCTTACTTCCTTCGGCCGACACGCGCACCTTCAGAGCGCCAGATTCCATCAGCCATAAGCTTCCTGTAAAAAACTGCGAATCCAGCTTCGAGCGCTCCGCCACATCCGGCGTCGGCGGAAAGTTTGACCCCGGCCCGCTCAAGCGCATCGGCACAATCTCGATCCTCTCCACGTCGTTCGAAGCGCTGCGCACCTGGATCTCCGCGATTCCCGGAATCACCTGCGGCACTCGCACGGTCACATAAATGTGGTAGGGCCCCGCGTCTCCTTCAAAAAATACATCCGAACTTCCGACGTGTGCGCTGACGGAAAGCGCCGCCAGAAAAATAAGTATAAGAATCCCGAGCATCCGTCGATGCATGAGTCCCCTCAATTCAATGAATGTTCCACGCCGGAATTCGTTCGCTCGAAATGAGAACCGCCCGACCGAGCGCTCACCTTCGCATCCGCCTCATCCAATCGCCCCATGCCAATCCCAGTCGCGCGGTGATCACACTAATTACCAGCGCCAGTATCATCAACGTCCAAAACCGGCCGGGAGTCTCCCGTCCTCGGAACTGGTACGGATCATAGAGAAAATTCGCGGGATCGAAATATGCAAAATACGCCATCCCGAAAATCCGGTTCCGCGCCGCAGGCGACATCAAGAAATCGGCAAACGGCCACTGCACCGCCAGAAAACTCAACACAAAAACGGGTCCGGTCACCAGCGCCAGCTTCCCTCTCCCCCACTCCCCTGTCTTCTGCCACAAAAGGTCGAGCACCATCGCAGGCACAATCAACAGCAGCGGGAACCGCAGCGGTACCAAGTGCGTTACGTGTTGGTAGACGGGCCCCAGCTTTGGCTCCGCCGGAAACAAGGGCAGGATCCACTCAAACGCCAGCAAGATCGCCGTGTATATCACCGCGACTACCGTCGAGCCCCATCGCCACTCGGAACCCCAAGCCGGCGCGATCAGGACCGCAGGAATGACAATCGCCACCGCCAGGTAGCATGCCGCATTGTGCATTTCCGTCGGCCAGGTACTGACCGTCAGAATCGTTCCCATCTGCGCCACGCAACCCGCTCCAATAAAAAGCAAAAGCGCTCCCAGCGTGCGGCGCACACCGTGCGCCGCACGGCTCATCAACCCAGCCATCAACGCCATAAGCCCAATCTTGATCCCCAGTGAGCCCAACGAGAGCAACGTATGCGGCGGGCTAACAATTTTCACGTCCAACCCGTAGGCGTTGTGCCACCAATTGTCGAATGGCGCCGAAGTCAGCATCGCAAAGCAACCCCACACCGCGATGAATGCCCCAAGCGGCCCGCGGAATCCCCAAATCTTGACCGACGCATTCTGCGCCATTGCATCGCGCCCGAACGTCGCCGTCAAGATCATGTACGCACAGGCAATCCCCACCAGAACTCCGGTCATCTGAATCATGATGTGTGCCGGCGTCCAAAACGTGTCCCTCCCAATCGACATGTGCCAGGAAATATCCCACGGCCCGCCAATCATCCCGCACACAACGCCCGCAACCATGCACCAAATCGGCCACGGCACGGACTCCACCTTCGCACTATCTCCCGCGCCGACCTGCGCCGCCACTAGCGGTCTAGCTATATGGTGTCCAAAAGGAATCGATTGTCCCATCGCTGCCTAATCCTCCGCCGCCACCGCACGCGGCATTCTTGCTGCTGTGCCGCGAGTCTACACTGCGTCGCCTTTTCTCGAAACCGGCTTCCGGCCCAGTAGCATCAACATCCGTTTCTCGACTCTATGATAGACAATCCCCGCCGAAATCGCCGACCTAATCGTACCTAAGAGCACAGACTCGCTTGTTGACGAAGCCTAGAATGAAGTTAGCAAGCTTCGGCAGGCAAGATACTTGGAACATTCGTCCTGGAACTTCGTACTACGTACTTAGGGCTCTGCCGCTCATCGTCTCAGAATGGTACAGCCCTGGGGGCGTTCATGAAATCGTTCATCACCCATCTAAAGCAAGTCTTCCGCCGCCTCGCGCACGCTCCACTCTTTACCGCCATCACGCTTATCACGCTCGCAGCCGGAGTCGGCGGCAACACGGTGGTCTTCAGCGTCCTCGAGAGCGTCCTCCTCAAGCCTCTTCCCTATCCCAAGCCCAACGAGCTCATCGGCGTCTGGCAGACCGCCCCTGGCATCAACATCACCGATCTCAACATGGCGCCCGCCAACTACTTCATTTATCGCGAACAGAATCAAACTTTTCAGGACGTTGGTGTCTACCAAGGGGATGCCGTCAGCATTACGGGCCTTGCCGAGCCCGAACGCCTTGACGCCCTCGATGTCTCCGACGCCATCATTCCCTTGCTCGGCATTCCGCCCATGTTGGGCCGCTCCTTCACACGCCAGGACGATTCGCCCGGCTCGCCCGACACCGTGATGATCACATATGGCTTTTGGAAAAAGAAATTTGCAGGCTCCAGCTCCGTCATCGGTCAATCCATCACACTCGACGGCAAATCGCGCGAAATTATCGGTGTTCTCTCTCAACGCTTTCATTTTCTCGATTGGAAGGATCCCGCCGTCATTCTTCCCTTCAAATGGGACCGCAACAAGACCAATCTCGGCAACTTCAGCTATGAGGGTATCGCCCGCCTCAAACCCGGTGTCACCATGGAACAAGCCAGCGCCGACATAGCTCGCATGCTGCCCATCGTCTCGCGCACTTTCCCCGCGCCTCCCGGTTTCAGTGCCAAGATTTTTGAAGGCGCTCGCATCGCTCCGAATCTCCGTCCCCTGAAGAAGGATGTCGTCGGTGATGTTGGCAGCACCCTCTGGGTGCTCATGGGCTCCATCGGCCTCGTCCTGCTCATCGCGTGCGCGAACGTCGCAAACCTTCTCCTCGTCCGTGTCGAAGGCCGTCGCCAGGAACTGGCCGTTCGCTCCGCTCTTGGCGCCAGCCCGTACCGCATCGCTGGGGAACTTTTTCTGGAGAGCATTACCCTAGGTCTCTTCGGTAGCGCCATTGGATTGGGACTCGCTTACGCGGCCTTACGCGTCCTGGTCCTCATGGCACCCGACGGACTTCCCCGCATCAACGAAATCGGCATCGACGGCCCGGTCTTGCTCTTCACTTTTGTCATTTCCATTCTCGCCAGCGTGCTCTTCGGCGCCATCCCCATTTTCAAATATGCCGGCGTCCGCCTTAGCACCGGCATTCGGGAAGGTGGCCGCGCCAACAGTGGAAGCCGCGAACAGCACCGCGCCCGCAGCGTTCTCGTCGTCGTGCAAGTCGCCCTTGCGCTGGTTCTGCTCATCTGCTCCGGCCTCATGATTCGCACGTTCCGCGCGCTCACCCACGTCAATCCCGGCTTCACCCAGCCCGCTCAATTGCAAACCTTCCGCATCGGCATCCCGGATAGTCAAGTCAAGGACGACGAGACCGTCGTGCGCACGTTCGAAGAGATGCGTAGCAAAATCGCAGCGATTCCAGGCGTTTCCGCTGTCACCCTGTCAACGGTGTTCCCGATGGACGGCAACTCCAGCAACGACCTTGTCTACGCGCAGGATCGCGCGTACTCAGAAGGCCAAATTCCTCCCATTCGCCGCTTCGCTTTCGTCATTCCCGGATTCTTTTCCACCCAGGGGACTCCACTCGTTGCCGGACGCGACTTCACATGGACGGACATCTACCAAAAGCTTCCCGTCGCCGTCATTTCTGAAAATTTCGCTCGCGAGTATTGGGATTTCCCCGCCAACGCCATCGGCAAACGCATCCGTGTCGCCACCACCGACGACTGGCGCGAAATCATCGGGGTCGCGGCCAACGTTTACGGCGACGGCGTCAGCAAGACTCCTCCATCCTTTGTCTATTGGCCCATTATGCGGGTTCGCTTCGAGGGCCAGGCGCACGACGTTGCCAACTACGCAGCCTTCGGCATTCGCAGCCCGCGCGCCGGCTCCGATTCGTTTCTAAAAGAAGTCCGCGAAGCCGTCTGGTCCGTCGACCCCAATCTCCCGCTGGCGAGCGTTCATACCCTCGAGTACTACCACACGCGCTCCATGGCCCGCACTTCCTTCACTCTGATCATGCTCGCCGTCGCCGGCGGCATGGCGCTCCTCCTCGGCGTGGTCGGCATCTACGGCGTCATCGGCTGTTCCGTCTCCCAACGCGTCCGCGAAATCGGCATCCGCATGGCTCTCGGCGCGCAGACGCAATCCCTGACCGGCATGTTCGTTCGTCACGGCCTAATCCTCGCCGGCATCGGCATCGCCTTCGGCCTAACCGCCGCCATCATCGTCATGCGCCTGATGTCCTCTCTCCTGTTCCACGTCAACCCGGTCGACCCCGTCACCTACCTCGCCGTAACCCTAGGTTTGCTCGTCACCGCCTTCGTCGCCAGCTACCTCCCATCCCGCCGCGCCGCCACGGTTGATCCCGTCGAGGCCCTCCGCGCCGAATAGCCGCTAGAATCACGGGCTGCAGGGTTTTTTGCTCGCCGTTCTTCGAGACGCCGTCGACAGTAAGTCCTTTGTCTGCCCATCTTACAGAAACACCCGGGTGTACACTCTTCCTACCGAGGCTCGTCACTCCGACCCCTCGGCAGGAGCCTCTCGTAGTATTCTGAGGGCCACCTCCATGAACCGCGTCTACCTCGATTACAACGCCACGACACCGGTCGAACCTCAAGTCCTCGACGCCATGCTCCCCTATTTCTCCGCCGAATTCGCCAACGCCTCTTCCATTCACACCCCCGGCCAACGCGCGCGCGCCGCCGTCGAAACCGCCCGCGAGCAAGTCGCCGCTCTCATCGGCGCCCGCCCTCAGGAAATCGTCTTCACCAGCGGCGGCACTGAATCCGACAACCACGCCATCTTCGGCGTGGCACAATCATTTCTGGCTGGGCGCATTTCGCCCGCCCAACCCGCGCATCCGCACATAATCACCACCACCATTGAGCACGAAGCTGTCCTAAACGCCTGCCAAGCCGTTGAAAAGCAAGCCGTAAGCGTCACTTACCTTCCGGTTGACCGCGAAGGACTCGCAGATCCCCAGTCGGTGCGCCTCGCCATCCGGCCCGAAACCGTGCTCATCACCATCATGCAAGCCAACAACGAGCTCGGCACGGTCCAGCCGCTCGAAGAAATCGGCCGCGTCGCCCAGGAATACAAAGTTTACTTCCACACGGACGCCGTGCAATCCGCTGGAAAGATTCCCATCGACGTCAAGCGGCTAAATACACATCTGCTTTCTCTCTCCGGCCACAAACTCTACGCGCCAAAAGGTGTAGGCGCTCTCTACGTCCGCGGCGGTACTCGCCTGCATCAGTTTCTCTATGGCGGCCATCACCAGCGCGGTTTCCGGCCGGGCACAGAAAACGTCGCCGGAATTGTAGGCCTTGGCAAAGCCGCGGAGATGGCAGGCAAGTCCCTAGCGGGCGAAGCAAAGCACGTCTCCACACTTCGCGACAAACTCGAGCAAGGCTTGCTCGAGCGCGTTCCCCAAATCCGCGTGAACGGAGGCCGCGCACCGCGCACTCCCAACACCACCAACATCCTGTTCGCGGGAATCGAAGGCGAAGCTCTGGTGATCGCGCTAGACTTAAAAGGTCTAGCCTGCTCGGTCGGCGCGGCATGTTCGTCCGGAGCCGTCGAACCGTCGCACGTACTTACTGCCATCGGCCTCTCGCAAGAAGAAGCCAAATCCAGCCTGCGCTTCAGCCTAGGCCGTCACACCACCGAATCCGAAATCGACATCGCGCTAGACGTCATTCCTAGCGCGGTCGCTCAACTCCGCGCTCTCTCGCCGACCTATCGAAACCAGACCGCCTCCCATGTCTAGTTCCAAGCCTCTTTCCGCGATTCCATGCGTATCCGCTTCAAATCCGTTAAACTGAGATTGTGCTAATGAGTGACGCTACCCAATTCGAGACGCTACCCCGGCGCGAGCAAACGCAAAGCGGCCTAGTCGCTATCGCCATGTCCGGCGGCGTGGACTCTTCCACCGTCGCCGCCGTTCTCCAGGAACAAGGCCACCCGATCGTTGGCCTCACCATGCAGCTCTGGAACCAGCGCCGTTTGCCGGAATTGCAAGGCGATGGCCCCAAGCAGCACCGCTGCTGCTCCCTCGATGACGTCTACGATGCCAAGCGCGTAGCGCAGCATCTGAATTTTCCGCATTACCTGGTGAATTTCGAGGAGCAATTCGAGCAGCGCGTCGTGCGCCCGTTTGTCGATCAATATCTCGCCGGCCGAACGCCGATCGCCTGCACCAATTGCAACACGGACGTGAAGTTCGAGCCGCTGCTGCGCATGGCGCGCCAGATCGGCGCGGAGTATTTGGCCACCGGCCACTACGCGCGCATCCGCAAGAACGAACAAACCGGCCGCTGGGAACTTTTGCGCGCCCGCGATCTAAGCAAAGACCAGTCGTACTTTCTTTGGGGACTTTCGCAAGAGCAGCTTTCGCGGAGCGTCTTTCCACTTGGCGAGTTGACCAAGGAAGAGGTTCGAGCCCTCGCGCGTCGCACCAGTCTTCCGGTAGCCGAAAAGCCGGAGAGCATGGAGCTTTGTTTTGTTCCCGCCGGCAATTACGTTCAATTTATCCAGGCTTATTCAAAGGACGTAGGAATCTCTTTCCCGCATGCTGAAGGCGAGATTGTTACCGAAGACGGCGCCGTGGTCGGCCGTCACCAGGGCGTCCACAATTTCACGATCGGTCAGCGCAAAGGTCTTGGTTTTGCAGCAGGCAAACCGCTCTACGTGCTTTCCATCGACGCGGAGGAAAAGCGCGTCGTCGTCGGCGATGACAATTCCCTTCGCACTACTTCTTTTGAAGTCGAGGGTGCGAATTGGGTTTCGATCGAACAGCCACCAGGGCCCGTTCGCGCTCGGGTGAAAATCCGGCACAAGCACGAGCCCGCCGCCGCGACGGTCGAGCCCATCGACGCAACCACAGCGCAAGTTACCTTTGACGCTCCGCAGCGCGCGATAACTCCGGGCCAAGGGGCCGTCTTCTACCATGGCGACGTCGTCCTCGGCGGCGCCTGGATTCGTTAAAAAGATTTGAAAAGGAAAGTCGACGAAGACCTGGAGGGAAAATTCAAGGCCACGGGAAAGTCGGAAATCTCAAATAAAAAGTTCTTCCTCTTGTTCGAGCGGTTCGTCAGGACGCCGGCGCTGGCGTCGCGAGCGCAGTAGATCGAGTCCAACTTTGATTCCCTGCACGAGCGCCGAGGCTTTCTGCATCGGCCGCCAAACGGTGCTCCGAAATTGCGAACCGGCATCCTCCACCGCTTCCAGAGCTCCGGTCAAAATTCGGTCGGCGTGATTCAGTTGCCCACGAAGACGGTCCGTGACATCGGTGATTACGCGGTCCATCTTCTGCGCCTGGCCGCGCGTGAGATAAACGATGTGCGCTGCGTCCGCCACCATGTTGGAAATTTTTGGCTGGGTATCATCAAGGAGGATCTGCGCGCGTGTCAAAATCGGCCCCAGGCGCGTGTGTAAATCGGTGACTAGTCCGTTGACTTTTTTATTGGTCTGGCGAACTTCGATAAACAAAGCAATCAACATCGCGCCTTGCACAATCAGCGCCATCGCTGCAACGATGCTGAAGATCATCAGCCAGGTTTGCATACTCGCCCCACGCGTCCCCTCAGAAGGACGGAATCATGCCGTGCCGAACATCGCCGCTTCAAGGTTTGGATGCCTCAAAACTTCCGAGCTTCAAGACTTGGAAGCTTCGCGACGATACGCTTCGCGTGCGCCTTCGACAGCCGCGGAGATGGAATCCTTGCCGCGCGTCGCAGCATCTTTGCTGCGCTCAATCAGCTCGTCCGCGCGTTCGCGGAGTTCTTTCGCTTTACGCTGCGCGAAGTCGCGACCTTCATCGGCTTTCTTGCCGAGAAACTCGCGCGTATCTTCTCCCGATTTCGGGGCAAACAAAATGCCGACCAGCGCGCCAACGCCGAGACCCACGAGGAAATAGGTGACCTTGGAACCTACATTGTCCGCCATGAGAACCTCCACAAAAACCGTAACATAGCGGCACGAAGCGCGCAATACGGGCTAACCGGCATGCGTTACTCAGTCTGGTTATCGTTACGATTCCCTGGGGATTCGAGCGCCCCGAGCTGCTCGAATAGTTTCTGGGCGGCTTTTCGCGGAATGATCTCGCTCAATTTCTCCAGGCCGGCGCGGCGGACATTCAAGACACTGCCGAATTCGCGAAGGAGTTTTTGCGCGGTGCGCGGTCCGATCCCGGGAATCCCGTCGAGGGCAGATTTTGTCTGGCGTTTGGCGCGGCGCTGGCGATGGAAGGTCACCGCGAAACGGTGCGCCTCGTCGCGGATTTGCTGGATAAGATGAAGGACCGGCGAGTGATGTTCGAGAACGATGGGCTCGTCTTCCTGGCCGAGGACGTAGAGAATTTCTTCTTTTTTGGCAATGCTCGCCAGCGGTTGATTGATGATTTGCAGCGAATCGAGGGCTTGCGCGGCGGCGTGGAGCTGGCCGATGCCGCCGTCGATGAGAATCAGACCGGGGAGCGCTTTTTTTTCTTCCAGCAGGCGGCGATAGCGGCGCGCGACTGCTTCGCGCATGCTCAGGAAGTCGTCGTTCCTCGAGATGGATGCGGTAGGCAACGCGGTGATCGCCGATGGATGGTTCGAATCTTCGCCGCGGATGATGAATTTTCTGTAGTCGGATTTTTTCATGCGTCCGTTTTCCCAAACGACCATCGAGGCGACCGTGTCCGATCCCTGGATGTGGGAGATGTCGAAACTTTCGATGCGCTGCGGCTCTTCGGGGAGATTCAGAGCGTTTTCGAGCGCCTCGCCGATGGCTTTCGAACTTGGTTTCAATACGCGGAAGCGTTGTTCGAACGAGTGCTTGGCGTTGCTTAGGACGAGGTCCAGGAATGAGCGTTTGTTGCCGCGCTGCGGCGTGAAGATTTCGACTTTGTGCCCGGCGCGCTCCGTCAGCGTTTCTTCGAGCAGCTCGCGATCTTCGAAATCGATGGGCACGTGGATGGCTTTTGGAAGATAGTCGGCTTCCAAGTAAAGCTGCTTGAGCAGCGACGGGACGAATTCCTGGGGATCGAAGTCTTCCAGGTCTTCCCAATAAAATTCGCGGCGGTCAACGACGCGTCCGCCGCGCAAGTGAAATAAATTGGCAGCCACCAGAGGAGGTTCGGCGTAGTAAGCGAGCACATCGGTGTCATCGCCCTGGACCGAAGCTATGCGCTGCCGCTCTTCAATGTCTTCGAGGGTGCGGAGGAGGTCGCGATAGGCGGCGGCTTGTTCGAATTGCTCTTTTTCGGCGGCCGCCATCATGC
>Ga0210395_10000457_pt1 | contig 32283 bp, 19 predicted proteins | sample IncBWH4OmetaG_FD_150861 | JGI IMG/M metagenome (GOLD analysis project Ga0210395, IMG submission 150861) | Forest soil microbial communities from Barre Woods Harvard Forest LTER site, Petersham, Massachusetts, United States - Inc-BW-H-4-O ... | reverse complement strand
GCGCACCGCCAGCGGAATCGAAGGCTGGATCGAGCAGCGCTTCCTGGTCGATCAGAAAACCTTCGACGCCCTGCAGAAACTTACCGCCGACAATCAGAACGATCCCATACAGGCCCCAGGAGTTCTGCGGAACGAGACTAATCTCCACGTGACTCCGGGCCGGGAGACTGAGCATCTTTACCAGCTTGCCTCCGGAGCGAAGGTCGCGATTCTGAAGCGCGGGACCGCCGAGAAACCGGGTCTGGTAGTTCCAGCCAAGCCGATCGCCAAGTCGGGAGCAAAGGCTGCCGCCGAGCCCGTGCTGGAAGACTGGTGGCTGGTGCGCGACGATCAGGGCCGCGTAGGCTGGGTACTAGCTAGAATGGTCGACGTGGACGCTCCACTTGAAATTGCCCAGTATGCCGAGGGTCAGCGCTTCGTCGCGTTCTTTGCCCTGGACACGGTGCCCGATAACGACAAGGGAGTGCAAAAGCAAGTCGCACAATATCTTTGCCTGCTGACCGATCCCCACGACGGCCTGCCCTACGACTTCGACCAAGTCCGGGTTTATACCTGGAACACGCGGAAACATCGTTATGAGACGGCGTACCGCGAACACGGCCTCGACGGCGTTCTGCCGGTCACGGTCACGCACGAGAGTTTCGACAAAGAAGGAACCCTGCCCGTATTCATCCTGCGCGTAAAGGACGACGCAGGCGCGGTCACTGAGCGCAAGTACAAACTGAACACGCCCATCGTGAAACGAGTGCTCGCGCCCGGGGAAGTGCCCTCCAGACCAGCCAAAAGGCGCCGGGGCTAAAACGGGCCGAATGACCCGCTAAATCCCGATTTGACCTTCCAAATATCATATCGACCTCTCCGATTTCTATCAATTTCAGTATCAAAACAAGACGCCAACACACCAACCCATTGAAAACAAATTGTTTTGTGTTCACCATGTTTGGATTGTGAGTTGCATTGCATTGTCTGTTCTCATTGTGTATCGCGTTGCTTGTTGTGTGCGGTTCATCATGAAGCCCGCAACAGACGGGTGGAACGGCATAGATTCTTGCAGGCCAAAATTTCTTAGGACTTGTTTAAGAATTTTGCAGCACATTTTGCAGTACATCGGATCGCGCGACTTTTCCCAGGAACCCGATCAAAGCGCTGGTATCCGATTCCGAAATACAAAAATTTGAAGGAGGCAGGAAATGCGTTTTGAACGTTTTCCTCGATTTTGTAGTTGGCTGCTGGTAGCGGCAGTCCTGATCGTGACCAATTGCGCGCTGTTCGCCCAGGAAACCACAGGCGGCATACAGGGCACAGTAAAAGACACCAGCGGCGCAGTCGTAGCCGGCGCCCATGTCGTAGTCAAGAGCCCTGCCCTAGCAGGCGACAAGTCTGCGGACACTGAGTCTACTGGTTATTACCGGTTTGCCAACCTGCCACCGGGAATTTATTCAGTAGAGGTGACGGCCAAAGGGTTCAAGGTCACCAAGCGCGACGGCTTGAACGTAGAGATCGGCCGGCTCCCGAGCGTGGATCTTGCACTAGAGGTTGGAACAGCGGCAGAAGTCGTTGAAGTCAGCGGCCAAGCTCCGGTGATCGATGTCACTTCGAATGCGAACCAGACCAACCTGACCGCCGAAACGTTGAACGATACTCCTCACGGTTACAGCTTCCAGTCAGTCATTCAATATGCCCCGATGGCCCGCAATGAGCCTCTTGCCGGCGGTTCGGCTGGTATGACTGGCAACTCCGGCGGATCGCTGCCGGGCAGCGCGGGCAACGGTCAGCCCGTTGGTTTCTCTATCGGTGGAGCTGCTGACTCCGAGAGTAGCTATCTTGTTGAAGGCCAGGATACTGAGAACATCTCCGGCGGCGCTTCCAATGCCAACGTTCCGTTCCAGTTTATTCAAGAAGTTCAGGTCAAGACTTCAGGTATTGAGGCCGAACACGGCGGCGCCCTCGGCGGCGTCATCAACGTGGTCATGAAGAAGGGCAGCAACGCCTACCACGGTTCATTCTTTGGTTCCTATGAATCCGACGCGATGGACGGTTCTCCGAGCGAGGTCCTGCGTTACGATCCAACTCCCGTTGTCACGTCTCCCGACGTCGACTCGCAGTACTATCAGCCGAAGAAGGATCACTTCAGGATCGCCACCGCCGGATTTACCGTAGGGGGCCCGGTCGTAAAGGATCGTCTGTGGTTCTTCCTGGGGTTTGATCCCCAGTACAATTCCAGAGCTAGAACGGTGAATTTCGGCCCACAGGTATGCTTTGCTGATTTCGGACCGAGCGGCTGTCCGAATCAGGCACTAGGAAATCAAATCTTCAACAATGACACGCAGCAGTACTTCAGTACTGCCCGCCTTGACGGCACCGTTAGCCAGAAGATTCGTGTCTTCGGTTCGTGGCTCTATCAGTACTCGCGGGCATCCGGAGTGAGCTTGCCCTTCGCGGATCCGACAAACCCCAATCTCCTGAACAGCGGAGGGATCAACGTCGGAGCGGGGACCGTCTCCGGCATCATTACTCCTCTCTCGCAGTACTCACACGGCCTCGGGTATTCGTCCCCTAACGCGACTTACAACTTTGGCGCTGATATAACCCTGAGCCCGCAGGTCGTCGCCACCACTCGGTTCGGCTACTTCTTCACGAACTACCACGACTTTGGCTGGCCCACCGCGGGAGTAGACCTTGACACGCAGGTCGGAGTCACGCCAGGTGCGGGAGTTGATAACACTGGTGCTCTCCTACCAAATGCACTGCAGGTGGCTACTGGCACGACTACAGCCCCTTTCGACCAAAGTTTCACTCAGGTCAATGCCAGTAAACACTTCCAGTTCGATCAAGACGTAGCATTCTTCAAGAGCGGCTGGTGGGGCACCCACAACATCAAGGGAGGGTACCAACTCAACCATCTATCCAATGTGATTGATCAGGGCGGCAACCTGCCCTTCGCGTTTGAATATCTTGGTGGGGGCAGTGGGGGACAGTCCTACCGGCCGAGCACAGCCAACGGAAGCACGGTCTGCTTTGGCCCTACTGGGACCGCCGCAGCGCCGGAACCCGGCAGCCTTGCTTATGAATGGAATGGGAACTGCGCCGGCCAGTACGGCTATCTGACGGTGCAAGACTTCGCGACCGTCCTGAAAACACCCTCTGGCACCGTGGTGCCGGCCAGTGACTGGAACCATGCCCTGTTCATCCAGGATGCCTGGACTGTGGGGCACGGCTTAACTCTGAACCTCGGCCTCCGTATCGAGAAAGAAACGCTTCCTGCTCCTCCGGGCATTGGGGTTAACATTAGCTCCATCAACTTCTCGTGGAGCGACAAGATCGAACCTCGCTTGGGCGCGGCATGGGGATCGCGGGATGGCAAGCTGAAAATCTTTGGCAGCTATGGCGTTACCAACGACGTCATGAAGCTGCTGCTGGCCCAGACGTCGTGGGGCGCGCAGGGATACGAGGATTGCACCTATCCGATTGGTCCGGACGGGACGACCACCGGGTTCTCGAACTCCGACGTGACGCTCCAATTCAACGCGTCGAACCGCGCTTGCCCCACTGGAATTGCCACCGTGGGAGCCAACTTTCAGAACGGTAACGTTCCAGCAGCGCTGACCGACGCCGGTACTGGCGCCTCGCTGATTGAAAACGTCAACTTCCGCCCAGAGGAGCCAGTCTCACCTGGTGTGAAGCCCTATCGCCAGCACGAGTACGTTGCTGGCGTGGATTACCAGCTCAAGAGAGACTGGGCAATCGAAGCGCGTTATGATCGCCGCCGCCTCGACCACGTGATTGAGGACGCGTCGTTGGCCGACCCGAACGCCTTCGAAATCTACACCATCGTCAACCCAGGCGAGAACAAGAACCAAACCATCGATGGCTACGCCAACTACTTGACATCGATTGGTGATGCCTACGGCCCTGGGACGGCAGCGTTTAATCCCACCGGCGCATTCGGCACTTGTCCCACCTGCCCAGCCCTTCCTAAGGCAGTCCGCAACTACGACGGCCTGGAATTCCGGGTCACCAAGACCACCAGCCACGGGCTCGCGGGAATGTTCAGCTACACCTGGAGCAGCCTGTGGGGTAACTATACCGGCCTCACCACCACCGACCAGATCGACGGCGGCACCACAGGACGTAACTCGCCCGACACGACACGTTCGTTCGACGAGCCGTTCTACTACTTCGGCGCTAACGGCAAGTCAAACAATGGGCCTTTGCCGACGGATCGTCCCAATACCTTCAAAGGCAACGTTTACTATCAGCTACCTTGGAAGGGCAACACCAACACAACGACCTTCGGACTCTTCCAGGTGGCCTACCAGGGTAGCCCGATGAGTTCGTTCACTGACCTGGGTCTGGCATCGGGAGAAACACCGATCGAGGGCACCTACATCTTTGGCCGAGGCCAGTGGGTCAACGCGACGACCGACCCAACGACCGGGACCATCGACTTTGGCACTCCCTATAGCCGCCGCACGCCCTGGTTCACGCAGACAGATTTCAACCTACAACATGCCGTCAAGGTCAACAAAAACAACGAGCACCAGGTGCTCAGCTTTACTGCGACCTTGACCAACCTGCTCAATCAGCGCAACATCACCTCTTACTGGGGGGGATTCAACTCAAACTCCAACGCGAGCTTCCTCCAAATCCCCGGGAGCTGCGGCCCTGGCGGAACGGCTGGCCTCTGTTTTGCCTTCAACGGTGCAGCTTTCTATCAGGCAGCCGAGGGCGGGTACAACGCGCAGGCGGCGGCCACCGCCAGCGGGCTAACACTCAACTCACATTACGGTTCGCCGAACCTCTTCCAGATCTCGCGGAACATCCGCTTGGGAGCCACCTTTACCTTCTAACCTTGCATCACGTGCATCTCAAGGGAGCCGATACTTCGGCTCCCTTCTTTTTTGTCCGCCAAAAATCAGCCCCACGCCTTCGCGTGGGGCTTTCTTCACTACGGGTAAACCGCTACCCCTACCCCTACTTCCCAAAGATCACGTAGTGGTAGCTGGTGGCCATAAAGAACAGCAGCGGGACCGACAAAAAGAAATTCGTCCGCGAGGCCAGGAACGCCTGGCGGGCCATAATCGCTGCATTAGCGGGCGGAGTGCCTGCCAGCGTCCCGCGGATGATTTTCTTATTGTTGGGCCAGATGATGCCCCAGACGTTGAATAGCATCACGATGCCGAAGCCGCCGCCCACGCCGATGGAGAGCACGTGGTTGTCGTCCTGGCCGACGGGCGTGTAGTTCACGAACAGCCAGGCTGCGGCGACGCAGAGGATGGTCGCAATCGCGCCCAAAACATACCCGCTGGGCGTCATTTTCTTAATCACCATGAACAGGACGAACCAGACCGCGATCCACAGCAGCAGGAAGAATCCGATGGTGGCCAGCTCGCTGCCGCCCTCGCGGCGAGCATCGGGTCCGACATAGAACTGACCCCAGTACCAGAATCCTAAGAAAACCGTGGCCAGCGCACTCCAGCGAAACCAGTTCAGGGCGGGCAGCGTGAGGTACTGGAATACCTTGGCTTTCATGGGCGCGTCCACTTGCTTCATGAAAGGGACATTGACCAGGTTGAAGAAATACAGCAGGCCGACCCACGTGATGCCAGCGATGATGTGAAACCAGCGCAGAATGAGCTGCGTGGCTTCTGCGCCAGTGTGGGTGGGCATGACCATAACTGCCGATGCGACGACATGATGCATTTAAGATTCCTCCCGGTAGAAGAAGTGGTCAGTGATCGGTGTCCAGTGGCCAGTGCATAGGTCTTTACTGGCCACCAGCCGCTGACCACTGACCACTGACCACTGAGTTTCGAAAGTCGTGGAAAGTCTGCACTTTGCAGCGAGCGGTGTCAACCCTGTGCCCGAGAGCCCTCCGCCAAGTTCCAGTTGAAAAGCGGCGAAGATCGCCGTATCGTACTCACATTGATCCGCTGACGACGCCGTCCAAACTGGAACGCGCCGCCGGCGGGATTCACCCCCCTTGTTTCCTGGGGCAGCGGGAAGGCCCTCGGAAACATGCTGTTGCATTGGACCAGTCCATGGGCGCCTGTGGGCCGGTAGTGGCACGTTCGCAGTCTAAAAATTAAGGAGATCGGCTATGGATAGCAATAAGCCGGCACAGAACATTCAGGATTCCTTCCTTAACACGGCCCGCAAGGAGAGGCTCAGCATTACGATTTATCTGCTGAGTGGCGTAAAGCTAACGGGCCGCATCCGCTCTTTCGACAAGTACTCCGTGGTGCTGGAGGCGAACGGTCAGGAGCAACTCATCTTCAAGCACGCCATCTCGACTGTGGTAATGGGGAGGGTGGCAGCGACGCATGTGCCCCACGTGGCGCATCCGGAGAAGACAGTGGCTGCCGCGCCCGTGGCAGCGGCCAGCGCTTCAGGCACTGACGGATAAGGATAACGACAAGGCGTTTTCGGCTTGCAACGTTCTCAGCTCAAGAAATCTCGCGGCGCGGCGCGTGCAGGCAGTCGTGTGCCTCTCGGGGCGAAGACTGTCCGAGAGGAACCGGAGCGCGAGCGCGCATTCCTGGTAGGGCTTGACGTGCGGACGCGCGGACGCAGCAGTGCGAAGGGAGCAGTTACTGCGCAGGCCTCAGCCGCGCGCGATGCTGCCGCGATGCAGCCGGCGCTGTCGGGCGCTGCTGTTAAGTCGAACGGCAAACCCAGCATTCCTGAGTTCGATGCCGACGAGTCGCTGGCCGAGCTTCGCACTCTGGCAGAGAGCGCCGGCGCGCAAGTTGTCGGCGAGATTCTGCAGCGCCGCGATCGTCCCGATCCGGCGACTCTGATTGGCGCTGGCAAGCTCGAAGAAATCGCGGGCGCCGCCGCCTCGGTCGATGCCGACGTTCTTCTCTTCGATCACGACCTCAGCCCTTCGCAGCAGCGCAATATTGAAAAGATCATCCAGCGGCGCGTGATCGACCGCACGCAGCTCATCCTCGACATTTTTGCGCGGCACGCGCGCACCCGGGAAGGCCAGCTGCAAGTGGAGCTGGCGCAGTTGCAGTACATGCTTCCGCGCCTGGCCGGGCATGGCGTTGAAATGTCGCAACTCGGCGGCGGCATCGGCACGCGCGGTCCTGGCGAAACCAAACTAGAGACGGATCGCCGAAAGATAGCTCGACGGGTGCGGAACGTCGAGAGTCAGATCGAAAATGTCCGGCGCATTCGCCGGCAGCAGCGGCAGCGCCGCGAGTCCGCGCCCGTCGCGACCATCGCGCTAGTTGGATATACCAATGCCGGCAAGTCAACCCTCTTCAACGCGCTCACCCAGGCCAAGGTGCTCGAATCGTCCCGCATGTTCGCCACGCTCGATCCGACGATCCGCGGGGTGGAGCTGCCGTCGAAGCGGAAAGTTCTAATGTCCGACACTGTCGGGTTCATTCGCAACCTGCCGCACACGCTGGTCTCAGCCTTCCGCGCGACGCTGGAAGAAGTGCAGCGCGCGTCGCTGATTCTGCAAGTGTCGGACGCGAGCAGCCGCCTTTCCGCCGAGCAGGACGCGCAGGTGGAAATCGTTTTGAAGGAACTGGAAGCGGAGAAGAAGCCACGCCTGCGTGTGATGAACAAGATCGATCTGCTGGATGACGAAGTCGCGAAAAGCCTGCAAGCCGATGCCATGCGCGAAGGCTCGAACACGGTGTACGTCTCCGCGGCGGAAGGCACGGGCCTGGACAAGTTGCTCGAACGAATCGACACCCTGATCAAGGAAGACGCCGTCAGCCGCGTGCATCTGCGCGTCCCGCAGAAAGAAGGCAAGACGCTGGCCTTGCTGGAAGCGAAAGCACGAATCTTTTCGCGGAAATATAGGGGCGGCGCGGTCGAATTGGAAGTGGAAGCGCCTGCGTCGGTGGTAAGGCGGGTTCGGGAGTGGATTGTCGCGTAGTCGGCAATTCCGAACGTGGGTCGCGCCCGGTTTCAGGGACGAGAACTCAGGGGTTGGGAGCCTGCCGACGAATCCTTCTGATCACCCATGCCGTCCCGACTACGGCGAACATAGCGATTAGGACGATCCACGCCACGAGTGTGACCATTCCGCCGAAGTAGTTTACGAGTTCAACGATCTCTCCCTGCCCGAACGCTGTTGAAGCCATCACCATCGCACCGACAGTAATAACTGCGATTGGAACGATCCACCGTCGCGTGGGCTGCGATTGCGTGACTCGACGATCGAGCCAGCTTCCGACCAGCCACCACTGCACAGGGATTCCAAGAACAATGAAAGTCTCAAGAGCGATTACCCAGGTTTTCACTCCCAGCCGACACCTCAACCGATTTGGAATCAGCCACGCTGCTGGCGAGGTACATCCGTCCGCCGAAGCCCCCACTAGAAGCGCGGTTGGGAGATTGGCCGCGGCAATCGTGCGGGTAGCAGACGAGAGTCTGTATTCATAGCATCGTTCAAAACGCACTCCGCCGACTTCGGGTGCGGGGTACTTTGCTTCAAAATCCTCGAACTGCTGAGCTCGGGGAGCGTACCTCCAAACCGTCGATTCCTGATGAAACATCGCAGGCCCGGCGATTCCCAGGTGCATCAGCGGCAGAAGCAGGGCGTAGCGGATTCTGTACATGTGAGGATTTAGACACCGAACACTTCGAATATTGACTCACGCCTAGATGTTCGGGAATTTAAATGGGCCGGCAACCAAGAAGCGGTGACATTCCTTGGCTATCGGCCCATTCGATCCTGAATTGGATCGGAGGTGATACCTCAATGCTAATCCTCTTTTGGCCGAAGTCAAGCGCTATGTGCAAGAATCTGCGATGTCGCAAAGTGAAATGCCACATCGGAGCTAAAGTCCTCATTTCTAGCGGGTTGGGAGCAGCGTAGCCGACGGCGTTGCTGTGGGACAAATCGCGACAGACCGTGTCCCGACACAGTTCCCAGATAAAAATCCCAGACAAAATCGAAGTCTTGCCCCGACGTCGCTCACGCAGATTCTTGCCCAAATGCGGGGTCGCCGCGGGGCCAAACCAATCTTTCTTCGCGTTGACATAAATTACTTGGGACGCTAGACTTAACAGTTTTCATAGCCCTCATTATTCCGGTCTATATCAGCAACACATGGATGAAACGCTTCGACAACTAGGGGAATTACTGCTCGGATCGGTACCGACGGTGATTCTGCTGGCGCTGCTGTACGCGCTTTACAGCGCGATTGTGCACAAGCCATTGCAGGCTGTTCTGGCCGAGCGGCGCAGCAAGACGGAAGGCGCAGTGGAGAAAGCGCGCGCCGACATTGCCGCAGCCGAGGCGCGCACGGCGGAGTACGAGCAGAAGTTGCGCGAGGCGCGGGCGGTCGTCTTTCGAGCGCAGGAAGCGCGGCGTCAGGCCGTTCTGCAGGCTCGCACCAACGCCTTGAACGAAGCCCGCAGCAAGGCGCAGGCGCAGATAGCCGCGGCGAAGAAAGATATCGAAAACGATCGGGCTGCGGCCGAGAAGGGTTTGCCGGCGGACGCGATGGCGCTGGCGCAGGAAATCGTGCGCCGTGTGCTGCAACCGGCAGGAGCGGGGCGGTGATGTTGGCAGTGGCGTCAAGTTTAATAACGCTCAAGAAGATCGTCAGGGCAGCTGTGCTGGCGCTGCTGATGGTGAGTTGCGCGAGCCTCGCATCATTGCGGGCGCAGGAAAAGCCAGCTTCTTCCGGTAAACCGGCAACCGTGAGTTCAGCGGACAACCAGCGCGGCCCCGGCCAGCAACTGGTGCACGAGAGCAATGAAGCCGCCGGAACCGAAAAAGACGAGATGAAAGAGTTCAAAGAGTCCGCCTCGGTGAAGGCCATCGCACACCTGACCGGATTGACTTTGCAGCAGGCTTACTGGCTGAGCGTGGTGCTGAACTTTGCCGTGATCGCCGCCGTCATTATCTGGGCGGGGCGCAAGTATTTGCCGGGAATTTTCCGCGATCGCAGTGCTGCCATCCAGAAGGCGATGCAGGAAGCGCAGATGGCCAGCGAAGATGCGCGCCGCAGGCTGGCGGATATCGAATCGCGCCTGATGAAGCTCGACGTTGAGATTGGCACGATGCGCAATACTGCCGAGAAGGAAGGCGCGGCCGAAGAAGCCCGCATCCAGGCGGCAGCGGAAGAAGACGCGCGCAAGATTGTCGCCGCGGCCGAGCAGGAAATCGCGGCCGCAGCCAAAGCCGCGCGCCGGCAGTTAACCGCTTATGCGGCAGATCTGGCGGTTGGCCTGGCGCGGAAACAGATTCACGTCGACGCCGCCACCGATCAGACTTTGGTGCGCAATTTTGCAGGGCAGTTGGGCACGTCTTCGGACGATTCCGGAAAGAGCAGGAACTAGAGCATGGCTTCTGTCGCCAGCACCTACGCCCGCGCTTTCGCCGACGTGGTTGTAAGCGCGCATCTCGACGCGAACCGAGCTCTGGGCGGCCTGTACCGGATCCTGGATCTGCTGCGCGAAAGCGAAGACTTGCGGCGGGTGTGGGAGAATCCGGCCGTGCCCGCTGACCAGAAACGAAAGTTACTGGATGCGATTGTGGAGCGCGAGGGAATCGAGCATCAGGTGCGCAACCTGGTCGCTGTGCTGATCGATCACCGTCGCGTGCAGTTTCTGGCGCGAATCGTCGAGCAACTCAAGAGAGAACTCGACGCGCGCATGGGATTCGCCGAAGCACAGATCACGAGCGCCCGCGAGCTGGACGACGCCGAGAAACGAGCTCTCGAATCGCAGATCGAAAGAGCCACAGGCAAAAAAGTGCGAGCGCAGTTTGGGCTGGATGCGTCCCTGCTAGGTGGTGCGGTCGTCCGCGTAGGCAGCACGATTTACGACGGTTCGGTGAAGGGCCAGTTGGAGAAGATTCGCGAGGCAATAAGCTCCTAGCTGCTAGCTCCTAGCTGCTAGCGAACCATAGGTTTTTTGGTTAGCTAGCAGCTAGTAGCTAGTAGCTAGCAGCTACAGAGAGCTGATTTTATGGCACAAATCAAAGCAGACGAAATTACGAAACTGATCCGCGAGCAGATCGAGAATTACGAAACCAAGATTTCCGTGGACGAAACGGGCACCGTCATCACCCTGGGCGACGGCATCGCGCGCGTTTATGGACTCGACAAAGTCATGGCCGGCGAGTTGCTGGCGTTCCCGCACGGCGTGGCCGGCATCGCCATGAACCTGGAAGAAGATCAGGTTGGTGTGGTGCTGCTCGGCGAATATACCGAGATTAAAGAAGGTGACGAGGTCAAGCGCACCGGGCGCATCATGAGCGTCCCGGTGGGCGATGCCATGATCGGCCGCGTCGTGAACTCACTGGGCGAGCCCATCGACGATAAGGGCCCGATCGCGACCACTCAGTTCATCGCCCTCGAGCGCATTGCTCCTGGTGTGATCGACCGCCAGCCAGTGCGTGAGCCCATGGCGACCGGGCTGAAAGCCATCGACAGCATGATTCCGGTCGGCCGCGGCCAGCGCGAACTGATCATCGGCGACCGCCAGACCGGTAAGACCGCCGTCGCTCTCGACACCATCATCAACAGCAAGGGCAACGACCTGATCTGCATTTACAACGCGATCGGCCAGAAGCGTTCGTCGATTGCGCAGGTCGTGAAGATTCTCGAAGACGCCGGCGCGATGGAATACACCATCGTCGTGGCGGCGTCGGCCTCGGAACCCGCGCCGATGCAGTACATTTCGCCATACGCGGCAACCGCGATGGGCGAATATTTCCGCGACTCCAAGCGGCACGCGCTGGTGATCTATGACGATCTTTCGAAGCACGCGGCGTCGTATCGCGAAATCTCGCTGCTGCTGCGCCGCCCGCCGGGACGCGAGGCCTATCCCGGAGACGTTTTCTATCTTCACTCGCGGCTGCTGGAGCGCTCTGCGAAACTGAGCGACAAGAACGGCGGGGGATCGCTGACCGCTCTGCCGATTATCGAAACGCAGGCAGGCGACGTTTCCGCCTACATCCCAACCAACGTGATTTCGATCACCGACGGCCAGATTTATCTTGAAACCGATTTGTTCAACCAAGGCGTGCGCCCCGCCGTGAACGTGGGCCTGTCGGTAAGCCGCGTGGGCGGCAGCGCGCAGATCAAAGCTATGCGCCAGGTCGCAGGCAGTTTGAAATTGGAACTGGCGCAGTATCGCGAACTGGCAGCCTTCGCAGCCTTCGGCAGTGATCTCGACAAGGCCACGCAGGCGCAGTTGAATCGCGGGCAACGATTGGTCGAACTGCTGAAGCAGAACCAGTTCTCTCCGCTGCCGTTCTCGAAACAGATTCTGATCATCATGGCCGGCACCGGCGGATTCCTCGACGACCTGCCGGTGGCGCAGGTCCGCCCGTTCGAAGCCGAACTGTACAAGTATGTAGATTCAACCCATCCCGGCATCCTGCGCACGATCATGGAGAAGAAGGTTCTCGACGACGCGTTGAAAGCCCAGTTGCAGGCGGTGATTAAAGAAGCGAAGCAGCAATTTGTAGCGAGCAGGGAAGCAGTAGCAAAGTAAGCTCTTGGCTTTTGGCCGTTAACTCTTGGCTTGAAGCCGAGAAGCAAGGGTTGTTAGCTAAAAGCTAAGAGCCAATAGCCAATAGCGGTTTTACATGGCAAACATTCTCGACATCCGTCGCCGCATTCGCAGCGTGATCAACACGCGGCAGATCACCAAGGCCATGAAAGTGGTCTCGGCTGCGAAGTTGCGCCGCGCACAGGAAAGAGCCTTCGCGGCGCGTCCTTACGCGCAGATGCTGACCAATGTGCTGAAATCGCTGGTGGCGCGCGCCGAGATTTACGATCCGGAAACGGGCGAACCGAAGCATCCTTTATTGGCGCATCGCGAAGAAAAAAATATCCTGCTGATTGTGGTGACCGGCGACAAAGGCCTCGCTGGCGCGTTCAACGCCAACATCACGAAAGCAGCGACGCGGTTCCTCGAATCCAAAGCGGGCGAGAACGTCGACATTGAAGCCGTCGGCCGCAAGGGCCGCGACTTTCTCCGCCGGCGTTATCCGGCCGCGAAAGTGCAGACGCGAAGCCTGGCAGATCTTGCGGAATCGATCGAAGTCGAAACCGAGCCGGAAGAGGGCGAGCGTTCCGGGCCGATTCAGATCACCGGCGAGCATGTGGGCGTCCTCGGCAAGGTGGAATTCGCGCAGGCCGGGGCGCTGGCCGAGAATGTGATCGCACGTTACAAACGCGAAGAGATTGACGCGGTCTACGTGGTGTTCAACGAATTCAAGTCGGTGATTGCGCAGCGTCTCATCGTCGAACAGGTTCTTCCCATCGAGCAGATCGGAGCACAGACGGTGCGCCTGGTCGAGGAGATGACGGAAGAAGAAAAGAAAAAAGCAAAGGAAGCTGCGGTGACGGCGGGAGTAGGTTTGCACTCGACCGAAGGAGCGCCTGAAGGCGCCTCGCAGTTCGGCACCGCGCAAGTGGACTACATTTACGAGCAGCCGCCGGAAGAATTATTCCGCGCTCTGCTGCCAAAATATGTGAGCATCCAGATTTTCCGCGCGCTGCTGGAGTCGGTGGCGGCCGAGCACGCCGCCCGCATGACCGCGATGGATTCGGCCACCAACAACGCGACCGACATGATCGACTCGCTGACGCTGGTGATGAACCGCGCACGGCAGGCGAAGATCACGAAAGAGATTATCGAAATCGTCAGCGGCGCTGCGGCAATGTGAAGAAGAAGCTGCTAGCTTCTAGCTACTAGCTTCTAGCAAAACAGAATTTCGAGTTTGGAATTCGTGAGACGAAATCGGCGGGTGATTTCTCGCGGTCGAAAAACAGCACGATTAAGCTAGGAGCTAGCAGCTAGTAGCTAGAAGCTAATTTATGCCAGAAAACGTAGGACATGTCATTCAAATCGCGGGTCCGGCAGTGGACGTGCAATTCCACGAGGGGCACCTGCCCCCGATCTATGAGGCCGTGAAAGTTGTGAGCGACGGCTTCACCGTGCCCAGCCCGATCAGCGTAATTCTCGAAGTGCAACAGCATCTGGGCGAAGGCCGCGTGCGCTGCATCGCGATGCAGCCGACCGACGGCATGGTGCGTGGTATGAAGGCCATCGACCAGGGCGGCCCGATCTCCGTGCCCGTGGGTCGCGGAACTCTGGGCCGCGTGATGAACGTGATCGGCGATCCCGTCGATCAACTCGGTCCCATCGAGTACAAAGAGAGGTTGCCGATTCACCGTCTCGCGCCGGCGTTTGACGAACAGGCGACCAGCGCCGAGATGTTCGAGACCGGAGTGAAGGTCATCGACCTCATCCAGCCATTCTTGAAGGGCGGCAAGATCGGATTGTTCGGCGGCGCAGGCGTGGGCAAGACCGTCGTCATCATGGAGCTCATCAACAACGTCGCCAAAAATCATGGAGGTTTTTCCGTATTCGCCGGCGTTGGCGAGCGCACCCGTGAAGGCAACGACTTGTGGCTTGAAATGTCCGAGTCAGGCGTGATCAAGCCGGGCGATCCTTCGAAGTCGAAGGCCGCGCTGATCTATGGTCAGATGACGGAGCCTCCAGGGGCGCGTCTTCGTGTTGCATTGACCGGCCTGACTGTCGCGGAATATTTCCGCGATGCCGAGGGCGCCGACACGCTGCTGTTTATCGACAACATTTTCCGCTTCACGCAGGCGGGCTCGGAAGTTTCCGCTCTGCTGGGCCGCATGCCCAGCGCCGTCGGCTATCAACCGAACCTGGCGACGGAAATGGGCGAACTGCAGGAGCGCATTACGTCGACGAAGAAAGGATCGGTCACGTCAGTGCAGGCGATCTACGTGCCCGCCGACGACTTGACGGATCCCGCCCCGGCCACGACCTTCGCTCACCTCGACGCGACCACAGTTCTTTCACGCGCGTTGACGGAAATCGGAATTTACCCCGCGGTCGATCCGCTGGCTTCCACGTCGCGCATTCTCGATCCGCGCATCGTCGGCCAAGAACATTACGATGTCGCGCAGACGGTGAAGAAGACTTTGCAGACTTACAAAGACCTGCAGGATATCATCGCGATTCTCGGCATCGACGAGTTGACCGAAGATCAGAAACTCACGGTGGCGCGAGCGCGCAAGATTCAGCGCTTCCTGTCGCAGCCGTTCCATGTCGCCGAACAATTCACTGGCGCCGCGGGACGTTACGTGAAAATCGCCGACACGGTCAAGGGTTTCAAGGCGATTGTCGAAGGTAAGTACGACGACATCCCCGAGCAGGCGTTCTACATGAAGGGCCCGATCGAGGAAGTCCTGGAAGCCGCGGAGAAGATGAAGGCGGCAGCGTAGAGGGTGGACCTCGGGCGTCAGACCTCGGAGCTCGACTAGGTTGAGCTGAGGTCCAAGGCAGGGTTTTCATGGCTGAAACTTTCCAACTCGAGATCGTCACGCCGGAAAAGAAAGTTGTGGCCACAACGGCGGAAGAAGTTCAGATCCCCGGCAAGAACGGATATCTGGGCATCCTGCCCGGCCACGCGCCGTTGATCACTGAACTCGCGGTCGGCGAGATTACTTACCGCGACATGTCTGGGTCGAACGAGCAGCGGCTGGCTGTAGCCTGGGGATTCGCCGAAGTATTGCCCGCTAAAGTGACGATTCTGGCGGAGACGGCCGAACGCCCGTCAGAGATCGATGTGGAGCGCGCGCGCGAAGCCAAAACCCGCGCTGAAGAACGCCTGGCGAGCGGCGAAACGACTGTCGACGTCGAGCGCGCTCTCGACGCTCTGCAACGCGCCGAAACCCGGCTCGAAGTCGCGGGAAAAAAATAAAAGTAAAATTGAAAACGGGCTGCGACTCAGCGGAGACAATCGGCTTACAATTATGCCGCTTGCTCATTGCAGGAGGCAGCACCATGAAACATTCCTCACTTTTCTTTTTGTTTCTCTCCATTGTTTGTAGTCTGGTATCGGCGCAGCAGGCCACACCATCCCCGGCTCCGGCTCCGCAACGTCCGTCGTTGCTGGTCACTCCGGAGGTGCATCAGGATAACAGTGTGACCTTCCGCTTCCTCGCGCCCAACGCACAGGAAGTGAAACTGGCGCGTGCAGGTACCGATCCGGTAACGATGCAGAAAGACGGCCAGGGAGTGTGGAGCGTAACCACTCCGCCGCTCGCCCCCGACTACTACGGATACTCGATCATCGTCGATGGCGTGCGCATGCTCGATCCCTACAATTCTCAGCTGGTGCCGAATCTGCTGACGCCCGAGAACGCGGTGCACATCCCGGAGCCGGGGCTGCCCTGGGAAGTGAGTGACGTTCCGCGCGGAGAAGTTCATCATCACTTCTACAAATCTGCAGTGGCCAACGATCAGCGCGACTTTTACGTTTACACTCCGCCAGGCTACGATCCCTCGGCGAAGAAAACTTATCCCGTTCTGTATCTCCTGCACGGCTTCAGCGACGACGCCAGCGGATGGACGGCGGTCGGATTCGCGAACGTGATCCTCGACAACCTGATTGCGCAAGGCAAAGCGAAACCAATGATCGTCGTGATGCCGCTCGGCTACGGCACGATGGAAGTGGTGCATGCCGGTTGGGGAGGACTCGCGAATCGTCCCGAGGTGCGCGAAGAAAGCTTTCGAAAATTTCGCGACGCTCTCTTGACCGAAGTCATGCCCAAGGTCGAGAGCGAATACCGCGTGACCAACGATCGCAGTTCGCGGGCAATCGCCGGACTTTCCATGGGAGGCGCCGAGTCACTCAGAGTTGGACTAAACGGCCTCGACAAGTTTGCATGGATCGGTGCGTTCAGCGCGGGCGGCATGCCCGACGGGTTCGACAAAGATTTCCCAGGACTCAACGCAAAAGCGAACCAGCAGATTCGTCTGCTGTGGATCGCATGCGGCACGGAAGACCGCCTGATCACGCCGAACCGCAACCTGCGGGAATGGCTGAAGACGAAAGGAATTCAGCACACCGACATCGAAACTTCCGGCATGCATACCTGGATGGTCTGGCGGCGAAACCTGGCGGAGTTTGCTGGGTCGTTGTTCAAGTAGCACCGCCAAAACATCTCGTGGCATTACCGACGCCGCCGGCAGAGCCGTAGCGTGCTACGTCTCTACGAAATTGATGAATTCGAGAAGCTTACGGTACGTTGACGTGGTCGTGGTTCTCCGCCGGCACGTAGTTCACAGCCGCCGTGCGCTCCAGTTTATCCCAAGCAAACTTGCGGCCTTCGAGTGCACGCTTCAGCGTCTTGAACAGCACAATCGAAAATAGCTGGCGATAGGCGAAGCGTTGCAGCCAAACCTGGCTGAGCAGCCACACGTCTTCTTTGTCGTCGGGACGGTGGCGCTCAAGGGCGAACGCAATCGCCGATGCGATGAAGTCGATTACCAGAAACGCAAAGAAGAAGAGCACCAGCTTGTGGAAGTCGGCAGGATCGGTCGAGTCCGGATGAAAATGCTTCTGAATGTAATACCAGATGGTGCCGACAACGAACATGATGTCGATCAGCGGCGATACCAGCGGCAGCAGAATCTGGAAGATGAAAATGTTGGGCAGCGCCACCCAGCCCAACGCGCCCTTGCGGGCGAAAACTCTTCGGTGCTTGAACACCGCCTGCAGAATGCCGAACGACCAGCGGAAGCGCTGACGCATCAACGCATTTGCGTTGGTGGGTGCTTCCGTGTAGGCAAGCGCCATGTCCTCGTACTCAACGCGGTATCCGCGGCGCAGCAGGGCCATGGTGAGATCGGCGTCTTCGGCCACGGTGTCAATGTGGTAGCCACCCGCCTCGCGCACGGCGGAAACGCGCCATGCTCCGATTGCTCCGGGCACAACGCTGACTGCGCCCAATACGTCGAGCGCGCGACGCTCGAAGTTCTGGCTGGTGATGTACTCGAGAGCCTGCCAGCGCGTCCAGAGGTTGACGCGGTTGCCAACTTTCGCGTTGCCCGCGATGGCCCCGACTTTAGGATTGATGAAATGCGGCACCAGGCGCGCGATGGCGTCGGGCGCGATGATCGTGTCGGCGTCGATGCCCACAAATAATTCCGCGTCGCCAATATGCTCGATGCCGTAATTGAGGGCCTCCGCCTTGCCCGAGTTCGGCTTGCCGAGGATGAGGACTTTCCCCGCCGCAGCCTCGGCTGCGAAGGCCCTGCGCGCGACTTCGAGAGTGCGATCCTTGGAACCATCGTCAATCACAATGACGCGCAGATTCGGATAGTTCGAATTGAGCGCGGCACGCACGGTGCGCTCGATGACTTTCTCTTCGTTGTAGGCCGGAATCAGCACCGCAACTTTCGGCTTATAGGAAGCGACTTCGGCAGGCTTGCCGAAAATCTTTTCGCGCACGCGGTCGTAGACCGCGGCCGCTCCGATAAAGAGAAGCCGCCCCGTCATGAGCAGATCGCCGACCAGGAATATCCACGTAATAAAGACGATGCTGGCATCGAACAGCCAAAAACCAAAGCGGTCGAGCCGCGCCGCCCACAACTCGCCCGTAGGCAGCGGCGCCATCACGTCGGCGCGAGTTTTCCCCAACAGTTCGTAAACCGGAGCAATCTCGTAGCCCTTGGCGCGAATGCCGTCGATGATCATGGGCAGGGCGCGCACGGTTTCGGCACGATCCCCGCCGCCGTCGTGCAGCAGCACGATGTTGCCGCAACGCAAATCGTCAGGTCGGCAGGGCGGCAAGTGCGCTAGCACATATGACGTAATCTGCTCGGCCGTGTGGCGCGGATTTTCGCTCCAATCGTTAGGATCGATGCGATTACCGACGGTGATGTAGCCCATCTCCTGGGGAATCTCGAGCGGCCGCACCTGGTCGGCCGTGTCGGGCTCTTCGTCAATCGCGTAGGGCGGCCGCATCAGCGTGGCGCGCACGCCTACCAGACTGGCGAACAGACGCTCAGTCAGATTCAGCTCTGCCTTGAAGAGCGGCGCCGACATGTTGGTGACGTCGGGATGCGTAAAAGTGTGGTTCCCGATCGTGTTGCCTTCGTTGTAAATTCGTTTCGCGATGCTGGAAAATTTGTCGGTCTGAATGCCGATCAGGAAAAAAGTCGCAGTCGCGTTCTTTTCCTTGAGCACGTCGAGAATTTTCGGCGTCCATTCCGGGTCGGGGCCGTCGTCGAACGTAAGCGCGACTTTGTTGGGGCTGTAGCCATAACGTGAGACGCGGTAAGGTTCGGGCAGGTTCTGGAAAACCTCGTCGGTGATCAGTTGGCTGTTGGCGTCGATGGTCAGATCGCGGGTGCCATGGGCGGGCTTGTCTTCGATGCGAAGGATTTCGCCCTGGCCCTCCATATCAACGTCGGCGCCGGGCGGCACATCTTTCAGCTTGTCGGTCGCGCCGGCATCGCCGGGCACGTCCCACACGCGCCACAGCGAGCGGTCTTCGCTCCCCAGGCGCCACAGCGCGAAAGTCTGAATGCCGAGGTTCTGCGCCGAGCGCATATGATTCAGCGCCGTCACCCCATCGAGAAACCAGATATCGTGGCGAAAGCTTTTTTCGTCGAGATAGCTGAAGTGAGGGTTCATGGCGTCATCATCAAAGTTGACGTCCTCCTCGGAATCGCGCGCGGCCAGCCACGCGTCCTGAACGCTCACGCTGTGGTCACGCTCGTCAGCGGGAATCGGTCCTTTCTTCGGTTTCAACGCCCAGTCGTAGCCATAATTGGCGATGGCGCAGATGATTTTTTCCTTGGGGATGACCGTTTCGGCAAATGTCAGGTTCTGCACGAACCAATCCTGCGACGCCACCGGGCCGGACTCCGCGCCTGGATAGTGTTCGTCGTAGTTCATCAGCACCACGCCGTCGGCGGCCGCCGCAATCGCAGGATAGTTATATTCGTTGCTGTGTGGCGGCACTGCGACGTAGAGTTTGAAGCCGCGTGCGTGCAGGTCGCCGGACAATTCCTGCAACAGCGCAACATAGCCGGCCTGGCCGCTGGGAGGGAAGGCTTCGAAGTCGATCATCAAGCCCCGGTAGTGGCCAGACGAGAGGAATAGCACGGCCTGTCGCCGGAAAAGCGCGCGGGCGTCTGGATTGTTCAGAAACCCGACGATATCGCCCACCCAGTTTGCCCCGTCCGAATTGTTCACCATGGGGAAGACTTCCATGGCGGGATCTTCCGTTTTCAAAAACGGCATCACGCGGTCGTCAACTGGCAGAACCGTGTCGCCCTGCGCGTTGCTCTGGACGTTGCTTTGTACGACGTCGAAAAGTTTATTAGTCTGATCGTCGACGCCCTGCAGCCGTCCATCAGCCGTAATCACATGCAGCCAGTCAGGATAAAGAATGTCGATCTGCCGCGCGAAAGAGCGCAGAGACGAGAAGCTGGCCGCATCCCAGGGAACGTAGAAGGCCGCGCGAATTCCTTCTTCCTGATTCAGCTTGACCTGCGACGCCGCCAGTTTCGACTTGCGGTGTGAGCGGGCAGCAAGTTTCTTTTGCCGGTCGCGGGCCTTATCCTTTTCACTCTCTTTCAGCGCCTTGAAGGCCCGTTTTTGTGGAGAGAGCAAGAGTTCGGGCAGCGGTTCATCACGCAGCGCCGTGAACACGAAGAAAATGATCAGCGCGGAAACGAAAACGGCAGACACATCGAACAAGCGCCGTAGGCGTCTCCACCGGGCGCGTTGCGGATCATAGAAGACTGGCTGGGCCATGGGTGAGTAACTGTTCATCGTATGCCGTGGAGGGCACACGGTCAATTCTCGGTGAGACAGGGGTCAGGGTCGCTGTTCTGTATCTCTAAGATGCACTTTCCTGGCGCCACGATGGCCTCAAAAGCGCTATGATTCGCTGCGTGCGCGAACGGGTCCGCGAATTGACGCGCGAATTGACGCGAAAGCAGAAGTGGTTCTTCGCCTGGGCGAGCTTGGCTGGTCTCGGCCTACGCGCGTTGTTGATCGTGTATTTTCCCGGCGTGGTCGACGACTCGCGGCTGTACGCCAACATCGCCGAGAACTGGCTAAGGCATGGCGTTTACGGCATCACGAACTCCGGTGTGATCGTGCCTACGCTCTCTCGGCTGCCCGGATATCCAGCGTTCCTGGCGGCGATTTTCGCCCTGTTCGGAGTCGGAAATTTTCGCGCGGTGCTGCTGGTGCAGGCGCTGTTCGATCTGGCAACCTGCTTTCTGATTGCGGACCTGGCTCGGCGACTGTTCTCCTGGCGGGCCGCACAGGCGGCATTCCTTCTGGCGACGTTCTGTCCGTTTCTCGCCAACTATGCCGCCGCGGCTCTAACCGAGACGCTGGAGACTTTCTTCACTGCCTTGGCCCTGGACTTGGCGTTCTGCGGGCTGAGAGTCGGTGATCATGCAAGCGACAGCCCCAGCCGCGGTATGATCTGGCTCGGATGCGGCCTGTCCGTCGGGGCGGCGATTCTGCTGCGGCCCGACGGAGGGATTCTACTCGCAGCGATCGGAGCCTACTTGATCTGGCTCCTTGTCCGCAGCCTGCGGACTGACTCCAAAAGAGCGCGAACCCTGTTCTGGACGGGAGTGTTGGTCGCGGCGGGCGCGACCGCCCCACTCGTTCCCTGGACCCTGCGCAACCTGCACACCCTGCATCGCTTCGAGCCGCTGGCCCCGCGCTACGCCACCGACTCCGACGAACTGGCCATGCCCGGCTTCAACCGCTGGGTCAAGACCTGGATCGCAGACTACGTTTCTGTGCAGGAGATTTATTGGGCCGTCCCAGGCGCCGACATCGACATTACGAAGATGCCCGACCGGGCGTTCGATTCCCAGTCGCAGCGGGACCAGACCGCAGCGCTCTTGGCCGACTACAACCAGAGCCATGACATGACAGCAGAACTCGACGCCCGTTTCGCCGCACTTGCGGCCGAGCGTGTCCACACCGCTCCCACTCGTTATTACGTCTGGCTTCCGGCGTTACGCATCGCCGACATGTGGCTGCGTCCCCGCACTGAGCTGTTTCCCTCAGACCCGCGCTGGTGGGAGTTCAACGACGACCGCCGTTGGCTCGCCGTGAGCCTGGGTTTCGGGTTGATTAACCTGCTCTACGTGGCGCTGGCGGCGGTTGGAGCGCTACGCCGGCGCGAATTTTTTGGTGTCGGCCTATTGATTTTATTTCTACTTCTCCGCTCCGCATTCCTCGGGACGCTGGAAAACCCCGAACCTCGATACACCCTGGAATGTTACCCGGTGGTGATTTTTCTGGGTTCTGCGATGTTTTTCCGCAGATCCATCCAAACAGCATCTTCCAAATTGTGAAACCGTGTTATGTCAGATAGGATCTGTTGACTTTGTTAATAACGCTAAAATACTGAAAATTAGGCTTGAACAACACGGCCTAACAGTTGCACAATAACGCCCCATCAGGTCCCCAGGGGTCTCGTCTCACTTTCACTTTCCTGGGTTAACACAACCGAATGTTGACTCCGACGCGGAGAAGGAGCTTTTCCCATGCGTTCTGCTAAGGCATTGGCTTTTCTATTCGTGTGTGTCTTGTTCACGACTTTGGTCAGCGCTCAAACCGGCACGTCCTCGTTGCGCGGAGTTGTCTCCGACCCCAAAGGCGCCGTCCTGCCAGGTGCGACCGTAACAGTCAGCGACAAGCAAAACGGTTTCACGCGCAGCACGACGACCGATGGCCACGGAGAGTACCAGTTCCAGCAATTGCCGCCCTCGACGTATACCGTCGCGGTGAGCGGCAAGGGCTTTGCCGAGGTTAAGCAGGAGGGCGTCCAGCTACTGGTCGGCGTGCCCACCACCTTGAACGTCGGCCTCCAGGTGCAAGGGCAGACCATCACCGTGGAAGTGACCGGCGAAGCCACCCACGTGAATACCACTGACGCGACGATGGGAAATGCATTCGAGAGCAAGCAGATCGTGGAACTGCCGTTTGAAGGCCGCAACCCGGTCGAGATTCTGAGCCTGCAGGCCGGCGTCACCTACACCAATCCAACCTCGGGCACAGCCATCGACAATATGTTCGACAGCCGTTCTGGAGCCACCAACGGTGGACGCAGCGATCAGACCAACATCACTCTCGACGGCGTCGACAACAACGACCAAAGCAACGGCTTCGCTTTTCAAGGGGCGGTGCGTTCCACGCTCGACTCCGTCGAAGAGTTTCGCGTGACCACTTCGAACTCCAACGCCGATGCGGGCCGGTCTTCCGGCGCACAGGTACAACTGGTTACCAAGAGCGGAACCAACTCGTTTCATGGCGCGGCGGAAGCATTGAACCGCTCCAATATCGGCGAAGCCAACGACTGGTTCAATGAGCAGGCGCAACTCGGCTCCGGCCTGCAGAACATCCCGCCCTACCTCCGGCGGAACACCTACGGCGCGTCGCTTGGCGGCCCCATTAAGAAGGACAGGGCATTCTTCTATCTGGGCTGGGAAAGACTGGTGCAGCACGAGAGCACGCAGACCACTCGAGTCGTGCCCAGCATGAACCTCCGCAATGGAATCGTGAGCTACCTCTGCGACGTCGGCGACCCGAACTGCGTTGTGGGCAATACTGGCGGCGGCGCCGCCGCTGGCGGTCTGACGGTCACTACGGCGCCGGGACAGGATCCGACGCAGTTCCTTCTAGCGACTATGAGCGCCCCGACGCTCGCGCTGCTCGATCCAGCCTGTTCCGGGACGGGCACATGTCCCCAAGGGCCAGGACCGGACCCTAGCACTCAGGTGATCCTCAACACCTATCCCACGCCTAACACCAACGCCGCAGTAGGGGCCGACGGCTTCAACTATCAGGGCTACACTTTTGCGGGCGCAACCCCCATCACTCTCAATACCTATGTTGCAAAAATCGACTACAACCTGACGCAAAATGGAAACCATCGCTTGTTCGTACGCGGAATTATGAACGGAGACACAGCGGACACGGCTCCTCAATTTCCGGGCATGACGGCCAACATCGCGCAGACCACCGTCGCCAAGAGCTTGGCGGTGGGGTATACGGCAGTACTCTCGCAGACGCTGATCAACACCTTCCACTATGGTTTCGTGCGGCAAGCCGTTGATCAGACCGGCGCCGGAAACGTCAGCTACGTGATTTTGCGTGGCCTGGACAATCCCGGCGGCCAGTCCAACGATTCCTACGATGTATCCGTTCCCGTACACAACTTCATCGATGATCTTTCCTGGACCAAGGGCACGCACACCTTCGGTTTCGGGGGTAACCTCAGAATCATCGGCAATATCAAGGATTCGACATTGACGTCGTTCTCCGATGCGGTGACCAATGCCTCTTGGCTCGATGTTTCCGGCATCGCGAATAAGAATACAGATCTCGATCCCGGCGCCACGAAGTTTGCTTCTTACAATCTGCCTTTTGTGGATTCCGGTTTCAACAATTCCTATGATTACCCGGTGCTGGCCCTCGCCGGAATCATCACCGAGGTCGACCAGCGCTACAACTTCACCACCACGGGCCAAACCCTCCCCGACGGCGCTCCTAACCTGCGGCATTTCGTCAACCATGAGTTTGAGAGCTATGTACAGGACTCCTGGCGAGCCCGTCCGAACCTCACTATCACCTACGGGCTGCGCTGGACCTTCCTGCAACCGCCGTATGAAAAGAACGGAGTCCAGGTAGCCCCCACCGCCAGCCTGAACCGATGGTTCAAGACGCGGGCGGAAACCCAGCTCACAGGACAGACCTTTAACCAGCCCATCACTTTCGATCTCTCCGGACAGGCCAACAATGGGAACCCCTACTGGCAAGACGATTTCAAGAACTTTGCCCCGCGCTTAGCCGTCGCCTACTCGCCCGGCTTTGACGGTGGTTTTCTGGGACATCTGTTCGGTGGCCCCGGCAAGTCGTCGATCCGTGCAGGGGCCGGGATGTATTTCGACCACTTCGGCGAGGGCATAGTGAACACCTTCGATCAGGACGGGTCCTTCGGGTTATCGACTTTGCTGACCAACACTGGAGGCGTACAGACGGTAGACGGCGCTCCTCGTATGGGTCCCACGAATAGTTTGTATACTCTGCCAGGTTCACTGGTCACCCCGTCCCCAGGAGCCAGTTTCCCGACGACGTTCCCCTTGACGAACTTTGCCGTGCAGTGGGGCCTGGATGATCGGCTGAGGACCCCCTACTCATACGGCTTCAATTTTTCCTTCGAGCGCGAACTGAGTCACGGCTTCACGCTTGAAACCGCCTACGTAGGCCGGATCGGGCATCGCCTGATGCAGCAGGAAGATTTGGCGCAGCCCCGGGATATTGTTGACCCGGTTTCCCATATGGATTACTACGGTGCCACCCGGCTGCTCGACAACGCGGTGCTGTCCGGTGCATCGGAAAGCTCCCTCGCACCAATCCCCTATTGGGAGAACCTGTTCGGCGCCACTTCTGCGGGAGCAGGAGGTGCGGCTGGCTGTTCGGGAACTGCGCCCGCGAATCCGACCGCGACTCAGAACATGATGGACCTGATGTCGTGCGGGTTCGTGCACAATGAATCCACATTCCAGCAGATTATCGACGGAGTAGGCGGGTCCGCGTGCTTCCCGGGTTGCATCACTTTGGGTGGCGCGGTCCAGAACACGCCGCAATACTTTGCCTCTCAATTCGCCTCGCTGTACGCGTGGCGCTCGATTGGAAACAGCGCCTACAATGCCGGCCAGTTGCTGTTGCGCCACACCATGACTCACGGCTTGCAGTTCGATTTGAACTATACCTATTCCCACTCCCTCGACATGGGATCAGATGTGGAGCGGATTGGTTTCCTGGGCGGCCCAGGAGATCAAATCTACAACGCCTGGAATCCCGGGTTGCAGCGGGCAACTTCCACCTTCGACACTACCCATGCGATCAACTCGAATTGGGTGTACGAGTTTCCCTTCGGCCGGGGCAAGGCAATGAGCTTCGGCGGGGGCCGTGTGGCGAACGCGGTTCTTGGCGGATGGGACCTGAGCGGTGTTTTGCGCTGGACCAGCGGCTTCCCGTTCAGCGTGGGCAATGGCGCAGCCTGGGCCACGAACTGGGAACTGAGCGGCTTCGCCACGCAGATTGGCCCGACCCCAGCAACTGGAACCGCCGTCATCGCCGGACAGCCCAATGTTTTCAAGAAACCGGCAACGGCGATCAATTCTTACCGGCAAGATTTTGCGGGAGAAGTCGGAGGCCGCAATACTCTTCGCGGGCCGGGATACTTCGATACGGATTTGGGGCTGCATAAGTTGTTCAATATCACGGAATCGCAGACCTTGCAGTTCCGCTGGGAAACCTACAATGCGTTCAACGATGTCCGCTTCGACGCGCTGACCGCGAATACCGGAGTCGACCAGGCAAGCTCGTTCGGAATCTACAGCAAGACCCTTACGATCTACCGGCGAATGGAGTTCGCGGTGCGCTACACGTTCTAACAGCACGGTAACGTTAGTGTTATTTTCGGATCCTTCAGATTTCGGGGCGGAGAAATCCGCCCCTTTTTTTCTTCGCATCGCTCTCCGCCTCGCTTCTCAAACGTCCAACTTGTGGAATCGCTGCTGTGAAATCTCATAGTTAAACGTTTCAAAGGCCTCCTAAATAGTGCAGATTCAGTCTTGAATCTTTTGGCTTCGAAGTTGCAGTACCGCCCGATCAAGGCGTCCCAGGTTCTCGCATAGGGTCTCAGCTCCTGGGCAAGGCGTGCTGTATCCAGAATCCTGAGTGAAGGGAGTTCTCTATGCGTTTTGGCTCACGGCTATTGGCGGCGGCAGTGACCAGCTGTTTCCTCGCGATCGGCACCTTGGCGTTCGCGCAATCGGCAACCACCTCTCTCCGCGGCACCATCGAAGACCCTAAGGGAGCCGTCGTGGCCGGCGCCACTGTGACTCTCAGCAGCCAGGCGACGGGTTTTTCCAGATCCGCCCAAACGAATGACCAGGGGATATATCAGTTCCTCGAAGTCCCTCCGGCAACCTATGTGCTTGAGGTGAGTGCAGCCGGCTTTGCCACCACTAAGCGCGATAACGTCCCACTGCAGGTGAGCAGTCCGGCCACGGTCAACCTGGTTCTGCAGGTGCAAGGCGGCTCGGTAATCGTCGACGTCAGCGGCGAAGCTCCGCAGGTCAATACCACAGACGCGACCCTGGGAAACAATTTCAATGCCCGCCAGCTTATCGACCTGCCCTCGGAAGGTCGCGATCCCGCGGCCATTCTGAGCCTGCAACCGGGCGTCGTCTACATCGGCAGCGAAACCACGAATCAACAGAACAACGACAGCCGCGGTGGCGCCGTCAACGGCGCGCGCAGCGATCAGAGCAACATTACCCTCGATGGTCTGGACGATAACGACCAGCTGGAAGGCTACGCATTCCAGGGCGCGATGCGCGCCACGCTCGATTCCCTGCAGGAGTTTCGCGTGACCACCAGCAACTACGACGCGGCGTCCGGACGCTCGTCGGGTGCGCAAGTCAATCTGGTGACCAAGAGCGGCACCAACAACTTCCACGGCACGCTGTATGAATATCACCGCCCGACTTTCGATGTAGCCAACGACTATTTCAATAAAGAGTCACAGATCATTGAGGGAGCTCCCAATCGCCCGCAGCACATTCTCAGGAACACATTCGGCGGAACGTTTGGCGGGCCCATCCAGAAAGATCGTCTATTTTTCTTCGCTGCCTATGAGGGCCAGCGCACCGCCGACCAGGTGCCAACCAACCGTGTGATTCCGACCGCGACCCTCGCCGAGGGTGAACTGAAATACCTGTGCGATCCCGGCCCAAATTGTACCGATGGCTACACCGTGGGCAATCTTCTCTCGGTCGCAAGCAATCCTTTGTTCTCGCCCGAGCTGGTAGCTACCCTAAGTCCGGCGGGCGTGGCATCGCTGGACCAGGGCTGCACCTCGAACGGAACCTGCCCGCTGGGCCCCGGACCGAATCCACTCATCGCCAACATCAATGGCGGCAACCCCGATGCGTTGTTCTACGCGCACTATCCGCAGCCCAACTGCCCCAGTTGCGGCAATGCAACCAACGGCAGCGGTGACCTCCTGAACACATCCGGCTACACCTTTCCGGGCAACAATCCGACCAGCCTCAACACCTACATTCTTAAGCTGGACTACAAAATCACGGCGGACGGAAACCAGTCGCTCTTTATCCGCGGCAACTTGCAGAACGACCGTGAGGCATTCCCACCTCAGTTCCCCGGCCTGCCTCCCGACTATGTCCAAACCAACAACAGCAAGGGCCTGGCCGGCGGTTACACCTATATCATCCGCAACAATTTGATCAACAACTTCCGCTATGCCTTTATCCGGCAGGGAATCGGGAAAAGCGGCATCAACACTCAGGATTTCGTGACTCTCCGCGGTCTTGACGATACCCAGGCTCTCAACCCCACCGATACGCCAACCATCCTTACCAATGTTCCGGTCAACAATTTCATCGACGACCTTTCGTGGACTAAAGGTACGCACACGATTGAAGTGGGAACAAACTGGCGCGTCATCCACAACAACCGCCAGTCCGACGCCGAGAACATTTCGTATGGTTATGCCAACGCCGAATGGATGAATCCGACCTCCCTGCCGGGTTCAGGGTCGAGTCTGGATCCATCGTTGAACTCGAGCTTTCCTGCGGTCGACACTGGCTTTGACTTTTCCTACAGTTTTGCCGCCACGCAGGTGGCGGGTTTGATCAGCCAGGTCTATACCGTAGCCAACCAGGACAAAAACGGAGTCGCGATTCCGAACGGCCAATTGGTGTCGCGCCACTTCCGCAATTTCGAAGGCGAGATGTATCTGCAGGATAAGTGGAACGCTACGCCGAATCTGGTCGTCACCTACGGACTGCGGTATTCGCTGCTGCAACCGCCCTACGAGGCCAACGGCAACCAGGTCGCACCCACCGTCGATATGCACCAGTGGTTCGAAAATCGGATCACTAATATGTACAACGGCGCGGTCGTCCAACCGGACTTGACCTTCAATCTGGCGGGGCAGGCCAACGGTGGCAAGCCATACTGGGCGTGGGATTACAAGAACCTGGCGCCACGATTCGCGGTGGCCTATTCACCGCACGCCGCCAGCGGATTCTGGCATAAAGTCTTCGGCGATACCGGCAAGAGTTCCCTTCGCGCGGGCTACGGCCTGTACTTTGATCATTTCGGAGAAGGCGTCGTCAACACCTTCGACCGGCAGGGTTCGTGGGGCTTGACCACCACAATCAGCAATCCGGCGGGCGTGGTCACGGTTGATAACTCGCCGCGCTACACCGGGCTGGTGGGAGCGAACAATCTCCCCGCAAGCGAAATTGCCCCGCAGCCCCACGGATTCCCCTACACGCCTTCCAACAACGCTAATACGTACGGGTTGGCGATTGCTTGGGGCATCGACAACCACCTGCGAACCCCATATTCGCACGTAGTGGATCTGTCGCTGACGCGCGACCTGGGACACAGCTTCGTGCTGGAAGCCACCTACACCGGACGCTATGCGCACCACTTGCTGCAGGAAATCGACTTGTCGGAACCGCTCGATCTGGTCGATCCGGGAAGCAAGACGGACTACTTCGCTGCGGCACAGATGCTGTCGAAAGCCGCCTACGCCGGAGTGCCTGAGAGCGACCCGAGCGTGACGAATATTCCTTACTGGCAAAATTTGTTTCCACAAGCGGGCGGGTTAGCCGGTGTCTCAGGCTGCGCTCCGGGCGCGTCCAGCATCGCCAACCCGACGCCCACGCAAAATATTTACGACCTCTATACCTGCTACGTGGCCAACGAGACCACCTCGCTCGAAATCTTGGACGGATTCTGTTTCCCGGCCTGCGCCGGGAACGCCCCGTCCAACCCGATTAACAACCTTCCAGGCACGCCGTTCCAGTACTATCAGGACCAGTTCTCCTCGCTCTACGGCTGGCAAACCCGCGGCAACAGCAACTACAACGGCCTGCAGATTTCTCTGCGTCACGCCATGGCCGCAGGTTTGCAGTTTGATTTCAACTACGTGTACTCCAAATCGATTGATGTCGGATCGAACGCGGAGCGCGTGAACGGCTTTGAGTCGTCCGGCCTGGCTTTTAACAGCCAGGTGATCAACGCCTTTTCGCCCGACCTGTGGCGCGCCCCTTCCGATTTCGACACCACTCACCAGCTCAACGCCAATTGGGTGTGGGACCTGCCCTACGGCCGGGGACGCCATTGGGGAAGCAGCACCAAGGGCTTGATGAACGGCGTCTTCGGAGGATGGGGCTTCAACGGCCTGTATCGCTGGACCAGCGGATTCCCCTTCTCGGTGGAAGCTGGCTCGGGGTACTCTACGGACTTTGAGCTTCAAGGATCTTCCATCCTGACCGGTACCAGGCCCTCGACTGGTGTGTTCAACACTCCAAACGGCCCCAGCGTGTTCCAGAATCCGCAAAGCATCACCTGTGAATGTGGAGCGCCGCCGCTTGCTAACCCGAATGCCAATGCGGGCGCACAGTTCCGCGCCACCTATGAGGGTGAAGCCGGGCAGCGCAATAACTTCCGTGGCCCCGGCTATTTCGGAATCGACGCCGGCCTCTCCAAAACGTGGGACGTCCGCGAAGGCAAGACCGTACGCTTTGCCTGGGAAGTGTTCAATGTTACTAACTCCGTCCGCTTCGATGCCGCGGGTTCTCTGATCGGGGAAAGTCTCGTGAACATCACCGGCTTCGGTCTGTTCAATACAGAATTAACCCAGCCCCGCGTGATGCAGTACTCGCTCCGGTTTTCCTTCTAAGGCTCGGGAAGTCTTTCTCACTCCATGGGACGGCGAAAGCCGTCCCTGTTTTTTCTTTCAAGGAATATTGGGAATCTTAGACTGAAGAGATCTGAGCGCCAGCCCTAGCCCAGCGGCGAATCGCTCATGCGGAAGCGGGTGCGGACATGTTCGGAAATCAATTCGATGGCGGGGCGATTCTGCACCGGATCTTCCTGTGCCAGATACTTCATGGCCTCTACCAACAGCCGCTGCCCGTCTACGTAACGCGGATCTGAGGTTCGCTCCCGGCGCTTGTTGCCCAGCTTAGGCGGGACTGTAATCGTAAAAACCTTGGCCATGAATGAACTCAACTGAATGAACCCAACTCTAGGTTCGGTCAGTATATCGTCCCGCTGTGCAAAACTCAGCACATTTCTTACTCTTTTGATTCAACGACTTAACCGTGCGGAGAAATTGTCTGCGTCTTGCTTGTGGTCTTCAGCTTGAAAACCTCGTCGGGAATTTTCTTTCCGTTCACTTGAATCGACGAGTACTTCGCGAGGCGGTAATCCTGCTGCGGCGTAAAAAACTGCTGCTGCACCGAGATCCCCTTGTCGAGATCAATCCACAGTAGAATTCGACTGTAGGTATTGCGTACCTTCTCAGATTTCGGTACGAGCTGCAGCTTCGCCGTGGCGACGCCGTCGACCTTCTCCGGGCCCGCATAAGTCACGTCGAAGGCCTTCACCAGCTCCTGACCGCTGCCGCCAAAGCCGAGCACTACGTAGCTCTCAAAGTCGGAGCGATTCTTGCCCAAATCGTATACCGTCAACTGGTCGATCTTGGGCTGATACATGCGGACTTTACCCTCGCTGAAAAGCACATATTTGGGCTCGGGTTTCTGCGTCTTGAGGCTGTTGCCATCCATCTTGACGTCAGCCATCATCTCGATTTCTTTTTCTTTCCCGGTGCGGCGGTAATAGATCGTGCCGGTTTGCACGTCGTCGACTTCATCGATCACTTTTGTGTAAGTGTCCCACTCAAACTCGGCCTGCGTGCTGCGAAAACTGACCGCTGCCGCGTCCATTTTTTTCAGCACTTCTGCGAGCGGGTCGGCAGGCGCCTGCGGAAGCAAGTGCAGAATCGTCCAGGCAAACCCGATCGGCAGAAAGAGAGAGAAGGTTTTCATTCCGTCAGTCTCGCTTGGCCAGCACTTTGTAACTCTGTAGTTGTCCCTTGTGGTCGGAGACGGTTTCATAGCTCACAATCGAAACCGCACCCGAAATAGGCTCGATAATGCGCAGCAGTTGTTCGCGCACTGCCTGGTCATCGCCCGGCGAAATGGCGCTGGCCGCAACCTGGTAGTAAAGATGGCCCTGGGCATCCGCGCTCACGACCACATCAGTCGGATGCGGGTTGCGTGAAATGGGTTTATCGTTGAAATTGATTACGCGCGGCGAGAAAAGTACAAACAGAATAATCAGCGCCACCATGATGTCGTAATGAAGCGTCCCCCGCTCGTATTGCCACAGAATGTATCCGCGAATTGTCCGCCAGATGCCGTTCATGGGCAGGGGCGCGCTGGGCGCGGCAGTCGTGAGTTCTGCTCTCTGCAAGTGTACTAGCTCCTGGCTTCTAAAGCTCCTAGCTTTGTCATTCCGAACCGGGCTGAAAGCCCGGTGAGGAACCTGCTGTTCCGCCGGCGGCACCGAAGCAATCGCCCTCAAAA
>Ga0210395_10000455_pt1 | contig 32376 bp, 26 predicted proteins | sample IncBWH4OmetaG_FD_150861 | JGI IMG/M metagenome (GOLD analysis project Ga0210395, IMG submission 150861) | Forest soil microbial communities from Barre Woods Harvard Forest LTER site, Petersham, Massachusetts, United States - Inc-BW-H-4-O ... | reverse complement strand
AATGCTGGCAAACACAGATCGATTTCATTGAACATATTGACCTGGAGCGAATCACCACTGGCACGGCGGATGCTTTTGTGAAGTATCTTTGCCACACCAAGAACGGCAAATCGTTCCGGAACGTGGAGTATCTCCGAATCAAGAACGGACAGCTGCAATCCATTGAGTGTTATTTCGGCGAGCAGTCCAGCTTTCCGACAGCAGTGAGCACTGGGCAGAAGTAACCTGCGAGTACCAGGAAGCCGAACCGAGAGAGCAAGGGGTTCCATCATGAGCGCCCGCGAAATTCAGGATCAGAAGGCCATTGCACGTGAAATGTTTGTTCAACAAGCTGCTCACGCGAATGCGGACGTTTCGGCTAGCCCACTGCGGGGAGCCACGATTTGCTCCATCAAGAGTGGACGGGATTACACTCTTGAATCGCCGGCAGAAGACGGGTTCTACGAATCTGCGGATACATCATTGTTTCCTCTAGCCCGAATTGATGCTGCAAACATCATGCGAGTCTTGCGGCAGTTGGAGGTTATCGCAAAACGACAGGCGCCACGAATCGCATTCAAGGCAAAGGGTAGAATTCTACTCTTGGATTTAGCCGACATCCTGGCAGTAGAAGCCGAAGGTAATTACGTTTCGTTGCAACACCGACCTCATCCTTCTTTGGTGCACGAGTCCCTCTCGTCCATGGTGGAGAAGCTCAAACCATACGGTTTTATTCGCATCCATCGCTCGGTCGTCGTGAATATTTCGGCCGTGGAGGAAATCCAACCTTTACCGACGGGGGAGTACAGGTTGCGTGTAAAAGGTGGGAAGGAATACCTGGTAACGCGTACATACAAACACAACCTCAGAGATCTGGCTCAACTGTGGGTAGGCTCAGAGCGGCTTTGCGGTTAACAGGCAGCAACAGATCCTACGTCGTTATTTCTTCGTAGCATTCCCGATCTTCTCACGAAAGTCAGGCCATAAACCGCGTCGGAATGTCCGCGAGATCCAGCGCGAAGATTGCCAAACACGACGCATTCCGATCACCCCCACCGATGTTCCCAGGCCACGGTGACCGTCACTCCGCATCGGCATCATTCTAGTTGATGAACAATTCCCATAGCCCTCATTGACCTTTTGGCTGCACTTTCGTACGGCACTGAAGAGAGCCTGGCCGGATGATCGTACTTGTATAATAATGCCGCGCATGACGCTTCGGTCGTCTTTGCCAGCTAAGCTGGCCGGCGACCGGACTAGCCGCAACAGTCTGGGCGCTCCTGCCGGCGAGTGATTTCCTCGCCCGGCTTCGCAAGAATCGGACTCAATTAGACTACTCTCGCTTCGCCGGCTAATTAAATGGATCTCGATTCTGAGCGATCAATCCGGGCCTCACATCGCGTGCGCGTTCCCTGGCCAGCTGTCGTTGCCGCGGTATTGCTTGTCGCCCATGTTGCCATTCTCGTCGTTTTCGGTCATTCGCCGTCGGTAGGGGTGTGGTCGGACTACCTGGAACTCTCGTTGGTGCTATTCGCAACGGTCGTCTGCCTGCTCACGGCCCGTCGATCCACTGGACTCGCCCGTCCATTCTGGTTTCTCACTGCGATGACTCTCGCAACCTGGTCTCTGGGCAAGTGCCTCGGTCTGTATGACTATTCTCTGGGGCGTAGCACACTGGCGATCACTCCCGTTCTTCTGTTTTTCCTCGCGGCTGCTCCAATGTTCGTTGCCGTGTTCATTTCGGACACTGATTTCATAGGCGCGATCAATTGGGAATGGCTTCTGGATGCTTCCCAAATCTTGGGACTTATCCTCATCATCTACCTCTTTCTCATCTATGTTCCCTTGCTCGCCTACGGGGAGAAGGTGGTAAGCCCGATCGAGGATCGGCTGCTTTTGTGGCGCAACATTCTGCTGACAGCGGGACTGCTGGCGCGGGGCATCTCTTCTCGCTCCCGCCCGGTTCGGCGGCTGTACTTGCCGATGGCGATGATCATCGGTATTTTCACGGTTTCAACGTGGATCGCCAACCGCGCACAGGACATCTCGCACGCGCCCGAAACAGCGTGGTACGACTTGGCGTGGTCAATTCCCTTCTGCCTCATCGCGCTGCAGGCCATCTTCTGGTCGGATCCACCGGGACAAGTAAGCGCACCCTTACAGCTTCCAAGGATCTCGCGCGCCGTCCTGGTTTACTTGCCATCCCTAATTCTGCCGGTGCTGGCGCTGGTCAAGTACCGCGAACTTTTGCGTGGGCAACTTTTTCTCGTTCTCTATGGCCTTATATTCTCGATCCTCCTCTTCAACGCCCGCCTGATGCTGACCCAACGGCGACAGCGGCTGACCATGGACGCTCTACGCGCCACAGAGCACCAATACCAATCCCTGTTCGAACGGAACATGGCGGGAGTCTTTCGCAACACGCTTGATGGCAAGCTCCTGGATTGCAATCCGGCATTCGCCAAAATGTTCGGCTATTCGCGCCAGGAACTGTCGGGCATTCCAATGCACGAGCTGTATTTCGGAGGGATACAGGAGAGAAACAAATGGATTGTTACATTGCGCACTGAAATCGAGCCGGCGCCCCGTGAGTTCTGCTTGCGCCGCAAGGACGGAACACCGGTTTGGGTCGTGCTGAGCGCAAACTTAGAGAACGATGCAGAAGGGACCGAATTCATAGAAGGCACGCTCGTCGACGTTACGGAACGACGTGCTCTCGAAAACCAACTCCGACAAGCACAGAAGATGGAAGCGATCGGACGCCTGGCCGGGGGCGTCGCACATGATTTCAACAATCTACTCACCATCATTGGCGGATACAGCACGATGCAGCTCGAACGCACTAACCCGTCCGATCCGGTTCATAATGCCGCCGAACAGATCAAAGTGGCGGGGGACCGAGCCACTGCTCTCACCGCGCAATTGCTCGCTTTCAGCCGCCAGCAGGTGTTGCAGCCGCGACCTTTGAACCTGAATGACACGATACGCAATGTGAACAAGATGCTGAGCCGCCTCATTGGCGTGGATGTCGAAATCTCGACGGGGCTGGACCCGGAGCTCGGCACAGTGGAGGCGGATTCTGGACAAATGGATCAGGTAGTTCTGAACCTGGCTGTCAACTCGCGTGATGCCATGCCCCACGGCGGTAAGCTCACGATTCAAACGAAAAATGTCGAACTGGATGACAGCTATATCCGCACCCATGACTACGTCAGAGCGGGGCGTTATGTTCTGCTCACCGTGAGTGACACCGGCATTGGAATTTCACCCGAGACGCAAGCCCGCATCTTCGACCCGTTTTTTACTACGAAGGAACTCGGCAAAGGTACCGGTCTCGGTTTGTCCACGGTGTACGGCATCGTGAAGCAGAGCGGGGGCTCGATCGAAGTGGACAGCGAACTGAACCACGGTACGACTTTCAGGATCTACTTGCCGCGCGTGGATGCCGAAGTCGAGCAGGCTGTGTCACCCACGAAGAACTCAGCTGACTTGCAAGGCTCGGAGAGGATTCTGCTGGTCGAAGACGACGCGCTCGTCAGGGGCTTGGCCCTAACCATTCTCGAAGCTCGCGGATACACGGTTGAAGTCGTCGAGAAACCCGAGGAAATTGAAGCTGTCCTCCAAAAGGGTGTGGAGTGCGACTTGTTATTGACGGACGTGGTCATGCCCAAAATCAGCGGGCCGGAGCTTGCAAAGCGTGTAGTTCAACGCTGGCCTGGGATCAAGGTTTTGTACATGTCCGGTTACACCTCCGATGCCGTCGTTCACCGCGGCGCGCTGGACAAAGGGCTTTTCTTTCTCCAAAAGCCGTTCACACCTGACGTTCTTGCCGCAAAGGTACGAGAAGTCCTTGACGGGGGGCGATGAGGGTAAAGGCTGAGTATGTCAGCTGTGAAGTCTGAAAATAGGGGCGAGGCGCAGCGCTCGCTGACCGTCTCGGACTGCCTCGGAATTGGACGCTTTGATGTGTGCCCATAAGACGAGCATATTAAGCAGCAGGCACAGACCTACGTAGGTAGCGTCTTCCAAAACCAACGAATTACCCACCACCCCGAGTCCGAACACGAGGCCCGCGCAGACCTGAGTAAAAAAGCACGCGAAAGCTGAAACAGCGAGACCTAGCAACGCTCCAATTCTGGCCAAATGGTAGTAGCCCAGATAGACGGGAAGCACGGACACAAAAGCTGAACCGAAATTGATGAATGGATCAAGCTGCCGGGAAGGGCCAAGGAAGCGGTACCACGAAGTTCCATCAGCGGGAATTGAGACCAGGGCAACGGCGAGTGCAATCACAGCGGCGCTTAGCGAGGCTACGACAAAAACTTGCTCCCGACTCAAGATGTGGAACCTCTGCCACACGACGGTCATTATACCAACGCCTTGTTCGAGCGCACCGGATTCTTGGCGTAATATCTCCGTTACACTCATTGCCCTCGGCTGTGGGGTTTTGAGTGTGCCCTGTTAGCAGTATTACGCTTGAGGGCCTGCCGATGCCCTGTGTATCGCGCGTGTCACACTCATGACCCAGGACCTTTCAGTTCATCATCATCCGGTTCATCCGCTTTTCCTGCCCAAGGATCAGCACGGCGCCGCAGAGTACGCGCTCTCGAAGGAGCAAATAGAGTTTTTTGTTGAGTATGGATACTTAAAAGGAATCCGCATCCTGTCGGACGAACAGGTAGAAGTGCTCAGGAGCGAGTTGGCTCGCCTGTTGGACGCACGAAGCGAAGAGCGAGACTTATTTTACGAATACAACTCCAACGAGTCGGGTGATCCGAATCACGTGTTGTTCCATGCCCTGGGCGCATGGCGGACAGCGCCCGGTTTTCACGATCTCCTGTGGCATCCGGCATTCACAATCCCGGCAGTGCAACTTCTGGGCGGAGCGGTTCGATTCTGGCACGACCAACTCTTCTGCAAGCCGGCTCATCATGGCGGAGTCGTGGCCTGGCATCAGGACTATTCGTATTGGACGCGAACGCAACCTCTGGCTCACCTCACCTGCTGGATTGGCTTGGACGATTCGACCCGTGAGAATGGGTGCTTGCAGTACATTGCAAGGAGTCATCGTTGGCCAGATCTACCTATCACGGGACTCGCGGGTGACATGGATGCAATCGGCGCAGTTCTGGACAACGAGCAAAGGCGCGAGTTCGAGCATCCGGTCGCGGTGGAATTGAAGAAAGGCGAGGCTTCATTCCATCATCCCCGGCTGGTGCATGGATCGTTTGCTAATCATTCTGACCGCTCGCGCCGTGCGACCGTCATCAACGTCATGAAGGATGGCGTGAGCTCAGGAAGCAATGAACCGCTGCTCCGAGGTATACCGGTCATCCCGCCCGGGCAGAAGATTGAAGGACAGTTCTTTCCGTTACTATCGGAAAAACAGACCCAAGGATGACTCAGATCGCCCCCTAATTACACCGACAACTGGGATGTTTTAGTCTTCAGCCACGATAATCGGCGGGGCGGAAAGAACACGCCTCAGGGCAAGGGGTTCATCGTGAAGGTTCCTGAAGGAAACTCACAGCCGGGAGGAACTCCGGATTTTAGGCTGTAGAGTCCGGCTCCACCCGTTGCGCCCAAATCGCCCACCAAGTCGAGTGGGTTCGTGTTAGCTCCTGCACTAGACAACTGAATCGCAGCCTCAAAATTTGCTATCGCTTCCCCTCCCTGTGTCACCTGACCGCTCAGTGCCGCACCGGACAGAGGGGAGTTCGCCGGGAAACAACTCGACGCCTGCACCAGCGATGTAACGCTCCCTGTCAGGGCAGTACCGCTCTGCATGAGCGAAACGGTAAACGTCGTCTGTTCGCCCTGTTGACCTTGCTGGGGCGCCGCACTCATGAAGACCACATTCCAGCGGCCCGCCACGGAAGGCGTTGAAGAAGAAGAGCCGCAACCAAGCGATGCCGAGCAAAGAGCCGCGAGACAAAATGCTCTCATCCCAATCATGAAAGGACCCTCCCACTGTTCTACGCCGCGGACTTCCCGCTCGGGCCGCACGACGCCGTGGCCGTGACGCTTTAGTTTTTCGTCCTCCGGATGCCGGGTGTGAACCGAATCCCAATTTGTTTTACGAGCCGGTTCCCGACAAGGCGACTTGTTGCGGGCTGCCGGCGGCGTTGTCGGTGACCTTCAACGTCGCACTGCGATTGCCCGTCACGGTCGGCTTGAAGGACACGCTGATGGTGCAGCTCGCGCTCGCCGCCAGCGAACTCCCGCAGGTTTGGGTTTCCCCAAAGTCGCCCGGGTCGGTGCCCGCGATCGTGATGCTGGTGATCGTGATCGCCGTCGTGCCCACGTTCTTCAGCGTCACCGTCTTGACGGCGCTGGTCGTGCCCACCGTCACCGAACCAAAGCTCAAGCTGGTGGGAGTGAGTTCGGCGGTGGTGCCGGTTCCGCTCAGCGGTACCTGCTGCGGACTGCCTGGGGCATTGTCGGTGACCGTCAAGTTCGCGCCGCGAGCGCCCGTCGTGGTCGGCTTAAACTCCAGACTCACCGTGCAACTCGCTGCCGCCGCCAGAGAACTCGCGCAGGTCGTTGCCGTCTCCGGAAAATCTCCGGCTTCCGTCCCGGTGACCGCGATGCTGCTGATCGTGATCGCTGTCGTGCCCACGTTGGTCAGCGTCACCTTATGAACCGCACTGGTTAAGCCTACCGCCAACGTTCCAAAGCCCAGCGGCGTGGGAGCAAGCTTGGCCGTCGTGCCGGTTCCGCTGAGCGGCACCTGCTGCGGGCTGCCCGCGGCATTATCGGTGATGCTGACAGACGCGCTGCGCGCTCCCGTGGCCGATGGTTTGAACTGAACCTTAATCAGGCAACTGGCCCCCGCAGTCAGAGAGCTTGTGCAGGTGCTCGTTTCCGGGAAGTCGGCGCTGTTGGTTCCCGTGATCGTAATCGCCGTGATCGTCAGCGTAGCTTTGCCGGAGTTCTTGAGCGTCACAGTTTTTATTGGGCTAGTCACACCCGTAGCCACCGCGCCAAAGTTCAGACTGGTTGGGGTGAGTGTAACCGCCGGACTGCTGCTCGAGTTGAAAGTTGCGGTTACGGACTCGGCGGCAGACATGGTTACGCTGCAGCTGCCGGTGCCAGAGCAAGCTCCGCTCCAGCCCGCGAAGGTTGATCCCGCAGCCGCAGTCTCGGTCAGCATCACGAGCGTGCCGCTGGTGAAGTTCGCGCTGCAGGTGCTGGGACACGCGATGCCAGCCGGGCTGCTGCTCACCGAGCCTGATCCAGTTCCACCCATCGTGACGTTCAGTGCAAAGGTGGTGCCCGTTGTGACGGTCACGGTCACAATGCTCGAAGTGGAACTGGGATAGGTCCCGCTGCCCAGAAAGGTTGCGGTCACCGAATTGGCGCCTAACTGGAGCGCCGACCCCAAGACGGACAGCGAGCAGGTGCCGGCGCTCAATGTGCACTTGCCCAGCGCAGTCGCTCCGGCCGCAAAGCTGGCGGTGCCGGTGAGCGCGGGAGGCATGTCGACATAGCCGGTCGGAGTTCCACCGGTCACCGTCGCGGTCAATAATGTGGATTGGCTGGAGGTGATGGAAGTGGGTGAAGCTTTGAGACCGGTTGTGCTGCTGAATGCCGTGTTCCACTTGGTGATCAGGTTATTGACGTTGACCGTGCCGATGCCCGTGGTCTGGTCAAAACCGATCGTGGAGGGGTAAGCCACACTCAACGAGCTGGAGCCTTTCAGCGACAACATGCCGAAGGCGGCGCTCGTGTTAACGAAACAATTGGTCGAACTGGCCGCGCAGGGTACGTCGTTATTGCCGGTGGTGACGTCGTTGAAGATGCACGCCGCGGCGGGCAGGCCGGTGGTTACCCCCGTATTCGAGGTCTGACCGTTGGAGTAGCACGCCGTCTTCGTGGCTGCCGCGGTGAATTGCGCTTTGGCCAACGCGTAGAGCGCCGGGTTCAGCACCCCTTGCCGCGACCCGGTGTAGTCCACCAGCAAACCGGCGATGCCGGCCATGTAGGGTGCGACAAAGGATGTGCCGCCAGCTTCACCGAAGTTGGCTTCGGAAGTACAGCCGCTGGTTGAAGCATCGGGAGGGTTCGAATCGCAAAGGATGAGCGCGTGGAACCACCAGCCATTGGAGGCGAATCCCGCTATGTCAGGGATCGAGTGTTTGGAGTTTGAGTAACCGGAGATGCCGGTCTGCCAGGCCGGTACGGCATAGTGAGTACTGATGCCGCCCGAACCGCCCACCACGCTGCCGTCGACTTCGCCAGCCGTTAGAGTGGCGCAATAGCCCGCGCCGGTGAAAGGGCCTTGCAGGTTTGCCAGAATGCTGCTGCCGCAGCTGTCGTTCCACGGCGTTTCCGGAATATACCCCAGGGCATTGCCATAGTGGGTGGTGTTCGTAGTACTCCAGTAGGTGGATTGTGCCGGGCCTCCCTCAAGCGAGTCGTACATGTCCGAGAAGTCGGTGCCTCCTGTTACCGTAACCATCGGCGCCGCGAAAGCACTCACGTTGATTCCGGACGTTGCCGTGCCGGACGTATTCTGATCCGCGCTATCGGAGCCGGAATCGCCCGACGATACGAAGATCGACTGGCCCTGCGTGGCTGCCTGCGCATATAACGTGTCCTGGAAAGTGTAATCCGATGCGACAAAATCGAGTTCGCTTTCGCCGTAGCTCAGGCTCATCACATCGGAGAGGTTGTTGTCGATCAGCGCCGGCATGGAGGAGAAAATTCCATTATTCGGGCTCTGATCACAGGACATGAAGATCAGGTTTGCGGAAGGGGCGGTCGCGTTGATCCATTCGGCGTCCAGCGAGGCCTCGCCATCTTCGCCGATCCCATCCGGATCGATGCCAGGGTCGTTGCAAGTGACCGTCCCGGAGCCGTGAAAAACGTGCATCGTCAACTTGCCCGGAACGCCAAAAAGGCTGCGGAAACTGGCCACGTCACCGCCCGAGGCCACGCCCGTGGTGGAGTTGACGGTACCATACTCTATGTCGCTTTCTTCGATCACGGCGACAGTCGCCGTCGCGGCCAGATGTCCGCCCGTGAACACCGGGTTCACGTTGTAGATGGTGTACAAGTCTTGTGGGGTTACGTCCAGGTCGCCGTTGGGATTGTTGAACTCGGGTATAGCCCCGGCTTTGCCAGCGGCGCCTACGGTGTGCCAGCGGTGGGTGTCCGCGTCATAGGACGCCTGACGAATCGGGGTATGGTGGGTATGCGCAGGGATCTTGATGAGTCCCTTGATCCCAGCTACAACCGGCGACAGCGCCGCGGGAATCTGGGGATCCTTCACGTTGGCGAGATATTTGCCGCCCCGTAGGTTGAAGTAATGCAGTTCGGTGTGGAACGTATCGCGCACCTGGCCGGCAGTGGCTGCAAAGTCGATCATGCTGGCGTTGTTCAGCACGCTGCGAATCTTGAAACCGTGCGACTCGAGCCATGCGGTGATCTTCGCAATGTCTTCCGGCGAAGCGCCGAAACGCGCTCCGAATTCCCGGGGAGTCAGCCATTGGTGATATTCCGGCGCGGTGACCTGCTGCTGGCGCTGAATCAGATTGTCCAGGTCGGCTTGTTGCGCGGTGGTGCGCTGCAACAGCAGATAGAGGTGCAGTAGCTTTCCCTCCTCCACTGGTCCGAGGTCGGGCACGGTAGCGAGGCTCTGGCGGACATTGCCCTTGAAGGTGACGCGGACATTCTCGTCGATGGGCTGGATGATGCGCGAGGTAGCGACCGATTCGTTCGCCTGCGCGACTAGCGTGGCAGGGGCGATGAGCATCAGGGTTGCCGACGCGAAGGCGATCCAACTCAGGGATCGGAAGATCTCCAACAGGAAGGCGAACCGTGCATTCAAGTTCTTCATAGCATGCTCCAGATTGTTTTCGCGAGAATCGAACTTAGTTCCAGGCGGTGCCCAGTTCCTAACTATTGCAATTTAAGAAAATGAGGTCTCAGGCGGGGGGAGAGGGGGGCAGGCGTGCCCAAAAACCTGACGCAAGATTATGCTCGGTGGCTGGTAGCTTGTCAATGTCCTGTACTGCGATCTTTTCCGCCGCCCGCGGCAGCATAGCTACAGCTACCATCGCGTCCGAAAGTGGCGTTGCCGAGACTTCTGACCGGAGTACGCACGTTGGGTGCAGCCCCTGGAGGCTTCAGAGACTTCCGGATGTTGGAGTGTGTGTCCACGCCTGTTTCCGCTTTCTTCTTCGGATCCGCATTCAGACACTTCCGAGGCTCCGGTAAATGATCAATACTGAACAACTTCACTTACCCACATCCGCCATTATCGGCGCAACGGTCAATTGTGCGATCGCCCTCAAGATAGCTCCGCGGGGACGACTAACACTAGGAGAATGTTGCACGCTCATGTAATCTCCTGTGTTCTAGAGAGAGGGCGATGGACGGCATTGCCATTGGCGCGATAGTGCTCTTTGTGCTGGTTGGCCCCTGGGTATTGGTGTGGTGGGCAAACACTGCGCGCAAGCGCGAACGGGAAGAGGACCAAGAACGCTCACGAGATCTGGCCTCGCGTATTTCTTTACTCGAACGTTCGGTGCAGAAACTCCAAGCGCAAGGCCCCGGCATAGCAGCAGAAAAGGCCGCGCCACACATACCAGAACGCCCACCAGCAGTTGCAAACACGCCCTCGTCTTCCCCGGCGAATATTGTTTCGCCAGTGCTTCCACCTCCAGTCGTTGAGCCGGCCTCATCGGTACAACGCGCCGAGAGCTGGGTGAAACAGAAGGTAGCCGGACCTGCAACACAGGGAGATTTTTCCGCGGACCGAGCAGTTCCGCCGGCGCAAGAGCCAGTCGCACCACAAGTGAGTGTCGCCGCGAGCGAGCCGGCGCCGGTGCTGGCCGACCGTGTCAAGTCCTCACTCGACATCGAGGAAATGCTCGGCACGAATTGGCTCAACAAACTGGGCATCGTGATCCTGGTTTTGGGTGTAGCGTTTTTCCTGGCTTACCAACTTAAGACCCTCGGTCCCGCGGGGAAAGTGCTGGTCGGATTTGTGACGGCCGGTGTGATGCTGGGTGCTGGCATCTGGTTTGACAGGAAGGAACGCTACCGGATTCTGGCGCGCGCGGGCATCGGGGGTGGATGGGCTCTACTGTTTTTCACGACCTACGCGATGTATCACGTACCAGCTGCGCAGGTCCTCTTATCGCAGTCACTCGATCTGGTCCTGATGCTGGCAGTCGCGGTGGCGATGGTGGCGCATACGCTCCGCTATCGATCGCAAGTAGTGACTGGGTTGGCGTTTCTGCTGGCCTTCGGGACGGTAACCATCAGCCACTCCAATGTGTACAGTTTGTCTGCAGGAGCGGTCCTGGCCGCCGGGTTGGTGGTGATTGTTGGGCGCATGCAGTGGTGTGAGTTGGAAGTGTTTGGAATTCTCGCCAGCTATCTCAATCATTATTTATGGCTGCGGCCGATCATCGAACCGATGCATGGCAAGCGGCATCCGTTTCCGGAGTTCGCAGCGAGCGCTGCGATTTTGAGTTTGTACTGGCTGATCTTCCGCCTCTCCTATGTGTTCCGGCGGCCGAGTGGGCGAGAGAAGGAGCGTACGTCGACTGCGGCTGCCTTGCTGAATACGGCTTTACTGCTGGCACTGTTCAAGTACCAATCGGCGCATCCCGAGTGGGCGTTCTGGGCTCTGATGGCCATCGGAGCGATCGAGACGCTGCTCAGTCAATTGCCGATTACGCGGCGCCGGCGCAGTGCAGTCATCGTCTTGAGCACGCTGGGTGTGGTCTTGTTGATCGCTGCGTTTCCTTTCCGTTACTCCGGGATGCAGCTCTCGGTGCTGTGGCTGGTGCAGGCTGAGGCGCTGCTGCTGATCGGAGTGTGGACCAACGAAGTGGTCTTCCGCCGCCTGGGGATGCTGGCGGCTTTGGTGGTCGCGGGACAGATGATTGTCGTGGACGCAGCGCGTGTCTTCGGCAGGCGCATGGATGGCGGCGACTTGCGCGCCGACTTCGGACTCGCCATTGTTTTTGTGGTGGCGGCAGCCCTCTTTTATGCGAATGCGCATTGGGTGCTGCGGCGGTGGGCCGACTTATTCACCACCGAGTTCGACCGGCGGGTGATGCAACGGCTTTCGTATGCTGCGGCACTGATGCTCTTGATCGCCGCGTGGATTGCCTTCCCAGAAACGTGGACCGCCGTGGCGTGGTGCGCAATTGGGCTGGGAATGGCGTTAGCGGGACGGCGCTTTGTTTTCCCAGAGTTGCGATATCAGGCGAACTTCCTGGGATTAGCGTCGGTGATTCGCGTGTTGACGATCAATCTTGCGGCGGATGACAAGTTTCACGGGATGACGCTGCGGTTCGTGACCATCACTCTAGTTTGCGGCCTGTTGTATCTCACATCGAACTGGAGTGGCGATGCGGATCGAGCGTCCGGAATCGCAAATGCTAAAAGTCTTTTTTCTTCAGGCGAGCTGGCGAGTACTGCTTACACGTGGTCGGCGACTGGATTGCTAGGCTTGCTGGCCTGGTACGAGTTGCGGGCGGTGAGCGTCGCGGATGCCTGGCTGGTGGGTGCGCTGGTGTTGCTGGAACTCGGGTTGGTGCGCCAGAAGTTGAGCTGGCGGCTGCAGGCGTATGCGGTGTTTGCGGCGAGCTTTGCCAGAATTTTCTTTGTGAATTTAAATGCCGCGGGAAATCCCGGTGAGATCAGCCCGCGATTCTATACGGTGGTTCCGTTGGGGTTGGGGTTTTTCTATGCGTATTGGAGATTGCAGGACAGCGGCAAAGATTTGGTTGAGAGTCGACGTGCATTCAAAGTTGCGGATATTTGGTGCTGGATGGGAACGACTACCTTCGCGGCGCTCATGCGTTTTGAATTAGAAGCAGATTGGGTAGCGGCCGCGTGGGCGGCACTGGCTTTTGCCCTGTTGATGGTGGCCTGGCGCACCGAGCGCAGAGTCTTTTTGTATCAGGGATTAACGGTCGTGGTGGGAGTGCTGTTCCGAACCGTTCTGCACAATTTCTACGAGCGCAGCTATTTTCCGGCGCCGGGGTGGGAGAGCCGCTGGATCACGGCGGGAACGGTAGTTGCGCTGCTGCTGGCGGCATTGCCTTTCGCATTTCAACTACGCAAGAAGGACGAACGGAGCGTGGAAACCGGCTTTGTTCGTCTGCTTCAGAGTGTGGTGTGGCGCCCAGAGCAACTCTTGTTTTTCGTCGCAATCGGGTTGTTAACGGCGTTGCTGGGACTAGAAATGCGGCACGGCATGGTCACACTCTCCTGGGGTCTGGAGGGCGTGGTGATTTTCGTGCTGGCACTGAAGTTGGGAGAGCGCAGCTTTCGGCTCACTGGACTGGGATTATTGCTGCTGTGCGCGGGAAAGATTCTGCTGGTGGATGTGTGGCGTTTGGATCCGCGCGACCGCTATCTGACTTTCATTGTGCTCGGTGCAGCGCTGCTGCTGGTGTCGTTCCTCTATACGCGGAATCGCGAGATATTAAGGCAATACTTATGACACGCTGGGTTATATTCGCGGGCATTGTCCTGTTGGGCGTGGCGGCCGTGGTGGTTAGCGAGCGGCGGAAGGTGGATGTCTCTGCCAGTCCGGCTGCGCTCTTGTATTTTGTTGCCGACACCGAACAGGAACTGACCCGGATGCCGGTAAGTTTCACGCGCATGCCGGATTCAGAAGAGATCCGGATTGGAGACGAACTGGCGCGCTCCTATGCCTCGCAATGGAAGCAGGAGGACATGGCGGAAGTTACCGTCGTGGAACATTATTTGACCCGCGTGGGATCGGGACTTGCCGGCCATGCTCATCGAATACTGCCTTACAAGTTCCACTACATTCCCGACTCTAACTTTATTGATGCTTTCGCTCTGCCTGGCGGGCATGTGTACGTGGGCGCCGGACTCCTGCAGTTGATGGACAGCGAAGATGAGCTGGCGGGAGTGATGGGGCACGAAATCGAACATATCGACCACTATCATTGCGCGAGCCGCGTGCAGCAGGAAGAAGCTTTGCGCAGGCTGCCGCTGGGAGGGCTGGTAGCGTTGCCGGTCGAATTGTTCGAGGCGGGGTACAGCAAGGATGAAGAACTGGAAGCGGACCGGGAAGGCACGCGACTAGCGGTGCAGGCGGGATACTCGGCCAACGGGGCACTCCGCATGTTCGAAACTTTCGATCGCTTGCACAAGGAGTATCAAGCCAAGGCGAAGACACCGCAAGATGAGGCGGCGCAAGTGGCGGAGCAAGCGCTGGAGGGATATTTCCGGTCGCACCCGCTGCCGGCTGAGCGGATTGCGCAGGTGCAGAAGATGATCGCGAGTGAAGGGTGGCCGGTGCGCGCGGAGCGCGACCTGCGAGTGGCATACATTTTTCGGACGGATAGAGCGCGGAGGGCTCTTGAGTCCCGGCGCTACGCCCAGGCGGAACAACTGGCAAGTGAATCACTGCGCATGCGTCCCGACCAGCCAAGAGCTTTCCAGGTTCTGGCTCAGGCTCAGTTCGCGCAAGCGAACTTTGCCGGCGCGGCGCAGGCTTATCGCAAACTTCTGGAAATCGAGCCTTCGAATGTAGACATTATCATTTCCTACGCGCACGCTCTGGCAGCGGCGGACCGCAGCAAAGCAGCAGCGGAATTTCGCCGCTGGGCGGAGGCTTTAAAGGGCGATAAGCCGCCCGAGGCACAGGAAGCGACAGCTGGCCTGGAGTTGTTGAACGGAAACAAAGAGCCAGCACTTAAGTTAGAGGCGGAATTCGATCTGAACGGCGACGTTCGCGCCCCAGTGTGGATAAGCGATTTGGGCTGGTGGCATTACCAGGCCGGAGATTATGCGACGGCTGTCCAGCTATTGTCGAAGGCTGCGCAGTTACGCCCGGCAGATATCGCTATGGCACAGCAACTGGCGTGGGCGCTGATCGAGGTCCGGCGCTATGGTGATTCATTGGCTCGCTTGGAGAGTGTTTCCTACGAAGCGCAGGTCAGGCCGGAAAAAGCAATCATACGAGCGGTTGTCCATTGGCAGACACAGGAACATGAGGGGGCGTTGAGAGATTTCGACGCGGCCGTTGCTGCCCAACCGGAGTGGGCAAATTCGAATTGGGTCAAGTCCCTTTATTCACCCTTGGTGTGGCAAAGCGTCCAGGAGATGCGGGTCGAGAGCGACCGTCGAAGACGGAAGACCCGAGCCGCAACGCACCTGGAATAGCAGTCCACAGTCATGTCACTTCGATTCCAGAGCCAGAGGTACGGTGCCGTCTTGGGCGAGTGACGGACAAAGCCTAAGTTAACCGTTGAAATCACCGCTGGTCTCACCATTTCGGTGTGAAGACAAGGCGAGTGCGCCACATCTGCTCGCCACACCCAAGACCCGGAACTTACTCGACTCCTATAAGAGCTTGGTTCAGGCCAACGATGTCAGCCCCGAGATCCTTACCGTCGGTGCCACGGTTCTTATACGAACTGGTTGGTTGGAGTTGGTAGTTTCCTCCGACACTCGATTGAAAACCGATGTCTTGCATGTTCTGCACATACAAGTTGCCGTCCGGCCATGACGACTGAGGATCATAGGACGGGTCGGCGACCAAAGCGTTATTCGTGAAGTTGAATGAAGCGAAGCATTTCTCCAAGCTGGTACGTGGGACGTCCGCGTATGCACAACTCGCAGGGCCATCGCCCGTATTCCATACCGGGTATTTGCCCGCGGAGACAATGTTGTTGGTAAAGACGAAGCCGTACATCTGTGGATAGGACATCAAGTTGTGCAGGGCGAGGAGACCCTTGCCGGGATCTGGGAACCCCGTGATGTGATTGATCGTGATCGTATTCAGCGGATTTGTCGGCCACCAGTTTCCCACTAAGAACAACCTGCCCCCCCCAAGATACTTTGCGCTAATGTCATCCATCACCACGTCGTGAATGCTGAAGCGGGCACCTGCCTGGGCGGGGGCTCCGTCAATTCCGTCTCCCGAAAGGGCCGTGGTTATCTCGAAGCCGCCACCAGCATGGGAGATGCGAGTGTATCGGACGGTGACATCGGTGACCGCGCAGGTCGGACAGACGTTGGCTCCTGAGGAGGCTCCTGTGGACTCATGCTGGTTTTTGGGATTCAGGAGTATGGCAGTGCCCGCTTCGCCAAAACCTCCCCAGACGTTTTCAATCAGGTTATTTTCCACCAGCACACGAATGGCATTCTTGAGTTCCAGAGCGTGCCTGACGATGAAGGGATCGCCCGACGAGCCACCCTGAAACGGTGAGTTTCCCGCCAGCCATTGCCACGGCTTGAAAAAGTGGTTCAAGCGAATCGTGATGTCGGTCGGAGTCGTGGTCGCTGGCCCTCCGCCGAACATGATCGCTTGGCCCGAGGCTTCCAGAAAGTTATCCTCAATCTTGTAAGGACCACCCTGAACATCGCCAGTACCTCCGTTCACCGCGTGCGCTTCGAGGCACCCTCCGGTGATAGCGGTACAATGAAAATCGCTGAAGTAAGAATCCACAACTCCAACATACGTCGTGCCCATCAGGTTGAAACCAACACGGGTCTCATCCTCGACGGTCCCGTGCAACCAGCTCCGATCCAACACGATGTGATCCGCATGGCCTGCAGCTTCGACCGATACCAGAGTGCTTGCGCTCTTGGTCCCGGCCATCCTCACCAGTTCCAATCCGATCAATCGGTAGTGATTGGCTCCAGTCTGGAAGATCACGGGGCCGATGATTGACGCTGCAACAAGTCTGGCAAGCACATTCTGAGGATTGTTGCACGGGAAGTTAGGACGCCCAGGCAGCGACGCCACTCCCGCATAGCAAGGGGTCAGGCGATGTCCCTCTGCTGGCAGGGCACTGTTGAGAGCACTGGTGCGCACGATGATCCAGTGGTCGTTGTCGCAACTCAGGGCAGGAAATCGGAAGGTTCCTGTAAAGCTTGCGCCAGCTTGCAGTTCGATGGTATCGCCACAATGGGCACTGTCCAACGCAGCTTGCACATCGCCGCCGGCGTTAACGCTGATGACGGGTCCTAGGGCGGGAGTATCCGCCATCGAACTGGCGACAGTTGCCATCGGCAATCGTGCTGGACCATCGTACCCGGTGGCTGGAGCCACGCTGACGCTGAAATTACCGCTGGCAATGTTACTGCCAGCATCCGTGACCGTGACGGTAAAGTTAAAGGTGCCCGCACGTTCAGGTGTGCCGACGAAATTCCCGTTCCCCTTCATCGCGATTCCCGGAGGAATGGTGCCCGCGGTGATCTTCCACGCGTACGGACTGGCACCAGCATTCGCGTTGAATACTTCGCTGTAGATGTTCCCTTGCTGGCCCTGAGGCAGACTCGCATTGGTGATTTGCAGTTGCGCACCTTGGCCGAAGAGGCACACGGACGCAATCGGAACAACCAAGAGCAGGAGCACAAGACGGTGATACATATCGGACCTCCCGAAGCGGGCGCGTCTGGAAAGGCGGAGATTCTACCACGAAGAAGTACAACCATGGTAGGAAGAAAAGATGCAATCAGCCCGAATTCGAGAGCCCGCGTTTTGCCCCTCAGAACCGACCGGCGGCCGCATGAAGACGACGGTGAATCTGGCACGTGAAAGCCTCCGGCCCCGTAGAAAATTCATCTCGGCTAGGGGTAGAATGCCGCCACGGAGGACCGGAACATGAGCAGCCCGTCTGCGACTCACGACAGCTATCCCTACCAGAACGAACCGATTTGGTCGAGGTCAGAAAAGATCACCGCCCGCACAGCCTTCGACGCTGCCCTGGGGCGAGAGCTTGACGAGGTGATTCGGGAAACAAAGAAGATGGCCAGCCAGATCCAGCAGTCGTCGGATCTGTGGGACTTGGAACATTACCTGACTGAACGCCGCAAAGAGATCGATCGCAAGTACGACTATCGCTACTCCCAACTGACGCACGTGTTGGGGAGACTCTTGTACGAAAAGCGACTCCGCGAGGACGAACTGCGCGGCTTGCGCGAGGACAAGCTGGAGCCGATCCGTTCTTTCGCCAAATTCTTAGCGGAAGACGCGGCCTGACCTGCATTCTGAGCGCGATGGCCTGTTAGCGACAGTTACTTCGAAATATCCGGGGGCCTCCCGCAAAACGTGTACGCGGCCCCATATTTTTCAACGTCAAAGTGACCACGCACCAAGTAGAAGTCTCGCCACGCATCGGGCATCACCTCGCAGATGTCGTCACATCCGCGTGTAAGACACGCGAAATTGAGATTCCACGCCCGTCTTCGCTCCGTAGCATTTGCAGATGGCGAAAGCGATGCTTCCAATTGGAATCCTAAGTCTCTCGGTGCATCGCCGTTCCGCATGTCATTGCGTTCCACGGAATAAGTATCCGAGATTCTTGCTTGAACGGCACGATCACTTGGTAGCGACGATGTCTCCTCCGCTCCAAATCCGCGCAGTTGGCCGCTCGACGCCCTGTACGTAATCCAGAACGAGTATTCCGCCACGGTGCCGTTTGCGATGCCTATGAAAGCGGTGCCGCCCCACTCGCTATGTAAGAGATGGCTCAACAATGGATACCTCGAAGTCAGCCGGTTCAGACTAGGGTTGTGCAAAGGAATCATGTACGCACATCTTTCAAAGTAACCGTCTGCGCAGTCCGTCGTGCCCCAGTCGTTTCGATATGGCACTGTCCCGTACTTTGTAGCAATCACCTGTGCTGCTTTGTAGTCAGACTCACCCACGGTAAGTTTCTGGAGGTCGGAGGCGAGCATCTTCGCCCGTGCGATCGCCTGACTATTCTGATGCAATATGTACGCGGCACCGGTAGCACCAACGAGGCCGACAGCCAGCACCACCGCTACCATCATCAGAAGGAACTTGCGCATCACCCTATTGGACACCATCTGACTGTGATTTGCGACCAACCGCAGCAAAATCCCCTCTCTAACAATGTCGGCGCTGTCAAGATCTTTTCAAGCGTACGAACCCGTGCACTCCGAGGAGCGCGCCATTTCGCTCTAGTTAGAAGAAGTGCCATACCCCAACCAAGGGCTCGCTCGCAATCGTTTCAGGTGCGGAACTCAGTCCGACCCATCCATCTCTTCGGTCGCATCCGCGATCATGATTCCTAGTTCAAACTCCTCGGTGAAGAGGAGCGGGACGCTCAATCATTACGGCGGTGATTTACTGCACACCATGAGGATTTCCAAGCTGTCCCACATGCGAACCGAAGCTTTCCAGTTGCTCGTAATTCCATCCTCTGCGCCACATCCAGTACAAACGAATCCCCAGCCTCCGCGCCATGGCAACTTTGGCGATCTTTCGACCTCGTCGCTGGGCCAGGTGAAAGAACCGGTTGCGCCATCGTACATCGCAGCGCACTGTAACCTGCGCCGCTTCCACCAGCAGGAAACGTAATAGCGAGTTGCCCTGCTTACTGATGTGTCCCAATCGGCGACGTTCTCCGCTGGAATCTTCCTCCGGAACCAGGCCGAGATAGCTGGCGATCTGTTTGCCGCAGCCGAAACGCTCCGCTTCTCCGATGATCAGCACGAAGGCCAGGGCCGTCAGAGCCCCCACCCCGGGATGCGTCATCAAGCGCTGCGCTGCGGGACATTTTTTCGCTTCCTGCTCGATCGCCTGCGTGAGCTCGGCGATCGTCGGGTTAATTCGGTCCAAGACTTCCAACAGATCTCGCCGGCGACGGCTTGCCCAGGGAGCCAACGGTAAGGACTCGAGTTGCTGCCGTCCGGCTTCCCGCCACAACTTTTTCTTGTAGCGCAAGCCTTCGTTCAGCGCTGCCGCCTGCAATTGGTTCATGATCCGCGTGCGGGTCTGCACCATGCGATGGCGATGCCAGAGCAGTTGCCGCACGTCCCGATTCTCCCAACTCGGTACCCAAATCTTGGGAAAGTCATCCTTCAGCAACAAGTGCAGAATATGCTGCGCATCCAGCCGATCCGTCTTCTGTTTGCGGACTCGCTTCGCTGCGATCTTCGCTGCGTCGCCCATCCACAGTTCGAAGTTCAACTCGGCTAGCAGATGCTCGAACCATCCGGCATGGCCACTGGCTTCCATTCCCACGCGCACCTTGGCTCCTGCTGCTGCCAATGTGCGATAGAACTGCTCGGCCTCTTCCCGGTGCTTCAGTCGTCGTTCTTGCACTTCCCCTGTTTCCGTGTCGACGAGTGCAATTTGTTGGAAGCTCGGGTGATAGTCACAACCTATAATCAGCATGTTCGGCTCCTTTCTCCCGAGCCTTGGTTGGTTGGCACCACCAAAGTTTACTCGGGCCTGGGAGCCGACATTGTCATGGAATCATTACGCTCAAAACCCCTCAATGAGCGAAATCGCCTGATTTCGCCAACCGGCCGATGATTGGTGTCTAATATAAGTGTGAGACCCCTTGCCAAGATGTTCGGCCTCGCGGCATTCGTTGTGCTGACATGTGCTTCTTTGCTGGCACAGGATTCAAAGCGCGCTGGGATTATTCGGGGCATCGTCCTAGATGCAACTGATCAACCGGTCGAGGACGCGACGGTCAAAGCAAATTTCACAGGCGGTTTCAGTGGAATAGTTCCGAGTGCAAGCACGGATAGGTCCGGCCACTTCGTCATACACCGTCTAGTGTGGGGTGAGTGGTACGTCACAGCCTCGAAGGAGCAGGACGGCTATCCAGACGAAAGCAATGCGTTTTACAGTGGGTTCGGTTCCGCCCCAGTGACTGTTGATTTGGACGCAGATAAACCGGAGCGGTTTGTCACTGTGCATCTTGGACAGAAAGCTGGCAGCATCTCTGGCACGGTTGCAGACGCTGAAACTGGCAAGCCTGTTGAACCATGCGCTCGGCTCCATTGGAAAAACGTGCCGTCTATCTACTGGAGTGGGTACGGACTCCTGAAATCCAAATTCTATTTGCTGGTTCCAGCAGATACAGACGTCACTCTGATGATCTGGGCATGGGGTTACGAGCCGTGGGTTTACAAAAGCGATGACGGGGATGATGCCCTGCGAGTTCACGCGTCAGATAAGTTGAAGCTACAGGTATGGTTAACTCGCAACCACGACAAGGCACGACGGCCAACTGAAGAGGAACTGAAGAAAATGCGTGAATCGGGGATCTCAGCCGGTGGCTGCCTGATCTGCCCCCGCTAAGATAACTGGCGAAACATCGCGATTACACTCACAATCCCCCGGCAAGGGGTTCTGAGTGCAATGGTCCAGTTGTGTCGAATTGGATGCACCGCATCCGAGAAGCGCGCGATCCCCTCTCACCCCCGGCTTCGCCCCCCCGCACGACCCGCGGGCGCAGCCTGACGGGCATCCGCCTCAGCGCGCAACAGCCTGCGATACAGGTGGAGACGAGGAGGTTGCGACGCAAAATCGCGACATTAGGAACTCCGGGGCTTGCAGTCGCCCCAAAGCTATTCCTATGAAACTGAATCCGCTTTCTCGTCACAATATGAAGTAGAATTACGCCGCTCCCGCTGGGGGGCGCGCCCAACTCTGTGCCGGAGGTGTGACATGGGTTCTCTCGATGATCCGAAACTCTGGGACTTGCACAATCAGCTCCAAATATCCCTGCAGCAGAGCTCCCCTCCTGACTGGCAAAAGGCCTGCCAGATCCTGAATGGCATGAGCGTGCCTGACATGCTCGACGAACTCTGGCGAATCAAGGCCGCGTCCAAGCTGGATGGCCTGGCTGTATTTTCGCCCAAAGCGAGCGGGGTCAACATCGCGCGGCTGCGGGCGGGAATCGGAGCGCTGCAATTCCAGCCTCCGGGCGACTTCGACGCGCTGGTGAGGCTGTTGCCCGACGACCAGCAGTGGGCGATCATGAGCGTATGCGCGGTGACCCATGCGCCTGCTAATCTTAATCCGTCCATGTGGCCCAAGTATTACTGGACGACTCGCTCGTTGCCCAAGCTCAGCCTGACCGCGAATTTTTCCCCGGAAAGTGGCGACGACTCGGATCAGGGTAAAGACGATGCCCATCTGGCCGCCGATATCGCCACCGGCGCAGACGCCAATTACCGCTACCGCCGGGGATCGGATCCCGCGACCTATACCGTGACTGTGATTTATCGGAACTTCGACAAGTGGAAATTTGGTAACGACGACACCGAGCTCGATGTGATTCACGAGCCGAATATCAGCGTTCAGATGTCTCCGAACCCCTACAATCCCACGACCTACCAGGCGGCTTTCTCGCTGGTGAATCTGCACCTGAAGCGCAACTGGGGGCTATTCAAACCGGATGTCGAATTTAGCTTGTCGCCCCAGCTCACCACGCCGGGTCTGGGAGCCGTTCCCACCGCGGCCCTGCAAGCGCAGATCGAGCTTCATGTGACCTCGACGATATCGCTGACAGCACAAAGTGCCATCGGCTTCGGACCCGCACCGAGGCCGGGTGATCCGCCCGATTACGGCGCGTTGCATTACGGAAACGTGAGCTTTTCACCCTTCATGATCGGTGTTCTGGGCCACTGGGATCCGCCGGGTTCAAAATGAGCGATTCAGAGCTCCCTCCTCTAGCGTGGAAAAAGTGGTACCACCGTCCCTGGAGTGCTGAGGGGATTGTGGACTATCGAAGCCCACAACAAGAACCCGACGCTTGCGCCTCATGAAAGCGTATTTGTTGACGTGTGCTCGTTTACTTTTCGATTCGAGGGTCTGCCCCAACTCGAACGAGCCATTGCTTACTACGAACAGAAGATTCTCCCCAGCAGTATTATTCCGCCAAAGGGGTTCCACGATTACGGCGGAGACTCAGGTGAAGCGCAGAGGTGGTACGAACGTCTCCCGTTATTCCTGCGTGAAGAACCAAAGCGTCGGAAGGTGGCCAAAGCTCTGCGTGCGGCTCGTGCCTACTTCGACGGAACAAAGTAATCGCTATGCGTAGACGGCTTGGCGACGATAACTAACGAAACATCCCCATTGCACACAATACCCCTCTATGAGCGCTCACGCCGGATTCTGTCCGTCATTCAACGCAACTGGAACTTGGTCTCAATTCGGCGTAAAGTGCGGCCTTATGAAGTGGATATGCACAAGGTGCTGGACAATCATGCCTCGTGCGGAGGCCGAGGTGCTTGGCACTACACACGGTATGCATGCTCAAACAGAGGACTGGAAATGCTCATCGTGTGCTGCCATTGGCCAGTTTGCCTCGGGTTCGAGCGATGAATGGCGGCAATTTGCGAACGACCTCGTTTTCGATGCATACGCAGCGAATCTCCAGAAAGCGGGATATGCGGTTGAGATGTATTCTCAGGAATGTGATGCAGGGGATCACGACCACTGCCCGGGTAAAAACCGCTTGAGTGTGCCCAATTCTGACCGCTGCTGGTGCGCATGCCACAAGGCTATTGAACCGATCAGACGCAAACCTAGGAACAGAACAGACAGGGACACAATCAGTTAACTGCTGAAACATCACACTTGCACTCATTGACCCTCCTTTGGCAGCAACAACTACCACCAAGTCTTGAAGGGTTGAGAGTTCCTACCCTTCCCGGACCGATAGCCAGCGAAATTGAAGCGAGTCGCAGGAAGGCGTTCGGTTCCTGATGCCCGTGCAACTCCGTGGGTCAAGAATGAGCATCCAATGTGAACGAAGCGATACGGAAGTAGGCGGAATTTCCCGTTCGACCGATTCGGACGACCACTTGGTTCAAATACCGTGTCTGTACAGGATTGTTGGCCGAACATATTCGAGGGACAGACCAGCCAGCTCCCGCCAGAATCAAAATCCATAGCACAATCGCACTCACTCTGGCGGCGATCCCGAACTTTTCTTCGATGACCGCCGTATGCGCGCACATATCGCCGAGTCGTTGCCGAGCATCGGAGCAAGCTGCCACGGCAGTCCCCACCAGATAAAAGCCCAGGCCGTCGACGATCCTGAGAAGATTGCGCACGGCGCACGCAGCTAAGGCGCCGCGTTGACTGGTTCGAACAACTCGGATTCCCACCAGAACCTTGCCGAGCGTAGCGCCGCATGCCGCCTCCAGCAGCCAGCCATACAGGAAAAGTATGGTGGCGTTCAGGGTTGTAGCAATCACCAGCGAAGCGGCAGTGAGCTGCAATTCGGCCCCGTCAAAGGTGCTCCATCGCATGAAAGCCCATGCATCCACGATTGCGAACAGCCCGAAGAGCAGGGCGAGATCGAGCGCAAAGGCCATGAACCGGTCGCCGAGCCTGGCAAAACGGCATCTGTCGCTGGAGCGAACGGGTGGGGTAGTCGACGGCCGAGCAGGGGTTGCGGCGGCCCTGGACTCGATGACTCCACACTCCTCCAAAAGGTGCTGGCTCGAGGGAATCGCTCCACCGCAGCGGTTGCAGTGCTTTGCTTGCGAACTGACGCCGCCGTGGCAATGCGGACATTCCATATTTCTGCGAAGGCCCTGACCGCCTGTTCGTCAAGAATACGCCCGCATCGGCTGGACGTTGTATCACCGAAGGACAGCGGCCAAGTGGCCATTGTCCAGTTGGCAACCGGGGCCTTCAGAGATTACAGCGGGCGATCGACTGTGTCCTGCTGCCACACTGCGTCGTAACGCACCACGTCGCCCGGCAGCACATAGGCAGTGAGAATGTACAGGCGCCAGCCCTCCGTCCATAACGTGTTGTACTCGGTGCGGTAAGTCGAGTACGTCCAATCATAGACCTGGATTTCGCCGTGAGTCGCCGGTCGCCAAACTGCGTTGTAGCGCACCGTCCCGTCGGAGATGACATAGGAATCGAGGATGTACAGGCGCCAACCCTGGTTCCATAACTTGTTGTACTCGGTTTGAAAATCGGCGAGCGTCCACCCATAAACCTGAGTTTCGCCCGAATCCCCCGGCCGGAACACCGCGTTGTAAAGCACGTCGCCGTTGGGCAAGACGTACGATTGAAGAATCGACAAACGCCAGCCTTCCGGATACAGCGTGTTGTAATTGCTGCGGAACGTCGTGTAGTCCACTCCGTAGAGTTGGGTTTCACCCAGATTCCCTGGCCGAAACACCACGTTGTAAAGCACATCACCGTTGGGCATAACGTACGACTGAAGGATGTAGAGACGCCAGCCCTCCGGATAAAGCGTGTTGTACGTGCTAATGAAATCCGCGTAGGTTACTCCGTAGAGTTGCTCCTCCGCCTGATTTCCGGTGGGCCGCCACACCGCGTTGTAAAGGACCGTGCCATTGGACAACACATAGGATTGAAGGCTGTACAGGCGCCAGCCCGCGGTCCATAGCGTGTTGTACTTCGACCTGTAATTTGCGTAGGTCCAGCCATAGACCTGAATTTCATTGAGGCTTGTGTATCCGGTTTTCGAACAGGCGCCCGCGTGAGTGTTGTCGGTGGCGGGCGGGATCGGTCCAAAGGAGAGTTTAATCGGGCTGGCGCTGTCACACTGATCGACCGCCTCGTCCCATCCCTGGAAATTGTTGACTGCGGGGTCGGCGGAGGCTTCGAAGATTTCGTGAGCGATCACGACCTGTTCCTGGTCAGCGGGGACGACCGCCCAAAAGGCCGAAGTCGATTGCGAAGCGTGAAACCCTCCGCATCCGTTGCATCCAGTAACGCTGAACCCGTGGGCGGGGAATACGACGATCAGCTTATTGGCGCCGAAAGCTGGTAGGGTCGCGGTCTTTTGGTTGGCGTGAATGATATTGAGGACAGCGTTGCGAGTCAGGACTGCCGGCGTCGCCGTGGGGCTGGCGGTGGCCGCCGCTGCCACCGTGACCTGATCCACGCCGTACTGCTTCATCATGGGCTGCTGGCCGGCGGGTGCACCCGTGCCCGACATGTACGCCGCGAGATTCACGACATAGGTCTGCTGCGTAGTGATTTCCGTTTCAGACCAATTGCCGTAGTACAGCGGGTAAATCTCAAAGTTCTGAAGGAATGGTCCGCCATGATACTGAAGCGGCGTGGTTGCAGCCCAGGCGGGCCGGGGGACGAGCACACCCAGAATTCCGATCAGAAGCGCCACTGACAAACTTGCGATTTTTCGCATCTCAATTCTCCTTTGAATCCGGTCTTCTCTTTGGGCCGGAATTTCTGTTTCCGTTTGCGATCTCTCGTCAGCACCTAACATCCCTATTGCGAGTTCTTCAACGATCTCCAACTGTTGATGTCCCACAGCTTGAGCATGCAATAGCTTCATTGAAAGCACTCCTAATCGTTAGATTCGGATCGGTCTTTCTTCCGTTCTTGGTGACTCCTATTGGTTGCCGTGGCCGCCGCCCGACGGCGGCGCGGCCGGCACGAAGGCTGAGAGCGGAAATCCCCCCAAGGCTTCCGCATCCCAGCCTTCAGTGCTTACGGCGCGCTTACCAGCAGCACGCGCGGCTGCTCCCCCTCAACCTGCACTTGCACGGGCCAGCCAATGCGCCTTACCGGAACTTTGCGGCCGAACCTTTGTCCCCCGGCCGGCGATTCCCCTTACACCGACCTCAGCAGCGAATCCAGGCAAACGAGTCCGGCCCCGTCCGGGCTTTGGGCGATATGCCACTGGGCACAATCGCGCAACGCCGATCCGGTGACTACCGTGATGGCCTCGGCTTCCCGTGGATCCACCATGTCCACCTCGTGGCCGCATTCCTGGCACCAGGCACGAAGAACCCGGCGCCGCCGGATGATCAGAACCCGATCGGTTTCGATGGTAATTTCGGTCCTTTTGTGAGCCGCCATTTCGCCCTCCAAATGCTTTGCTGGACATGCTTTGCTGGACCCCGAAATCGTGATAGATTGCTTTCCACGTTCGGCTCGACTTCTGGAACCCCCACCGCCGGACGGGAGGCATCCTGCCCGAAGCGGCCCTCAGAAGTCTTTAGGAAATTCTCAGAAATTTATCAGGCGGGTTATGAGCAATCAGGGGAAGGAGTTATACGAGTTCGGCTCTTTTCGGCTTGACTCGGCCAAGCGACTCCTGTTGCGCGACAACGAGCCTGTCCCACTCCAACTGAAGGCTTTTGAAACTCTTCTGGTACTGGTCCGGAACAGCGAACAAGTGGTTTTGAAGGACGATCTGATGAAGGCGGTGTGGCCCGATACCTTCGTCGAGGAATCCAATCTGGCGCAGAACATTTTTGTGCTGCGGAAAACTTTGGGCGCCACGGTTGGGGAGCATCGCTACATCGTTACCGTTCCGGGTCGAGGCTATCGCTTCACCGAAAAAGTGCGCATCGTCGCCGAAGAAGAGAGCCTGGTCGTGGAGAGCCACTCCCGGTCGCGGGTGGTCATCGAAGAGAGCAGGCCACGCCGGATGGTAGTGATGTCGATCGCAGGCATTATCTTCTTTCTCGCTCTGGGCGCGGCCGTCGGCTACCGTTACCATCGGCCGGGGCAGGGCAGTCTGGGGCAGGGTGACTTGGCGCAGGGGGGACAGTCCCCTTCGGCCCTGCCACTAGCGGCCATCCGATCACGGCGATCCGTGGCCGTGCTGGGGTTCCAAAACCTGTCAGGCCGGAGCGATCCCGCGTGGCTTTCTACGGCTTTCTCGGAGATGCTGACCACCGAATTGGGAGCTGGGGATCAGCTGCGCATGGTCTCGTCTGAGGAAGTGGCGGGCCTGAAAACCAGTCTGCCAGTCCTCAGTGGTGGCTCGCTGTCTAAAGACACGCTGGGACGGATTCGCCAAGCTCTGGGCGCCGATCTGGTCGTGCTTGGATCTTACAGCGATTTGGGAAAGCAGGCCCGAGGACAGGTACGCCTCGACATCCGACTCCAGAACACGGCGGCCGGAGAAACCGTGGCGGTCATTTCTGAAGCCGGGACAGAAGCTGACCTATTCCAGATTGTCGCCCGCGCCGGGGCACGATTGCGCGAGAGGGTCGCGGTTCCGGAAGTCTCGGGAGATCAGGCGGCGGGCGTCCTAGCTTCCCTGCCATCGAGCACCGAAGCGGCCCGTTTGTACGCCGAAGGACTGGAGAAGCTCCGCCAGTTTGATGCAATCGCCGCCCGGAATCTGCTGGAACAGGCCATTCAGTCTGACCCGGGATATGCGCTCGCCCACTCCGCTTTGGCCGAAGTCTGGTCACAACTTGGTTATGAAGGCAGGGCGAACACAGAAGCCAGGAAATCATTCGAGTTGTCAGGCAAACTGCCACGCAAGGAGCGCCTGTTCATTGAAGCGAGGTCTCGCGCGATGAATAAGGAGTGGGACAAAGCCGCGGATCTTTACCACACCTTGTTCGAGTTTTTCCCCGACGACATCGAATACGGGCTGTGCCTGGCCGACGCGGAAACTCAGGCCGGCAAGCGAACCGACGCGTTGGCCACGATCCAGTCGCTCCGTCAGTTACCGTCTCCGTCCCGAGACGATCCGCGAATCGACTTAGCCGAAGAAATGAATTACATCCGGCTTGGGCAGTACTCGTCGGCTCGTGCCCCATCCGTCCGGGCGGTAGAAAAGACCCGCGCCAGCGGATTCGAAGTGCTCCTGGCCAGGGCGCTCTATCTCGAAGCCGCTATTTTGGCCCCGCTGGGCGAGGGCGACAAGGCCATTGCCGCTACGCAGGAAGCCAAGGAGATTTACGCGCGAGTTGGAGATCAATGGGGCGTGTCCAACGCCTTGGAATACATCGCATATGTTCATTCCAATCGCGGGGAGTGGGAGCCAGCCGAGAAACTCTACCAGCAAGCGCTGGCGGTGAATCGCACGATTGGAAGCAAGACCGGCGCGGCGATCGATCTCACCGCGATCGCGGCATCCCGCGAGTCTCAAGGAGACATTGAAGGCGGGAAGAAACTGGATCAGGAAGCGCTGGCCATCTACCGCGAAATCGGGGACAAAAACCGCGAGGGCTGGGCCCTGATGGGGGTGGCGTGGGCCGTCGCTTCTGAGGGAGATTTGGCGGAGGGCCTGAGCCTGGACGACCAGGCGCTGGCCATCTTCACCGAGGTGGCCGATGATGGTGGTGCGGCTTACGCCTTGAACGAGAAAACCAGCCAACTCACGATGTTGGGCGATCTGGACAAAGCGCAGCAGGCTTGTCAGCATTCGCTTGAGCTGGCGCGGAAGAGCGGTAACCAGCACATGATCGTCGGCGATCTCTTCTACCTGGGAAATATCGCCAAACTGGAAGGCAAGCTGGACAGCGCACACCAGACTTTTTCCGAGGCTCTCTCCCTCGCCCGTGAAACCAGTGATTCCGCGATGACCGGTATGCTCGAGCAAGGCTTGGCGGAGATCGCGAATGAGGAAAACCATCCGGAAGAGGCGAAGCGGCAAATTGGCGAAATACTGTCCTCTTTTCACCAGCACAAAGACCCAGCCGACGAGATCGGCGCGCAGAGCCTGCTGGCGCAAATTGCCTTGCATCAGGGGGACACAGCGGCCGCCACTCGGGCGATCGGCAAAGCTCAATCCCTGCTTGGCCAGAGTCAGGGGTGGGAGGAAAGTTGTTTGTTTCGGATCGCCAATGCTCGTGTTCAGGCAGCGCTCGGGAAACTTGCCGCCGCCCGCGAGTCTCTCAGGACGGTCATCGCAGAAGCCGGGAAACACAGCAACTTGCGTTACCAGTTGGAGGCCCGCCTGGCGTTATGTGAAATTGAGGCCAGGACTGATCCAAGCGCAGCCCGTGCTCACGCCAGGACTCTTGAGCAAGAGGCTCGATCCAAAGGCTTCGGGTTGATTGCACGCAAGGCACTTGCCGTGGGGGCGTGAACTCGTATCGCAGGTTCGCGTGATCGACTCGTCAATATTCCTTTGATACCGCCTGCTAAATCACGGCTGCAAGATCCGTTACTCCTTCAATTTCGACGAACTGGCTAAGCAGGTGGGGAAACTTGGGGAGACGCTGCCCTCCACATAAATGCCGGCAGTCGCATCCTGAACGATAAAGTGCGGCGCCGCCATGAAGCAACTCGAAACAAGAATAGCTCGTGCAGCAGGGTTGCAGCAGGTTGCGGTGAACTGATCGCAAATGCTTGAAAGAATGGAGCCGACGAGCGGACTTGAACCGCTGACCTGCCGATTACGAATCGGCTGCTCTACCAACTGAGCTACGTCGGCCTGTCATCGATTCTAAACGGGAGCTTGGAAAGCGTAAAGCGAGACGCCGAGAGAGCGAGATGCAGAAAAAGCAACTCATGATCCGCAAAAGATCTGACCGCAGGACCTCCGTCGCGATGACTTTCATGCGCGCGAACACGCTCTGAATTCCACTACGCCGCTCGCCTCGCAACCATAGCTTCATATTCTTCCTCTGACTCCGCGGGCAGCAGAACCCACATCGTATAGATGCCGAGCGCCGTGCCGAACGGAATGTTCGTGAACAGAGCGACAAAAGCCAGCACCAGGACCAGAACGCGAGCCCACGGCTCCTTCTGCAATAAACCCCATCCCGCAAATAGCCCGATTGCGGCTTTGGCCAGCAACAGGATCGCGATCGTACTCAAGAGCGGAATTAAGAACGCCGGCGGCCCACCCTCTGGGTCTGCCCGGTGCAAGTGAACCATCAATGTGTTCGCTATGACGTACAGGACGATGCCGGCAATGGTGTTGAAGGCCGACAGCGCCAGCCAGAAGAGGCCGAGCAATCGAACATGCTCCTGCACGCGTCCCCGACGCGGTTGCGCCAGCGATACTGGGCCAACGATTTGCTTGCCGCACTTACTACAAAACGACTGACCGGGCTGCACCGCACTACCGCATCCATCGCAGAACATGAATCTCCTCCCCGACTGCTTTCTCACCGCTCCGCCCCTTCAGTACAAATACTCACAACCGATGATCCACAAGATGATACGCAGAAAACGCCGAGCAGTTCCCTTGCAGTGAAATTCGAGCGATCCCGTCGGCACCATTATTCGTGCATGCGAAGTGAAATACCAAAACGAAGAGGCCACCCGGCAACAGGGCAGCCTCTTCTTTCAAGGGAGAATAGTTCCAACGGAGCTTTGAAAATCCGTCAAAACTTTCTGCGCAAATCTTATGAGTCTAAAAACAGGGGTGTCAAGCGATTTTTAGGAAATAAATGTCTTTGTTTTCAATATGTTACAGAACCAATCAATAGCGGCGCTGAGTGTGCCAATTTGAGACAAAATCCTCTGGGGAACTTCCTAAGCCGATCTATCTAAAGGCACTTACCCTTGTTTTGGAACAGGTTTCGCAGGCCGTTCGGACGAAGTTCGAGAATGTCAAGCGCGATTTTCGGGAGCCGATCGGCCGCCCTCAGTCCCACTTGGGGAGGCTCCCTTGACCACCGTTTCCGTCAGTCGCAGCGAGATGAATTCCATCTGTTCGGGCCGATCAAAGACCTTGTCGGGATACCAGCGCTTCATCAGAATGCGGATGCCACCGAAGGCCACGCCTGCAACGATCGCCAGTCCAATAAGAATCCCGCAGAGCACCACGACGTTGAGAATCAACTGGTACAGGTCGCGAACCTGTGGATCTTCCGTCGGCTGGTTCCAGGTAACGCTGGCCTCCCAATTCACGTTGCCCAACAGAGCGTTCGCATCGCTGCTGGAAACAGGTCCGGTAACGATGGCAATGATCGGCCCAGTGCGCTTGTCGAAAAATGCACCGGCGTTCGCCATCCCCGAAACGCCTGGCTGCGATTGGGCAACACCATTCGCGGCATCGATGCGCAATTTATGCGCCGCAGCCAGTTGCGGCGTGGGATACGAGATCAGCGTCAGCGTCGCTTCCCCGCTGGGTGTGTTGTAGTGCGCCAGACTCACTTCGGCGCTGGTATTAAAGTCCACCAGATCGGCGGAAACCGAAGCCGACTGCGCCGCCAGCGCGGCCGGACCCATCACGTATTTCTGCGTGTTCGCGACATAGTCGCGGCGCGGCATGAATTCGATAAACGGGGGCAGGTTGCCGGAATTTCCATTGGGACGCGGCAGCACTCCCGCCAACACTCGCAATTGCCGTCCCGACATGGCCAATTCCTGGCTGAACTCCGCGTGCACCAGCACATTTCCGCGATAGAAAAGTACGCGCTGTCCCAGAAATGCCGCCTGATCTCCGATCTTGTCTTCTTCTTTCGTTGTGTCCGGCGTCATCGCCCGCGTCAGATAAAACGTGTACGCGCCGAAAGCGCCGGAAGCATCCGCAAAACGCGCGGCACTGATTTTCAGCGTGCGACCATCGTCGCGGGCGTAGGTCGCAATTGCTACGTCCGAGAAGCGATATTCTTTAAGCACCCCGGCACTCGTGGGGTCCGCTGCCGCGGCGTTTGTGCTGATCGAAGCCTTGCCCTGCATCTGCCATCCTTCAAACTGTTGCGGCAGCAGAACAGGAGCCTGCTCTGCTGCGTGAGGCGGCGTCTGCGCCGCGGGCTTATTTGCCGCGACTGCCAAACCCATCAGGCATACAAGCGAAACCGCGATAGCGACAGTTCGGGAAAAGCTCATGAATCTCCCCGGGGACCTCAGAACTCCTGTTGGTAATTAGACCACAGAGAAGGGAGAAAGGTTTCCGAATCCCGCAAGCACCAGATTCGCCAGCAATTCGGCCCGTCCTCAAGGATGGT
>Ga0210395_10000454_pt1 | contig 32379 bp, 24 predicted proteins | sample IncBWH4OmetaG_FD_150861 | JGI IMG/M metagenome (GOLD analysis project Ga0210395, IMG submission 150861) | Forest soil microbial communities from Barre Woods Harvard Forest LTER site, Petersham, Massachusetts, United States - Inc-BW-H-4-O ... | reverse complement strand
GTGATCATCTTCCTGCCCATCGCCTTTATGAACGGCTACGCCCGCAAATACGTCAACTCTTTCGGCTGGACCATGGCCATGGCCATCCTAGTTTCTCTCCTGGTAGCCTTCACGCTAACTCCGATGATGTCCTCGCGGCTCCTCAAGGTTACCGAAAAGGAAAAAAAAGCCCACACCGCCGGAATTTTGCACTGGATCGAGCAGTCTTACTTAAAGCTCCTCGAATGGTCGCTAGCCCATCGCTGGGTCATCATTCTCATCTGCATAGCCACGTTCCTCTCAACCTTCGGCCTCTATCATCTAGTAGGCCGCGACTGGATCCCCTCCGACGATCAATCCGAGCTAATCAGTTCCTTCACGCTCCCCGAAGGCACAGCTCTCTCCAAGACCACAGATTGCGCAGAAGAAATCGCGCTGCGCGTCGTCGCTCTCCCCGAAGTTGCCTTCGTCCAATCCTTCACCCACGGCCCCACCAATCACGCCCACCTCTTCATCGGCCTAGTCCCTCGCAGCGAAAGAAAACGCAGCCACGAGCAGCTAGCCACCGAAATCCGCGGCTATCTAGCCGGCTATCGCAACATGGTCTCCAACGTCCGCCTCCCGTCCGTTTTTGGCGGCGAGACGTATTTCCCCATAGGCGCAGTCATTCGCGGCCCCGAACTCAACAAACTTGCCGAGATCAGCAAACAAGTCGCCGACCTGATGCATCAGTATCCAGACTTGGTCGATGTCAACCCCAGCCTCAACCTCAACACGCCCGAACTCCAGGTCAAAGTAGACCGCCAGCGCGCCGCCGACATCGGCGTGCGCATGACCGACGTGAGCGACGCCGTGCGTCTGTTCTATTCCGGCGAAGACGAAATCACCCGTTTCAAAGAGGGCTCCGAGCAATATCCTGTAATCATGCAACTGCTCCAGCAGCAGCGCGACAATCCAGACGTCCTCGCGCAGATGATGGTCCCTTCCACCAAGTTGGGCCAGGTCCGCCTGGAAAATGTCGCTTCGATTGTTCGCGGTGCAGGCCCCGCCACCCTATGGCGCTACAATCGCGAATTTGAAGTCACCGTCTACGCCAACGTAGCGAGCGGCTATCCGCTCGACCTGGCCGCCGCCCATACCGTCCAGTCCATCAAAGAAATTGGCCTACCCCCAGGCTATTCCTACCGCTTCACGGGCCAAGTCAAAGTCCTCGAAGAAACCACATGGAATCTGCTGCTCGCCATGCTTCTGGCCTCGATCTTCATGTACATGGTGCTGGCCGCCCAATTCGAAAGCTTCTCGCATCCGTTCATCATCATGCTCACGCTCCCGCTGAGCATCCCCTTCGCGCTGCTCTCCCTGTGGATCACTGGCCGCGCCCTAAGCCTCTGGAGCGCCCTCGGAATGTTTCTGCTGTTGGGAATCGTCAAGAAAAATGGAATCCTGCAGGTAGACTATACAAACCGCCTTCGCGCCAGCGGCATGCCCGTACGCCAAGCCATCCTAGAAGCCAACCGCGTGCGGCTCCGCCCCATCCTGATGACCACGCTTTCCATCGTGGCCGGCCTAATCCCCGTGGCCGTCGGCATCGGCGCCGGCTCCGAACAACGCGCCTCCATCGCCGTAACCATCATCGGCGGCCAAACCCTCTGCCTGCTCCTAACTCTTCTGGTTGTTCCCGTAGCCTATTCCTACCTCGCCGAATTCGAGTCCTTCCCGTGGGCCACCGCCGCCCGCCGCCTCCTCACCCGCACCCGTAATCCAGTGGGCAATTCCTCGGCCGACTAGACGATTCCCCGCGAGTGCCAGAGTCTCCCATTCATTCAGACTTGTTTTCTTGCGCAGCCAGGCAAGTAGCAATTCGTTCCCCAGGGAGCCCTTCGCTCCGGTCAAGTCCATCCAATCCACATATCGAAGGAATTTTTTCCGGCTAAGAACTTCATCGAGTTCAGCGAGTGTGGCAAAGGAGAGCAGGACTCTTCCCATGCGGAGGGCCAGATCGAAGGCATGACGAGGTTTTTAATCGGAAAGCAGCAAGGCACTGACTAAAACATACTCTTCTCCCATTTTACGGCAAGAACTCCACAGTCGCCACGAATAGCTGGCTGGGACACGCATGGGACTGCGGATGGCTTTACTCGGGCTCTTCGTGCTTGGTGCGCGCGATTTTCTCTGCGATTGGCGCCTTTCGGTGCTTTCCTCGATCATCCAACCGTCGCAGGCAGAGACGAGGGCGTCTAGCTTCTTCAGCCGGTCGCCAGTTACCAGTCAAGGTTCTCAAGTCCCCAGCCACCGCTTCTCCCCGCTTGCGCCAACCGTGCCATCGCAGGCACAATTCGCGTGCTCGGTGCAGTGATTCTCACCGGCAAGGAAGGCGCGCGATGCGACGAATAGTTCCAACTCTCATCCTGGCATTTGGCTTTTGCACTTCGATCCACGCACAAACAAAATCTCCCGTTCAGCCGCCCGATTACGGCCAGTGGGAATCGCTCGCCGTGCCGCGCGAATTCGGTGGCCTCTCGCCTGACGGCAAGTGGCTCGCGTATGGCATCAACCGTTCCAATCGCGAAAATGAGCTGCGCGTCACAAACATCGCCGACGGCACCACAAAGACCGCCGCATTCGGCACCCAGCCGGTTTTTTCTTCAGACTCGCACTGGGTCGCCTACGCCATCGGCTACTCCGAGTCGCAAGAAGACAAGATGAAGAAGGACAAGAAGCCCGTCGAAAGAAAGCTTGGCCTTCTTAATCTTTCGACGGGCGAGCAAATCGTTGTGGAAGGCATCGAGTCGTTCTCTTTCAGTCCCACGGCAACGTACCTCGCCATGCGCCGGTATCCACCGGAGAAAAAAGATGCGCCCGATGCCGCAAACGCAGAAAGCGAAGACACGCCCGGGGCCGCGCTGATCCTCCGCCAGCTCTCCTCCGGACATGACACTTCCTTCGCCAACGTTTCTGAATTTGCGTGGCAGGATCTTCCGAAGCGCGGCACGCTTCTCGCCATGACTATCAATTCCGAAGACAAAACCGGCAACGGCGTGCAGCTATTCAATTCCGAAACCGCCGCCGTTCGCGTGCTCGATTCCGCCGCATCTGTTTACAGCGGCTTGTCTTGGCGCAAGGATGGCGCCGATCTCGCGGTCCTGAGATCGAAATCAGATGACCACCGCGAAGGCGCGACACAGATTGCGCTTGCGTGGACTCATCTTGGAGACGCTTCTGAAGCCAGCCACGCGTACGATCCGACCGGCGATCGAAAGTTTCCGGTGGGCATGCGTACGGTCCCATTTCACAAACCGACCTGGTCCGAAGACGGCGACACGGTTTTCCTAGGCATGGCCAAATGGGAAGAAAAAATCGCCGAACCCAAAAAACCTGAAAAAGAAACGAGCGGGGATTCCACAAAAACAGACGCTGCAAAAACGGATTCCACGGAGAAAGGTGAGGGCAAGGACAAGGATAAGAAAAAGGACGTAGACGAGCCGGCCACAGTAGCTATCTGGAGCGCCCGCGACACCGAAGTCATGCCTAAGCAAAAGCTCAATGCCAAGAATGATCGCCAGAAGAACATCCTATGCGCCTGGCGTTTCGAGAACGGACAGTTTGTACCGCTCGGCAAGGATCTTGACGAAGAGATTGTTCCGTTCCGGCATCAGCAATCCGCCTACGCCGCGAACTGGTCCGCCTACGCCATGGAACGTAGCATCGGCCGGCCTGCCGCAGACGTCTATTTCGTGGATCTAGCCACGGGCAATCGCACAAAAATTCAGGACCGGCTCAGCGATGACTACTATCTGGAGGCAAGCCCCGCCGGTCGGTACCTTCTCTATTTTCACGACAATCATTTCTGGACGGTAAACACCGCCACACACGCACTCGTCAACATCACCAAGACGGTTCCCACGGCATTCGCTGACCTCGAAGCCGATTACACGATCAAGCAGAAGCCGGCCTTCGGCTTTGCCGGCTGGACCAAGGACGACGCCTCCATAATCCTCTACGACAAATTCGATCTCTGGCAGGTGTCGCCCGACGGCGCTAACGCCACAAGACTTACCGATGGGGCCAAGGACCAGGTCCGGCACCGCTTCGTGAGACTGAATCCGCGCGACGAGTTCATCCAGAGCGACAAGCCGATGTATTTAAGTTTGTTCGGAATCTGGACGAAGAAATCCGGCTACGCGCGTCTCCAGCCGACTGCTTCGGGCAAATGGAGCGAGGAGCATCTCGTCTGGCTCGATAAGAATGTCGACCGCCTCGGCAAAGCAAAAGATGCAGACGTCTTTGATTACGTCGTACAGACTTTCACAGAGTCTCCGAACGCCTTTGTCGTCGGCCCCGGTCTGAAAGACGCCAAACAAGTCACCAAAACAAACGTGTTTCAGAGCAATTACGCATGGGGACACGAAGAACTGATCGAGTACAAGAACAGCCGCGGTGAACGCCTGCAAGGTGCGCTCTACTATCCCGCAGGTTACGATCCCGCGAAGAAATATCCCATGGTCGTCTACATGTACGAAAAATTATCCGACGGTCTGCATCAATACAGTTCGCCCTCGGAGCGTAATTACTACAACGCAGGCGCCATCACCGGCCACGGCTATTTCCTACTCGAGCCGGACATTATTTTTCGTCCGCGCGATCCTGGCGTTTCGGTCGTCGATTGCGTCACGTCGGCCGTCAAGAGAGTCATGGAGATGAACGTCATCGATCCCAAGAAAGTCGGCGTCATGGGTCACTCCTGGGGAGGATTCGACTCTGTCTATCTCGCCACACATACGACGGATTTCTTCGCCGCCGCGGTAGCGGGCGCTCCCATCACGGATCTCATCAGCAACTACGGCAACCACCACTGGAGCTCCGGCATCGCCGAAACCGATCACATTGAAACTGGCCAGCAGCGCATGGAGGTGCCGCTCTACGAGGATCTCCAAGCCTACATTCGCAACTCCGCCGTCTTCGGCGTGCAAAATATGACTACGCCACTGCTCATCGAGGTCGGCGACAGCGACGGCACCGTGTTTTTCCACCAAGGCGTCGAGCTGTACAACATCGCCCGCCGCGCCAAAAAGAACGTAGTGCTGCTGGAATACGCCGGCGAAGATCATGGCTTGCGCAAGAAACCCAATCAAATCGACTACGAGCGCCGCATCTTCGCCTGGTTCAGCCACTACTTAAAGGATGAGCCCGCGGCAAGCTGGATCACGAATGGCGAAAGTTTTCTAGACCGCGAAAGGGAATTGAAGAAGCTAAAAGCCAGCGAGGGCAAAGACTGACCGCACTCAGTTACGCTATTGGGCAAACAACAACGCTCCCGGCCGTGACAATTCTAGAACTGGCGAGCAGCGAGACGAGTGAGCATGGTGTTATGCTCCTCCAGAATCGAATCCGCGAAACCGCGCGTTGGAGCGCGCAACAGAAGAAAGAGTTCGCCAGCCCAGAGAAGAATATCCAGCAAGCGGCCGCGCTGCAAATTATCAAGGTCGTTGCAGCGCAGGGCCGCATCGAGAGCCTGTCGCGAGCACTCCTCGATGAACGCTCGCAGCGAAGCACGATCGAGATTCACGCGACCCGTCTTTTGGCCGCGGGGATCAATACGTTGCAGATTTTCGTAGCAGAGATCGATGAAGTGGTTCAGGCAAAAATCCTGCTGAGCCAGTGAAGCCACAGCGGCCCCTTCACAAAAATCCACTGCGCAGATCTTGTCGTCAAACATCGTCGATATGGCTCCCAAGTCAACTTTCATAGCTCCCTTGTTGCTCGCGTTCATGCTCTTTATAGACCCACCCATACAGTTGGATGTTGCCATGGCGTTCAAATGTTGCCGGACGTTCTCACGCGACACAAAGCGCCGCTTCCTCACTGAGCCCTGCTTCGAACGGTTCCCCAGAGCAGGTCTGTTCGAACAGCTGCGAAATCTGCAGGGCTGCGGGTACATAGGTGGCCAGCGTTTGGACGCGCAGGCCGCGATCCAGATACGGAGCCAGCAAAGCGCGGACCCAGCGCAGGTTTTCGCTCGAGCGCTGCATGCGATCTTCGCCGCTCCACAGCGTGACAACCGTCACGAGCCGCGCTTCGTGGTTTGCGATCATTACAAAACATCCGGCGAATCCGGCAACTTCTCCGAGCGCTCCGTTGATCGCCTCGGGTAAAGCTGCGTGAACTTTATGCGCTTCATTGGGCTTGGCAACAAACTCGATGCTGAGCGCTGTAATCCGTGAACTGGTGTAGCACATACCAAGTGTCCGCGCACTAGTACTCAATGCGTTCGAATCGACCGGCGCTGCGGGATTGGAGAGACTGTGGGTTTCGACGGAACGTGACACGAAGCCTCCGATTTCATTGGTCCTCCCCATTTAGGGGGAGGCGCATCCTCGTGGGTCCAGGTCCAACTCGGATGCGCCCTGGTGGGACACGCGCGGGACAAGCGACTGTCCCTTCGCAGCAGGACTCCCAAGAGTTACGATGGGTTCCTACAACCAATTAGTGCAGCAGGCATTCATTTCGTTTCACGGCTTAAGTCCAAAAGCGAGGAATAAAAGAGGGGAAGTGGTGGTTAGGAACCATTGCTCACGGTGGAAGGCACGGCTATACTCCTCTGCAACAAAACTGAGGGCTACGTGGAACTCTTCGCGTTCACCAGGGAATACGTGGAGCTCCTTCGGGAGGGAGACCCCTCGACGGAACTGCATTTCGTCACGTATTTTGATCAGCTCCTGCGGATCAAATTGCGAGCGAGGATGCTTGCCTCCGAGACGGTCGAAGACCTCCGCCAAGAGACCTATATTCGCGTCTTTGTTAAGCTGCGAGAGGATGGAATTCGCCAGCCAGAGCGTTTGGGCGCGTTTGTTAACTCCACTTGTAACAATGTTTTGATGGAGTTTTACCGGTCCTGCTCCCGAACCAGCCCCTGGGATGACTCCTACCTGGAAATGCCTGATCACGCTGTGGACACGGAAGGCTTCCTGATTACCAGGCAAATGAAGGAGCGGGTTCGGCAGGTGATCGGGGAACTGCCTAAGAAAGACCGCGACCTGTTGAGGGCCCTGTTCCTGGAGGAAAAAGATAAGGATGAGGTCTGCAGGCAGTTCGGCGTCGATCGCGATTATTTTCGGGTTTTGCTGCACCGAGCCAAAGATAAGTTTAGGGTTTTGTATGAGATAGACAGGGAAGGGCGCTCCGGCGGGGGATCCTCAAAAGGAGCGCCATGAAACGAATTGGCCGCCTCCTGCACTACTCCTCGGATGACAACCATGGACCATAACGAAGCTGTGCGGCTTCAGGCCGTCGAAAAGTACTTGCTCGGGAAACTCCCGAAGGAACAGCACGCCGAGTATGAAGAGCACTACTTTGATTGCTCCGCGTGCGCCGAAGAGATCAAGGCCACCGTCGCCTTTATGGAAAGCGCGCGACAGATAGTCTCGGCAGAGGCTCTGGAACCTATTGCGGTGAGAGCACCTGCTCCGGCAGTCCCTGGCTTCTTCAGCTGGCTGCGACCCGCTTTCGCCGTTCCTGTATTTGCAGCGCTTCTTTTGTTCATCGGCTATCAGAATGGGGTCACGATCCCGCGATTGAAGGATTCTTCTTCCAGCCAAATGGCACAGATCATCAGTTCTTCCTTCCAACTACGTGGCAGCGTACGCGGCGGGAATGAAAGTGATGATGCAGCGAACAAGGTGCGAGTTCGCTTGGGAGAGAGCTTCGCCCTAAACTTTGACTTCACCCCTACCGGCACGTTTAGTGAGTATATTTGGCGGCTACAGAACCAGGCTGGCCGGGCTGTGAAATCCGGGCACATCAGTGGCGACAAGAAATACCAGGCCGTGTCCTTGAACGTGGCCGGTGGGGTGGAGAGCGCCGGCAAGTACAACCTGGTCTTCTTCGGCAGCGCCGATGGCGCTGGCCAAACTGCCAATGAGAGCGAGGCTCAGCGGCTTACATTTACAGTTGAATTTCTCCAATAGATGAAAGAGTATTGGGCTCCGTTTTTAGCTCATTGAGGTGTCCCCGAATGGCTCGAATCCCGCGCATCCCCTTCCATTTTCATGCGGAGGGCCACGCTTTTAGCGGCGAAGTTCACCACCCCTTTTGGTATCCCATCAAGGCGAAGGCCTCCACATCCTTGCCGACGATCGGTGGCCACGCCACGGCGCGCCACGAGCGTTTTTCGTGCCACGAGTTTGTGTCCTTCGAAAGAGCGCATACTCACGTTTCGGGCAGGAGGGAGGCCGAGTTCGTTTACGTGACGCATGTCGCGACGACCATCGAGGGTTTGAATATCGAGGGCGTTCTGACCGCAGATCGCATCGTATGCCGGCTTACCTCCACTCACGACAATGCGCATCCGGAAGGTCTGATTCTAGCTGACGGGACAGAGTTCCATAATCTTCGCATCCGAGGTTTCGAAGTGAAGGTTAAGCTCCGGCATAAACTCTTGGAAGATTGTGACAATTTTGAGAAGCTGCGTGGAAAGGTCGAAGAGGAGAAGGAGTCCAAGAAGCCTGTAAGATTCGACCAGGGGGCCGCGATTTGTACGCTTGTGGAAAGTATCGAAACAGATCTGCCGAAGGCGCCCGGCTCACATGGTCATGTCCTCGAAGTTCCGAACTTCGGCAAGATCACGATAGCGGAAATCTTCGCGGTACAGGGTTCCCGAACCGTGACAATGCTGCACCTCGAATTGGGTTCTCCGCAGACCGCCAACATGACGGTCTCAGAAGCCGGGACCAACGGCCGACCTTGGCCGCCGCCTCCCTGAGATTCTCGCGTGGACTCCTCTTCCTCATTCCGATCTTAGGCTGTCTGGGCCAGGACGCGTGCCATAGGCCAGTATCCCCCGACCTCCAATACTCGCAGGTGCGCGAAGAGGCGAAGCGTGGCGATTTGGATGCTGCACTCGGAGACGTCAAGCGCGCTCGTCAACAATACTCCGGCAAGGATATCGGTCTAGCGTGGCGGTTCCGGGTTCTGAATGCTCACATTCTTGTCCTTAGAGGATCCAACTCAGAAGCATTGCAGCTCTTGGATGAGGACCTGCCGGCGTTCCTCGCGACGTCCGAGACCGCCGTACGAAAGGAGTTCGTTACCGGGCTGGCTAATGATTTTCTACAGCATTTTGAGGCCGCGGAAGCGAATTTAGGCAAAGCAGAAGCTCTCGCTCGTTCCCGTCATCCAGATCTCCTTGCGGATATTGAACAATCGCGCGGACAGCTCGAAATGGATCGCGGCAAATATTCCGAGGCTGAGGCAGATTTTCAGGCTGCCCTGGCGGCAGCTCGCGAACAGAAGCAGCCGTTCTTGGAAGTTACCGCCTTGGGGGCGCTTGGCAACGCCGCCATGGCGGAGGAACATTTCGACGCGGCAGTTGATTGGTTCAAAGAAGCTCTAAAACTTGCCCGATCCATAGGTATGCCATCTGCCATTGCAAGGGCGCTTGGCAGCATGGGCTGGAGCAGCTTCCAGCTTGGAGATTTTGAAGGCGCGCTGTCACTTTACCAGCAGGGCGTCGACCTTTCCCAGCGAAGTGGGTTGGTTGCTGATCGAATCTACTGGCTAACGGGGGTTGCGGAATCTCAGTTCGCCCTCAGGAACTATGCTGCCGCGGAAGATGTCATCCAGCAAGCCCTAGGACTGGCGCAGAATCAAGACGACAAGAGAATCCTTGTCGAATGCTTGAACGACATCTCTGTCCTAATGCTAGGCACGGGCCGGGTCGGGCTAGCGCAGAAATACAACGAAGATGCAGTGGAGATCGAGCGCCGCGGCCTCGACCTGTCCGGAGTACTCAATACTACGAAGATGGTCACAGCGCGGATCAAATCAGCGCATCGTGAATTTGAACCAGCAGGGCACCTTTTTGAGGAGATCATTAACGATTCGAAGTCCGATCAAGCTTCGCGCTGGGAGGCACAGGCCCATTTGGCCAAGATGTACGAAGACGAAAACCTGCCGTCGAAAGCCGAAAAAGAGTTCACCCACTCCCTGCAGACCATACAAACCGCTCGAACTTCGATTCATGAAGAGGAGTTTCGGCTGTCTTTCTTGTCCAGCAGCATCTCGTTTTACGGGGACTACGTAGACTTTCTGATTTCTCAAGGGAGATCGCTTGATGCTTTGAAGGTCGCCGAACTCTGCCGGGCCCGAACGCTGGAGGAAGGCCTTGGAGTCAGCGCACAAGCGGAGAAGGTCGCGTTGCGGAACTTCAGGCCCGAACAGATTGCGCGGCGTTTGAAAGCGACGCTGCTTTTCTACTGGGTGGGCGAAAAGCAATCACATCTGTGGGCAGTCGCACCGGCGAAAACAATGCACCTGACTCTGCCAGCGGCCAATCAAATTGATCCGCTCGTTAAATCGTACCGAGAAGCGCTCCTTGCTCTGCGCGATCCCTTGGAAACGGGCGATACGGTTGGGCAAAAACTCTACTCCATGCTGGTCGAGCCGGCGAAGAGTGCTATTTCGCAAGGCTTGGGGGTCGTTTTGCTTCCGGACGGCAGCCTGTATGGGTTGAATTTCGAGACGTTGATAGTGCCAGGTCCTAAGCCTCACTACTGGATCGAAGACGTCACCGTGACCACGGCGAGCTCGCTGACACTTCTCGCCTCTGCGGCAGCGCGGCCCGTTCCGAGAGAGAAGAGGATGTTCCTTGTGGGGGACACCGTTTCGCCGAACGCCGATTTCCCGCCGTTGCCGCAAGCAGGGGCGGAAATGCAGAGCATCGAAAAGTATTTTCCGAAGCCGCGCCTAGCAGTTCTTTCTGGTACCGGGGCAACGCCAGCCGCTTATCTAGCCAGTAAGCCGGAGCAGTTCGCGTATCTGCATTTCGTAACGCATGGGACGGCCAGCCGGGCGCGGCCGCTCGAATCGGCCGTCGTCCTCAGCAAAGAAAAAGATGAAGATTCCTACAAGCTTTACGCGCGAGAAATCGTCAAGCGCCGTCTCTCTGCTTATCTGGTGACTATCTCCGCCTGCGATGGGGCGGGAACGCGCGCGTTTTCTGGTGAGGGGCTGGTTGGTCTGTCTTGGGCTTTTCTGCGGGCGGGCGCCCACAACGTTATCGGTGCGCTTTGGGAAGTTAGCGACGCCTCGACGCCACGGCTCATGGACATGCTATACGACGGGCTGAACCGCGGACAAGACCCCGCTGCTGCTTTGCGCGCTGCTAAGCTCTCGCTTCTGCACTCAGACAGCGCCTTCAAAAAGCCGTACTACTGGGCGCCGTTCCAGCTGTACTCCGGGTCATAACTGCGGAATACATTTACGTCATCGACCGTTGTCGTTGCTCGCCTCCGCATACTCTTGTCCCAAGGTCATTGGGTGAAGGGCGAACGCGAAGAAGGCTCAGCTGCTGAATCAGCGGGCTTTTGTGTTGACTCAGCTTGGAAGTTCGCCGAGGTCAGCGAAACCCCGTTCTGGACCGAGAATCGAACGGTGCGAATTCGAGGAATTGCTGCAACGCCCGATGGAAATCCTCAATTCTCGTGACCTCAAAGCGTGACTCAAGACGACTGCATAGACTTCGTCCGTCTGATCTACACAAACGAGGAGGGCGGGCGACGCATCAGGTACGCCGCCCGCCCTCCTATTTTTGATTCCGCACAGGTCATTTCACGCGAATGACCGATGCTGCGAGTCTTCCGTCTCAAGACGACAGCGCTCAAGACGTCAGAGCCTGAAGCAGGTTTTGTCCATTGGGGCTGCCGAGACCTGTGCAGGGGTCCCAGCCGGCGCCAGCTTTGTAGTCGCCATTGTTGCCTTGCGTGATGTCACGAAACGTGGCGTTGGCTGGTGCGGCGTAGAGCAGGGGATTGATAAAGCCAGAGGGTTTGTTTAGGCCTTGATTGATGCGCGCGAATAGGCCCGCCCAGAGTGGCGCGACGGCGCTGGTGCCGCCCACTGGAGGAAGTCCTTCAGAAGGGTCCGGGAAGCTCGTGCCATCGCAAATGATGCGATATCCGGACGCGGGAGCGGCATCGCCGCAAACATCCGGCACGCCGCGCATCACTGGGCCGGCGGGATCGGCGGCCGGGGGCACTCCGGCATTTTGTTGATAGCTCGGAAGCGCGAAGACTCGGCTGACTCCGCCGCCAGTGCCGTCGTTTGCGCCATCGTGCCAGACCACCTCGCTCGAGATAGTTCCGCTCGAGGCGGAAAGCTGCGTGCCTCCGCACGCTAGAGCGAAGGAACTGGAAGCCGGGAAGTCCACGTGCGCTTTGTGGTCCCAGTTGGGATCGTCAGCGGCAAAGTCTGCGGAGCCGTTGTCGCCGGCGGCGACGCAAACGGTTATGCCAAGATGTGCCGCGGATTGCAGCAACTGGTCAAATTCGTTGCGGAATTGCACCGTGGCGCTATCTTCAGGGCCGCCCCAACTGATGGAAACGATGGTGGGGTTGTTGACGGTGTCGCCGAGGATGGCATTCATTACACCGAGAAAACTTTGGTCGGTGGCATCCGGGGCAAAGTAGACGATGATTTTTGCGCCTGGGGCGACGGCGCCAGAGACTTCGATATCCAGCATGACTTCTACGTCGGGATTATTGGGATCGAGCGCGTTTGTGCCCGGGCTGTTTGTACCGCCATTGGGATACGTGGCGGCCGTCACGCTCGGCGGTGTGGAGATGCCAAGGTTTTGGAAATACGTTGCCAATTCCTGAGGATGAAAGCCACCGCCGAGTTCCAGGATGGCGATGGTCTGGCCGGTGCCGTCCAGATTTTGCGGGAAATTGTAAAGGGAAGCGAGTTGAAGCGGTGTGAAACCGGTTGGGATCGAAGCGGCCGCGGTCGAGGAGTCCGCTCTCGCGGTTGCTGCGCCTGCGGCGCGTGCGGCGCCGCGGCGGACGCGGAAGTGCGGCTTGGCGAACGGGCGATTGTCGAGGCCCGTCACGCTGGTGACGATGCCTTGCAAAGTTTCGGGGATAAGGATGTCGCCTTCTCTGCCACGATAGGCAACGTCGCCGGACTTGTACATCTTGAGGTCGACGCCGAAGGCCTTGCTGTAGGCTGGGGCAGTGCCGGAAAGTGTGACGGTGCGCTGGCTGGCGTTGGAGTTCGTGACGCGCAAGCCGTTTTCTGTGGCGAAGGCTTCGACTTTGGCGATGTCGGCGGGATCGGCGCCGTGTTTATCGGCATGTTCGGCGTGCGTCATGTAGGTGCGGTCGCCGGGCTTCTGTTGGCTCTGCGCTTCGATGGAGGGAAGTTCGTTGCGGCGGCGCACCGTGACGGTTACGCGGAATTCCGCGCTTGGCACTTCTCCGACGACTTCTGCATTGGGCAGACGATGCCTGGTGCTGCCCGCTAGCTTGGTTTGTTTTTGCCCTGCGTTCATGATTGAAACTCCTTTCTCGTTTTCGATTGTCCGGATCTTACTGCTCGATCTTTCTGCTTGCGGCTACCTGCTGGAAGCTTCGACTCCGCGCACCGGCGGTGGATTCCCCGACGAACGTAAATTGATCAGGTTGTTCAGCATGTCAAACCAGAACGGCGCGCCCATGACGATGGCGAAGGCCGTGAGGAGAATTCCCAGAACTTTCAAAGCTCCAGCTCCGATACCACTGTGCCAGGCTCGGGCGTCTTTCGCTTCGCTCGACCATCCGATCGGCGGAGTATTGACATCGCGTATTTCCTCGGCGACTTGTTGTAGAGAAACCTCCTGGCTGGCGGATTCGGCTGGAGCTGTAGATTGAACCTTTTTCCCTGCTTGCGCAACCACGGCGCTGCGAAGGGCCTGGTCGTTCCACAGTTCTCTGACGAGCATGAGCGTGTCGGCGTTTACTGCCGCGCAGAGCACGAGCCCGGCTGCGAAGATGATTTTTTGCGCCATGCGTTTGTACCAGCCGCTTACGCGCGCCATGGTGTCGTCGAACCAGTGCTCGACCTTGAGGCGGGCTGCGTCGACATCGCCGCCGGCGGAGTCGATCATGTTGAGGAGCGTGGTGCGCAGCTTTGCATCGGGAATCTGCAAAACGCCTGCACGCAAAGATTGCATCGTGCGGGGCTGCGCGGCGTCGGCGGGGGCGACAATGTCGAATAGGGCGGCTGCGAACATGCGTGCCGAGATGTAGGAAGGTTTCTGGCCTTCGGGCGCGGTAGCCTGAATTAAGGGATGGGCGAAAAGCTTTGCTGTGAAGTCATTTGGGCCGTTCTTGAGCATGTTGCGGACGCCATTTTCGAGCGTCTTGGCGCGAAGAGAGAACATGGCCGCGATGACTTCTTTGATGCCCGAGCAGCCGATGCTGAGAACCAGGTAGATCAGAGTGAGGCCGATGATCACTTCGAGGACTTGCGAACCGAACATTCACACCTCCATGCTAGCCAGCATTGACTAGGCACCCATTGTATGCCTCGACCGGTTTAGGCTCGCAAGCGCTGGCCAGTTTCGTTTCAGCATAACCGCCAGCAATTCTTCCTTGACTCAATAACCGTCCTGAATATGCTGTTATGCAAATAGTGGCTCGAGATGATGAAACGTTTCGCGGTCTGAGTCACTACCTGCTGAGAACCAGGTAAGTCTTAAAAACGCGTGGGGGGGGTGTCTATGTCGGCCGGGTTGGACAACCTGAAACACATTGTTGTGCTGATGATGGAGAACCGGTCGTTTGACCATATGCTGGGGGCGCTGAAGCAGAAATACCCCAAGATCAATGGGCTTACAGGAGATGAGTCCAATCCCGATACCAACGGGGCCACCGTCAACGTTCAACAAAAAGCTCAGTTCCAGAGCCAACTCGATCCAGATCCCGATCACCATTTTCCGGGCGTGGATCTCCAAATATTTGGTGGCGCACCGCCCGGGCCAGGGCGAGTCGCGAACATGCAAGGATTTGTTAAGGATTACTTCTCACAGACGAAAGACGTAAATCGCTCGCACAACATCCTGTATTACTTCGATTCCGAAAAGGATCTGCCAGTGCTCTCCACATTGGCGACCGAGTTTGCGGTCTTCAATGGCTGGTTTTCATCGATTCCCGGACCGACGATTTGTAATCGCGCGTTTGCGCACTATGGGACCTCATTTGGCCAAGTGGGGATGGATATTTTTTACATTCTGGATACCGCGGTCCTGAGCATCTACGAGCGCATGATTCAGGCCGGGCGCACGGCAAAAATCTATTATTACGACCAGCCGAGCTCGACCATGGAAATCGTCAACCTGCTCAAGAACCAGCCGCAGATTTTCGCCACTCTCGATCAGTTTATCTCGGACTGCGCCGGCAACACTCTCCCCGACTACAGTTTTATCGAACCGTGCTACAACGATCATCCCGGTCCGGATGGCGGCCAGATTCTTGCTTCCGACCAACATCCGGATCACAACGTGCGCGAAGGCGAAAGGTTTATCGCCAACGTCTACAACGCCATCCGCACCAACCCGACTCTCTGGCAAAACACCGTTCTGCTCGTGGTATACGACGAGCACGGCGGCATCTATGATCACGTCATTCCGCCGGCTTGCACTCCTGATGGGAACATTGCATCGGCCGACGCCACGGGAACAGGCGAGCCATTTGCGTTTGACCGTCTCGGCATTCGCGTCCCAGCCATTCTCATTTCTCCTTGGATTCCGCGCGGCACCGTGGTGCCGGGAACCGAAGATCCGGCTAACGCGCAGATTTTTGAGCACGCTTCCATTCCGGGTACGGTGACAAATTTCTTTCTCAACGGTGATGCCAAGCGCACCGATCGCGAACAAAAGGCCAATTCGTTTCTTGGACTGCTGACCGATCAGATGCGTCCAGACGATGACTGCGTCGTCTTCAACAATCTTCAATAAGCTGGAGGAAAACCATGCCGCCCAAAGTAATTGCTGTGCCTAAGACTGATCCCGGTGCTTACAACCCGAATCGTCCGGCGGGGACGTTGTTGCAAGCGCAAGCGCTGCATATGCGCGAAGCGCTGATAAGGCATGTACACGAGCTGACGACATTGCTCGATATCGACATGAAATCTCTAAGAACGGAAGCCGATGTGAGCGCCTACGTTCACAGAGCCACAGCTCTGCTGCACACACGCGCCGGAAAGACTGCCAAAACGTGAAGGAGGTCCCTATGCCCCGCGCCGCCATAATTCTTCTGCTGTCAACTCTTGCCGCGCCCGCATTGTGGGCGCAACAGCCCGCTGCGCCTGCGGACACTGGACCAGACAATCCCTCTGAGCTCTACCAGTTGCAGCATAGTTGTACTAATCTGAAAGGACTTATCGATTGCGGGCAGGAACTCTTCACCGGCCAGCCCGTGCATATCGCCGTCGGCAGCATCGCTCCGCAGAATGGTTTCGGCGCAGGGCTCGCCTACGTCGGCCACAAGACTACGGAAAACTGGCGCATCACCTGGGATTCCGACGCGGTCGCATCCAACAACGGCTCCTGGCGCGCGGGTGTCTATCTGAAACTTGTAAACACCTACGAGAAGGCACCTACCGTCGAGTTTGGAACCAAGGGCCGCAACTTGAAGCCCAATCTCACCGCCCTTCCCGAGCGGCCGGTCATCAACATCTACGCCCAGACGATCACGCTCAACAAACTGACGTACTTTGGATTGGGCCCGAACACGACCGAAGCGGGCCGCGCTTTTTATGGCATGCGACAGACGATAGCGGGTGTAAGCGCGGTCAAGCCGTTTGCCGCAAGGCTAAGCGCTGCTGTCTTCGGGGAACTTAACGGACGCTTCGTGGACATTCGCCCGAGCCTTGGCCAGCCGAGCCCTAGCATTGGCGCGCTCTATACGGAGGCCACCGCGCCAGGACTCACAAATCAGGCCGGCACGCTGCAGCTGGGCGAGGGCGTCCGCATGCGTCCGGTGTTATTGGATGATCGTCTTCACCTCGATTACGACCTGACCTACCAGCAATACATCGCGCCCGGAAACTCGACGTTTTCCTTCGAGCGCCTGACCACCGATTTGTCCCATCAGTTCGCTATTTACAGGAAGACCACACGCATGATCCTGCCGCGGGACACCAACGGCCCCGACGAATGCTCCGTGGATAGAGATTCAGAAAACGCGGAATGCTCGGTGGACAAATTCGCGCAGCACCACGAATGTCTCACCGCGCAAGGAGCGAAGAGCCCCGACTGCAAAGAGCTTAGCCGGGACCTCCAGGGCAGTTTCGGCGTGAGCGTTTTTTCGGCCCTCTCGATGACCCCCGGCGGCGACACAGTGCCATTCTATTTCCAGCCAACGCTCGGCGGTTCTGATATCAACGGCAACCAGTCGCTGAGCAGCTATCAGGACTATCGCTTCCGCGCCCCCAATGTTCTGTTGATCCGCGAGAGTTTCGAGCACTCCATTGGCAGCTTGCCCCTGGGATTTACCTTTATGATCGACGAGGGGAAAGTGGCGTTCACCCGCGGCGAACTTGGATCCAGCCCGTGGATTCACAGCTTCTCGGCGGGCTTAACTCTTCGCGCTGGAGGTTTCCCTCAGGTCTATCTGCTCTTTTCGTGGGGCGGTAACGAGGGTACGCACACCATCGCCAACGTAAACAACTCGCTGCTGGGCGGCTCGGCTCGTCCTTCTTTGTTCTAGTCGACTTGCGATCGGCCGAATTCCGCGCGTGCGCGATCGTGGCCGCCTCGTGAGCCATTGGCGTCAGCTCGTCACCGACATTTCGCGCACTTCTTCCGGTGTATAGCCGAGGCCTTCCAGAATCGCGCTGGTATGTTCACCGAGCAACGGTGGCGGAAGGCGGTAACTCACCGGCGTCTCGGAAAACTTGATGGGATTTCCGATACTGAGCGCTTTTCCGAGCGCCGGATGCTTGAGTTCGACAATCATGTTACGCGCCAGCATTTGCGCGTCGGTCACCGCTTCCTCCACCGTGTTGATCGGGGCTGCGGGAATTAGCGCAGCTGCCAGTCGTTCAAGCCACGCACTCGCTGGCTGACTATCAAATGTTTGTTGCAAGAGCGGGATCAACTCGGCACGGTTTTTCGTGCGCAACGCGTTGCTGCCGAATCGTTCGTCCTGTCCAACGCTGCTCTCCATCTCCAGCAGGCGCAGAAGTCTCTTCCAGAGCGCTTCCGTTCCTACGCCTACAACGAAACACCGGCGATCCGCGCCGCGAAAGACTTCGTACGGCACGATGCTCGGATGTGCGTTGCCCCAGCGTTTTGGCGAGGCTTTTGCGTTTAAGTAGCTGCTCCCGACATTCGCCAGCCAGGTCAGTTGCGAATCGAGCAGCGCCATGTCCAAAAATTGGCCGCGACCCGTTTTCTCGCGCGCGTAGAGCGCTGCCAAAATTCCCATCGCCGAGTACATACCGCAAGTCATGTCCGCAATCGCAATCGGGTAGCGCATCGGCCCGCCGTCCGGCTCGCCCGTAAAGCTCATCACTCCGGCTTCAGCCTGCGCCAGGATATCGTAACCGGGCCGGCCTGCCTTCGGTCCCGTAAAACCGTACCCCGTGATGCTGCAGTAGATGAGGCGCGGATGCTTCTCGCACAGCGTCGCCGCATCGAGCCCGCGCTTCTCTAAGGAAACCAACGAAGGTTGATTGCAAATGAAAATATCCGCGGCGGCGATCAGTTTCCGCAGCGCTTCGCTACCCTGGGGATGGTCGTAATTCAACGCAACCGATCGCTTGTTCCGGTTCGCTCCGAGAAAATAGGTCGACTCGCTCCCCACGAACGGCGGTCCCCAGCCGCGCGACTGGTCACCCACGCCCGGCCGCTCGATTTTAATTACATCCGCGCCGAAATCCCCGAGCAGCATCGCGCAGTAAGGACCGGCAAGCGCCTCGCTCAATTCGACAACGCGCACATCATCCAGAATGTTTTTCGGGTTCACGCTGCGTGATTATAGCCGACATCCGCGCGGTTCTCGGCTCCGCCGTAATGACGGGTCTCGCGTGCCACCTCCCGCTCTCCTCGAGGGCAACCTCCATCATCACAATTTTGAATGCATACCAAAAATGAAAAATCCCCCCAAAAGTATTCCACTGAGACTTGCTCTAAACCCCACTTTTGTCTTGACACTTCTCTCAACCGGACGCTAGCCTACGCTCACTGGTGCAACAGGGGGAACGACGTCCTGGAAAACATTAATATTTGTTCACATTTGCGGTTTGCTGGTAAGACTGTTTTCGCACGAAGCGCCACCATCCGGCACCGGACTTCTCCCTCGTTAAAGCGTTCTGGTCTTGCACATGATTGGACCCAATAGCCGGCGGAAACTCTGTCTCGCCGGCGCAGCATTGTCGATGGCACTGCTCCCGTCGAGAAGCAGCTCGCCAAAATATTATTTCGTCATTTTAAACACCGCACGCGGCATGCGCGGAAACTTTTCCTTTGCAGTTACGGGGTGAAGTAGACTGTGGGCGGGACGGGTCAGTGACAATCGTCGTAGATGGTCGTAAACAGGGGTGGTCGAAAGGGGTGTTACTCATGAGGCTCCGAATGCTTTTTCTGCTGTTGGCCTGTACGCTGGCGCTTTCTGTTTCTCCGGCTCTGTTCGGTCAAGCGACGGGCAGTTTCTCCGGCACCGTCGTAGATAAGTCCGGATCACCGATCGCCGGCGCAACGGTAACGGTCACGTCCCAAGGCACTGGCGTATCCCGACAGGCAAAAACCGATGACGCCGGCCACTACCTCATCCCTTTGCTCCCGGTCTCGATCTATACCTTACGGGTCGAATTTCAAGGTTTTCAGACGGTAGAGAACAAGGACCTTCGGCTGCAAGTCGATGAGTCCCGCGAGCTGAATTTTACGCTTTCCCCGTCATCAGTCTCGGCAACCGTCGAAGTATTAGCCTCAGCCGTCGCCGTCGAGACCACCAATCCCTCCCTCGGCCAGGTCATCAACGCCCAGGAAGTTTCGCAGCTTCCGCTGAACGGGCGCGATTTCGTGCAGCTCGCCACACTCACGCCCGGGGCTACGGCAGAGTCGAACCCCAATAGTTTTTTCACTGGCGGCGCTGACAGCGAGGTAGCCGCACGCGGGTCGTTCTCGCTATCCGTTGGCGGGTCGCGGCCGAACAGCACCGATTGGATTTTAGATGGGGTAGACAACAATGAATTGACGGCCGGCGGTATCGGGACTTTTTCTTCGATTGACGACATTCAAGAATTCAAGGTCCTGACGTACAACTACTCCGCCCAATACGGCACCCGCGCTGGACCCACGGTACTGGTCACAACTAAATCCGGCTCCAACGACTTCCACGGGTCGCTGTTCGAGTTCCTCCGCAACACCTCGCTCGATGCCAAGAGCTTCTTCGCCACCACGCCAGAAAAGTTCAATCTCAACCAGTTTGGCGGATCCATCGGCGGTCCGATTCGCAAGAACAAAACTTTCTTCTTCGTCGATGGCGAGCAAAAGGATCAACTTCATGGCATCACGTTTACCGGTCTAGTCCCCAGCGCCGCGATGCACACTAGCGCGGCGCAGCCCTACGCGGACTTCAGCGCCGACCCCTTCGGGGCTCCGGTTTCCCCCACTTCCATCACCAACCCCTATACGGGCGGTACCCCTTTTCAGTGCACTGGCAGTGCCAGTGGTCCGCCCACCGCTGTCAATCCGGACGGCAGCCAGGTTCCCGGCGTCAATTGCGCCAAAATACCCGCCGCTTTGGTTAACCCCCTCGGTGCGGCCTTGGTGAATTTGTATCCCTTGCCAAACGCCAACAATCCCACTTCGGCATACAACTTTGTAAGCGAGCCCGTCCGCAGCCTCTATGAAACGAAGTTTGACATCCGTGTGGACCACAACCTGACGACCAACGACACCGTCTTCAGCCGTTTTAGCTATGATGACGCCGTTTCCTATGTTCCAGGCGGCTTCGCGGGTGGTTTTGCTGAGGCCAGCGCTTTCGGCAGCAACCAAGGAATCATCAACCACGCCCGCAACGTGGCCATCAGCGAAACCCACGTCTTTTCACCTACGACCGTGAACCAGGCCAGCTTTGGTTACAACCGCATCTTCGACTACATCACTTCTCAGGGCACGGGCACTTGCAGTTCCGCAAACCTCGCCGGCATCGGCATCCCCGGCGCCAACCTCGGCTGCACCGGCACGCCTGGAAGCGAGAAGTGTAACCCGGGAGCTTATAGCTGCGGCTTGGTTTCGGTGTTGTTCAACGGCGGCTTGTGGTCCCTCGGCGATCGCGGCTACACTCCCTTCCAAGGTGGCACCAATATCTTTACGTTTGACGATTCCCTCGACTTGATTCGCGGCAAGCACGACATCAAAGTCGGTATCGATGTCCGCGCCAATCAGATGAACGTTGGCACCGAAGCCTTCCAGGATGGTTTCTGGATTCCTCTCGGCGCATTCTCTGGTAATCCCGAAGCCGATTTGACTCTCGGCTATGTGAGCATCTCCGAACACGATCAGACCTTCAACGGCCCGGTCACCGGCCGCCGCTGGAAAATCGTCCGCCCGTTCGTCCAGGACGATTGGCGACTCACCAAGGATCTCACCCTCAATATCGGTCTGGCGTATGACTTGTCCACACCCATCACCGAGGCCGACGGGCGGATGGCGGACTACATCCCACCGACCATCGCTACAGGCGCGAATGCCGCCACGGGCCAACTTCTCATCGCCAATCAAGGTGGCATAGGCGGGTCGGCTGGCATACACATGAATTTGCAGGCTCTTGAGCCACGCATTGGCGCCGCCTATAAGCTCCTTGGCAGCGACAAGACCGTCCTCCGTGGCGGCTTCTCCATCTACCACGATTCCGCGTGGAGCCAGGGCGCGCAGGGCCTTTGGCAGAACCCTCCCTTCTTCGCCGAGGGCGACATCTTCCAGTTCGGGGGGTGCCCAAGTTCTACTCCATCCGGTAATATCCCGGCTTGCGGCCCGGGCGGCAACGTCTCCAGCATCTCTAGCGGATTTCCAATTTTTAACACTCCGCCGACCGTGTCTACATTTAGCGGGACATATTTCTACGAGCCGCAGGACTTCCGGCAGGGACAGGTGGTGCAGTACAATGCGAACGTCGAGCGTCAGTTGCCCGGCAACATCGTGCTCACCGCTGGCTACGCTGGTTCGCGTGGCAACCACATCCTGGAAGCCGGTAACGCCATCGACACCAATGGCCCTTCGGGATGCGTCGCCGGAGGAACCTACACCCTCGGTTGCGCTGCGGGTGGGGCTCCTTTCATATCGCCTTACACCCCGCCAAACTTCAACGCGATTCTGGAATTCGGTGATATCGGCAAAACCACTTACAACTCCCTGCAAATCAAGGCCGAGACTAAGTCCACTAGGCACGGCCTCTACGCCCTGATTGCCTACACCTACTCCCATACATACGACAACGGCCTGTCCGATGGCCTGGGTTCTGAATTGAGCGCCCCTTATTTCCCGTTGCCCAATTGGCAGAAGCTCGATTGGGCTCCCTCGCAGATCGACCTTCACAATAATTTCACCGCTAGCGTTATCTATGACTTGCCCTTCGGCCGCGGCAAGCGGTTCGGCAGCGATTGGAGCAATCTAACGGATTCGCTCCTTGGCGGATGGCAGTTGACGCTAATTGAGAAGATCACATCCGGTTTCGCTGACCCCCTCATTGACAGCGCTAACGGGAATTCTGGCGGGCCTGGCTTCTCTGGTGTCGCCTTTAACACCGGCGGCAATGGCAACAACTTCAACCGCCCCGACCAGGTTGCCGATTGCAACCCTTACGCCAACCAGACGAAGGTCCAGTACATAAATCCTGCGTGCTTCGTTCACGCACCTGCCGGTCAGTTGGGCGACGCGAACCGTGTTCCCGTTTACGGCCCGGACTTCGTCAACACCGATTTCTCCGTGATCAAACAGTTCAAACTGCCCTGGGAAAATATGGGTCTGAATTTCCGGGCAGAATTCTTCAACCTCTTCAACCACGCACAGTTCGGTCAGCCAATCAGCGATATCAACGCCATCGGCTTCGGCTCGGTGAACTCCACGGTAAACAACCCGCGCCTCGTCCAGTTCGGCCTGAAGCTGACTTTCTAACCGGCTCGTTAGGCTGCACGTTCACTTCAGATCTGCCCGGCCCACCAGCAGCTACGGTGGGCCGGCTGTCTTTCAGAATTCCGGTCAATAGAAGTCCGCAAGTCGTGTAGAATTCGCGCTTACAAGAAAAACGGGGGAGATCTTATTGTTAGCTAGAATTGCCAGTTGCGCCGTCGTCCGTCCCTCGCTCCTCATTCTCGTGCTCCTCGGGCTATTCACCTCCGTCGGTGTAGCCCAGACCAAACGCAAAGTGATCATTGATCAGGACTGCGCCGGACCCGGTGGAACGGACATGCAGGCCATCCTCACTTTGATCAATTCGTCGGAGACCGATGTTCTTGGCATCACCGTACTCACCGGCGACGCCTGGCGGGACGAGGAAGTACAGCACACCTTGCGTTTGCTCGAAATCATTGGCCGCCCGGACATTCCGGTGGTTCCTGGCGCCGTTTTTCCGCTCGTCAATTCCAAGGAGTACGTCGCTAAGTGGGAAACGCTTTACGGCAAGATCATCTACCAGGGCGCCTGGAATTTCGCGAGCCATCACGCCGTGCACGGACCGTACGAAGTTCCACCGATGCCCGAAGGTGCTCCCACCAGCAAGGCTTCGACCGAAGAAGCTGCCCATTTCATGGTCCGGATGGTTCATCAGTTCCCCCACGAAGTCACTGTCTACGCTGCCGGACCCATGACCGACCTGGCCCTGGCCATCGCTCTGGACGCGCACTTCTCCGAGCTCACGAAAGAGCTGATCGTCATGGGCGGCAGCATTAATCCCAACACGGACGACCCGGAATTCAACCTCAGTCCGCGGCGTGAATTCAATTTCTGGATGGATCCGGAAGCCTCTCATGCCGTGCTCCACGCCCACTGGCCGCGCATGGTCCTCACCACCGTGGATATTTCCGTCAAGACGCGCATGGAGAAGAGCCTGATCGCGCAGGTCGCCAAAAGCCCCACACCCGCCGCGCAGTACGTCGCGAAATACGCGGAAGCGAATTATCTCTGGGACGAACTCGCCGCCGTCGCCTGGCTCGACCCAAGCTTCATCACTAAATGGCAAAAGCTCTACATCGATGTGGAAGTCGACCACGGCGCTTCCTACGGCGACACGCTCGCCTGGGCCCCCGGCCAGCAGCCCGGCATGGGCGAAGTACTCGTCGACGTCCAGAAAGACCTCGACAAGGAAAAGTTTTACAAGGAGTACGTCGATCTTCTGACGCGCCCAACGCCTCAATCCCCCTCAGCGCTAGGGAAAGAGAATTGACGAATGGAACCGTAGGACAGGCATTCCTGCCTGTCCTACCTCGTCTCATTGCTTAGAGTCTTGTAATCATGTGAAACGCACAAGGCAACAATCATTTCAACTGGCTTGATTGAGCCCCGCGTTTCTCCGACAATTGAAGGTCAGTTGTTGCCCATTTTCCCCGCAGGCCGCCATGGCAGGCTCCAGCGGAGAAGCGAGAAAGATGTCCACGAACGCGAATTCAGTCAAACGCTTTGTTGCCTATTTTTCCATGGAGATTGCCCTTGAGAACGCCATGCCGAGCTACAGCGGCGGCCTTGGCGTGCTCGCCGGAGACACCATCCGCGCCGCCGCCGACCTACGCCTACCTATGGTGGCTGTATCACTCCTTTACCGCCGAGGTTTCTTTTCTCAGCATCTCTCCGAAGACGGCACCCAAACGGAAGAGCCAGTGGTCTGGAAAGTCGAAGATTTTCTCAAGGAAGAAAGCGCGCGCGTGACCGTTCCTTTGGAAAATCGCCGCGTCGAACTTCGCTGCTGGCGCTACGACGTTAAAGGCGTACGCGGCTTTGTAGTGCCGGTCTATTTTCTCGACGCCGATCTTCCTTCCAACGTGGAATGGGACCGCAACTTAACCGGCGGACTGTATGGTGGAGATTCCTACTACCGGTTGTGCCAGGAAGTTCTGCTGGGAATCGGCGGCGTGCGCATGCTGCGTGAACTTGGCTATACGGACCTCACGCGCTACCACATGAACGAAGGCCATGCCGCGCTCCTCTCTTTGGAACTGCTCGGCGAAGAAGCAGTCAAGGCCGGGCGCACCGCTATTAATGGCGAAGACATCGATAAAGTCCGCGCCAAATGTATGTTCACCACGCACACGCCGGTGCCTGCCGGCCATGATCGCTTTCCAATCGAATACCTCACTCGTGTTTTTCCGCAGCAGAGCAAATTTTTCGATCTTAAAGATGCTGCGGTTGCCGAGCTGGTAAGGCGTTCTCTGCAAACCGAGCAGAACTATCCGGATTTGCAGGAAGCCGCGGCGCGAGGCGCCCATTTGAACATGACTTACCTGGCGTTGAGTCTCAGCACCTACGTCAACGGCGTAGCCAAACAACATGGCGTCACTTCGCGACAAATGTTTCCCGAAGTTCCGATCGAGGCCATCACCAACGGTGTTCACGCGGGAACGTGGACCTCGCCTCCGTTTCAGCAACTCTTCGACCGGCAGATAGCACAATGGCGCGAGGACAATTACAGCCTCAGAAGCGCGCTCGGACTTCCGCCGGAAGAGGTGTGGTCGGCGCATCTCATCGCCAAGCACGAACTTCTGGAAGCCGTGCGCGAAAAAACCGGTCTCAGTCTGGACGAAGAAGTTTTCACAATCGGTTTTGCTCGGCGCGCCACGGGATACAAGCGCGCGGACCTGATCCTTTCTGATTTGGACCGCTTGCGCCAGATCGCCAAGAACGCAGGACATTTTCAAATCATCTACGCGGGCAAGGCGCATCCCAACGACGGCGGTGGCAAGGATATTATCCGGCGAATCTTCCATGCGAAGAAGGCGCTGCGCAAAGCCGTGCCTGTTGTGTACCTCGACGAATACAATCTCGACCTCGGCGGCAAAGTCACTTCCGGCGTGGATCTTTGGCTCAACACGCCACAATTTCCGCTCGAAGCCTCCGGCACAAGCGGCATGAAATCCGCGCTCAACGGAGTTCCCAGCCTGAGCATTCTCGACGGCTGGTGGGTAGAAGGCCACATCGAAGGCGTAACGGGATGGTCGATTGGCGAGCCGCGGCGCACCATGGACACGGCGGACATTGCCACGGACAACGCCAAGGAAGCCGAATCGCTCTACTGGAAATTAGAAAACGTAATTCTCCCGATGTTTTACAAAGAGCCGCGGCTGTACATCCAAATCATGCAGCACGCCATCGCCATCAACGGTTCATTCTTCAACACACAACGCATGGTGCAGCAATACATCACAGACGCGTACTTGCGATAAAGAGCTCCGCCAAGAGGATTAGGACCAAAAAGTAACAGAAATGAATTCAAGACAGAGCGTTCATGGTTGTTCAGCAGGTTTAGGAATCTGTTTGTCGCCGCGCAGCTCTTTCGCCATATCTAGAATATTGCGCTTCGCGAAATAATCGAAGAAGTTCCAGTTGCCGTACTTTTGCTTCAAACCAGGCATCACAGAATTTACGAGTGCATCGCCCATGAGGCCATCTTTCACAGGCTCTGTCATCATGGCGCGCAGGTCGTTGAGGTAGCCGCCGAATTCCTCGACGTCGGCGGCGTTTCCGACATCCCCGTGACCGGGCACAAAGGCGGCCTGGGGGGCCTCGGCCGCCAGCTTCGCATCTGTCGCGGCCCACTTGTCGGTTGTGCCGTCGATCAGATTCGGCAACGTCTTCCTCCAGAAGAGATCGCCGCAAAAGACGACTCGCGCATCAGGAACGCTGACGACAGAATCGCCGCCGGTATGGCCCTGGTAATAGCGCACTACGATTCGCCGAGAACCCAAATACAACTCGATCACGGAATCGTAGACGAGATTCGGGGCTACCAGGCCTTCGATCATGGCCTTCTGTTCGGGCTTGATGTCCTTGCCGAAAAATTTCAGATTCTCGGTATGAATCCATCCGCGAATATTTCGATGGCCGATAATCACCGCGCCCGTTTCTGCAAAGACGCCGTTGCCCGCGACATGATCGAGATGGTAGTGCGTGTTGATCACGAACTTCACGGGCAACTTGGTGAGCTTCTGAATCTCGCCTAGGAGTTGTTTTGCGGCCTCGGGATTCACGAAGGTATCGATCACCGCGACGCCATCGTCGCCAATTACGAATCCGGAATTCGAACCGGATCCGCCTTTGGGGCCGTCGATGGCCGCATACACGTTGTTGCCAAGGTGCTTGATCGTGAAGAGCAGCGACGATGCGGGCGCGCCAGCGGTTTGCGCGTGGCCCGCGCCCGAAGGGAGAAGCAGGAACAGAGACAACCAGATTGTTTTTCGCATGGGTGGTTATCGTATCTCAAGTTTCGTGTGGCGCAAGGCAATATTGATGGTTACTGGAACCAACAGGAGAAAACCAAATGGATTTTATCGAAGAGAGCGCAGAGAACACAGCGGGCCACCAGAATTCGCGAGAGCCCGCAAACGGAGGATGAAATGGAAAGGTCAGCGGAGGCGGTTTTTGTAGACGGCCATGCCTACGGCGGCGTCCATGCCGAGTTTTTCGAGGGCGGATATTTCGCGGCGGGTCTTGATTCCCCCTGCAGCGATGATGGGATGCTTGGTGGCGGCACGGAGCATACGGAACCAATCGAGATTGGCGCCGCTCATGGTGCCTTCGCGATCGACGTCAGTGCAGAGAAAGGCGGCGCAAAAGGGTTCGAGTTGGGATATGACATTTTCGGCGCGCAGGGCGAGTTTCTGTCGCCAGCCGTTGATGGTGATGCGGCCTTTGGCGGTGTCTAGGGCGATAACGATTCGCACGGAGGATAATTGTTGTGTGAGCTGGCGGAGAAATCGAGCGTTGATCTTGCCTTCGCTAAAGGCGGCGCTGCCGACGATGATCTGGTCCGCGCCCGACTTGGCAATTTCCCGGGCGCGGGCGACGGTTCGAATGCCGCCGCCAACGCGAACTTTCAGTTTGTAGCGCTTGCGGGCGCGGAGACAGAGTTCGCGGGCGAGTGCGTTGTTGTCGCCCGTGCCGATGGCGGCGTCCAGGTCGATGAGATGCAGCCAAAGATAGGATTTGAATCGCTCTAGAAGTCCGAAAACGTCAGCGACGGCGAGTTCCCGTTTTCTGCCGTGGACTAACTGGACGGCCTGGCCGCCTTGCAAGTCGATACAGGGAATCAGCACGGTAGGCGAACCTCGATGTTACGGGCGGAGAGGTATTGCTTGAGTTCGCGGATGGATTGCACGTGGTCGTGAAAGATCGAGGCCGCGAGGGCGGCGTCGGCTGCGCCTTCGGAAAAGATTTGCGCGAAATGTTCCGGAAGTTTTGCACCGCCGGAAGCGATGACGGGAACGGAGACGGCACGCGAGACGGCAGATGTAAGGGGCATATCGAAGCCGAGTTGCGTGCCGTCCCGATCGACGGAAGTGAGCAGGATTTCGCCTGCGCCCAGTTCGACGCCCTGCTGCCCCCACACCAGGGCGTCGCGATTGGCAGAATCGCGGCCGCCACGGACCATGACATCCCAGTGATCGTTGACACGTTTTGCGTCGATGGCCAGGACGACGGCTTGCGCGCCGAACTCGCGTGAGAGTTCAGAGATAAGCGCCGGGCGCGTAACGGCGGCGGTGTTGACCGTCACCTTATCGGCACCGGCGCGGATGACCGAGCGAGCGTCGTCGAGAGTTCGAATGCCGCCGCCTGCCGTAAGCGGAATGGCGAGCTCGGCGGCGACGCGACGAATGGTTTCAAGAAACGTGGGACGGCGGTCGCGGGAAGCGGCGATATCGAGGACGACGAGTTCATCGGCGCCTTCCGCGTTGTAGCGAGTGGCGAGAGCAACAGGATCGCCGGCGTCGCGCAGGCCCATGAAATTTACACCCTTGACAACGCGGGCGCCGTCCGTGTCGAGGCAGGGAATGATGCGGTGCGCTAGGCTCATGCGGCGAGCCTCAGAAAGTTTTGTAGAAGTTGCGCGCCGGGCTCGCCGCTTTTTTCCGGATGGAATTGGACGGCGAAGATATTTTGCTTTTCGATGACGGCAGCGAAATCCGCGCCGTGGTTAGAGAGAGCTACGGCTTCGCTGTTGAAGTTGGTGGCAGCGAAGGAGTGCGCGAAGTAAAAATACGCCTCAGCCGGGACGCCTTCTAGAAGACGCGAGGGGCGAGAGAGCTTGAGCTGGTTCCATCCCATGTGCGGGAGTTTGACGGTGGCGGGAAGGGAACGAACCGAACCGGGCAGCAGATCGAGGCCCGAGAGTTCGGGGGCCTCCTCGCTGGTGGCGTAAAGCGCTTGTAGGCCGAGACAGACGCCGAGAAAGGGAATGCCACGCCCGAGGGCATCGAGAAGGGGCGCGCGGAGAGCGCGCTCATCGAGTGCGCGGATGAGCGCAGCGTAATGCCCGACGCCGGGTAGAAGAAGCGCTTCGGCTCCTGCAATGCACTCCGGCGAATGGGAACGCTGGCTTCGGGCGCCGAGACGCGCGAGCGCACGCTCGACGCTGGTTACGTTGCCCGCGCCGTAATCGATGAGCATGACGTTCATAGAAGGCCTTTCGTGCTGGGGAGAACACGGCGAAGACGTCTATCGCGGGAGACAGCGAAACGGAGCGCGCGCGCAAAAGCTTTGAACATGGCTTCGACTTGGTGATGGGACGAACGGCCGTACAGCGCGCGCAAATGAACGTTGGCGCGCGCGGCTTGCGCGAAACCCTGAAAAAAGTCTTCGGTAAGCTCGGTCTGAAAATCGCCGACGCGTTTTGCGGAGATTTTTGCATGGACGACACCATAGGGTCTGCCGCCGAGATCCACGGCGGCAGCGGCGAGGGTTTCATCCATGGGCATCAGGAAGTATCCGGCGCGGAGAATGCCGCGTTTTGTCCCTAGAGCTTTCAGGACGGCTTCGCCGAGAGCGATCCCGACGTCCTCGACGGTGTGATGCTGATCCACGTCAAGATCGCCTCTGGCGGTCAGGTCCAGATCGAAAGCGCCGTGGCGCGCCACTAGATCCAACATATGATCGAAAAAGCGAATGCCTGTTCGAACGCGAGATTTTCCTTGGCCGTCGAGATTCAGTTTCAGGCGGACGTCCGTCTCGTTTGTCTTGCGATGAATAGTGGCGGTTCTCGGCATGGCGCGCGTGGATCAGCCTTTCTGAATAGCTCTGAGAAGTTGCCGCATTTCTTTTTCGGTGCCGATGGTGATGCGCACGAAGCCGGGACCCATGTCGCGGCTACGATCGCGGAGGAGAATGTCCTGACGCTCGAGTCGCTCGAAGAGCGCGGGACCGCTGGGGCCGAAATTGGCGAGGAGAAAATTTCCTGCACTGGGATAAACGATTACGCCGAGCTTCTTCAGTTCCGAGGCGAACCAGGAGCGCAGCCGTTTTACCGTGCTGACGTAGCGCCGAATAGTGGCGCGATCCTGAACTGCGGCTTGCGCGGCGATTAATGCCGCAATATTGATGGGGAAGGGAGGCATGGCGCGCCGAAGGAGAGCCAGTGATTTTTCGCAGGCGATTACCGCTCCGAGCCGGAGAGCAGCAAGTCCAGCGGCTTTTGAAAATGTGCGCGCGCTGAACAGATTGGGATACTGGTTGATCCAGGGCGTGACGGTCGCGCCGGAAAATTCGACATACGCTTCATCGATTACCACCGCCGTGTGCGTCGCGGCTTTGAGAATTTTCTTGATCGCATCCGGCTGGAGGAGCGTCCCCGTAGGATTGTTGGGATTGGCGATGAACAGGACGCGCGGTTTCGTCGAAAGAGCGGCACAGATGCCCGCCAGAGGGAATTCCATCTCGGAGCCGTAGCGCTCTTCTTGAATGCGGGCGCCGAAAATCTCGGCGTAATAGCGGTACATGGGGAAGGTCGGCTCACAAATGAGAATGTGGCTGCCAGCATCCACGAAGGCATCGAAGAAGACGCGCAGGGCGTCGTCGCCGCCGTTGGTAAGCATCAGCTCTGCGGGTCGAACGCGAAAGTATCGCGCCAGTCGTTTCGTCAGCGTTAGATACTCGGGATACATGGCGAATTGCTGCGGCGTGATTTTCGCCAGCGCGCGGAGAACGGCGGGGGAGCAGCCCGCGGTGTTCTCGTTAAAATCGAGGCGGATTTTGCCAAGGCGGCCTTCAGCGGGCGCTTCATAGGTGCGCCGGTCAAGAATAGCCTGGCGAATGGGGAGTTTCGGCTTCATCGGCGAACCTCGACAGCATTGGCGTGAGCGCACAAGCCTTCGGCCTGCGCCAATATTACTGCGTCCTCTCTAAGACGCTGGAAGCCCACGCGCTCGATGGTCTGGACGGTGAAGCACTTTATGAAATCGGCTGTGGATAGACCGCCGCGCATGCGAGCCCACCCACCGGTCGGCAAAACGTGATTGCTGCCGCTGATGTAGTCGCCGAGAGGCTGCGCGCCCCAAGGGCCGAGGAAGATGGTGCCTGCCGCCGTGATTGTCTTGAGCAACGCGTGGGGGTTGTCCGGAAGACTCAGATGTTCTGGAGCAAAGCGGTTGGAAAAAACGCACGCGGCTTCGATAGTAGGCGCGAGCAAGATTCGGCCGGTGTTGCGCATGGAGGCGTGAGCCGGATTGTTGGAAGGAAGTTTTGCTAGTTGCGCTGTCACTTCTTGCTGGACCGAGCGTGCCAGTCTCGTGGAAGGAGTTACCAGAAAGCTTCCCGCATCGGGCGCATGCTCTGCCTGCGCGAGCAGGTCTGCCGCGATCCATTTCGGGTTGCCTATTGCCGCGAGAACGATGGCTTCGGTTGGGCCTGCCGGAAGATCAATAGCGCAATCGCTGCTGACGAGCTGCTTTGCGGCGGTGACAAATCGGTTGCCGGGACCGAAGATTTTATCGACGCGGGGAATTGTCTTTGTGCCGTAGGCTAGCGCAGCGACTGCTTGTGCGCCACCGATGCTGGCGACTTGAGTTATCCCCAGCAAACTAGCTGCGGCAAGGAGTTCAGGATTGGGTTTGGGGCAAACCACAGCGACGCGCTTCACGCCAGCGACACGTGCAGGGACGACGGTCATTAGCAGGGTGGAGACGAGGGCGAAGCGGCCGCCCGGAATGTAGCACCCGATGGCTTCCAGCGGACGGATGAGCTGAGAGATGGTCACGCCGGGTTCGACTTCTAAAGACCAGGGGCGCGGTAACTGTTTTTCGGCCACGCGGCGAATATTTTTTTCTGCGTGGCGCAGCGCACCGATAAATTCCGGCTTGACTTGTTTACACGCGGCGTTGATCTCGCGTTCCGAGACCCAGACGCCGCTGCGGTGAAGGTCGATTCCATCCAGTTGTTTCGCCCAAGCTCGGAGCGCGGCATCGCCGCGCTTGCGGACATCGGCGATGATGCGCGCGGCAATGCGCTCGGCTTCCAAGTCGCGCTCGTGGCGGGCGCGGAGGAGATTTCTTTCGACGGCGGAAGTGAGCTTTAGGATGTGCATCAAAGCACGATCTTGTTCAACGGGTACTCGACGATGTCCTGCGCCTTGGCCGCCTTGAGCTTGGGAATAATTTGACGGACCA
>Ga0210395_10000453_pt1 | contig 32461 bp, 25 predicted proteins | sample IncBWH4OmetaG_FD_150861 | JGI IMG/M metagenome (GOLD analysis project Ga0210395, IMG submission 150861) | Forest soil microbial communities from Barre Woods Harvard Forest LTER site, Petersham, Massachusetts, United States - Inc-BW-H-4-O ... | reverse complement strand
CGTAACGCACATTGCGGGAAAGAAGACCCAGCCGATTTTGAAGACGCGCATTCCCAACGCAACGTACTGTGAGCCGCAGATCGGGTCGATTGGATTGACGGAGAAGCAGGCGCGCGAGGCCGGGTACGCGGTGAAAACTGGAAAATTTCCTTTTATCGGCAACAGCAAGGCGACGATTTTGGGGAATCACAACGGATTCATCAAGGTGGTTTCGGACGAGAAGTATGGCGAGGTCTTGGGGATTCACATTATCGGGCCCTTGGCGACGGAGATTTTGGCGGAAGCGGCAGCGACGTTGAACCTCGAGGGCACCATCGACGACATGATGAACATGATTCACGCGCATCCCACGGTTTGGGAAGGGATGGGGGATGCGTTTGCCAGCGTGAGAGGATTGCAGATTAACGTATAGCGACGGGTGAGCTGGTGAAGAGCTGCCAGATTGTTGATCTCGGATTGATTGGGTACGCGAATGCGTACGCGTTGCAAAAGCGCATGGTGGCCGCGCGCAAGGCAGATGCGGTTGGGGATGTGCTACTGCTTTGCGAGCACACGCCGGTGATCACGCAGGGTAGAAACGGGAATCGCGAGCATCTTTTGGTTTCCGAGAGTGTGTTGCGGCGGCGGAACGTGGAGTTTTACGAGACTAGCCGCGGGGGAGATGTTACCTACCACGGGCCGGGGCAGCTGGTGGGGTATCCGATCTTGCAACTCGGCGCGATTCGCAAGGACGTGGTTTGGTACGTGCGGATGCTGGAAGAAGTGATGATCCGAACTACGGCAGAGTTTGGGATTTCGGCCGAACGCGAAGCGGGGAAGACCGGAATTTGGGTGCGGGGGGAAGACCAAGAATTCCGACGGAGTTCACCGAGGGGAGAGCAGCCAACCGAGATTGCCGCAGAAAAGCTGGGCGCGATTGGGGTGCACATCAGCCGGTGGGTGACGTCGCACGGATTTGCTTACAATGTTTCGACGGATCTGCGGAATTTTGATTTGATTGTGCCTTGCGGGATTGCCGGGCGGAAGGCGACTTCGCTCGAGAAACTGCTGGGACGGGCTGTAAATGGCGAGGAAGTGGCGCCAAAAATGGCGCGGCACTTTGGGGACGTGTTTGGGTTGGAGATGATGGCAGGATCAAAAGAAGAATTATTGGGGATGCTGGAGCTTAGGGAGCGCATGGTCGCGGTGCCAGCTTAAGGGAGTAGGACAGACATGCTGGTCTGTCGCTTGTGGTTGTGCAGTAGTAAAGGAAGGCAGACAGGCAGGAATGCCTGTCCCACGGAGCGGGAATGAAGAAGGAATTGACGCGGCAGCAGTATCTGGACCTGTACTACTACATGCGGCTGAACCGCGCCGTGGAAGACACCATGGTGAAGCTCTTCCGCCAGAACAAAATCGTCGGAGGTTTGTACTCGAGTCTGGGTCAAGAAGCGATTTCCGTGGGAACGGCGTACGCGCTGGAGAAGAAGGATTGGCTCGCGCCGATGATCCGGAATATCGGCGCGCTGCTGGTAAAGGGTGTGCCGCCGCGCGACGTTTTCATGCAGCATATGGCGAAATACGATTCGCCGACCAAAGGCAAAGACGGAACGAGCCACTTTGGCGATTTGGAGAAGCTGCATATTGTTTCGCCGATTTCGATGTTGGGCGATTTGATTCCAGTGATGACCGGTGTGGCCATGGCGGGGCGCTACCTGGGACAAAAGATTGTGACCATGACCTGGATCGGCGACGGCGGAAGTTCGACCGGCGTGTTTCACGAAGGGTTGAATTTTGCGGCTACGCAGAAGGCGCCGTTCGTGTTGATCCTCGAAAATAATTTGTGGGCGTATTCGACGCCCGTGAAGCGGCAGGTGCCGCTGGAAAATCTGGCGGACCGCGCGAAAGCGTATGGAATTTCCAGCTACATCGTGGATGGCAATGACGTGGTTGCGGTGTACTCGACGACGCGGGAAGCGGTGGAGCGGGCGCGGGCCGGCGAGGGGCCGATTTTGATCGAAGCCAAGAGTTTCCGACGGCTGGGCCATGCCCAGCACGACCCGGCCGAGTACGTGCCGAAGGAGATGCGGGCCTACTGGGAAGGACGCGACCCCATCGCTTTGTATGAGAAATTTCTAATGGGCGAGAAATTGCTCGACGCGAAGGGCAAGAAGGATGTCGACGAGCGAATCGAGACGCTGCTCGCTGCGGAGCGGGAGTTCGCGGAGAATTCGCCGATGCCGCCGCCTGAATTTGCTGAGACGGGCGTCTATTGCACCGGCGACGAATGTCACCAGATCCGCCCGAAATGGGAGCGGCCGATTTCTGAAGTGACGCCGCCGAAATCTAGCGTCAAGCCGGTCTGGACCGTGGAGGGCTTCGGATCTGGCAAATCAGCTGCGAACGCGGCAATCCACTTTGGGGACACCAAGGCCGCATTGGAAACAGAAACTCCGGGCACGGAGGCAACCACAAAAACCAATGGATCCAAGCCCGCAGCAAAGCCGCCAGCAAAAAACAACGCAAAGGCCGGGGCCGCCTCTAGAGCCACGAGAAAGGTAAAGAGGTAGCCATGGCGGAGGCCAACGGAACGCAAATCACGTTTCTCGAAGCCATCAAGCAGGCGATGTTCGAAGAAATGGAGCGCGACCCGGCCGTGGTGTTGCTCGGCGAGGACGTCGGAGTGTACGGCGGCGCGTTCAAAACCAGCGAGGGATTGCTGGAGCGCTTCGGCTGGGAGCGCGTGATTGATACGCCCATCAGCGAGAGCGCGATTATCGGCGCGGCATGCGGGATGAGCTACGCGGGGCTGAGGCCGATTGCGGAATTACAGTTCATCGATTTTATCGTGTGCGCTTTCAATCAGATCACCAATTTCGTGGCCAAGGGCCACTACCTCTGGAATGCGCCGGCGCCGATGGTGATGCGCGGTCCTTCGGGTGGCGGCGTACATGGCGGGCCATTTCACTCGGCGAATCCGGAGATGTACTTCGTGCACACGCCGGGGTTGAAGGTGATTTATCCTTCGACGCCTTACGACGCCAAGGGATTGCTGAAGGCCGCGGTGCGCGACAATAATCCCGTGCTTTTCTTCGAGCATAAATTCCTGTACCGGCGGATCAAGGGCGAGGTTCCTACCGAGGATTACACCGTGCCGATTGGCAAGGCCACCGTGCGCCGCGAGGGCAAACACCTGACGATTATTTCTTACGCGGCGATGATGCACACCTCACTCGAAGCGGCGGCTGCGCTGGCCAAAGAAGGCATCGAGGCCGAAGTGATCGACTTGCGGACGCTGCTGCCGCTGGATGAAGAGACGATTCTTGAGTCGGTGCGCAAAACCAACAGATGTTTGGTGGTGCACGAGGATACGAAAACGGGCGGAATCGCGGGCGAGATTGCGGCCATTCTTTGCGAGAAGGCTTTCGGCGATCTGGACGGGCCGCTGATGCGCGTGACGGCGCTGGATACGCCGGTGCCGTATTCGCCGCCGCTCGAGGAATACTTTCTGCCGAACGCCAAAAAAGTCTTCGATGCAGCGAAGGAATTGGCACGGTACTAACTCGTGCCCCTACATCGGAAGTGAAGCCGGACAGGAGAAAGCAGATGGCCACAGACGTAGTCATGCCGCAGATGGGCGAAAGCATTTTTGAAGGGACGATCACCAAGTGGCTGAAGAAGCCCGGCGACAAGGTCGAGCGCGATGAGCCGCTGTTCGAGATTTCGACGGACAAGGTGGACGCGGAAATTCCATCGCCCTCAGCAGGTGTGCTGAAGGAGATCAAAGTCAACGAAGGGCAGACCGTGCCGATTCAGACGGTGGTGGCAGTGATCGACGGCGCCGGCTCGGCGGCAGCTGCCCCGGCGTCAGCTCCGGCGAAGGCCCCGGCGCCCGAAGCCGCGGATGCGCCCGCACCGCCTCCAGCGGCGAAGCCTGCCGCTCCTCCACCGGCTGCAGCAGCGCCAACGCAGGCTGCCCCTCAGGCGGTACCCGCGTCTCAGCGCAGCGGCGAACGCATCCACAGTTCGCCGCTTGTGCGCCGCATGGCCGCAGAACGCGGCATTGATCTGACGACGGTTCCGGGGACGGGCGCAGGCGGACGGATCAGCAAACAGGACATTGAAGCAGTCATTGCGGCTGGCGGAGTTCCTGCTGCGGCGCCCCCGCCGAGCGCTCCGTCCGCGCCGCCGCCGCGTCCTGCGCCCCCGGCCACCTCCGCGGCCCCAGCTCCTCCCGCGGTTTCCGGCGGGCAGATTCACGTGGCCTTCGAATCGGCGGTCCCACGCGAGAAGATTTACTTCGGCAATTACCAGGTCGAGCCCATGAGCAACATGCGGCAGCGCATCGCGGAGCACATGGTGGCTTCGAAGCGCGTGTCTGCCCACGTTTACTCCGTCGATGAGATCGATATGACCAAGGTGGCCTCGCTGCGCGCCAAAGCCAAGGATGAGTTTGAACAGCGCTACGAGACCAAGCTCACCTTCATGCCGTTCTTTGTGAAGGCCGCGGTCGCCGGACTGCGCGCTTTCCCTACGATGAACGCTTCGCTGGACGGCACGAACGTGGTTCTGCACAAGGAGATCAACATTGGGATCGCCGTGGCGCTTGATTGGGGCCTGATTGTGCCTGTGGTGAAGGGCGCCGATGAGAAGAATGTTCTCGGCATCCAGCGCACGCTGAACGATTTGGCGGAGCGAGCGCGTTCGAAGAAACTAAAACCAGAAGAGGTGCAGGAAGGCACTTTTTCCATCACCAATCCGGGCGTCTTCGGGGGACTGTTCGGGCTGCCGGTGATCAGCCAGCCGAATGTGGGCATTCTGGGGCTTGGCATGATCGAGAAGCGTCCCGTCGTTATCAACGACTCGATCGCCATCCGTTCGATGTGTTACGTCACGCTGAGCTACGACCATCGCGTGGTGGATGGCGCCGTCGCACACCGGTTCCTGCACAAGGTGAAGGAGACGCTGGAGAATTGGTCGGAACCGGTCCTCTAGCGGGGTTTTCTTCCTATGGGCGGCGCGGCTGGGTTTGCAGTTCGCGTTTGGCGTGCTGTGTTTCCTGGATTCGGACACCTGTCCGGATGTGGGACGTTCATTCCCGGAAGTGGTCGAAGCAGGACCCACTACGCGCCTCCGCCCCCCTCAATGTATCCAAAACAAGAGGCTTACATCTGATTTAAGGTGGAAGCTGGCCTGCCCCGACTACCTTTAGACAACCATACACAAATGGCCATGACACCGCCGCGAATCCTGATTGCCGATGACCAGCCTGATGTAGTGAACGCGCTGCGCTTGCTCTTGAAGGGGCAGGGCTATGAAACCGAAGGAGTGGCTTCCCCGACGGAGTTGCTTCGAGCGGTGGAGGAGAGCGAGTTTGATTTGCTGCTGATGGATTTGAATTATGCGCGGGACACCACTTCCGGCCGGGAAGGGCTGGACCTGCTCAGCCGCTTAAAAGAAACCGCGGACGCTCCGGCGATTGTGGTCATGACGGGCTGGGCTACGGTGGGGTTGGCAGTTGAGGCCATGCAATACGGCGTGGCCGATTTTGTGGAGAAACCCTGGAGCAACGCGCGGCTGCTCGAAATTCTGCAAAAGCAGATTGCCCTGGGACGCGAGCGACGGGACGCTCGGCGACGCGCGACCAAGGAAAACCAAGACCACCAGGAACTCGCTCTGCACTTCCACCGGCAAGAGGAGGAAGTCGCCGAAGCGCGGACTATTCAGCAAGGGCTGTTGCCAAAGAGCATTGCCCAGCTGGCGGGATATGAGATCGTGGGCGCCTGGCAGCCGGCGCACAGCGTCGGCGGCGATTACTACGACGTTCTGGAGTTCGACGAAGCCACACTGGGACTGTGCATCGCCGATGTGGCCGGGAAAGGATTGCCTGCAGCGCTGTTGATGTCCAACCTGCAGGCTGCAGTGCGAGGGCTGGCTTCGCCTTCGCTGTCTCCTGAAGGGTTGTGTGCGCGTCTGAATTCGCTTGTTTGCCACAACACCGGCAGCGACCGCTTCATTACGTTTTTTTATGCACAGCTCGATGGACCTGGGAGGCATCTGCGGTATACCAACGCGGGGCACAACCCGCCGATTCTGCTGCACCGCAATGGATCGTATGAGCGCTTGGAAGCAGGCGGCGGAGTGCTGGGTGTTTTTCCAAACCAGACGTTTGCCGCTGGCGCCGCGCAGCTCGCGCCGGGCGACCGCGTCATTCTTTTTACGGATGGTGTGACCGAAGCTTCGGACGCCGCGGGCGAGGAGTTTGGCGAAGTGCGGCTGCTCGGTCTTTTGCGGGAACACGGCGCGGCGGCGGTGGCTGTTCTGCAGGCGAAGATCCTAACAGCCGCTGGCGAATTCAGCCGCGGCCACTGGCATGACGATGCCACGCTGCTGGTTCTTGGCGTCTCCGCGTAGGAACCGCGAGCGAGCTGCCGGGTTGTGTGCCAGCGAAGCGGTTGCCATGGCTCTGTTCCGTGAGAAGGTTATTCGGGAACTTGAAGTCGTGGCAGTTCCAGTTCCCGTCCGAGCAGGGCATCAGATGAGACTGTGCGCGCCGCCCATCGCTAGCCGCTCTGCGCAGTTGGCAGCGCTGCCGGGCGGGGAGTCCCAGAGCGGTCTTGGAGAGATTTCAAAAAGAAGAGGCTGGGGCCATGGCCCCAGCCTCTTCACGTTTCGAAAAACTTGGCCCGGAGCGAACTCTTAGCGGCGTTTCTTTTTCTGGGCTGCTTTCTTCGTTTTTTTTGCCGCCTTCTTTGGCTTTGGCTTAGGCTTGGCTTTCTTGGCTTTTGCTGTGGGTTTCTTTTTCGCCGCAGCTTTCTTGGCTGGTTTAGCCGGGGGCTTGGCGGCAGCTTTGGCCGCCGGCGCCGCGGCTACCGGCTCTTCCTCGGTGATGAGGATCTCTTCCTCTTCGGTCTCCACGATCTCATCACCGCCGCCCAGCTCGTCTTCCTCCTCCAGCCGTGACAGCTCGTTGTCATCTTCGAAGTTGTCCTTCTCGAAATCCATACCATCCTCCCGAGGGGCAATCCACAAGCCTTTGGCCTGCGGGACGCTGCATTAGCTGGAGTCGCCTACTCCCCTCCGCCGCACGCCGTTGTTATCGTACTCCTGCAAAGTTGTCAAGCATTCTGCAACTGAGGCACGAGCCTAAGCCTCTCTAACCAGGCTGGTGGACCCGTTGTTACCGCCCGGTGCAGACCGACCGGCCCGCCAAGGTAGCGTTAACATGTTGCATATAAAAGACTTAATTGTGAATCGCGGCGGATTGAGGGGAGGAGGCGCCCGGCCGCGAAGCACGCCCCTTGGAACTTGTCTTTGAGCGCGTGTGTTCTGGCGCGATCTCCGGCGCGCCACCGATGGTGTAAATGCGCAGCACCATGCCACGGCTCACATGGCCGGTCTTCATATGATTCCACTTGCGCACGTCTTCGGCGGGCACGCTGAAGCGATCGGCGATCCCGCCGAGCGTGTCGCCCTTGCGCACGCGATATTGCACCAGACGGCTCTTGGAGTCCGCGGGAGCGGCCGCCGGAATAATCAATTTCTCGCCGACGTCCAACGCGGCGTGACGATCGAGATTATTTGCGTCGGAGATCGCTGCGGGAGTGACGCGATATTTTTTTCCGATGGACGTCAGCGTCTCACCGGCTTCGATGCGGTGCCGCCGCCAGCTTACCCACTTGTCGGCCGGAATGTCGGCAATCTCCGCGGAGAATTTTTCTGCGCTGCCTACCGGCAGATGCAGCTCGAAAGAAGGATCCTCGGGTGTCGCGAGGCGCAGCAGTTCGGGATTCAGGCCGCGCAGCGTGTCGACATCCACATCGATGGTCTCGGCGACGAGCCGCAGATCGATGGCCCGGCCGGGCTTCACCACGTCCGTCGGTACTGGCTGTTCCGGATCAACTTGTATGCCGTAGTGCGCGGCGTCCTTGGCGATCAGCGTGAGCGCCAGAATGATGGGCACGTAGTTTTTCGTTTCGCGCGGAAGCACGTTGCGTTTGTAGAGCTCCCAGAAATCCGCGTAACCGGTGCGTTCGATACCCTTTTGCACATTTCCCGGGCCGCAGTTGTAAGCGGCCATCGCTAGATACCAATCGCCGAACTGTCCGTACAGATCGCGCAAATGCTGAGCTGCTGCGCGCGTGGCTTTTTCTGGATCCTGCCGCTCGTCAATCCACCAGGTGTGCCGCAAGCCGTATTCCATGCCGCGGTAGGCGACGAACTGCCAGATTCCCCGCGCACCGGCCCGCGAAAGCGCCAGCGGCTGGAACGCGCTTTCCGCTTGCGCCAGATAGATCAAGTCTTGCGGAACACCTTCTTCATGCAGGACCCGCGCGATCATTTCGCGATAGCGGCCGGAGCGCCGCAGCCCGGTCTCGACGATGGCGCGGCCTCGCGGCGTCTGGAAAAAATTGAGGAAGGAAAGCACTTCGTCGTTCACGGTGAGCGGCAGGTCGTGCGAAATGTTCTTTGCGGCTAGCTCGGCCCGTTCTTTCAAGCGTGGATCGACGGGAAACGTCATCTCCGCTACTTCATCGATGGGAGCGGGCACCGCTGGAGCTTCCTGAAAGCCGTCCCCGGCGCGGAAAGCCTGCAACTCGTAGCCGTAGACGGTATCCACCACGCGGTGGAACAGTTCGCTGAGCTTCGGATCGCTGTTCGGGTCGTAGCCGCTGGTCAGCAGCCAGTCCACGGCATCGTCAAAATCGCGCCGTGCGGCGTCCAGATGTCCAGCCTTGTAGTTCTGCTCGCCGGACGCAAATTTGGCTTCCACTTGCGCGATCAAATATTCCTTTGGTCCAGGAGCTCGCAGCGCCAGGGCGGCAAGCCACGCCGGCGAAAGCTTTCGCAGAGGAAGCTCCCCAAGACTTGCAGGAACTTGAGCTGTCGCCGCATTGGCCGGACTCAGCGCCGGAACGTGGGCCTGCACTCCGTGTTTCGCCGCGTCCTCACAACCGGTTACGGTGAGCGTGAGCACAGCCAGGATCGTTATATACAGTCTAGTCTGGAGCTTCGGGCGCATCTCCTTATGTTAAGGAGCTGTTACAGTCCAGGTCAACGCTTTCCGGCAGGGAGGGGTTGACCTACTCAATACACGACCGGAACCCACGCGGCATGCCGTGTCTGTTCCTGTCGAGGCCCGGTCCGAGATAAACTTCGACGCGAGGTGTTTCACGTGAAACCGATCCCCATCAACTGTTTACCGAAATTTGGCAAGACCACCTGCTCGATCACGCTCTTGCAGCTGCTCTTTTTCTTTGGCCCTTCGCCCTTGGGAGCCCAGAGCAAGAGTCTTTCAGCCGACAAGCGCGCGCAGATCGAAAAAGCCACATCGATTTTCATGGCCGCAAACAGCGTGCCGGGAATTTCTCTGGCCGTCGTCCAGGACGGAGCGTTGGTCTGGTCCCAAGGCTTCGGAGCGGCCGACCTCGAGAATTTTGTTCCGGCGACATCTTCAACTCTGTTCCGCCTCGGTTCTGTTTCCAAGCCCATCACCGCTACCGCGATCCTCGAGCTTTCCGAGCGCGGCAAGCTGGATCTCGACGTCGAGGTGCAGAAGTATTGCCCGGCTTTTCCCAAAAAAGAGTGGCCCATCACCACGCGCGAGCTGCTTGGTCACCTCGGAGGTATCCGGCATTACAACCCGGACGGCAAGGGCGATATCCCGGAAGACAGTGCGAAGCATTTCAGAAGCATGGAAGAATCACTCGAAATCTTCGCTCAAGACGCTTTGGTCGCCAAGCCAGGGACGAAATTTCACTACTCGACCTATGGATACACGGTTCTCGGCTGCGTCCTGGAAGGCGCCGCCTCCGAGAAATACGTGGACTATGTCAAAGAAAATGTCTTCGAGCCTGCGGGGATGGCAGAGACACAGGCTGACAACTTCTTCACGATTGTTCCCCACCGCTCGCGCTGGTACCACAAGGAAAAGTCCGGAGTCGTCGAGAACGCGGGCGTTCTGGACTCCAGTTACAAGATTCCCGGCGGCGGACTGATCTCTTCGGCCGACGATATGGCGCGGTTTGAAATCGCCATTCTGGCCAACAAGCTCCTCAAGCCGGCCACGCGCGAACAAATGTGGACTCCCCAGAAAGCTGCGGATGGTTCCGAGAACGGCTACGCGCTTGGCTGGGGCCATAGCAAGAAATTCGGCTTGTCGCTCGTGGCGCACTCCGGCGGCCAGCAGGGCACCAGCACATCGATTCTTCTCGTGCCGGAGCGGAGCGCCGGAATCGTTGTGCTCGCCAACATGGACGACGTCGACGCCACGGCTTTGTCCACGGAAATTCTGAAAATCACGCTGGACCTCAAAGATAAACCTGAATAGAAGAAAGATATTTTCTTCCGTCGCGGCGCACGAGCGCGAGAACGGCGACACGCAGGCCTTGATATTAAACCGAATGGTTAACTATTCCACCGCGCTCCTGGATGCCACCTTCGGTGCGCTCGCCGATCCCACCCGCCGCGCCATCCTGGCCCGCCTGGCACAGGGTGGGGCCATGATCACAGAGCTTGCCGAACCTTTCCGCGTTTCTCTGCCGGCCGTCTCGAAGCATGTGCGCATACTGGAGTCCGCCGGCCTCCTGGAGCGCGAGATCAACGGCCGGGTGCACCGCTGCAGGCTGGTCGCAGAGCCCCTCAGGAGCGCGGCCGCCTGGATGGAGCAATACCGCGCATTCTGGGAATCGCAATTCGATGCGCTGGCGAAATATCTGGAAACCACCGCTCGCAAGGAGAGCGAAACATGCCAAGCGCAAAGCAAAGCCCAACGAACCCGGGCTGCACGCTCCAGATCCGCCGGACGTTCGCGGCGCCACGCGAAACGGTCTTCGCCGCGTGGGCCGAGCGCGAACAGCTAGAGCAGTGGATGTGCAAGGACGCGGCCTCGCACGTGGTGATCCATCACGTGCAGGAGATCCGCACCGGCGGGCGCTACCTCATGGAAGTGCGCGATCGCGGGAAGGCATTATCAATGGAAAGGAAAACATGACAAAGGAATGAAAAAAAACCCTTGGCAAGCAGGACCGTTTGTGGTACTCTGTCTTTGCGTTTGTTGCTCTTGTATCGCCTTTGGATGTGTAAAGCGGTCGCAAGGTCAAACTTGCGGCCTTTTTTTTACGTCTGAGGGCGGCCGTAACTCTTAAGAGGGGTTCGGATTTCGAGGCACCAAATAGCTCAATTTAGTAATGCTCGGTTGCAAGTCAGCCGACAGAAAAGAGTACAGCAGTGAGTAAAGAACAAGGAACAGTGAAGTGGTTCAATGCCAGCAAGGGCTTCGGTTTCATCCAGCGCCAGAGCGGTGAGGACGTTTTCGTCCATTTCTCCGCGATCGTGGCTGATGGCTACAAGTCGTTGAACGATGGCCAAGCGGTTGAATTCGAAGTGACCAAGGGCCCCAAAGGTCTGCAGGCCTCGAACGTCCAACCCCTCTAATTCCACTTCACAAAAACACACAACGGGCGGCGCGCCTCGGCGTACCGCCCGTTTTTGTTTTGGTGGCGCCGACTTCGGTCTGATTTCTTCTCCGAAGGACGCCTTCGTTGCGCCAAGCGTAGGCTTGCTGGGATAGTCTCTCCCGTCATCCAGCATCCGGCGCTCGGCTAGGCCAGAGCCTGCTGCAAGTCTCGGACGAGGTCCTCGGCGTCCTCCAGTCCAACGGAAACTCGCACCGTGCCGGGGCTTACGTGGGCGCGTTTTAGTTCCTCAGCGCTCATGTTGTAATGCGAGCTGTAGATGGGAAGGATGACCAGCGACTCGACGCCCCCGAGGCTCGCCGCCAGCAGAAACAACTGCACCCGGTCGCAGAAGCGCCGCGCGGCGGGCAAGCCGCCCTTTAAATCAAACGCCAGCATGGTGCCAAATCCGCGCATCTGTTTTTTCGCGAGCTTGTGATCCGGGTGCGACGCCAGGCCCGGATAGTGCACGCGCGCGACCTTCGGATGTTTTTCCAGGAATTTCGCAACAGCCATGGCGTTCTCGCACTGCCGCTCGACGCGCACTCCCAGAGTCTTGATTCCGCGAAGCAACAGGTAAGCGGCCCCAGGATCCATCGAGCCTCCGAGATGGATGACCATGTGGCGAACTCGCTCCATCCGGTGCTTGTTGCCCACCGCCACGCCGGCAATCACGTCGGAGTGCCCGGCAAGCGCTTTCGTGGCGCTGTGCACGACGATGTCGAAACCCATCCCGAGAGGATTTTGCAGCACGGGAGTGGCGAAGGTGTTGTCGATGATCGAAATCAGCTTGTGTTTCTTCGCGAATTTGATGGCTTTATCCAAATCGACGAGTCGCAGCGTCGGATTCGTCGGCGTTTCCACGTACAGGCATTTCGTCTGCGGCGTGGCCAGCTCTTCCAGTCCAGCAAGATCGGTTCCTACCTGATGCACTTTGATCCCCATGTCCGGAAAAACGTCGCGCATCAACCGGTAGCTTCCGCCGTAGACCTGCGCCGTCGAGATAAGTTCGTCGCCGCACTTCAGTACGCCCACCAGCGCAGAAGATATCGCCGCCATACCCGACGCCGTGACCACCGCGGCTTGGCCGCCTTCGAGCGCGGCGATCTTTTCTTCGGCCACGCTCAGCGTCGGATTGCCATAGCGCGAGTAGATATACGCTTTGCTCTTACCCTCGGCCCATAGTTTCATCTCGGCCGTCGACGAAAAGGTGAATGTCGAAGTGCGGCAAATCGGAGTGCCGACGGGCGCACCGACACCGTGGCGGGCCGGTTCACCTCCATGGATCGCCGTGGTTTGAGGGCCATACTTGTGAACATTCTTATTCTTCATAGAGCATCTATTTTGAAGCCACCGGCCGTCCCGGCAAGCGCCAAATTGGTGTCCCCGTCGCTCTGGACTTTGCGCTCCATTAGTACAATACTGATTCTGTCATGAATGACCTAATTCTTCTCGGCGCTTTGATGGAAGGACCACAGCACGGCTACGCCCTTAAAAAGCTCGCGGGCCTCTTGTTGGGCCACGACGACATGCACAACAACCTGGTCTATCCCCTGCTCCGCCGATTCGTCGAAAACTCCTGGGTCGCGAAGCGCACGACCGACGGGCAGCGCGGCCAAAAGCGCGATCTGTACGCGCTCACCGCCAAAGGAAAACTCGAGCTACTCCAGCGGCTTGCTCGTTTTACCGAAAAAGAAGCGTCGTCTGAAGATCAGTTTCGCGTCCGCGTGGGCCTGTTCTCCATGCTCGATCGAGACACGCGAGAGCGCATCCTCGACCAGCGCGACCGCTTTCTCGCCCGGCGCCAGGCTCGCCTCGAGACGATCTATGCCGACATGGCTGCCATGAACGCCGACGCCTGGGGCTATTCCGTTTTGCGTTTTTATCTTTCTCAGGTCCGCGCAGAACGCAAGTGGATCACCGCGCTCAAACGCGAAGCCGCCGAGAGACGAAAAGGCAAGAATCGCATCGTGGAGTTGTAACAAGTCGTCGGAAGGAGGTGGCCGTGAATACTGTATTCCCAACGTTGATCCGCGCGATCCAATTCCTCTTCGCCGTTGTGTGGCATGTCGCCTCTCCAAATTCCCTAAGGGCGCTTCGGATTGTCGGCTGCTTGTGGATCGTTCTTGGGTGTACTGGGCGGTGTCCGCTCTCCGTCAAAAATCCACAAAGAAGGAAGAGCACGTCATCGAGCGCTTGCGGCACCTCGTGCCCGTGATGGTCGCATTTTTTCTGCTGTCTCAAGCGGACGCCAGTCACGGCTGGCTCGGGCTGCGATTCGTGCCGGAGAGTGGAACACTAAGTCTCCTCGGACTGGTCCTCGCAGGTGCCGGTGTGGCGTTCGCCATCTGGGCGAGATGGCACCTCGGTCGAAACTGGAGCGCCGCCGTCAGCATCCGCGAACAGCACGATTTGATTCGCACCGGGCCATATCGCGTCGTGCGCCATCCGATTTATACAGGATTGCTCCTCGCGATTATGGGCACGGCGTTGATCGTCGCAGAATTCCGGGCGCTCCTGGCTTTCGCCATCGTCCTGGCCGCGTTCTATCTAAAGGCTCGAAAAGAAGAAGCCTGGCTCGCTCGAGAATTTGGTGAGACATTTGAAGGGCATGCCAAGCAGACAGGCATGTTTCTTCCGCGCTTCTCCTAGTTTCTTATCGCCCGCGAGTGTACCAGCAGGAAACGGCCTTCCAAGGAGACTCATGCTTCTTCTTCAACTGGTTGTTCGCCGTGGGTGGCCTTGTGCGCATCGATCACTTTTTGCGCTAGCTCGTTCGGCACATAATCGTAGTGGGAAAACTCCATCGAATATGTCGCTCGTCCTTGCGTTTTGGAAATGAGGTCGTTGGCATAACTCAGCATCTCGGCAAACGGTACCTGTGCTTTGATGATCACGTTGTGCCCGCGCGCCTCACTTCCCGCGATGCGCCCGCGCCGCGAGCTGAGATCGCCCATGAGGTCGCCGGAGTATTGGTCGGGCGCATAGACCTCCACGTGCATCACCGGCTCCAGCAGAGCGGGTTTGGCCATCTTCATGGCTTCCTTGAACGCCAGCGAGCCGGCAATTTTGAAAGCCATGTCCGAGGAATCTACGTCGTGGTACTTGCCGTCGTAGAGTACCGCGCGGAAATCCACCACCGGAAAACCGGCAAGATAACCGCGCGCTGCCGCATCGCGAATCCCCTTCTCCACCGAAGGAATCCAGTTCCTCGGAATCGCGCCGCCAAAGACGTCATCGACGAACTCCACGCCTTTGCCGCGTTCAATCGGCTCCATCTTGATGCGGCACACGCCGAATTGGCCGTGCCCGCCAGACTGTTTCTTGTGCTTGCCCTCGGCGTCGGCTTTGCCCCGGATGGTTTCGCGGTACGCCACTTTGGGCGGCTTCAGCGTGAGGTCAACGTGGTAGCGTTTGTGCAACTTGGCGACGACCACCTCGATGTGCTGCTGCCCGGACCCAGCGAGCAGAAATTCCTTGGTCTGCGGGTCGCGCATGAAGTGCAGGGCGGGATCTTCCTCGATAATCTTGTGGATGGAAACGCCGATCTTGTCTTCGTCGGCGCGCGTTTTTGGTTCGATTGCAAATGTAATGGAGGGTTCGGGAAGTTGCGCGGGCTTGTAGTAGATGGGAGCGGCTTTCTCACCCAGCGTTTCGCCAGTCGTCGTCTCTTTCAGTTTGGCGATCGCGCCGATGTCCCCTGCGTGCAGTTCCGCAATTTCGCTGAGCTGTTTGCCCTGCACCACTTGCGTGTGCTGGAAGCGCTCCAGCGTGCCCCGGTTGTAATTCGTCAGGGTGGCATCGTTTTTCAGGATTCCGCTTTTCACCTTGAAATAATTGATGCGCCCGGCGAAAGGATCCGCAAGCGTCTTGAACACGAAAAGCGAGAGTGGTTGACTGTCGTCGTACTTGCGCTCCACGCGCTCGCCCTTACCGTTTGGCTCCGTGAAGCCCACCTGTGCGTGCTCATCGGGGTGGGGAAACGCGTCGGCCAAAAATGTCAGCAGGCTGGCGGTTCCGACATTGCGAAGCCCCGAAGCCAGCAGCACGGGAAAGATTTTTTCGGCGACAATAGCCTTGCGGACGCCCGGAATCAAATCCGCAATCGGAATCGTGCCTTCCCGGAAAAACTCTTCCATCAATTCGTCGTCCCCTTCAGCCACCATTTCGACAAGCTTCTCATGCGCTTCCTTGGCTTCATCGGCAAGCGCAGCCGGAATCTCTTCTATCGATGGCTTCCCATCCCCATCCGGCTTGTAGAGATGCGCTTTCATGGCCACCAGGTCGACCACCCCGCGGAAGCCTTTTTCCGAGCCGATAGGAAGCTGCAGCGCAACGACATTGCGTCCAAAAATCTGTTCGAGCGATGCCATCGAGCGTTCAAAGCTGGCCAGCTCGCGGTCCATCCAGGTCAGCACAAACGCCCGGGGAATGTCGTATTCCGTGCAATAATCCCAAACTTTTTCCGTAGTCACTTGCGCGCCGACATGCGCATCCACGGCGATCAGCGCCGCATCCGCGGCGATCAGTGAGGCCTTGGTTTCCGTGATGAACGTCGAGTAGCCGGGGAGATCGGTGAAATTAATCTTAACTTTTTCTGAGCCTCCCGGGTGTCCGCCGGAAGCGGGCCATTCGGCATAAGCGAGGCCGGTCTGAATCGAGATTTTCCTGGCGATTTCTTCTTCGTCCCAGTCGGTCGTAGTGCTGCCTTCGGCAATCTTTCCCCAGCGCGGGGTCATCCCCGCAGTGAAGAGCAACGACGACACCAGTTGCGTTTTGCCGGTGCCGCCGTGGCCGACAATGCCAACGTTTCGTATGTCCTTGGTGAGATAGCTCTTCATATACACCTCCCTTTGCGTGGCTCCGGCGATGCCGGCGCCAACAGGCGAGGTCCGTCCCGAAGAATTCAGGCGCGGGCCTGCGCCTGGGTGTGCGATTCAGAAGTTGAAGGAGAGCGTGGCCCCGATGCCGGTGCTAGGCAGTGTAAAACACCGGACTACCATCTACCCCTGGTCCGTTCTCCGACCGGCGGATGCTAGCACACGCCCTTGGTTCGCGGCAATCTCACTTCCTAATTTCACTTCCTAGTTTATCGAATTGGGGCCGCACCGTCTTGGCGCAGTACTCCGTCGAGCTCAGTTTAGGCAATTTGCGCGGCTTGCCTCTCAGCTCGAGACCGCCGATGGATCTCCAGTTCGCTTGACGGGTCAGGCCTAGCTTAAAAACCTCGACCGGATAGTTCCTTCGTTAGGTCCGGGAGAATTTTCTAGGACTAGTACCGAGACATCGTTCAGACGACGGTGCGCTGCTGCTTACTCCATGAAGATAAACACTTTAACTGATGCCGAGCACAGCCAATCCGGCCCTTTGCGTGCTCAGAAAACGGAGGAGATGCTTGCCTCGGGGAGCCGCGCTTGGCGATTTTCCGCCCCAGCGCACGGCGGGGGCTTGCTTTACAGGTCGCAGGCAGCTGCCTGGAAAGATGTATGAGAGCGGGAGGGCAATCATGCACGAAAATCAAGAATCGAAATCGAACGGCCACAATCAGAGCCACAATCAAAGCCACAATCAGAGCCACAATCAGAATGGTTTGGCGACCGTGCGAGCCGACGCAAATCGCTGGCTGGTGGTCGCCGTCGTGGCGCTGTTTGGAATCGCAGCGGTGGCTTTCGCTTACGGTCTTCACCAACAATCGATGGTTCGTGAACTGAGTGCGCAAAGCGCAACTGCCAATGCAGCACTGAACCAGATGCAGGGGCAACTCAATGCCGCGACTGCGAAGCTAAACGATATGACCGCGGCGCGAAACGTGCCCCAGACCCCGGCGGCATCCACACCACCACCCGATGCGACTGTCTCCGAACCCTCCGTGGATAGTGCTGCGACAACGCCTGAGGCCGTTTCCACATCGGCGCCAGCCGCTTCCGCCAAGTCCGCACCCGCGAAGCGACACGTTGCCAAGCGTCGCGCCCCCGTTGTCGACAAGAAATACTTGCAGCTCGAGTCTCAGCTGGCCGAGCAGCAGAAACAGTTGAAAGAGACGCAAGACGAGGTCGCCAAAGACCGCTCCGAGCTCGAAGGCACGATTAGTTCCACTCGCGATGACCTGAACAGTTCGATCGCCAAGACGCACGACGAACTCGTGGCCCTCGAGAAACGTGGTGAACGCAGCTACTTTGAATTTGACCTGTCCAAGTCAAAGCAATTCCAGCGCATCGGCCCCCTCACGCTTTGCCTTCGTAAAGCGGATACGAAGCACAAGAGCTACGACGTTGCGATGATGGTGGACGACAATGAGCTACAGAAGCGAAAGGTAAACCTGTACGAGCCCATCTGGATTCACACCGAGAGCGATGGCCAGCCCGTGCAGATCATCGTGAATCGCATCGACAAAGACACTGTTCACGGATACATCAGCGCTCCAAAATACAAGTCATCCGAGTTGGCCGCCACCAGCTCAGCGAGCGTGACGCCTGTCTCCACCAAGTCGCCGACCAACGCGCCAGTTCCATCGCAACCACCACAGCAACCTCAGCAATAGCATCGGATCATTTTCATGGGTTCATGGGAGGGCCTCCCGCAGGGCGCCCTTCCTCGTTCTTGGAGTTCTAGTGTTCAGAACGTAAAGGCAGGCGATCGAGGAGCGGTTTCCGTCCTTGACTTGATGATCCTTCAAGATTTCCAGTGTGCGCTTCCCTGCGGCAGTTCCAGCAGCTCTTACCGGAATTGGGCCGTAGAGCCCGGCACTTCAGTCCGTGTCAAAGATGATCAACAGGCTCGGGGTTTTTCCGGTATCCGGGGCAGGACAGTACCGGCAGCCGTGGATATTTGGCGAATCGAGGATCGCTGCGGGATAGCTCGCATAGCAGAAAGACGGACCCGCGGCTGGATTCCACCGCGCGCGAATGGGTACAATCCGCGCAAAGCCCCGAGCTCTCCGGGGACTTCCAGCTATTGGATGCATTCGCCATGCACGCAGAATACCGCTAGAGACCTTCGGACACGATAACAGCCCGTGCCCCCCTGTGTCTCCTGAGGGCCCGCCGCTTCAGGCACTCTCCTCGAAGCCCGGCTCTGGGGTGGGCAGCGTGTCGTGATCGCCCGCAAACCACACATATAAAGTAGGCAGTAGAAAAATACTCAGAAGCATCGCCCCAACAAGGCCTCCCACAATGACGATGGCAAAGGGCCGCTGCGAATCCGAACCGATGCCGCGTGAAAGAGCCGCCGGCAGCAAGCCGAGGGTGGCCACGAGCATGGTCATCATGATGGGCCGAAGCCGCAGAACGGCCCCGTCGACCGCCGCGTCCTCAATCGTGTGCCCGCGGGCGCGCAACTGATTGATATACTCCAGCATGATCACCCCGGTTTGCACCGAAACTCCAAAGAGCGCCAGGAAGCCCACGCCCGAGGACACGCTGAAGTGTGTGCCGGTAATCAAGAGCGCCAGCAATCCACCGATGGGCGCCATGGCCACGTTGGCCAGCAGCAGCAGCGCCCACTTAAAAGAGCGAAACATGGTGTAGAGAATGCCGAAAATCACCAGCACAGTCAGGGGCACGATGACCAGGAGCCGCGCCTCCGCTCTCTTTTCGCTCTCGTATTCGCCGGCCCAATCGATGTGGTAGCCACGCGGAAGCTGAACTTGGGCATTTACTTTCCCAATCGCTTCTTCCACAGCCCCGCCAAGGTCTCGACCACGCACGCTGTACTTGATCGCGATGTAGCGTTGATTTCCTTCACGATAGATTTCTGAACCACCGTCCCGCACTTCGATCTTCGAGAGCTGTGCGAGTGAGACGCGCTCGCCAGAAGGAGCCAGCAGGCGAATGTTCTCAATGGCTTCCTTGGTGCTGCGGTACTGCGGGAGGTAACGCATCACCAGGTCGTATCTGGCCTCACCCTGGAGCACCTGCGTAAAAGCCGTCCCCCCGATGGCAGTCTGGACGGCATCTTGAATATCCGCGACGTTGATTTGATGGCGCGCGGCTTCGAGTCGGTCCACGGAAATCTCCAAGTTGGGCTGCCCCAGAACTCGAAAGACTCCGAGATCCTCGATTCCGTTGACCTGCCGCATGATATTGACGATCTGATCCGCTTGGGTCTCAAGAAGCTTGAGATCATCGCCGTAAATCTTTACCGCCAACTCGCCCTTTACTCCGCTTACCGCCTCCTCCATGTTGTCCGCGATAGGCTGGGAGAAATTCCAAATAACGCCGGGAATTTTGTCCAGTTCGCGCTGCATGGCCCCAATTAGTCTTTCCTTATCCTCGTGAAACACAAGCCGCCACTGTTCTTTGGGTTTCAAATCGACGAAATACTCTGTATTGAAAAAACCTGTCGTGTCCGTGCCGTCATCGGGACGCCCTACTTGGCTGGTGCATTGCGTGACCTCAGGGAAGGAGCAAAGCACAATCCGGGTCTCGTCCGCCAGACGCGTCCCCTCGGTAGGTCCCGTGCTGGGAGCAAGCGTGCCGCGCACCCAAAGCGCGCCTTCGTCCAGATGGGGCAGAAATTCAGAACCGATCACGCCGCCGAGGGTAAGATAAATTGTGATCGCAAAACCGATCGCTGCACCTCCAACCGTGACTAGCCGATGCTCGATCGCCCATCGCAAGGCATTGCGATAGCGCTTTTTCAGGAACTCCATCACTGGGTTGCGCCATTCCCTCACGCCCTTACTAAACAACAGGCTGGATAGAACTGGCGCGACGAGCATGGAAAACAGGAGCGCGCCGATCAGCGCAAAGGCTACCGTCCAGGCCATGGGGTGGAACAGACGCCCTTCAACGCGCTGCAAAGTGAAAATCGGAAGGTAGGCCGTGATAATGATGGCAATCGCGAAGAAGACCGGCCGCTGGACTTCGTGGGCTGCGTTGCGGATGCGCTCCAGCGTCGTTTTGTAGGAAGTGTCTTGGTGGCTCAAGTGACGAACAATGTTTTCCACCATCACCACAGCGCCATCCACAACCATTCCGAAATCCAGCGCTCCCAGGGAAAGCAGGTTCGCCGGAATGCCTCTTAGCTTGAGACACGTCGCAGCAAATAAGAGCGCAAACGGAACCGTCAGCGCCACGATGAACGCTCCGCGAACGTTTCCAAGAAACAAGAAGAGAACGAGTACCACGAGAAGGATGCCTTCCGTTAGGTTGTGCAAAACCGTATGCGTCGTAAAGTGGACCAGGTCGCTGCGGTCAATAAACGGAACGACCTTCACCCCAGGAGGCAAGATGTGGTCATTCAACTCTTTGACCTTCTCGTGAATGCCTGCGAGAGCTTCATCCGCATTCGCGCCTTTGCGTAAGAGCACGATCCCAGAAACCACATCGTTGTTATCGATAATCCTTCCGTCTTCGTGGTGAATGGCTCTGGCGAACTGGCCGAGCCGGATCTTGGGCCCCTGCGAGACTACCGCTATATCTTTCACGCGCAACGGCGTGCCACTCTTCGTCACAATCACGGTGTTTTCGATGTCCGGCACATTTCCGACCAGACCCACTTCCCGGACATTGATCTCCTGCAATCCGCCTTCGATAAAGCTGCCCCCGGCATTGGCGTTATTGCTGGTCAGCTGCTGCTCGACCTGCGAGAGGCTGAGTCCATAGGCGATCAGCTTGTTGGGATCGACTCGAACCTGATACTCGCGGGTCGGCCCACCGAAACTTGCCACATCCACGACGTCGGGAACGGCCTTGAAGTTTTTTTCAACTGTCCAGTCTTCGATCGATTTCAGCTCCATCACGTCGAAGCTCGGGTTTGTACTCCTTAATGTGAAGAAATAGATTTGCCCGACGGGACTCCAGTCCGTGCCCATCTGCGCCGCCACCCCGGGCGGCAAGGTAACCTGCGAAAGCCTCTCGAGAACCCTTTCCCGGTTCCAGGCGTTCTCTTCTTCATCATCGAAAATCAACTTTATGTCCGAGAGCCCAAAGAGCGAGAAAGATCGCAAGTGGGAAACATGGGGGATGCCGTTCATTACGATTTCGAGCGGAATCGTGACCTGTTGCTCGATCTGTTCCGCGGAAATTCCCGGCCACTGCGTGATGAGCTCCACGTAGTTGTTGGCGACGTCTGGATAGGCTTCTACGGGAAGTTGATGAAATGAAATCGCACCCCAGCCGAGCAGCAGAATCACCGCTGCGAGAACAAGAAAGCGGTTCTCCAAAGAGAAATCGACAAGTTTCTCGATCATTTACTGCTCCGCTGTGTTCTGCAACACCAGAGCGTTGCTCACCACCTGTTGTCCCGCTTTCATTCCGGCGACAATCTCCTGCATCTTGTTCGGCAATGTCTCGCCTGCCTTCACCTCCACGCGCCGGAAGGTCTTTTCTCCGGCGGGCACATACACCCAGTCCCGGTCATGCAGATGCAAGATGGCATCAGCTGGCACGGCGGCGTACATTTCCTTTTTCTCGCCGTGGAGCGTCGCCGTAACGAACATTCCTATCTTGATTGTTCCGGGATTTGCGACTTCGATTCGTACTTTTGCTGTTCGAAGGTTGGGATCGAGAATCGGTCCAATGTTGGTGATTTCCCCGCGCAAGACCTTCTCTGGATAAGCATTCAAGCGAATCTCCGCCGTCTCTCCAGCATGCACTTTGGAGAGATCATTCTCGTAAACATCGCAAAGAATCCACACGTAGCTCAGGTCAGAAATCGTGAATGGATTGGGCGCTCCCAAGCCAGCAACGCCTGCCGCGTTGGTTACCTGCTGGTCGGTGATGACTCCCGATACAGGAGCGTAAACGTCCACGATCCCGGACGGGTGGTCGAGCGGACTGCCAAGAACGCGTAGGTGCTCGGCCGCTGTTTCCACGTCCACTTGCGCCTTGTTCTCCACGTCCTCCGCGGTCTGATAATCATTCAAGGAGAAGGCCCCCTTTTCATACAGCAGCTTGGCCCGCTCGAGTTGAGCACTGGCCAGTTTCTTGTCGGCCACCGCTTTTCGATAATCCGCAAATGCCGCAGCAATATCCGCGCTCTGCACGCGCATCAGCAGTTGCCCTTTTTTCACCGTGTCGCCCAGCCGCGCCTTGATCTCCAGCACCCGCCCGGTGGCAATCGATATCACCGGCACGGTCCGCGCAACATCCGGCGCCACCACACCCGTAGCGACCAACTGCGTGGTGGCGGCGTGTTCAATCGCCGTAAAAAGTGGAAACTGCTCGGGGTGCTCGACCTTGACCGAGTTCACATCCTGCTCGTGTTCGACCTTCGCCGCGGGCGGCGCTTCCGCCTTCAGATCACCCTTGCTTTCGCCGCAGCCCGTCACAAACATGACCGGGGCGAGTAAGAGGGCCGAATATAGAAAGCCCATGCGAATCATTGTCTGACCTCACGTCGTGCCGCGAGACGCCCTTGTCTCGCCGCCCTCAAATAGAAATGCGAAGAACCGTTCGGACGATACGCCGAGCCTTCGCCTCTCGAAATAGCAAGGCGGCGATGCGTCCCGAAGAACCGGTGAACTAGATAAACGGATTCGGTTGCACGAATTTAGGTTCTACTTAACGGAATGTGTAAGGCCGGGAAGCGAAAGTAGGAGGAGCCCGGCCAAGCAGCGAGAAAAGAAAAAGTCGCGTGGAACCCGCGGGGACGGAGGCGCGCTCTCCCTCAAACTGAACTCGTGGAACATCGAACTCGCTTTCGCGATCCAATCCGCCCGGTGGATATTCGATGCGAACAAGTACAGTGCTATCGGAGAGCACAGGCGTTCCAGAAGTCCAATCTTCGCGGCTTCCCCTGAAAGCGGTCGGAAACGCGCCAGCGTCCGCCAATGTGAATTTTCCGTGGCCATCATTCAACAGCACTGCGACTTGCTGATGCTGCCAAGCCGTGCTGACCAGCACGTCCAGCGCATCGTCGCCGTTTACATCCCGCGCCACAATCTGCAGCCCGCCGGCAGGCGCAATCACACCAAATACTTGCACGCCGCCAGCGGTCAACTGCAACCGAATGGAATACTGTGAAGTGCTCGAGGAGTTGCCCTTTTGGACTTCCACGGTCGCCAGGTCCGGTTTTCGGTCCCCGTCGAAATCCGCGATAGCAAAATTCGCGGTGAATCCCGCCGAAGAAACCGGCGACGGACGGGTCGAAGTGCTGGCCGCGTTCGCCCGGCCAGGCACACCAAGAACCACCGAGAAAACCAAGCCGGCCACAAGAGAGCTTCTTGTTAGCCCGAGCCTTTTGTGCATCCACGACAACCTGAACCCCACTTTGAAGGGCACCTTTTTGAAACGAACGGCACCGTTTTCTCCGCCAGAATACCATTCCCAGCAGCAAATCTGCCCGCATTCGCTTCGGAATCGTTACCAGCTAACGCCGGCCCGGCGGATCAGCCGTGGAAGAAGCGGCAGGTGGCGCTGGAGCCGCGGGCGGTTTTCCAAAACGCGCATCATCGATCTGCGGGTCAAGTTCGATCTTGTCCACCACAATTCTCTGTGTAACGTCCGCTCCCGGCGTATTCGAAACTAGCTCAAACGCAAATTTCAGCCCTCCGACGTCTCGGTAATCGTGAAAATAGGTCTCCCGCGTGACGGTCTCCCCGTTAACGCTGTCAGCCCCGCTCCACTTGGCCAGCAAAAAAGTTTTTGTGTCGAACGAGTAGGACGACACTTGGCCATCCTTATGCGTCACCTTTAGTATGTACGCGTCCCGCCCTTCCACTCTCTCCGTGCCCGCCAGTTCGATGGTGTTTCCCTTGCCTTTGGCGTCCACCAGCGGGCCGTCGAAGTCAGCCTCATTCACCGCATCCTTCACTTCGTCCGCGGACATCGCCTCGGGTGTATCCTTTCCAGCAAAAGGGTTGGTTACCCAGCCCGCATCTTTGCCATTGAACGACCGCACCACGGTTCTGTTTTGGATAGTCACTTCGTTGTGCATCTTCCCCGGCCGTTTGAATTCAGCCAGGAACGGCCCGTACATCTCCGCATTGAAATAAATTGTGCCAGTGATGCGCTCAGTATGAACAGCCTTGGTTTTTTCCAGCCCGCCGCGCGCAGCCAGTACTTTGACGACAATTTCATCAGCAGTCTGCGCCGCCGCCCTTAGGGGGCACGCCAGTTCGCAACCCGCCTGGAGCCCAAAAAGGAAAATGGCCAGTCCTAAGGCGCGTTGCGCAATCCCATGCCGCTTGGTGTTCATCGGTGTCCTATTTGCAGATTCAGGAGAGCCCGGCATTCCACGGCCGCGGCTTTTTCCTGGCCTTTATCATGTTATGTGCAGAAGCAGTCTGGGTCAATTTCGTTGCCCGACAGACCCGACAGAGTTAATTGCCTGGCTTCTGGGCCCGGGTCAAGCGTCCCAGGCAAAGTGGTCTGGGGCCAGAGAGCTACGCTGCCGTGACGAAGGAACCGTCGCCGGCGACGTAACCATAAGCCATGCGTGGCGTGTTAAACGCAAACCCCGGGTTCCCTTCGCAGTCCAGCAGGATGAGTCCGCCAGTGGCATGGGTGCGTTTCGCCAGAAGGTGAACCGCTTCGCGCGCGACGTGCATGGCTGTGTCCGCCGCGCAGGAGTGCGATGCCGGACCGGAACTGTCCCGCGAAGAATCGGACACACAGAAAGCTGCGTTACACGTCCGAAGCAGGTCCGTGGCGGTCTTTGCCATCACGATCTTCATGATCGCTTCGCCGTACCCGGTACAAGAAACGCCCCCGGCTGTGGAATCGGCGTAGCAGCCGCACCCAATCAAGGGCGAATCGCCAACCCGCCCCGGGAGTTTGCAACACGTTCCGCCGGTCGAGGTTGCCGCAAACAACTTGCCATGACGATCGATAGCCACGGCGCCAACCGTGCCTTGCTCGTGCCCCCGATGATGCGCCGCCGCGTGTCTGTCCTGGCTGCAAACCCGCCAAGCCTCACGCTCCGCGTCGCTCACAAGATCCGCCGGATCGCACAGCGCGATCCCATGATCGCTCGCGAACCGCTCCGCCCCCTCCGCCACGAGCATCATATGCGGGCAGTGCTCCAGCACGGCGCGCGCCAGCCGGATCGGATTCTGAACCCGCTGCAAAGCAGCAACAGCTCCAGCGCGCAAGGTCGCGCCGTTCATCACCATCGCGTCGCATTCCACCCGGCCGTCGAGATTCAAATGCGAGCCGAACCCTGCGTCGAACACCGGCTCGTCTTCGAGCACCACGATAGCGGCTTCGACAGCGTCCAACGCAGTTCCCCCACCGGATAGCACAGACCAGCCTACTTCGAGAGCTCGGCGGCAACCCGAATTGCAGGCCACCACGGCTTCGTCGGGAATATCCCAAGCACCGCCATGCACAATCAGTGATGGTTTCATCGCGACGAAAATGGCAAAGCGAGCACAGTCTGTCCGCAACGGAGATGTGCGACCGTGTTCATCACCTAAATGAAGAAATCGAGAAACAAGAGAATCGCACCCAGAAAGAGCAGAAGGAAAGCGGGATTTATCTTCCGGCGAGGGAATCGGCTAAGTGACCGAACGAACTGCGAAGGCAAAGCCTTGAGCCGTGATTCTTCCCGCACGCCGTAAAATGGACCGATGACCGTATAACGCGAAAGGCTGCGCCGGAAAGCCCCGAACTCGTCGTGCACCCAAACAGAAAAGTCATCACGGTTGCGCCAAGCCAGAGCCGCGCCAATCGTAAACGCGGCGTACCCCAGCAGTGTCAGTAGCCCGAGCGCTGGCCCAGATCCCCAATACATGGTGCCTCGCAGAAAACCAACCCCCATCGGTTGGACGCCTCAAGAAGCCGAAAAGTTACTCGTCTTCGTGAATCGTAGTCAGACGCACGATTTCAAATTCTTTTTGCCCTGCCGGCGTCGCCACTTGCACTTCGTCTCCCACCTTGCGGTTCAGCAAAGCCTTGCCAATGGGCGAAGTCGTCGAGATGAGCCCCTTCTCGACGTCAGCTTCTTCGGTGGTGACCAGTTTGTATTCGATTTTAACTTCTTTGTGAATATCAAGCACAACGACGCGCGAACCGTATCCCGACCGGTCCTTCGGAATATTGCTCAGGTTCAGCATCCCAAGGTCGCCCATCCGCTTCTTGAGCTGCCCGATGCGGGCGTTCACATACCCCTGGCGTTCCTTGGCGTACTTGTACTCCGCGTTTTCAGAAAGGTCACCGTGCGCACGCGCCTTGGCGATCTCCTTGGGCAAATCGATGTTCAGCTCGTGCTCGAGGTGGTCGATTTCCCCTTGCAGGCGCTGCTTAATTTTCGCGAGCGGGTCAGACATTTTCGTCGGTCACCAAAACTTGGCTGCCAAAAAATGTTCGCGGAGTCCGGTTTAGCAGCATGGCTGGCCGGACCCCGCGCAAACAATCATTATAGATGCTTGGCATTTCCCGCCACAAGAGGCAGCCCCAGTTAGTTCCCCGTCAGTTCTAAAGCGCGATCCGCGCCAGGCCGACAAAGCAGGAAGCGTAGCCGAGCCCGAAGATCGGGCTCCGAGCCAGCTTGTCGCTGGATTCAGCGTACCTTTACTTCGACATCCTGAGACAGGGTCTTTCCCGCTCCGTCTTCTATGGTAAGCGTATAAGTTATTGATTTAGTTGGAGATACATCGACGCAGTGAGCCACTGACGGCCACACTGGCGGGGTCTCAGGCTCCAGCCTAACGCTCTTGGCGTTGGCTACTCCATAACAAAGCTGCGCGGTCTGGCCCCGATCAATCACCGTGGGGCTCGCGTAAAAGCTAAGAATTTGAAACTCCTTGCCCCCCAGCTGCTCGACGGCCATGCGATCTTGCTCGTGCTGCTTCTGTTTTTGCTCTTCGGCTGCTTGGCGTTCGATGTTGCGCCTATCCTGCCACCGCGAAATCACCACAAACGCGACACTGAGCGAAGCGAGGAGGAGAACTGCCGAGGAATACAGCAGGGGGTTTTTAAGAATGGACTGCGGTCGAGAAACCGGGCGCGACACCATAAGCATGCTCCAGAGGTCCGAGGCTCCTAGAACTAAAGTAACGCGAATGGCTGGGCGCGCGCAAAAGAACTGCTGGCTGTTTGGCTCGACACGCAGGAAGAAAAACCCCGTCCAAAGTGATTCACTTTGCGGCGTGGGCCAGCTCGCGCCAAGTGACAAGCTTGATGTTCTGGTCTGCGAGCAACCTTCGGAACTGCGCGCTTGTAAAGAAGTTGAAATCGCGCTGTCGCCAGGCCGACCCCCAGGTATCGCGCTCGCGTGTGGCTCCGCGCATCTCTTCGTCATCGAAAGCCAAATGTATAATGAAGACCGTCACCCCGGACTCGAGACTCTTCAAAGCCTTTTCATAGAACTCCGCCCATTTTTCCGGCCTCACTCCCGGCTCTATCGTAACCGTGTGATCCACCACCAGATCATCGGGGCGCAGTGAACTCAGAAGGTAAGGGCGGTCTCTGAACCAATCGCGCACCACAAAAATCGGCAGTTTGAATTCGTGCGCCACGCGGAGAGCGCTCTGGAAAATATCCTTTCCATTCTCAAACAGCCGGTATTGATGAGAGTCAAGGTGCGTCGGCCGGACACCCATGGCCATTGCTCTCTCGATTTGCGCGCGAAGTTCTTGTTCCACTTCCTGCGCGTCGATGTGCGAGGTTTCCGTCCAGTTCAGGTGAAAATATCCGTTCGAATCCACTAGACTCGGAACTTTGTCCCGCGGTGCGACCGGCCCCCATCGATAAAAAACGCGTTCGCTGGTCAGCGTAAGATGAAGTCCGAGATCCGCATCAGGGTGCGCCTTCGCATAATCCGCCATTTCCGGAAACCACGGACAAGGCACCATGATACTGGCCGAGTTGACGAGTCCGCTTTCGAGGCCCTTGATGGACGCGGCATTCACGGAATGCGTCATTCCCAGGTCATCGGCATGCACGATCACCAGTTTGGCGTCGCGCGCATAGCCGAGTTTTTCCGCCAGCGATTTGGCGGCCGTCTGCGCGCGCCCCGCACTTGTCGTGGTGGCCAGCACAAGAAAACCTATACCGAGGAATTTGCCGATCGTTGCTCGAACCCCACGCGCCAAAGTCAGTGTTGCGAAGCAGACGTAGCGCTCGGCGGATTCTTGACGTAGGTATTCAGCCAGTTGTTCATCTCCCAAAACATATGCAGCACAGATTCCCGCCCGGCATATCCGTGTGATTCGAGCGGCAACAGCACGAAACGTACCGTCGCTCCGTGTCCTTTTAACGCGCTAAAAAGTCTTTCGCTCTGAATCGGAAATGTCCCGGAATTATTGTCCGCCTCGCCGTGAATCAACAAAATGGGCGTCTTGATTTTGTCGGCAAACGAAAACGGCGACATGTTGTAATACACCTCCGGCGCCTGCCAGTAGGTGCGCTCCTCATTCTGGAAGCCAAACGGCGTCAGCGTCCGGTTGTACGCCCCGCTGCGCGCAATGCCGGCCTTGAACAAATCACTGTGCGCCAGCAAATTCGCGGTCATGAACGCGCCATAAGAATGTCCCATGACCGCCACGCGGTTGCGATCGACCACGCCCAGCCGCACGCCTTCATCAATCGCCGCTTTGGCGCTGGCCACCAACTGCTCTACATAAGTATCGTTCGGTTCCGATTTTCCTTCGCCAATGATCGGAATGCTCGCGCTTTCAAGCACCGCGTAACCTTCTGTGACAAAGGGCACGGGCGAGCCCCAATTCAAGAACGCGAATTGGTATGGCGATCCTGAGACTTGACCCGCCGTCGCCTTCGTCTTGTATTCGGTCGGATACGCTTCCAGCAACGTAGGCAGTGGACCATCCGCAGGCTTGTAGCCCGGCGGCAAATAGAGATTCGCGCTCAAATCCACTCCATCCGCCCGCTTGTAATGCAAGACTTGCTTCTTCGGCAGCGGCCCCGTTCCATACGGATTCGGGAAAAAAGTTACCTGCTCTGAAGACGAAGCCCCAATCTTCTGTATGTAGTAATTCGGGCTTTGCTCCTGCGACTCTCTCCGAATCAAAACCGTCCCCGCCCGCGAATCCGAAACAGCCGCCGCGATTTCGAAATTAGGCGCTGCCGACTGCCAAAGCTGTTTCTCCTCACCATTCGCCGCATTCATCACCGAAAGAAACGGCTTGTCCCCTTCCGGGGAAGCACCCTCTCCTCTGAAATAAATTCCTTTGCCGTCTGCGGTCATCTGGATCACCAGCTTGCCCGCCGCATTTCGCTCCTCCACTGCCGTTCCCGGATCGTGATAGCGGTCCTCGAACGACCCTTCAAACAACTTCACCGGTGCGACCGGCGCTTCGGGAGCTGCCGCCAAAATCACGCGCTTACGATCTTTCCATCGCAACTCTTCCACCAGCGCTAAATGATCATTGCCCCAGGCCACGCGCCGATACCGCACCGGTAACTCCGCCAATTTCCGTGGCGCGCGATCAAACGGGGCGTCCAGCAAAAACAATGTATCCCGCACGGGCGCTTCGTTCCGCGGATCGCCGCCATCCCCCGCTTCCACCCAAAAAACTGTCGCCGCCGCGTCGCTCCGCCATTCGTAATCCCGCGGCCCCGGTGCAACAGCATCATGAATATTCGGAATGTTGTCTTCGAGCGGCTTGTCCACGAACTGCTTCGCCGTTCCCGTCTTCAAGTTCGCCGCAGACACGCGCTCCGGAAACGCATAATACGGCAGCAGGTACGTATAAGGATGGTGCCGTTCGAACAGCAGCACCCACTTGCCATCCGGCGAAGGGGTCGATTCCACAAACACGCCCGCCTTTCCCATCAGTACGGAACCGCCATCCAGCCGCACAAGCGCAATTTGCGACGTCGCGTAATAATCAAAAAACTGCTCGTCTTGCGGGTTCTTCAAGAGATCTTCGAATGTTGCGCCCGGTGTCACTCGCCCGAGATTTTCCTGCACCACCGGACCTGTCGGCACTTCGCTGCGCACCGGCGCCGCACCCCGGCCTGCAGGAACAATCCTGCACACCAATCCCTGGCTGTCGCCCAACCACTCGCACGGCGCCCCAAAAACTCCGTTCAGCGCGATTCCCGGCAAACGCCGCGCCTGCGCCGTTTGCACATCCACAATCCACAAACTCAACCCTGCGTCTTCCTGTGCATCGCTGATATTCACAAACGAGATCCTCCGCCCGTCCGGCGACCAATCCGCGAACCGGATCTTCGCGCGCTCCGGCAATCCCGCAACGGCTGTCGCTTTCTCGCTCGGCAAAGCCTGTAGTTCGAGCGAAGTGATGTTGCGTCCTCGGCTCGGCCCATCCGTCTTCGGATTAAAACGCAATCCTGCCAATCGCAGCTCCGGCTGCGCTAAATCCGCAATCGTCGGCAACCCGGCGAAATGCTCGATCAGCATCCAGCGTTTTCCGCCAGTCGCTCCTGCGGGCGACAGCGCGATATCCGGAGTTGGCAGCGAGTCCACAATATCCACGATCGCCTTGGGTGGCAGCTGGTATTGCAGATTCGTCTGCGCCCGCAAAGTAGGAATCGCCAGGGCGAGCAAGCCGGCCAATAAGCCAGCGCCACACACCAAAGCATGTCGTAAGAATTTGCATTGAGCGGCCATAAACGTCACATCCTTCCGCGAGAATCGTCGCTGCGGCGCATTTTGGCCGTTAATCCTCCCGCGAGCAACAGAAATTTGTGAAGGTACGCAAAGTACGGTTGGGTAGAAGACTCTACGCGTCGTCGTAGTCTTCCGTCAACGAAGCCAAAAACGCCGCCAGCGCCGCCACATCATCCTCGCTCAGCGACATCCCTTGAAATTCCGGCGCCGCATTTCGCAAAGCCCCTTGATGAGCCAATGTAGACGCCTTGATGTAGAACTCTACCGCGTCCGTAAACTTCGGCGCGCTCCCGTTGTGAAAATACGGTGCTGAATCCTCCAGATCGCGCAGCATCGATGTCTTGAACTGCGCAATCGTCGTCGCCAGCCCCTGATCCACCGCGCAATTCTGCACGATCGCACACACCACCGTGCTCAAATTCGTCTGTGGATTCGGGATATCCGGATTCAGGTACACGTTCCACAAGCCCAGGTCCGCATGAATCGGATTCCCCTGTACTGCCGGGCGCCGGAATCTCTCCGAAGCATTCGGATGGTTCGCCGATGCCGGCAGGTACTGATCAAAATTAGCAACGCGTTGCGCTTGCGTCGGAATCGCCAGCATGGCAAACGACCCATCTCCATTCGCCGCATCGTATTCCACCTGCGACACGCCCGTATTGTGGAACCGAAAGTCCGTAAAGTTCGGCCCCGGATGGCAAGCCGCGCAATTCCCCGCGTGCTGCGATCCATCCGGCGCATTCGACGCCACTTTCAGGAATATTTTTAGCCCCGCAAGCTCCAGCGAACCAAACGCAAACGGTTGCGCGTGATACTTGAAGCTGCCATACGTTCCATCCACAAAAATCGGATTGTTCAAATTCTGCAGCAGCCCGAGTAGCTTCTGGTTGTACTGTTGCAAGGACTCGCCCGCGATCGGCTGTGTGGGCAGATGATTGATGCGCAAAAACACATCGTAAGGCGAGCCGATGTACCGCCCGTTCTCGTCTTGTTGGAACAGCAGCCCGTCCAGATACTGCCCCAGCATTTGCGCCATGTCGTCGACGATCGCCTCGTCGCTGGCGCTCGTCACATCCAGCCGGTACTGCGGCGGCAAATGGCAGTCCGCCGGAATCGTCAGGTCCGTCCCCAAGAAAATCGCCGCGTACGAAAACCCGCAGCCGAACTCCGTGGCCGGATCATTCTTTCCGTTGTCGTTGCGAATTACGTTCGCGATATGTGCGACCGCTTGCTGGTATTGATCCGGTGCCCATCCGAAATTCCGCCCGGTAAGTGTCGATTTCGCCAGGTCCGCTGGGTCCGTAAACTCCCCGTCGAAATGCAGAAACGACGGCCCGTCATGCGACTGCATCGATCCCACCATGTGCATGGAATTTCTCGGTGTTGCCGTGAACCCGGTCAGCACACGCGGTATCGGACTGTGGTCCGTGAAGTCCGCATACGTACGGTTACCCGCGCCTTGCACCCCCTGAAACTCAACGACAAAGTGGCAAGACCGGCAGTTGATCGACTGTCCTGCAAACGGCCCAGACAGCGGCCCATTCAAC
>Ga0210395_10000450_pt1 | contig 32535 bp, 28 predicted proteins | sample IncBWH4OmetaG_FD_150861 | JGI IMG/M metagenome (GOLD analysis project Ga0210395, IMG submission 150861) | Forest soil microbial communities from Barre Woods Harvard Forest LTER site, Petersham, Massachusetts, United States - Inc-BW-H-4-O ... | reverse complement strand
GATGCCGAGGCGCTGTCCGGACATCGAAGATGTTTGCTCAGGCGCGGCGCGAGGCGAGCATCCCGAACTAGAGTCGCCCCCGATATATGATGAAGTCAGCTTCCGCCTATTTCGCCCGCTCGGCATCCCGCAATTGGCGGCGGATGATTTTTCCGGTCGTGGTCATCGGCAGCGCGGCCACGAATTCGACGTCGCGCGGCACTTCATGCTTGGCCAAGTGATCGCGTACAAAGGTGCGGATTTCGTCGACGAGCTGCGGGCTACCGCAAAAGCCGTCCTTCAAGACTACGAACGCCTTGATTGATTCAGTCCGTACCGGGTCGGGCACGCCGATGGCGGCGGCCATCACGACCGCGGGGTGCCGGGCGAGCGCGTCCTCAATTTCGGAAGGACCGATGCGATAGCCGCCACTGGTGATGACGTCGTCAGCGCGTCCTTGAAACCAGAAATAGCCGTCGTCGTCGCGGACGCCGAGATCGCCGGTGATCAGCCAGCCATCGGCATATTTGTCGCGGGTCGCTTCCGGGTTGCTCCAATATTCAAGCATCATCACCGGATCCGGACCGCGAAAGGCAATATTGCCGATAGTTCCGGGCGGCTGTTCTTCCCAGGCGTCGTTGACGATCGCGGCGACATGGCCCGGTACCGCACGTCCGATCGAACCGGGCTTGATCGGCATGACGCTGGCATTCGAACCGAGCACGAGATTGCACTCGGTCTGACCGAATACTTCATTGATCGGTGTCCTCAAGACCCCGCTGCCCCATTCGAGAAGCTCCTTACCAACCGACTCGCCGCCGGAATAAATAGCGCGAAGCTTGGCGCCAAAGCGTTGAACAGGATCGGGGACTTGGCGCATCAGCCGCAGCATCGTCGGCACCAGGAGGGTCGTGCGCACCCGATGGCGGCCAATCATGGCGAAGGCCTGTTCGGGATCGAACCGTGGCGCCCGGAAGGTGAGGACCGGAACGCCGTGGTACCAGGCCGGCATCAGTACATCCATCAGACCGGCGAGCCACGCCCAATCCGCCGGCGACCACATGACGTCGCCCGGTTGGGGGAAGAAATCGAGACCAAATTCGGCTCCCGGCAAATGTCCGAGCATAGAGCGGTGAGCCTGCAGAGCGCCTTTCGGATTGCCCGTCGTGCCTGACGTGAAATTCAAGAAAGCCGGATCGTCGGCCGCGGTGTCAACGTTGGTGAAACTATCGCGTGCCGCTTCGAGCGCTTCAGGCAGGGACTCGGCCTCGGGCGCGCGACCGTCGATGAGGTAGAGGCGGACTGGTTGCGTTGCCATCGCCATGGTCCGCACGGCCGTCGGGAGATTTGCCCGGTCGGTAATGAGGACGCGCGCGCCGACAAGATTGAGCCGATAGGCGACGGCGTCGGCAGCAAACAGCGCCGAAACCGGCACAGAAATCAAGCCGGCTTTCCAGCACGCGATATGCGCGATCGCGGTCCACGGATTTTGGCCGAGCAACAGCATGACTCTGTCGCCTTTGACCAGGCCGACGGAGACGAAGAGATTCGCCAGCTGATTGGCTTTGCGCTGAATATCGCGAAAGGTCATTCGCCAAGTCTTGCCGTCGGGTCCTTCGCCGATCAGCGCAACTTTGCTCGCATCCGCCGCGTGGCGGTCGCAAACATCGGCGGCGATATTGTATCGCGCCGGAATGTTCCAGCGGAACGAAGCATAAAGCTGTTCGTAGGTCGGCAGCCGTTCCATGAGCGTGACCGCTGTTATTGCCGTCGATGCGTATTCCGCGAAACGATGCGCCGCGCCAGCGCATGGCGGTGAACTTCGGAGGGACCGTCGTAGATGCGGAACGGTCGGATGTCGCGATAAATGCGCTCGACGACGGTGTCGCGCGTTATCCCAATCGATCCAAGAATCTGCAGACTGCGATCGACCACCCTGCCGAGCGCCTCGGAACAGAACACCTTGGACATGCTGGTTTCGTCGCGCGCGTGCTCATGACGATCCAGCAGCCAAGCCGCATGCCAAATCGTCAGGCGCGACAGATGCAGATCGATTTCATTGTCGGCCAACATGAAGCCGACGCCCTGATGTTCGCCGAGCGTGCGGCCGAACGAATGGCGTCGTCCGGCATGCTCGGCGGCGATAGCGTGGCATCGCCGCGCCGCGCCGAGCCAGCGCATGCAGTGGGTCAGGCGGGCCGGACCGAGCCGGACCTGCGCATTGCGGAAGCCTTCGCCGATTTGCCCCAGTACGCGATCGGGCGTGACGAGGACGTCTTTGAACGAGACCTCGGCATGTCCGCCGGGCGAGTTCGTATCGATGGTGTCCAGCATGCGGTCGACGCAGAAGCCGGGCGCGTCCATGTCGACAAAAAACATTGTCGCTCCGAGGTCAACTCCCCTGGCGTCGAGCGTGCGCGCCATGACGATATTGATGCTGGCCTCTGGCACGCCGGTGATCATCCACTTGCGGCCGTTGATGACAAAGCCATCGGCAGTTTGTTGCGCGGTCGTCTGCAGCAGCGAGGGATCGGAGCCGGCGCCGTCGGTCACAGTTTCGGTCATGGAAAAGACGGAACGAATCTCGCCCCGCACCAATGGCGCCAGCCAGCGCGCCTTCTGTTCCGGCGTGGCGATGACGGTGAGCAGATTGACGTTGCCCTCGTCGGGGGCCTGAATATTGAGCGCCAGCGGTCCAAGAGTCGACCAGCCGGCTGCTTCGAACACCACCGCCATGCCGCGGTGATCCAGTCCGAGACCGCCGAATTCCTTTGGCCCGTGCGGCGACAACAGACCGGCGGCGCGGCTCAGCTCAACAAGCTCGCGGCGCAACGCCTCGGAAGCGCCGTGCGCGGTTTGTCGCTTGTCGTTCTCGTACGGAATGATTTTATCAACAACAAAGCCCTCGACGCGATCGCGCAGCTCCGCCAGCTCTCTCGGAATTTCAAAATCAATCACACAGTCCTCCGCGCGTTATCGATTTGCAGCGCGGCGCGCCAGCTCGATGCCGCGCGCAAACAACATCGGCACCGACGTGGCGAACCGCTCCCACAGGTCGTCCCTGCGTTTGCCGCTGCGGTGCAGCTTGACGTTGAGACAAGCGATGGCACCGCCGCGAAAATGCGCCAACGCCTGATACCAATCGATATTGAGGAGCGCGGGGCCGCCGCCTTCGCCGTATGCGTTGACGAGATCGTCCCGCGACACGGGCGCGACCGGCCGCCAGCCGGGATCCCAAGCTTCACCGTCCGACATCATGAGCAACCAGCCGAGGTCCAATCCCTGGGAACCGATCGACGCCAGTTCCCAATCGATCAACGTCTCAGCTCGACCGTCGACGTACAGAATGTTGCCCGGCTGAAAATCGCCATGGGCGACGCCGATCGGCTGGCCATCGGGAATGTCGGCGGCCAGCAAGCTCTTAAGCTCGGTACCGGCTGCGAGCCATTGCGGATCCGGCGCGTGTCGCAGCAGCGGCGTCCAGAAATCGAGTTCCGCAGGCAGCGGCCGGGGCTTTTCCCAATCGGGAAGCACGCTTTGCCAGTCGACCGCATGCAGCTGAGCCAGCATTCGCGCCGCCTGCAGCCAAACTCCACGCAACTGCGCTCGTTCGCGCCCAAACGAGTCGTGCGGCTCCCATACCAAGAACACCCGGCCGGGCAGGCGCTCCATGACGATGTAGGGCGTGCCCAGTGCTCCCTCATCTGGCGAGGCCCAAGGCACCGCCGGCACCCCCATACCGGCGGCCTTCAATGCCCGAAGCAGCGGCGCCTGCCGATAGACATCGGTATTGCCGCGGCGCGTGACACCAACCGGGGCCAGCTTGAGAACGTAGGAACCGAGCGGTTGCCCGGCGACACCTAACACATCAAAACCAAAGGTCAGCCCGGCATGCCCGTCTTCCATCGTGCCCAAATTGGCGACGCGACTGCCGGCGCCGCATTCGCTCTCGATCAATCGCCCTAAGCGCGCGGCAAGACTGTCGCTCTGCGCCGCTTTTGGATCGAGACTTTCAATTGTGCCGCTCATGATCGTGCCAAGCGGCTTATTCGTCGGCGGGCCAGGGAATGGGCTGCGCCATATCGAGATTGGCCAATTCGTAGCCGCGCTTGCTGTCAACGATATGTTTGGTCATCCATAGCCGCGCTTTGCCGACGTCACGGTTGCGCAGGCCGTCCAGAATCTGCTCGTGGGCGAAAACCATGCGCTCGACGACGTTGAGTCGCAAAATCAGGCGTAGACACGCTGGAAGGAAAAGTTGCCCGATCGGCGCGCGACAAAGCTGCAGCGTGCGGCTGCGTGAGGCGGTAGCGATAATGGCGTGAAACTCGGAATCAAGCGCCACCAAATCCTTGGAATGGGCGGCCGCGTGCCGGGTGCGATCAACGTTCTCCTCTAGAAGATCGAGCTCGGCGTTGGAAATGCGGATTGCAGCAGCAGCAGCGATCGCCGGCTCGATGCAGTGCATCGCCTCCCACAATTCGAGAAAGCTCATCTCCTGCAGCACCATGGCGGCTTTCACGCGCGCCGCCACTTCAGTGTCGCTCGGCGCGGTGACGAACAGCCGTTTGCCGCCGGGGCGACGGCGCAGCATGCCGTTCTCCTCCAGGACCCGGATAGCCTCGCGGATGGTCGAGCGATTGACCCCGAGCGTTTGCGCCAGCGCTGTCTCCGACGGCAGACCGGAGCCGATCGGCCATTCGCCGCTGAGGATGCGTTCACCAATCGTGTTGGCGACGCTGCGATAGACAGGAAGCGCTTCACTCGCCTGAAAATCGAGTTCGGCTTGCTCGGTCATGGGCGCCGATTTCCTCCGGGCGATCAAATTTTCTGTCGGACAATTTTCTAGATTAAGGACGCCACTTGTCTGGTTTGTCAAACGCTAACTCCCGGCATTGTTGTCTTGACAAAAATTGACCCACCGATACTGTCCGACAAAAGAAGACGAAAGGGAGGGTTTCCGGGCAACAGCCGCCGCGTCGCTCACGACAAAATTGAATAGATAAAATGGACCCGCTGGGCCGTACCCGGCGCGTCTGCTCGGGACGTTGTTTCGGCGCATCGGCGATGCGCCAAAAGAGCCATCGATGCCAAGGTTGAGCCAGGAGCAGATCGTTTTCTTGCTGTGGGTCGCGCTATTCGCGACGTTCGCGCTCGTGCTCCCCGGCTTCCTCAGTTACGGCAATATTATCACCTTGATCCGCGGCGTTGCCGTTCTCGGTATTCTTGCCGTGGGCATGGCGATCGTCGTTATCGGCCGCGGCATCGACCTGTCGCAGATCGCGGTCATGGCTGTGTCGACGGCGTTCGCCTTCACACTCATGACCAACGGCTATCCGATCTGGCTGGCTTTGCTGCTCGGCTTGGTGTTCGCCGCGATTGTCGGGCTGATCATTGGATTTTTGATCGCATACGTGGAAATCCCGGCATTGTTCGCGACATTGGCAATGGGCGCCTTCGTCTATGGCTTCGGACGCTACGCGGTGTTTGCGCAGGATTTGGTTTACCTGCCGGCGAGCGCCTCCAGCATCGAGGTTCTTGGTGCCGGCCGGGTGCTGGGAATTCCCATTCCGATCCTGCTGTTCGCCGGATTCGCGCTAGCGGTCGCTTTGTTCCTGCTCTACTCGCGGCTCGGCCAATTCGTCTACGCCACCGGCGACAATCCCGCCAGCGCGCGCATCAGCGGCTTGCCGGTGCGGCCGCTGGTGGTGCTGCAATATGTCTTCTCGTCGCTGGTCGGCTATGCCGCCGGCCTGATCATGGCCACCGGCGTCACGCTGATGAACACGCGCATCGTCAACTCGACGCTGCTCTACGATGTCATCCTCGTCGTCGTGCTCGGCGGCATCAGCCTGTCCGGCGGCAAAGGCGGCGTCCGCAACGTGATTGTCGGCACGCTGCTGATCGGCACGTTGTTGAACGGCATGACCATCATGGACATTCAATACACCGGTCAAAACGTCATCAAGAGCGTCATCCTGCTGATCGCCATTGTCGTTGACAGCATCCTCAACCCGCGTGACGAGCAGACGGCGCAACAAGGAGACATTTGAAATGGTGGCCCATCGTAGGGCCGCAAAAGTCTAATCAGAAGCGGAACACCGCCAACGGCCAACCCAGGAGGATAATCATGAAATCAAAAGTCATCATCGGCGCGCTTGCGGGAGTGCTTTGCATGACCGCGGCGCTGACCGGCGCGCGCGCTGACGGCCTGGTCGATCCAAGCCGCGCCGGCTATCTCGACGTCTTCAAGGGCAAGAAGGTCGCCTTCGTGCCGATCGCGATGGGCTTCGATCTCGCCCAGGCGTGGAATTCGCAGCTCGCCAAGCAAGCCGAAGAGCTTGGCTATTCCTATGTCGTTCGCGACCCGAACTGGAGCACCGAGGCCGGCGCGCAGGCCCTGACGCAGCTCATCGCTGAAAAGCCCGACCTCATCGTCGTGCACAGCCCCGATATTCAATCTTACGCGCGTCTGCTCAAACAGGCGGAGGCCGCAGGCATCTACACGGTGCAGATCAATATGAAGTCGGCCTACGTCTCGGAAGCGTATGTCGGCTCCGATTACAACGGCCTCGGTGAAATGGCCGCGAACCTCATTGTCAAGCAATGCGGCCAGGGCAGCGGCAAATCCGGCAAGGTCTCGATTGTGCAGGGCGTCCTAACCGGCGGCGCCAGCGTCTATCAGATCGAGGGCATCCAAAAGATTTTCGCCGAACATCCGGAAATAAAAGTCGTCTCCAATCAGGCGGCCGATTGGGACGCCTCGAAAGCGAAAGCCATCACCCAGACCGTGCTGCAGCAGAACTCCGATCTTTGCGGCATCATCGGCTTTTGGGACGGCATGGATACCGGTGTCGGCGCCGCGGTTCGCGAAGCCGGCAAGACCGGCCAGGTCTACGTCGTGACGTCGGGCGGCGGCGCGACGTCCGCTTGCGACAACGTCAACAACGGCACCTTCAGCGCGCTGATCAGTTACAACGCCATGGGTCAGGGCCGCGATATGAATACCCTGATCAAGGCACTGCTGGAAATGAAGCCCAAGCCGGGCACCGTCAAGATCATCGACTATTCGCCACTCACGGTCCTGACCAAGGACACGCTGAAGCCGGATAGTTGCTGGGCGCTGCCGACCACGACAGCGGCAAAATAACTTAAGCTAAAGCGCGGGGCGGCGGCTGCGTCCGCGCCCCGCGCTTCGCACGTTCAAGCGTTGCACGAGGGAGAATGATGGTCGACGTCGTTGCGATCGCCGCCGCGCGGAACGGCAGTGCGAGACGCAAGCTGAGCCTGGTTGAGGCCCTCGTCCGCGCCCGCTACAAATACATCCCCGATCATGTGCTCGGCGAGATTCTGACCAAGCGCTGGATCGACAATGTCGCGCCGTTCACGTTCCTCATCATCACGGTGGCTTTGTTCGGCTACCTGATCCCGGATTTTTTCAGTCCGGCCAGCCTGGTTGTTTCGTTGCGGCAGCTCGGCGAGTTCGGTTTCGTCGTGCTCGCCATGATGATCGTGATGGTCGCGGGCGGCATCGACCTCTCGGTCGGTTCGAACTTCGCGCTCGGCAACTTCACGGCGCTGGTGGTGATGAATATTCTCGGCTGGCCGGTCGGCGTCGCGTTCCTCTGCACGCTCGCCGCCTGTTGTCTGGTCGGCTTGCTCAACGGCTTGTTGGTCGGCCTGCTCAGGCTTCGCGCGTTCCTGACGACCTTGGTGACGCTGATCATCGTGCGTGCCGTGGTCGATATGCTGTTGCTCAAATACGCGGTGCAGATATCCGGCGGCTTTGCCGATTCCGACATCTGGGACTTTATCGGATCCGGCTCGGTGTTCGGCCTTCCCTTCAGCGCCATCCTTTTGGTCGCGGCTGTACTTATCGGTCACATATGGCTCAGCCGCACACGTCCCGGCTGGAGAATCATGGCCGTCGGCGGATCACGCCGGTCGGCGCACAATTCCGGTATTTCGGTGCGCTGGACCGTTTGCGGCACTTATGTCTTGTCGGGAGCGCTCGTCGGCATCGCTGGATTTATGTATGCGGCGCGGCTGAGCAGCGCCGGTGCCGACGCCGGCTTCGGCATGGAGCTCGCCGCCCTGACGGCGGCTCTCCTCGGCGGCAATAGCCTGGGTGGCGGCCGCGGTTCGACCGGCAAGGCGCTGACCGGGGCGATTATCGTCCTTGTCATCACTAACGGCGTAGTACGGCTCGGCATTCCGAGCGGTGCCGGGGGTATGCTGCTCGGCCTCATTCTGCTTCTGGCGGCGGCTCTCGACGTCCGCTGGCTGAAGAACCGTCACAAAGTATTGTCCAAAGTCTATGTGTCGCCGACAGTCAACGATCTGCCGCCGAGCCCGCCGACCGCGGCCGGTTCCGGGTCTCCCTACGAAGTCAACGACAAGCTGAGAGACGTTGAACTCATCGGCCTCGGCCAGGTCGAGGCGCCGGAAGACGTCATCTTCGATCTGGCCGACAACCTATATTGCGGGACGCGACACGGCGACATTATGCGCTTCCTTGCTCCCGACTATAAGAAGCTCGAATTGTTTGCTCATATCGGCGGTCAACCACTAGGGCTCGCGCTTGATCGCGAGCAGAATCTTTATGTCTGCGTCGGCGGAATGGGCCTCTATCGTGTCGCGCCGGACGGTACCGTGTCGAAGGCGACCGACGAGACCAATCGCTCGACATTTTCAGTCAATGACGATTCCCGACTTCGCCTTGCCGACGATCTCGACATCGCGCCCGACGGGCGGATCTTCTTCTCCGAAGCCACCATCCGTTACGAGATGCATCAATGGCCGGTCGATTCGCTCGAAAGCCGCGGCAACGGCCGTATCATCTGCTATGACCCGCGGACCAATTCGACACGCACGGTCATTCGTAATCTGAAGTTTCCGAACGGCGTCTGCACCAGCCATGAAGGCCAGTCGATCCTGTTCGCCGAGACCTGGGGCTGCTGCATCAAGCGGTACTGGTTCGACGGACCAAAGAGTGGCCGTTTGGAGACCGTCATTGCTTCCCTGCCGGGCTATCCCGACAATATCAATCGCGCCTCGGACGGAACCTATTGGCTGGCGATCGTCGGCATGCGCTCGCCCGCGGTTGATCTCGCCTTCCAGATTCCAGGGTTCCGCCGCCGCATGTCCCGCCGCGTTGCGCAAGATGAATGGCTTTATCCCAATCTGAACACGGGCTGCGTGGTGAAATTCAACGACAATGGTGAAGTGCTCGATGCCCTGTGGGATCTCAAGGGCATCAATCACCCCATGATCACCTCGATGCGCGAACACAAAGGCAGCCTTTATCTCGGAGGAATCGCCAATAACCGCATCGGCCGCCATCGCCTGGCGGGCGCCGACCCCAACTGGCATGGCTTCCACGACTACTGGGGCGCCGCTAGATGATGCGCGCTGCGATCGATCGGTTTTTCGGACGCGGCGACGCCGCCGTGACGGTGCCACCGATGGACGGCGCGCTGCGCCCGAATCAAAAGTTGGAGGAGGCCCACACCGCCTTGGAGGCGCGTGCGCCCGATAATCTCGTACTCCATGGCGGCGAAGTGCTGTTCTCCTCAGGCCGCGATCTTCGAAAGTTGCAGACCGGTACGGTCGTCCGCAGCTTTGACCGGCCGATCGCCTGCGTCGCAGCCGCTGCCGACGGACGCCTCGCGGTCGGCCTCACCCGCGCAGAAGTGGTCATTGTCGAACCGCGTGGGGCAGTCGTGCCGTTGCCGGCAGCGCAAACCAGCTGCGCAACGGCGCTCAGCTTTGTCGACGACGCCTTGATCGTCTGTCGAGGCTCAGCGCGACATGCCGCCGATCAATGGAAGCGCGATCTCATGGAAACCGGCGCCGGCGGAGACGGCACCGGCTCGGTTGTGCTTTTCCCGCGTGGCGGCGTCCCGCGTCTCTTAGCCGAGCAACTGCGCTGGCCGTTCGGCGCGCTGCCGATCGGTCGCCGTATCGTTGTTTCCGAAAGTTGGGCGCACCGGCTCGTCTTGCTTGATCCGAGCGGCGCTTCTCCGCCGGAGCCCGTGCTCATGGATTTGCCCGGGTATCCGGCGCGGCTCGCGGCAGCATCCGATGGCGGGGCCTGGCTCGCGGTGTTCGCGCCGCGCAGCCAACTCATTGAATTCGTGCTGCGCGAGGACGGTTATCGGCGCCGAATGGTGAGCGAAATCGACCCCGACCACTGGATCGCCCCGGCGCTCGCCAATGGGCGCTCGTTTCTCGAACCAATACAAGGAGGTGCCCTAAAGCAAATGGGCGTGCTCAAGCCGTGGGCCCCGTCACGCACCTACGGATTGATCATCAAGCTTGATGACCATTTCGAGCCGATTCTCAGCCTCCACAGTCGCGCCGACGGCACCCGCCACGGCACGACCAGCATGCTCGAACACGCGCAAACGCTGTTTGTGGCCAGCAAGGGCGGAGATGTCGTTCTGTCAATTCCGACCGACGAGTTGATAGAGCAATGAGTCCGGTCCTGGAAATGCGTGCGATCACCAAGGAATATCGCGGCGTCGCCGCGGTAAAACAGGTGAGCTTTACACTCGAAAGCAGTGAGATCCACGCGCTGGTCGGCGAGAATGGCGCCGGCAAATCGACTCTGACCAAGATCATCGCCGGTGCGGTCATGCCGACTTCCGGGACGGTGCTGCTTGACGGCAAGCCGGTCGCGTTCAACGTGCCGAAGGATGCCCTCAACGCCGGCATCGCCATGGTCTATCAGGAGAACAGTCTCGTTCCGGCGTTGACCGTCGCCCAAAACATTTTCCTCGGCAAGGAGCAATTCTTCAACCGCATGCGCGGGATAAACATCGCGGCTCAGCAATTCCTGCAATCGTTGAATTTCGGCGTCGATCCGACGGCTTCGGTCGGCTCGCTCGGCGCCGCCCAGCGGCAGATGGTGGAGATCGCGCGGGCGGTCCGTCAGAAAGCCCGCATTATCATCTTCGACGAACCGACCGCCTCACTCACGCCCGAGGAGAAATTTCACTTCTTCAGTCTGATGAAGCGCCTAAAGCAAAGCGGCGTCTCAATCATCTTTATCAGTCACGCACTGGAAGAGGCGTTGCAGAATGCCGATCGCATCACGGTGCTGCGCGACGGCCAGCACGTGCTGACCGACTCCGCCGCCAATCTCGACCGCGCTGCGGTCATTCGGGCGATGGTCGGACGCAATCTGTCCGGCGAGATCTACGGCGTTCATGCCGCCGGCAGAACCGTCCGCAAGCGCGGGCGCAAGGTATTGAGCGTGCAGAACCTCTCGATGGGATCGCTAGTACGCAACACGTCGTTCTCGGTCTATGCCGGCCAAGTGACGGGCATGTTTGGCCTGATCGGCTCAGGCCGCACCGAAACCGCCAAGATCATCGCTGGCGTCGTCAAGCGCGATCTGTTTCACGGCGGCGAGGTCAAGCTCGACAGCCGCCCGGTCCGCTACCGCGTGCCGCAGCCGGCGGTGCGCGATGGCATCGTATACGTCACCGAGGATCGCAAGATCGAAGGCTTCTTCGAAACCATGTCCATTGGCGGCAATCTCAATATTTGCGCGATGGCTACCAAGGGCGGGATTTTTTCCCTCGTCAACATGGCGGAGTTGCGCCGCCTCGCCAAGAAATGGATCGCGGCAATGAAAATCCGCGCGATCAACGGCGACGCGCGCGTGATCGAGCTATCGGGCGGCAATCAACAGAAAGTAGTCATCGCCAAATCGCTGGTGCAAACGCCCAAGCTGATTATTTTCGACGAACCGACGCGCGGCGTCGACGTCGGAGCGATCGCTGAAATCCACCAATTCATCAATCAACTGGCCGACGACGGAATGGCCGTGGTGGTGATCTCCTCGTATCTGCCGGAAATCATCAATCTGTCCGATCGCATCCTGGTGACGCGACAGGGCCGCGTCGTCGAAGAATTCACCGCGCGTGAGGCGAGCGAGGAACGCATCATGTACGCGGCGGTGCATTAACAGACAACGCCGTTGGCGATGGATCATGGCGCGCCGATCCGCGTAATGTTGGCCAATGAGCATCGCACCGAGCATACCGGAAGATCATCATTTCTATGCGGCCACTCATACCGCATGGAGCGTCCCGAGCTCTGAAGAATTGCACAAGTGGAAAGAGACTCTCGAAGCACGCGGCTTGATCGTCTCACCCTGTACTCGGCACGATATTGTCGAATCGATCTACTTCCAAGGCCCGAATGGCTATCCGATCGAGATCACGCTAAGGCTACGCGACCTCGAAGTTTTGGATAAAGAAGACGCAAGGCTAACGCTTGAAGCGGCCATGCAGGTTGAGGACGAATTGCGCGCGAGCGGCGACCGCCTGCGCGACGTTGACACGGTCTGGCGCCGCAAGGCCAAGCTTGTCGAAGATCTGATCTCGGAACTCTGACATGGTGGTTCTCATTAAGAAAATTCAGTTTCTTCATCAGTTGGGCAACTGGTGAAAAAAATCAGACTTTCTAAATAAGTTCGTTTTGGCTGGCTACAGCCATCGCATTCGCAATCGGTATTAGCTGCAAGTCTAAATGTTCGGTCGACGTTAGCCGTTTACACATCGAGCGGACCTTTGGCTCACCACCAGTCGTGTCCGAGAAGTGCCAAATCCGGATGTCGTCGGCTCATTGCGTGGCGCAGAACGGATGAGGCCTAGCCGCGCGCGCGCAGCATCGCCCGGTTGACCTTACCAGTTTGCGTCTTGGGTAGTTGATCAACGAACGCGACGGCGCGCGGATATTTATATGGCGCGATCGACGTCTTGACGAACTCCTGGATGGCACGTGACAGCTCTTCGCCAGCTTCAGCAGTGTCGCGAAGCACGACGAACGCCTTGACGATTTGGCCGCGCGTCGAATCCGGCACGCCGACGACCGCGCACTCTTTTATTTCCGGATGCTCGAGAAGAACTTCCTCGATCTCGTGGCCGGAGATGTTGTACCCAGAACTGACGATCATGTCGTCGACCCGTGAATGATACCAAAAAAAGCCGTCGGCGTCGGCATGGAACGCGTCTCCGGTCAGGTTCCAACCGTCCACGACATAGGCCTTCTGCCGGTCGGAATCGTTCAAATACCTGCAGCCGATCGGCCCGCGGACCGCGAGACGCCCAACCGTGCCGGGTGGCACCGGTCTCATCGACTCATCGACGACCCTAACTTGATAACCGGGCAGTGCGATTCCCGTTGACCCTGGGCGAATGTCTTCGCGGGGAATGCCGATGAAGGCGTGCAACATTTCTGTCGACCCCATGAAGTCGAGGATACGGATTCCCGTCCGACGTAGCCATTCTTCATAGACCGCACCCGGCAAGTGCTCGCCGGCGGAGCAGCAGGTATGTAGCGTCGACAGATCGAAGCGATCGGTGTGCCTAGCCATCCCGCGATACATCGTCGGCCCAATCAATAACGTCGTTACGCCGAAGTCCTGCACCGCCTGCAACATAATCTCGGGGCTGCTTTGCTCGAGCAAAACCGTTGAGCTGCCCTGCCGCATCGGGAACAACAGCAGCGAGCCGAGGCCGTAAGTAAAGCCAAGCGGGGCGCTGCCCGCGAAAACGTCGTCGGGGCTCGACCGCAGCACCTCGGCCGGATAACAGTCGCAAATGGCAAGCACGTCGCGGTGAAAATGGATGGTTGCTTTGGCGGGTCCGGTCGTCCCCGACGTGAATGCAATCAGGGCGGCGTCGTCGTGCGACGGCAAGATGTTGTCGAATACGTCGGCCTGATCGCACATCAGCCGTTCGAGGCCTTCGGGATTGTCGGAGTTGAAATAGCGCGCCTGTTTGAAGCTTCGCTGCAGCGGCAGGGTCGCTTCGAGTTCGCTGGCGAGGCGCGCGTCGCACAGCGCGAACTGGACTTCCGTTTTGCTGCAAATCTGCGCCAGCTCGCGCGAGCGCAGCAGTGGCATGGTCGTCACCGCGATGCCGCCGGCCTTGAGAACGGCGAACCAGCACGCCGCCAGCATCGGATTGTTAGCCGACCGCAACAGCACGCGATTGCCGGGAACGAGGCCCATGTCATTGACGAGGACGCCGGCAATGCGGTTGGCGTTCTCGAGCAGTTCGGCATAGGTCCACGTCGCGTACGCCGACCGCAGGCAAGGTCTCGACCCCTGCCCTTGCGCCACTGCGCGGTCAAGCAACTCGACCCCGGCGTTGATTTGCTTTGGATAGCCGAGGCGCGCCAGCGCCGCCTGATCGATGACTGGCCACAGATCAGCCGACGGCAGGCCACGGCGGGCAAAATCATCAGCGAAAGCGCTCGGATCGAGCGCGACAGTGCCGTGCGCATCGACGCTCATGGGCTTGCTCAGCGGTTCTTGGCGGACGCCGCAGCCGCCATCATTACGGCCGACCCGACCGCGATCAACTCAATTGCATGGCCGGCTCTTGCCACCGAGACCCAGCGATCCCCGGCTAGGCGGCCGGCGCGTTAAAGTTTACAACTAAACTATTTATATCTAAACTCATGGGCGGACGTCAAACACCCAAGCGCCCTTTGCGGCGCCGCTAAGGTCGCCCTCGCTTAACCCGACGGTCGCCGGTCCGTCCACAGCCGGACCGTGACCTCGTCGCGAACTGCGCCGGCATCGGAGAGTAGAATGATTGCCATCCCACCGTTTCATGCCGATCACGTCGGCAGCCTATTGCGGCCGCGCTCGTTGATTGAAGCGCGGCATAAGGTGCGTGAAGGAGCGATGGCGGCCGGCGAACTGCGGACCATCGAAGACAGCGCCATCCGCGAAGTCGTCCGGTTTCAAGAGAACATAGGCTTGCCGGCGATTACCGACGGCGAATTCCGCCGCGGCGCGTTCTTTAGCCATTTCGTCAAGACGGTCGAGGGCATGACAGTCAGGGCGACACCGTTCACGTTTTCAAACGACGCCGGCGATACCGCTCAAGCCTATGCGCCCTACACGGCCGGTCGGCTCAAACGCTCGCGCGGCATCACAACCGACGAGTTCAAGTTCGTGCACGCTTTGACCTCGCGCCCCGTCAAAGTGACCCTGCCAGCTCCTCCCTATGTCAATTTTCTTGGCGGGCGCGAGCGCGTCGATCCGGCGGCCTACCCCGACATGGCGGAGTACTTCTCCGATCTGGCTGCGGTGTATCGCCAGGAGTTTACCGAGTTGGCGAAGCTGGGTTGCCGCTTTGTCCAGCTCGACGAAGTGCCGTTGGCGATGATGGAAGATGCCAGCGTCAACGATCGTATCCGAAGTTTGGGAGAGGACCCTGGCGCCCTCATCGACGCGTATATCAACGTGCTGTGCGACGCGGTCCGCGATAAGCCCGAAGGTTTGGTCGTTGCAATGCATTTATGCCGAGGCAATTACCGCGGACGCTGGCTCGCAGCCGGCGGTTATGGCCGAGTCGCAGATCGAATTTTCAACATATCAGGCATCGACGCATTCTTCCTCGAGTACGATTCGCCACGCGCGGGTGATTTCTCGCCGTTGGCATTGCTGCCCAAGGGCAAAATGGTTGTGCTCGGCTTGGTCAGCAGCAAGACTCCCGAGCTTGAGGACAAGGCCGCGTTGTTACGCCGGATCGATGAAGCTGCCAAATTCGCGCCGCTCGATCAGCTTGGAATTAGCCCGCAATGCGGATTTGCCACCAATCTGAGCGGCAGCCCGCTCACTCTCGAGGACGAGCGGGCCAAGCTGCAGCTGGTGGTCGACGTTGCCGGCGAGGTCTGGCGGCAGTAGCCGGCCAACGGGCCGGCGTCCGGAGTGGCAGCTTGGAACAGCAACGATGAATTTTGCCCGAAACAACGCCGCACTGAGCGAGCCGCTCGACGACCTGGAAACCCGCGCAGCGCTCACCGATCAAGTGGATCTGCGGTTGTGGCTGCGGATGATGGCGGTGCACAAGCTGATAACCAACGAAGCCCGTCGCCGGTTGCGCATCGCCTTCAACATGAGTCTCTCGCGTTTTGACCTGATGGCCCAGCTGGAATCGACCAGAGCAGGGCTGCGCATGGGCGAGATTTCCAATCGTCTGATGGTGACGACTGGTAATATCACCGGTCTCACCGATGAGTTGGAAGCCGACGGCTTGGTCGAACGCGCGGCCGACCCGCGCAGCCGCCGGGCTTCCTTGGTCCGGCTCACGCCGAAGGGAAGGAAGCTGTTTCGCGCCGCGGCGAAGGCCAATGCCGCGTGGATTGCCGAATTCTTTTCGGTGCTGTCGACCAAAGACAAGAAGATGATGTTTGAGTTTTTTGGCGAGCAAAAGGTGTTTTTGCTGACCCGCGTGCAGCAGCCGGGCAAGCAGGCGGCAAAATAGTCATCTGCCCTGCCGCTTCGCCGGCACAGCGCCTCGGCGTTCAGCCGCGAGCACGGTGCCACCTGCCTCTAATATAGCTTCACAAGTTAATATCTTACTCCTAAGATATTGACTCAGTCTGGAAGGGCCTTTCGCTCGGCCACCAGAATCGGCGGAGCACCAGACGGAGAAGTCCGATGAGCGCAGGCGTTACCTTGTCATCACAATTCCTCGCTGCCGTAGCGGCCGCCGGCATGGTGTTTGCGAGTTCGGCGAGCGCCGAGGAGAAGCTCAAGGTCGGAATCATCACCACGCTGTCCGCGGCGGCCGGAGCGGTCCCCGGCCAGCAGCAGCGCAACGGCTTTGAACTGGCCGTGAAGACGCTGGGCGGCAAGCTCGGCGGCCGCGAAGCCGAGATCCTGGTCGCCGACGACGAGCTAAAGCCCGACGTTGCCGTCACCAAGGTCAAGGCGCTCATTGACCGCGACAAGGTGGCTTTTGTCGTCGGCCCAATATTCTCCAACATCCTCGCCGCGATCGTAAAGCCCGTCACCGAAGCGAACGTCTTTCTAATCAGCCCCAACGCCGGCACGTCGACCTTTGCCGGCAAGGACTGCAATCCCAATCTGTTCGTCACCTCCTACCAGAACGATCAGGTGCACGAGGTGCTCGGCCAATATGCGCAAGAGTCCGGCATGAAGAAGGTCGTAATCATTGTGCCGAACTATCAGGCCGGCAAAGATGCGGCTGCCGGTTTCAAGCACAAATTTACCGGCGAGATTGCCGATGAGATGTACGTGCCGCTCGGCCAGCTCGACTATTCGGCCGAACTGACACGGATCGCGGCGGCAAATCCGGATGCCATCTTCGCGTTCACGCCGGGAGGCATGGGCGTGAATTTCGTCAAGCAGTTTCGGCAATCGGGTCTCGCCGACAAGATCACGTTCCTCTCGGCGTTCACCGTCGATGAATCTACGTTGCCGGCCCAGCAGGATGCGGCGCTGGGGATGTTTGCTGGCTCCGATTGGGCGCCCGATCTCGACAACCCGCAGAATAGGGCTTTCGTCGAAGCGTATTTGAAGGAATACAACGCCGTTCCGGCGACCTACGCTTTCCAGGCCTACGACGCGGCGATGCTGATCGACAGTGCCTTACGTACGACGAAAGATAACGTGGCCGATGCTGACGCCCTTCGCACCGCGCTCAAGAGGGCGGAGTTCACGTCGGTGCGCGGTGCCTTCAAATTCAACAATAATCATTACCCGATCCAGGACTTCTATCTCACGAAAGTCGGCAAACGTCCCGACGGCAGGTATGAGACGGAGATCGTCAGAAAGGTGTTCACCAATTACGGCGACTCCTATGCCAAAGATTGCCCGATGAAATAGCGACCGAACGGCCCGGATCACCGGGCCGTCGTCTCGACGATACCGTAGCGGCCGGGCGCGATAATCCCGTTCGGATCGAGCGCGGCCTTGATCCCGGAGCAGGCGTCACGAAATGCCGGGATGGTCTGCGCCATGTGAAATTCGTGATAATCGACCGGCGCACGTCCAACAAACACGCCCCGGGCGGCGACTTCCCGCGACATCTTGCGGTAGCAGGCGTCCGCACGCCGGCGTTCGTCGGCGTCTTCGCGGTTGAATGTGATCACATGCAGGCCACGGGCGAAACGAGCGCTGCAGACATTCATTGCGGTATAATCGAAGCCGAACTCCTGGTAGATTTTCCGGCATAGCCGCTGAAATTCGTTGGCGACGCGGCCATCCATCGGCGTGCCGGGCGCGAACCAGATATTGCCGCCGCCCGGCCGCCACTTCAGCAGGCCGAGCTCGCCCACACTCGGCACACCGGAAAAGGCGTTGATCGCTGTTTGCAGCGGTGGGATGGCGGCAGCCTCTTCATGGGCGATGTAGCGCGCCTTGCCGCCTTGCATGAACATATCGCGGACCCGATGGATTTGCGGCTCCATCGCCGCTCCGCTCGGGCCGTAGAATGCGCCGGAGACGTTCCAGGCGCCTAGCCGGTGGCGTTCGCGCAAGTGCCGGCGCCCCTCATCGGAGATCGAGCGTTTGCCGCCGCTTGCTCGATATTCCGGACTCTCGCCCTCCGAGCCGCACAGATAGAGATCGTTGGAGACGCGAAACAATGTCGGCACGAAATTCGACAGTTTTAGCGGACGGCAAAGCTCGATGATCGTTTCCAGATCGTCGTCGTCGGGAAAAGTGAAATGGAACGAGCGGACCGCCGGCGGGCGCGGCAACAGCCACACGCCCATGCGGGTGACGATGCCGAAATTCGATTGGGTGAACAGACCATCGAGGATCGGACCGAAACTGTATTTCGACGTATGCCAGTTGATCAGGTCTTTGGCGTCGAGCGTGCCGTCGCCGGTGCGCAGCATCTCGCCGGTGCCAAGCACGATCTCCAATCCGCAGGAAAACCCGAAATGATCAAAATACGGCGAGTAGCCGGCGCCCTTGTCGAGGGCGTTGCCAATCATGCCGCCTTGTGGCGGCCCCGAGGTAACGTCGAGCATCAATTTGTTGCCGCGGCGGACCAGTTCGTCATACAGCGTCTGATAACTCACGCCCGGCTCGACGACGGCGAAAGCAAGCTTCTCGTCGATGTCGACGATGCGGTTCATGTTGCGGCCGAGGTCGACGACGACCTGCCCTGCCGTCGCAGCCGAGCGGGTGCCAAGCCCGATATTGTTGCCGGTGCTGATCGGATAGAGCGGTATCTTGTGCGTGTTGGCCGCGCGCACGATCAGCTGCACATCGGCGGTCGAGCCCGGATAGACCACGCCAGCCGGCGGCCGATCGCCACCGGGCATGGTGTTCTCGCCATAACGCCGGATCGTTTCCTCGGAGCGATTGACGCCGTCCGCTCCGAGCACGCCGGTAATGGCGGCGAAAAATGCTTCGAGGTTGGTCGAACTCATGGAAGACCTCTTTGTGTCATGCGCCGGACGGGCGTCACCAGACGGCGGTAGGGTTCGGGTCGACAGGCGGTGGCGAGGCCGCTGTCTTGCTTTGCGCCGCCTGTGCGGCACGCGCCGCCGGATTGCGCAACCGCCGGTCCCGCAAAGCCGACGGCATCGGTCCGCCAGTCCCCCAATCCAGTAACTCGACCGTGTGGACGACCGGGGCTTGTGTAAAGCGCGCGATCTGCACCATGCAGCCGAGATTCCCGGCGGCGATAATGTCCGGATCGACGCTGTCGATATGGGCGGCCTTGCGCTGACCCAGAGCCACCGCGATATCCGGCTGTAACAGATTGTAGGTGCCCGCCGAACCGCAGCAGAAATGCCGCTCGGGCACATCGAGGACATTGAAACCCGCTTGCGCTAGAAGCTTGCGCGGTTGAGCGGTCACGCCCTGACCGTGTTGCAGCGAGCAGGCATCGTGATAGGCGACGCGATACGGCTGGGCGCTGCCATGTGACAAGCCAAGCTCGGCGAGAAGCTCGGTGACGTCGCGCGTGAGCGCGCCGATACGGCACGCCTGTTCGCCGCCAACCAGGTGCGCGTAATCCTTCACCGTGGTGCCGCAACCCGACGCGTTGACCACGATCGCATCGAGGCCGTTGGCCATCTTCACGCTCCAGGCGGCGATATTGGCGCCGGCCAATGCCTTGCCTTGCATCTGGCGGCCCATGTGCAACGGCAGCGCGCCGCAACAGCCGACGCCTGCGGCAACGACGACCTCACAACCATGCCGCTGCAGTAGCCGGATGGTCGCCGCGTTGATGTTGCGATCGAGCACTTGTTGCGCGCAGCTCGGCAGCAGCGCCACGCGCATCTTCCGCATGCCCCGCGCCGGATAGATTCTCGGCCGGAGAATTTCGCCCGCGGCCGGCCAGCCGGTCGCCAGCTCGATCAAATTGCGCGCTCGCGCCGGCAGGAAAGCGGCGAGCGGATTGGCCAGCCGCGCCAGACGCAACGCAAACGCAAAACGCCGCGGATACGGCAGCAGTTCGGCGATCATCCGCCGCAGCATCCGCTCGCTGAGCGGACGGCGATAATTGTCCTCGATGTGAGCGCGCGCGATATCGATCAGGTGCGTGTAGTCAACTTTGACCGCGCACGTCGTCACGCAGGACAGGCACGACAGACAGCGGTCGAGATGGAGCACTGTCTTGGCGTCCGGCGTTCCGCCCTTCTCCAACATCGCCCGAATAAGATCGATGCGCCCACGTGGCGAGTCGTTCTCGTCGCGAAACAGCACGTAGGTCGGACAGGTCGCCGTGCAGAAGCCGTAATGGACGCAGGTTTTCAGGATGCCGTCGGCTTCGGCAATGGTCGGCTGCGCGAGCTGTTCGAGCGAAAAAGCGGTTTGCACGTCGGTCGATCGGTTTCGTTTGAAGGATGGATCCGAGCGCAACGCGCGCTCTGGTCAAACGCATTTTTCCTTGGCGCCAGGGTCGCGTGCACCGTTCAAATGTGCAAGGCGAACTCCCGCCACTCACGTTGCAGCGTTTGCCTGATGAGCCGGCGGTCGCTCTCCGGGCGCCCAGCCTCAAAGCTGACCGCAAGCGCCAGCTTCTCATCTCTTTCGCCGTGCTGGAGCGGCGTGGCGTAACAGCTCAAGAACAAATCGATCTCGCCGTCCTCGGCATGAATACCGCTGCGGCGGCCGGCTTGCATCGCCGAGCAGACTTCGGACCATGTCGTCTTGGTTCTTGGGGTGAAGGCTGGGAATGGTTCGGCCGGCAGCAGCGCCAATCCTTGCGCGGCCGGAAGCGTGCCGAGGAGTGCCCGCCCGGCGGCGGTTGCCCACAGCGGATAACTCGGCCCGATTTCGCCTTCGACCAAGGCGCGCCGGCCGCCGACGAGCCGCGCCAACGTGACCGCCTCGCTGCCGACCAGTTGCAGGAGATACACGGTCTCGCCGCAACCGTCGGCGATGCGTCTCATTGGCGCGTCCGCCACTTGCAGCAAACGGTCGATCCATCCTGAGGCAAGCCGTAACGAGCGCGCACCCAAGGTATAGCGCCGGTTTGGCGTGCGGCTCGCGTAGCCGCGCGTCATCAAGGTAGCCATAAGACGGGAAGCGGTTGCCGGATCGATTCCCAGAGTCGCCGCCGCATCGCAGACGCGAATTCCGGCAGGCGCCGCACGCTGCATGATTTCCAGAAGATCCAGTGCCCGGCCGACGGAGCGGATCTCCGCGAAGTCGCCAGCCTGCCGGTCGGTCATGCGTGTCGCCTATCCACCAACAGCCGCCATTTTAGTTTCCGGGACATTCGAATCCGCAAATTTGGGAATGACCTTCTCCCCAAACAACTGAATGGATTCCAGCATCCGCTTATGTTCGGTCATTCCAGCGTACATGATGAAAATCATGTAGTCGACATTAAGCGTGTCTTTGAGGCGCTGGATCTCCTCACCCACCGTGTCGGGGGTGCCGACGATTTGCAGCCCGCTCTTGAGCATTTGCTCGAAGGTTTTAGGGACCGGGCCTTCCTGGCCTTTCATCCGCAGGGCTTCGAAGAAGCCGAACTCACCGAGCCAGTGAGTCCAGAACGCCGACCCCTGCCTCGCGGTCTCCATCGCTTCTTCGTGCGTCTTGCCGACCGCCACGTTGCGGCAAAGGACGACGCCGCCGCGCGGCGAATATTCGCCGAAGCGAAGCTTCCGGCCATGCTTTGCCGCTTCGTCGACGTAGGCCTGAAACAGCCAACGGACAATATCAAGGTCGGCGGCAAGCGTGACGATGGAGGCACCGATGCGAGCCGACCACGTCAGCGTCTCGGGGCTTTGGCTGAGCGTCGTGAACAGCGGCGGGTACGGCAGTTGTTTGGGCTTCGGGACGGTCGCAACCTGGGTCAAGATACCGTCGCGGACCCCGGCATTGAGGCGGGCCGAAATCGGATGCTTCCACTCAAGCCCTTTCGGCGGCACCGAGATGAATTCGCCCTCATAGTCCCAGAGGTCTTCGGTCCAGGAGCGGCGCATTACCTCGAACCACTCCTCGACAATCCTGCGGTTGACGGCTTCGACTTCGGGGCGGCCGGTACCGGCGGCATTGGCGTGAAAGTGCTGGCCCATTACGCCAACCGAGCGCGGCTGGTAGCCGCGGCTCAATCCGATATCGAGCCGACCGCCGGTGAGATGGTCAGCCATCGCAATGTCCTCCGCCAGGCGCAGCGGATTCCAGTTCGGCAGCACCAGTCCCATCTGTCCCTGGCGCAGGCGCTTGGTGTGCTGCGCAAGATAGACATTCAGCATCAGCGGGTTGGGAGTGACGTGATAGCCTTCAATCTCGAAGTGATGTTCGGCGAACATCATCGAGGTCCAGCCGGTCTCGTCGGCGCAGATCGCCTGCTCGCGAAGTTCCTGGATCGCCTGGTCGTAACGGGCGCGGTCTAGTCCCCACAAGCCTTTGCCGAGGTCCGCTTCCGAGGCCACGGCGACCGGATAAAACATCCCGAATTTCATTGTTGCCCCCTGGCAGGACCGCCACAAAGTGTTGTGAAAGTCTATGGTCGGTTTGGGAACGGTCAATGCGCGAGCGTGCGCCTGGCGCAATAAGTCAAAATTTAATCTTGATCCTAGCCGGCGTCGCCCAGGTGCAAAGTTGGCGATGAGCTGTTGTAACTGCGGTCCGATTTCCATGCATGTCTGTTAAGGGCTTCATTTTTCGGAAGTCAGCCGAGATCACCGGCATGTCCGCATAGGCCCCCAAAAGCAGACGTACTCCGCCCTTGCCGTCACACTCATTATGAAATGAAATGAAATGAGAGTTTCTTCATCAATTGGGCATCTGGTGACCAAGCTCTTTGGCGCGGTCGGTGCGAACCCGCTTCGAATGTGCTGAACCAACGGCGGAAGCGGGCGAGTTGCTCCGGCGACAGCTTGGCGATGGCTTCGGCGATCTCTTCGACTTTCATTTCTGCAGTACAGAATGGTGTTGGTTCGGTTGCTGTTGCAGAGTATGCGGCCTCGTCGGAGTTTGCTGAATCTCGCGCATATCTCCGTGGTGTACTCTGGCCACCCTCCCATTTTGCCACGCGATTGTGACCGCATCCCAGCTCGTCTCGGTGATAATGCCGCTGTCAGCAGCATCACCCCGCCAATAGACGCGGGTCCCTTTCTTGAGGCTTTTGGATTCTGTGACTGTCATTGCTCCTCCCAGTGCATTAGCGTTGCTAAGGCGCAAAAGCGAAGCGACGTCTTTAATATCAGCGTCGAACCTTGAGATGTTCCGCCGATGTCTTTCCTTTGCTTGAGACTTCCTCGTACTCGACAACCTGTCCCTCGTTGAGGCCGCTGAGGCCAGCCTTCTCGACAGCCGAGATATGGACGAACACATCTTTGCCGCCGCTCTGCGGCTGAATAAATCCGTACCCTTTTTGAGAATTGAACCACTTCACCGTGCCAACGGCCATTCTCTTGTCCCCCGCTTTTGATGTTCTACCATAGGCTCGGGAGCCAACGAAAACAACGGCAGATCTGCCCATCCGCGTTCGCATGTGGCAAATGCTTAAGCGGATTTTTCCCGGCGCCGTCCACGCGATCCGAGCTTAATCTGGCGCCAAATATCAGCCGAGCAACGCGGCGGTGCTCCGCAAAATAACGAACGGCACGCGCGAAGAAATCTGACAAGGAAGTCGCTATTTCTTCATCAGTTGGCTCGAGCGGCCCTCTGAGGTTTAGCCGGCATTTCGGAATGGCCGCGACGCCCAGAACGGCTTTGGCACTTTGCGTATTTCGGACAGTTAGAGAGGTTCGCGTCACGATATTTGCGTCTGGTTGATTTGGGTCAGCGTGTCTAATGCGAAGCACCTTTCGCATAGGTGTATGGAACGTCACGTTTGGCGCTCAGCCATTCAAATCCTAGCCGGCTTCGAATAAGCGGCCAGATGCCGGTCGGAGCAGCAAGCACCGTAACCACGGCGACGGTTCCAAGCGCAATCAAATACCAGCTTCCGGTGAGCGCAAATACGTTGGTAAACAACTCCCTTATGCCGAAAAAAACGGCGATACCAACAATCGGCCCTTCGATCGTGCCAATTCCGCCGATGATGACGATGAAAATCATTGCCACCACCCAGTTCAGGTCGAACGCCGTCGTCGAGGAAAGAACAAATGTTGCCAACGGAGCGCATTGCCTATTTTGCAATTACCCTCTCATATCTCAAGCGTCCGCACCTCAGATCCCGAAACATATTAACCAGCGCTTGCTCCGGGCCTGCCTAATCCACCTCGGATACCGTACCCGCGGCCTAGAAAAAGTTGGCGCGCGATAGTCTCGCTATCATCGCTCCACACGGCTATCGAAGGCGCCGATGCGTCTATCCGCCGGAAAGGGCGGCCGACGCCCATCGTCGGCTGGAGGCCGGTGTTACGAGAGGACGGCTGGTCATCCAATTTTAACTCGGAACGAGCCGGGTCTGGCCATTAGGGTCGATGGCCGTGGCTTATTCTTTTGCGGTAATTCCGCCGAAATATGACTGGCTTTAAGATGCAGCGCTTGGACGCCGCAACCCTTCTGGGCGGCGCCTCGCAAGTGCGGCTCCGCTTTTCCAAGCCGCGTTGGCAGATTCGGTAATCGTCGTTACCGTTCGACGTCAATGGGAACGTCGTCCAACGACTTTCGACCGAAGCATTTCAAGTCGAAGCGCGCGCTGATCCTTGGGAGCATTGACCTTGGATGACGACAAAAATGGCGACCCACATGACGAGGTCGTGCGCCTTGAGGAGCGCATCGAAGACCTCGCTGAGAAGATTGAGAGCTGCCGCAAGTTCATCTTGGCGTCGCGGATCGCCGTCGCGGGTGGCGTTCTCGTCCTCGGTGGGATGCTCTTCGGCGCGATCCGTTTCGATCCCGGCATGATGGCTGCGGCCGTCGCGGCGTCGCTCGGTGGCGTTGCCGTATGGGGGTCGAACCGCAGCACGGCAAAGCAAGCGGCGAAGGAGTTGGCCTTGGCCGAATCAGATCGGTCAGTGCTAATCGGCAATATGGCTCTCGGTGATGTCACACCGCTGAGAGGGTTCACTATTGAATCGCAAGACGACACGACCGCCTGACCGTGCGCACGCGCTTGTTCAGGTCCGTTCTTGAACTATTTCCGGACTAAACGACTACCTCGTGCGAGGTCGTCGATGTGCAGACATCGCCCGGAATTGGCCAGATCAGCGCCAGCACATTGTGACCAATGCCGTCCTTAAGTCCGGCAAAAGCCGTAGTGCTGCCAAACTACCGGTCGCCGGTGATGCTCGACAAACGAAGGTCAAAAGGTTCGCGGATGATGCACAAAACTTCCCTTATTTTCCTGGGTGCGATCGCAGGTGCGGGGCTCACACTGCTGGCGACGCAACCCAATGTGTTAGTCGAATCGAGCGCAAAAGCCGCCTCCTCGGATACGTACCGGCAGCTTAATCTATTTGGCGACGTGTTCGAGCGAGTGCGCGCCGATTACGTCGAAAAACCTGACGACAACAAACTCGTGCAATCAGCGATCAACGGCATGCTGGCCGGGCTCGATCCACATTCGAGCTACATGGATCCAAATAGCTTCCGCGACATTCAGGTGCAGACCCGCGGCGAGTTCGGCGGTCTAGGCATCGAAGTCACCATGGAAGACGGGCTGGTGAAGGTGGTGGCGCCGATCGACGATACGCCGGCGGCCAAGGCGGGTGTCATGGCCAACGACATGATCATCAAGCTCGATGATGAGCAGGTGCACGGCCTCACGCTCAATCAGGCCGTGGAAAAGATGCGCGGCCCGGTGAACACCAAGCTCAAGCTCACCATCATGCGCAAAGGGCACGACAAGCCGATCGACGTGACCATCGTGCGCGACGTCATCCGCGTGAAGTCGGTGCGCTCGCACAGCGAAGGTGACGATGTCGGCTATGTCCGTATCACTCAATTCAACGAGCAGACCACGGACGGCTTGAAGAAGGCGATCGCTGACCTCACCAGCCAGCTGGGCGCCGATAAGATCAAAGGCTTCGTGGTCGATTTGCGCAACAATCCGGGCGGCCTGCTCGATCAGGCGATTTCGGTGTCGGATGCTTTCTTGGACAAAGGCGAAATTGTCTCCACCCGCGGCCGCAATGCCGAGGATATCCAGCGCTTCAACGCCCGGCCGGGTGACCTGACTAAGGGCAAGCCAGTAATCGTGCTGATCAATGGCGGCTCGGCTTCGGCGTCCGAAATCGTCGCTGGCGCGCTGCAGGACCACAAGCGCGCCACGCTCGTGGGCACGCGCTCGTTCGGCAAGGGCTCGGTGCAGACCATCATCCCGCTCGGCGCGGGCAACGGAGCGCTGCGGCTAACCACGGCGCGGTACTTCACGCCGTCAGGCCGGTCCATTCAGGCCAAAGGTGTCGAGCCCGATATAAAGGTCCTTCAGGAAGTGCCCGACGATCTGAAGGCGCGCACCGAGGCCGAGGGTGAGGCGTCGCTGCGCGGACACCTCAAGGCTGAAGGCGGCGAGGAATCGGGCTCGCAATCCTACGTCCCGCCGGACGAGAAGGACGACCGCGCACTCAAGGAGGCGCTCGATCTTCTCCGCGGCTCGATCACGGATGCGGCGTTCCCACCCAATCCGAAGGCCGGCGTTCCCAACTAACGGCTTCGGGACAACAAGCCGGAGGCCAAATCTCGTGTGCGCCAGGAGCATGTCATGACGAAAGTCCTTCGTGGTTACGCTAAGGGCCAAGATGGAAATCTCATCCACATTGGTACAATCCCTATTCCGCATAGCAAAGACAAACGCTCCCCAAGGGAACGTCAAGACAAGAGACATTTGATCCGGCAGGGCGCAACGATCTTTAAAAAGGAAATTGTCCGCTAGTCACCTTATGCCCTAACCTTATTATCGGAGCGAAAGCCGCAGCCTCGCTCGGACAGTGCTTTTTGGCCTAAATCATCACTCATTGATCACACGGAGATCGATCTTCTCAATCAGCGTTGCCCGACCCTAGGACGGCCTGCCCGACCTCGCCTACCTGTTGCACGACCGCCATATCCTGGTCGCCGATATGCCTGATTGGAAGAAATGCCCGACGCTGAAATTGACGAACGCGGTTGCGTCTTGGAGTCCGGCTCTAAAATGAGCAAGATTGGCGGCGGCGATTCGAAGAATCAGCTCTACTGCTCGTTCTGCGGCAAAAGCCAGCACGAGGTGCGCAAGCTCATTGCCGGGCCGACCGTCTTCATTTGCGATGAGTGCGTCGAGCTTTGCCTGGACATCATCGGCGAGGAGAACAAGTCGTCGCTGACGAAATCGGGCGACAAGATTCCGACTCCGAAGGAGATCCGCAAGGTCCTCGACGACTACGTCATCGGCCAGGACCACGCCAAGAAGGTGCTTTCGGTCGCGGTCCATAATCACTACAAGCGCCTAAAACACCAGATCGACCAGAAGGATGTGGAGCTGGCGAAGTCGAATATCCTTTTGATCGGCCCAACCGGCTCTGGCAAGACATTGCTGGCGCAGACGCTGGCGCGCGTTCTTGACGTTCCTTTCACAATCGCCGACGCGACAACGCTCACCGAGGCCGGCTATGTGGGCGAGGACGTCGAGAACATTATTCTCAAGCTGCTGCAGTCTAGCGACTACAACGTCGAGCGCGCGCAGCGCGGCATCGTCTACATCGACGAGATCGACAAGATTTCGCGCAAATCAGACAGCCCTTCGATCACCCGCGACGTCTCCGGCGAGGGCGTGCAACAGGCGCTGCTCAAGATCATGGAGGGCACCATCGCGAGCGTGCCGCCGCAGGGCGGCCGCAAGCACCCGCAGCAGGAATTCCTGCAAGTCGACACCACAAATATCCTGTTTGTGTGCGGCGGTGCGTTCACTGGCCTCGAGAAGATCATTTCGGCGCGCAGCCGGCCGGGTTCGATCGGTTTCGAAGCCAAGATCATCGCGCCCGAGGATAGAAAGCAGGGCGAGATCTTTCGCGAGGTCGAACCCGAGGACCTGCTCAAATACGGCCTGATCCCTGAATTCGTCGGCCGGCTTCCGGTCATAGCGACGTTTGAGGACCTCGATGAGGCCTCGCTCAAGCTCATTCTGACCGAGCCCAAGAACGCGCTGGTGAAGCAGTATCAGCGGCTATTCGAGATGGAGGGGGTCGATCTCACCGTGGCGACGGAAGCACTCGGCGCCATTGCCAGGAAGGCGATCGACCGCAAGACCGGGGCGCGCGGGCTACGTTCCATCATGGAAGCCATACTTCTTGACTCTATGTTCGACCTACCAAGCCTCGAAGGCGTCAAAGAGGTCGTGATCTCTCAGCAGGTTGTCGACGGGACCGCGAAACCGCTCTACATGTACACCGGTGGTGCGCGGGCGATTTAAACGCCACATTCACCGCCAAGCAAGGGAGGACAAGGTGGCAAAGGGTCAACTGAGAAGCAATCGCGAAAAGAAAAAGCCAAAGGCGGAAAAAAACAAGAAGAAGAGCGCTCCGGTTCCGTCGCCATTGGAGCGTGTGCGGATGATCGGGAAGGACGTCTCAGACAAAAAATTCTCGTAATCTGCTCGGTCCGGCGTCAAAAGTCTGTAGCCCGAGTTCGCAAGATCCTTCGCTCTCGTTTTTTATGTCGTTATATCCGCAGCGTGTACCGCCGCGCGATGAGTACCGTGCCGCCCGCAATGACAACGGTCTTGCCCTTCATGAGCAGTCTCGCTCGTTGAGACGCATTGTATCAGGGCATTGGTCTTACCGCGCGGCCAGAGTCGCAATTTCCAGCGAAAAATATCGCGGTACGTCACTCCCCGCCAGAAATTCTTGAATCGCGTCGGCGACATCTCCCACGCGCGTTTGCTTAGCGAGGTTCTTGTCAACGCCCTATCGGTGAGCGACAGATCAGGTTTTCCAGAAACCCGATCTTTTCGTGGATGTTTCTTTGATCAGCCAGGCGGGCTTAGCTTTTGGCATTTCCGCCATCAGTTGGCCGATGCGGCGCTCGGCGCGCTTCTTGATCGCGATGGCGTCGCCAGTCAGCTGCGCACCCTTGGGGCATACTCTTCCAGGTTTGGGCTGTGACGAAAAGCACTTCCCCCGGCCGCGCCAACGCGTGGAGATGCCGATCGAGCCAAGGGGGGCCAATGGACAAGGTCAGAGCGTGCGTCAGCGACGTAGTGGCGATCGCCAACTCCGTGGCGTCGCACGACTTATCGCAGGTCAAGCGCCGGCTGGAGCTGCTGTTTGCCGACGTTGGCAGCCAAACAGGTGGAAGTTCCGGAACCGTACAAAAGGTTCGGGATCAGCTCGCCCAATCGGTCAACCAGAGTCACGGCCCCACCTCAAAACGATTCCTGGACGAACTGATTACCTGGCTCGACCGCGAGCACCTTGGGCGCGGCACATGACCCCAGAAGCATGTCGGCGAAAGGCGCTGGAATTTGAGCGCGGGGCCAAGGTTGCGATCGACGAGAGCGTGCAGCGTGAGTATCGCGATCTGGCGAGTAAGTGGCACGAGCGGGCGGAATGGGCGGAAGCGCTTGCGCAGCGACTTAAGGGCATCGGAGAAGGTCCGCTTTGGTCTCATAGGGACCGAAGAGCGGACATGAATTAATGTCGGCGAAGTGCCGAAAGGCGACCTTCCACTGCTGGCTCGAACCGACTCCGATAGAACGCTGCAAGTCAATCGCGGAGACCTTCGCTGTTCGCGAGCAATCGTATGGCAGTATTCGGCTCACTCGGCCCCTGTGCAGACATCGATCGGCGCCATATCATTGGGATAGCCCGCGAGGCGCATCTCGTCGCGGCTCAGCTCGGTCAGGCCGCGCAGCCGGCGAATCGGATCAGCGCATAATTTCTCGATGCGCCATTGTAGTATACGCTCGGGCACCCCAATTAGTAAGGCACTGGCAAGCAGGGACTTGTCCGAGAGCCGCACAAAAATCGGCGACCTACCGAAGTCTCCGATCCCGTACTGGCAGCTCTGGTGCCGTCGGTCAGCGCAATAGCATCCAACTGGATTACTTTGGCGTAGCGACGTCATAAGCGCTTGCGCTGCGCGCACGCATGCGAGAACACCAAATAAACTCCGCCCACTACACGATCGTGTCCCGGTCGAGCGTGTTGATGCCGAAGCGAGGTCCGCCGAGGGTATCATCATCATCCCCGACACCGCGCAGCAGAACGATTTCGACGCATCTCTGCGACCGAAATAAGCTGTGTCAGTCGAACATCGGATAAGTTATGGCGATTGAACATGCGCGCGCACGTGCCTTACCAAAGCCCTGGGGCGTTGATGACCTGCATCCTTGGAGTACCGCACGTTACGACGGCAATGCGATCGGCGAGATTTGGTACGAGCGACCCGACATCGCGGCAGCCGCAGATCCTTCGCTGTTGCTCAAGTTGCTGTTCACGAGCCAGCCACTTTCGATCCAGGTCCATCCGGACGATGCGGTTGCGCACTTGATGGGTCTGCCACGCGGCAAGAGCGAAGCCTGGTACGTTCTGAGTGCCGCTCCTGAAGCCAAGGTTGCTCTCGGCCTCAGTCAACGCCTGACCCCGCAGAAATTACGTGAGGCCATCGACGACGGCTCGATCTCGGATCTTGTCGTGTGGCACACAGTGTCAGCAGACGACGTCATTTTCGTGCCTGCAGGAACGATTCATGCGATTGGCGCGGGTCTCGTGATAGCAGAACTCCAACAGCGGAGCGACGCGACATTCCGTCTGTTCGATTTTGGTCGGCAGCGTGAACTTCAAATCGAAAACGCCATCGCGGTGGCGAAGGCCGGACCGGCCGATTTTCAGGTACGACCCAGCAAGTTTACCGCAGAACGAAAGCTTCTCGTTTCCAGCCCGCACTTCGTATTCGAACGGATCGATCTGGCGCCGAATTCCTCTTGGTATTTGGACGCCGATCAAGAAACTTGGCTTCTCGTTCTCAGCGGCAGTGCTATTGCAGGATCGTTCGATGTTGCCACGGGCGATGCGCTTTTTGCGCAAACGGACCGCGTCGACATTCACCCCGGCGCCACCGGTGTAGTAGGCCTCGTGGCATACACGGGCGGCCGTCCGATTCCAAACCTGCTGCAGCGGCTCCCACAGCCGGGCTCAATCAACGTCAGCCGGCCGCCTGAGATGCAGGCGTGCGCTTCTCGTCCTCAAGTAAAGAAACTCCCAAAGGCCGGTCGCGTGGAAACAATAAGATGAAACTTCTTCAGCGTGTTGCCTTCGTCGGGAACTATCTGCCGCGTCTTTGCGGAATAGCTACGTTTACCCAAGACCTTCACCGGGCAGTATCAGCTGCTCGGCCGGATCTTGAGACCTGCATCCTCGCCATGACGGATTTGGACCGCAGCTACGACTATCCGCCGGCCGTGCGTCTCGAGATTCACGACGAAACGATCGGCGATTATGTCAAGGCGGCCGAGTTCCTCAACGGCGCGGGCTTCGACGTTGTTTCCCTGCAACACGAATATGGAATTTTCGGCGGTGAGGCCGGTGGCAACATCGTCGAACTCCTATCGCGCCTTGAAATGCCGGTTGTCACGACACTGCACACCGTGCTCGCCAAGCCGACAGCCATCCAGCACGACGTGATGGGTCGGATCATAGACATTTCGGCAAAAATCGTCGTCATGTCGGAAACAGGCCACAAATTCCTCCGTTCCGTTCATGACGTGCCAGCTCGCAAGATCGAGGTCATTCCGCACGGCATACCGGATTTTCCGTTCCTCGAACCACATCACGCCAAGGCCAAATTCGACTTCGCCGGAAAGATGATCATTCTGACCTTCGGTCTCCTGTCGCCAAACAAAGGCATTGAGACCGCGCTCGATGCGATGCCCGAAATCATCAAATCCTGCCCGAACGCCGTCTATGTCATTCTTGGCGCGACTCATCCGAAGCTGGTGCGGCAACAGGGCGAGGCCTATCGCGACAGCCTGACGGCGCGCGTGCGGATCCTTGGCATCCAGAACCACGTCGTTTTTTTTAACCAGTTCGTGGATCAAGCCACATTGCTCGACTTCATTTCGATGTGCGACGTCTATGTGACTCCCTATCTCAATGAAGCCCAGATGACATCGGGCACGCTCGCTTACAGTTTTGGATTGGGTAAGGCAGTCGTATCGACGCCCTACTGGCACGCCAAGGAGCTTCTGAGCGAAGAGTGCGGCATTCTCGTTCCGTTTGGCGATGCCAAAGCCTTGAGCGCCGAGATCGCCGGTCTGCTGACAAACGACGCCCGTCGCTATTCCATGCGCAAGTGCGCGTACGCGGCGAGCCGATCGATGACGTGGGTGCAAACGGCCAAACGTTATCATACCGTCTTCGAGACCGTGAGCGAGA
>Ga0210395_10000447_pt1 | contig 32730 bp, 18 predicted proteins | sample IncBWH4OmetaG_FD_150861 | JGI IMG/M metagenome (GOLD analysis project Ga0210395, IMG submission 150861) | Forest soil microbial communities from Barre Woods Harvard Forest LTER site, Petersham, Massachusetts, United States - Inc-BW-H-4-O ... | reverse complement strand
TGTGCGTCGCACTTGCCTCGAGCGGAAATTGGCCAAGATCCCAGCCGTCAAACTTCCCATCATGTCGGAAGAGCAGCCCTATGAGCAGCGGGCCACGCTGGAATTCGATCGCGGAAACTTTCTTACTAAGATGGGACCGGACCTTACCCCGGATGTGCCGGCTATTTTCCCGAAACTTCCTGCGGGCGCGCCACGTAACCGTCTCACTCTCGCAAAGTGGTTCTTTGCTCCAGAGCAGCCGCTGACCGCCCGCGTGGCCGTGAACCGCTATTGGGAAGAGCTATTCGGCACCGGTATCGTGGAGAGTTTGGAAAATTTCGGAAGCGTAGGGGAGGCCCCCAGCCACCCCGAACTGCTGGACTGGCTGGCGCTTCATTTTCAGAACGACTTGCATTGGGATATGAAGGCCTTGCTGCACGAGATTGTGACCAGCGCTACGTACCGGCAGAGCGCCGCATCCACTCCAGCTCTCACGGAAAGAGACCCTCGCAATCGCCTGCTGGCACGTGGTCCCCAACAACGGCTCACGGCGGAGATGGTGCGCGATCAGGCACTCCTGGCAGGTGGCCTGCTGAATAGAAGTATGGGCGGGCCCCCGGTCATGCCACCTCAGCCCGTTGGTGTTTGGAAAAGCGTGTACAACGATGATGGCTGGAAGGACGCCACCGGTCCCAACCGCTACCGGCGCGCAATCTATACTTTCGTGAAGCGCACGAGTGGATATCCAAGCTTCCTCATGTTTGACGCTTCTGACCGGGATACCAGCCTTCCGAGGCGCATACCGACAAACACTCCTTTGCAAGCATTGGTGACCTTGAACGATCCGGTCTATCAGGAAGCGGCGGAGTCACTAGCGAGACGAGCGATGACCGAGGCAGTGACGAGAACAAACGGCGGCGCGAGCGCTGAGCAGGTTCTCGATGCCCGTCTGTCCTATGAAACGCGTTTGGTCTTATCTCGCGATCCCACTCCACGGGAACTGGCGGTCCTGCGCGCCTTCTTCAAGAAGACTCTCGCTCTTTCTGATCAGCCGTCTCTCGTACGGGCAAGAATGAAAATAGGCGGGAACTTGGTGCGAGAAGAAAATGCTTCTACAAAAGAACTGGATGGACTAACGGCTGTGGGTAGCGTTTTGTTCAATCTTGACGCCGCTCTCACCAGGTGACTCCTATGACAAACTCCAAAGCCAATCGGCAAAACCCCCGCGAACCTGCAACCGAACGGTTCCCCGAGGAGATATACGCGCGCTTGCAGGCGCAAACCCGCCGCCATTTTCTGCGATCGTTCACCGCCGGAGTGGGCACGATGTTCCTGGGCACATTGGCCCCGCCCCTCGTCAGTTCCTCGATAGCACGAGAAATTGACACAAACGGCGTGCGGCGCCTCGATTTCACTCGCGATCCCCAGAGTCCGCTCGCAGCGCTGCCGCCGCAGTTTGCGCCGCGGGCGAAGTGCGTCATCTACCTGCATATGGCCGGGGCGCCAAGTCAACTGGAGCTTTTCGAATATAAGCCGGAACTGGCAAAGCTGGACGGCCAGGATTGCCCCATGTCGTTTTTGACTGGCAAACGTTTTGCCTTCATAAATGGCGTGCCCAAGTTGCTCGGCTCCCAATATCCTTTTCACCAGACAGGGCAAAGCGGGCAATGGATTTCCGATCGCCTGCCTCATCTCGAAAAACACATTGACGATCTTTGTTTGATTAAATCGATGCGCACGGATCAGTTCAATCATGCGCCCGCACAGTTGCTGGTGCAGACCGGCGATGCGCGCCTCGGCCACCCTTCACTCGGTTCCTGGGTGCTCTATGGGCTGGGCACCGAAAATCAGAACCTGCCGGGTTTCATCGTGCTGCTCTCGGGAGGCAATTCTCCCGACGGGGGCAAGCAGCTTTGGGGGCCCGGATTTCTACCGAGCGTTTATCAGGGCGTGCAATGCCGTTCCCACGGGGAACCTGTGCTCTATCTCGATAATCCCGCAAAAGTGAGCCGGGCCCTTCGCCGGAGCATGTTGGACGCGATCGACGAAATCAATCATCAGAGTTATGCCGAGTTTGGGAATCCTGAAACGGTCACGCGGATTGCCCAGTATGAGATGTCCTTCCGCATGCAAATGGAAGCGACTGACGCGATGGATATTCGCAAAGAGCCTGACGGGATTCGCGCAGCCTATGGGTCGAAGCCGGGTGAATCCAGTTTCGCCAATAATTGCCTCGTAGCGCGGCGTCTGGCGGAACGGGGCGTGCGTTACATTCAGCTCTATCATTGGGGGTGGGATAGCCATGGTGCAAACGCGAAAGAGGCTTTGAACATCGGTTTCGCGGATCGTTGCCGCGAAGTGGATCAGCCCATGGCTGCGTTGCTGGCTGATCTGAAAGCTCGCGGCATGATGGAGGATACGTTGGTGGTTTGGGGCGGCGAATTTGGCCGCACCTCGATGAGGGAAAATCGCGGCGGGCAGGCCATGACACTGATTGGCCGCGATCACAATCCCGGCGCTTTCACCATTTGGATGGCCGGAGGCGGAGTCAAACCCGGGATAACTTTCGGCCAGACCGACGAGATGGGATACGAGATCGTAAAGGATCCCGTTGAAGTCCGGGATCTGCACGCAACCATTCTGTATATCTTGGGCTTCGACCACCATAAGCTCAACTATTCCTACCAGGGTCTGGATCAAAAAGTGACCGGTGTAAAGCCGTCGCGAGTTGTGGCGGATGTTCTGGCATGACCATGTCCGTCTGAGGCGCGGTAGGCTATCGGGGTTTCGCGAATTCATGACATCGTTGGTTCACAATTTCTCATCCCGGGTCTGGTTTGGGCTTCTTACGCTTGCGCCTATCTTGATTCTTCCGGTTCTTGTGCTGCTCGCGCCGCCGGACGGAAACGAGCGGGCGCAATTGCTGCAGTTTTTCGGGCGTTTTCACATCCTAGCTATACACCTGCCAATCGCGCTGCTCGCAATGGTGCCGGTCTTGGAGCTGGCGGGACGCAGCCGCCACTTTCCCTATCTGCTTCCTTCGGCCGGCTTCCTACTGGGAGTGGCAACCTGCGGCGCTATAGTGGCCGCAGTCCTCGGATGGTGTCTCGCACGAAGCGGTGGTTATTCCGGTCCTCTCGTGACTCAGCACATGTGGGGCGGCGTAGCCGTCGCATTCGCCGCCTGGTTGTGCTGGGTCTTTCGGGCGCGGAGCAGCGAATCGCACCTGGATCCCGTCTATGCCATCGCGTTGCTCGCCACAGTCGGCCTGGTGTCCTTTACGGGCTATCGCGGTGGCCAGGTATCACAAGGAGAGAATCACCTGACCGAACATATGCCGGCACCCCTGCGCAGTTTGTTGGGACTCCCGGCCTTCGAGATTTCGGAAACTGTCTCATCGAACGGCGGACCCGCCACATTCTATGGCGCTCACATTCAACCGGTTTTCACGGGACACTGTATTGGCTGCCACGGCCGCGACAAGCACAGAGCTAACCTCCGCCTTTACAGCTACAATGCAGTCATGCGCGGCAGCAAGCATGGCCCGGTTATCAAGGCCGGTGACCCCAAAAGCAGCAAACTTTTTCACCGCGTCACTTTGCCCCCGACCGACGATGACTTCATGCCCGCTCAGAACAAGCCTCCTTTGTCGTCCGGCGAAGTGAAACTGATCGAACTGTGGATTTCCGCCGGAGCTTCGGGCACCCAATTGGCGGACTCGATTAAAGACCTCCCCCCGGATGCCACGCCTTTAACTGCCGTTGCCGAAGTGAACTTTGAGCAATTAGATCCCGTTGCGATTGCCAAACAGCGCGCCGGCCTCGCACCCCTCGTCGCACAACTGCAGCAACGCTTCCCAGGTGTATTGGACTACGAGTCGCGTGGCTCCGCCGATCTGGTCATCAACGCGTGCTTGCTAGCTTCTAAGTTTGGAGACAACGATCTGGCTGCGCTCGCCCCTCTTAGCGAGCACATCGTCGTTGCGGATTTCTCCGGCACCGCCATCACCAACAGCTCTTCGAGTATTCTCAGCGCGATGAAGCGCCTGCGCTCCTTACGCCTGATGCACACAAAAATCACGGACGCCACGGTCGAGGCTCTCGCCCCGCTATCACAATTAGAGTCCTTAAATCTCTTTGACACTCCGGTCACACCTGCCGCCCTGACCCCGATCGGCCACCTGCCCAAGTTGCGCCATCTTTACGTTCACGAGACCAAGATTTCACCGGATGCGCCTATGTCGGAAGCTATGAAGGGGAAAATTATATTTTGATAGGTTGCAAGCGGTGGGTAGAGATGGACCTCAACGCCAACTAGGAGCTGTTGGTCCGTATCTTCGCCGGGCTGGGTGGCCTGGTCTCACCGTCACTGCGTCAGTTGCAACGAGGAAGCCCCTAGTGTTCTGCCAGGGCTGGGCTAGGCCCTGTCGCGTGCGCAGCGGCCGCAGATGAACACCGATAAAGAGATTTGGGCGACATGGATGTGTTCTTTTCCGAGTATCCGTATTCATCTGCTTTCATCTGTGTCTAAGAACGAATACTGAAACACCCCAGGAGACTTCATGCCCCAGGAATACATCGAGATTCGCGGCGCCCGGGAGAACAACCTGAAGAATATCTCGTTGCGCATTCCCAAACGCAAGATCACGATCTTCACCGGCGTGTCTGGTTCGGGCAAGTCCTCGATCGTCTTCGATACCATCGCGACCGAGGCCCAGCGCCAAATGAACGAGAATTTCAGTATGTTCATCCGCACCTTCCTGCCGCGCTACTCCCAGCCGGACGCCGACGCCATTGAGAACCTGAGCATGCCGATCGTCGTGGACCAGAAACGGCTCGGCGGCGGGTCCCATTCGACGATGGGCACGATCACCGACATCTACTCGGTGCTGCGCCGGTTGTATTCTCACATCGGCAAACCGTACGTGGGACATACGAACGTCTTTTCCTTCAACGACCCGAAGGGCATGTGCCCGAACTGCAACGGCTTCGGTCGCAAGGTGGGCGTGGACCTGGATCTGTTCCTCGATAAATCCAAAACACTGAACGAAGGCGCGATCCTGTTCAATGAATATGCCATCGACAGCTGGGGCTGGAACTTCCTCGGCCAGTCGAAACTCTTCGACATGGACAAAAAGCTCTCGAAGTTCAGCGAAAAGGAGATGGAACTGCTTTTGTACAGCAAGCCATATAAAGTGAAAACAAAGATCGGCGGCAAGGTCATCAATATAACGTGCGAAGGCATCATCAGCAGATTCACCGCCAAGTACATCACGCGTGACGTGAAGACCATGTCGGAACGTACACAAAAGGCCGTGGCGCCTTTCATCACGATGGCGCCGTGCACGGTGTGCAAGGGCGCGCGCTTAAGTCAGGAAGTGCTGAAGTGCAAGATCGACGGGTTCAACATCGCTGAGCTGGCCTCGATGGAAGTGGGCGAGTTGATCGGTGTGATCAAGACGATCAAGGAGCCGAAAGCCGCACCCATTTTGAAAACACTGGTCCAGCGCCTGCAATATCTCGTGGATATTGGCCTCGAATATCTCACTTTAAATCGTGAAACAGACACGCTCTCCGGCGGCGAATCGCAGCGCGTTAAGATCGTCAAACACCTGAGCAGCAGTCTCGTGGATGTGATGTATGTGTTCGACGAGCCCAGCGTGGGTCTTCACCCGCGTGATGTGCATCGTTTGAATGAACTTCTTCAACAACTGCGTGATCGAGGAAATACGGTTCTCGTGGTAGAACATGATCCTGATGTCATTAAAGTGGCTGACCATGTCGTGGACGTGGGTCCGCAGGCGGGAACTCAGGGCGGCCAGATCATGTACGAAGGTCCGTTCAAGAACCTGTTGAGCGCGGACACGTTGACCGGAAAATATATGAAGCAGTCGGTTTCGATCAAAAGCGATTTCCGTTCCCCCAGTGGAAAACTCCCGATCAAGAATGCCAAAGCCAACAACTTGCAGAACGTGGGCGTGGACATCCCGAAGGGTGTACTCACGGTGATCACAGGTGTGGCAGGTTCGGGAAAGAGCTCGTTGATTCATCAGACCTTTCTACGTCAACACGCGAACTCCATTGTGATCGACCAGTCCCCTGTGGGTGTTTCGAGCCGGTCCAATCCCGGCACCTATACCGGCATCATGGACGAGGTGCGAAAGGCTTTCGCGGCCGCGAACAAGGTGAGCCCAGCTCTGTTCAGCTTCAATTCGGAAGGCGCCTGCGAGAACTGCCAGGGACTGGGCGTGATCTACACGGAAATCCCCGCTATGGGCGAGGTCAAGTCGCCATGTGAGATCTGCGAGGGCAAACGATTTAAAGATGAAGTGCTGGAATACAAGCTCAACGGAAAATCGATCAACGATGTGCTGGAAATGACTGTCAGGCAGGCTCTTGAATACTTCAACATCGACAAGATCGCGAGCAAGCTACAGGCCATGAGCGACGTGGGCCTCGACTACCTGACTCTGGGTCAGCCGTTGAGCACGCTCTCCGGTGGCGAATGCCAGCGCATCAAACTGGCCAGCGAGTTGCATAAGGAAGGCAGTATCTATGTGCTCGATGAGCCGACCACCGGCCTGCACATGTCAGATATCGGTCACCTGCTGGAGATCATGAACCGCCTCGTGGACGCCGGCAACACGGTTATTGTAATCGAACATAATACAAGCGTGATCAAAAATGCAGACTGGATCATCGATATGGGCCCCGAAGGCGGCACGAAGGGCGGCAAGGTCATGTTCGAAGGCACGCCCAAACAGCTGCTCACTGCAAAGAATTCGCTAACCAGCGAGTACATACGCCATTAACGTGCTGGGCAAAGTGATCATCGGATTCACCGGTTCGGCCGCGGACCAAGCTCGGGCGCCCCGAGAGCAGATTCACTTCGCCGGCGAACCATACCTACTCAAACTCTGGAGAACTGGGAAAATGAATGGATCCATGATTTTCAAATCGGCGGTCGCGGCTGCAATTTGCCTAAGTCTCGTTCGTGACGTGCCAGCACAGCGCAAAGAGAATCCCACGGCGGATCTTTTGATGGAGCTCATTCGGGTCGATACCAGCAATCCCCCTGGGAATGAGGGAAATTTGGCGAAATTATTGGCGGCAAAGTTTCGCCCGCTCGGCTTCGAAGTTGAAATCATTCCTACCCCGGAACCGGGGAAAGCGCATTTTATTGCCCGAATCAAAGGCGATGGATCAAAGAAGCCCGTCTTGCTGGCGGCGCACGCGGACGTCGTCGGAGTGGAACGAGAGAAGTGGAGCGACGATCCCTTCGCCGGCCGGGTGAGGGATGGCTACATCTACGGGCGCGGCGCGATCGATTTCAAGGGCGGCCTGGCTGTCTTTGCCGAAGCGGTCATGAAGTTGATGAAGAATCACGTCCCGTTGCATCGCGATGTGATTCTTCTTTCCGAAGCGGATGAAGAAGGAGGCCGCTACAACACGAGCTGGCTTGCCGAATCACACTGGAACCTGATGGATTGCGAATTCGCTTTGAATGAGGGTGGATGGATCATGAAGGATGCCAAGGGTGGAGTGCAGTATGTGAGCATCTCCACGGCGGACAAGGTGTCCATTCCTCTGATCGTTACAGCCAAAGGAACCTCGACGCATTCTTCGATGCCCAGACCCGACAATGCCATTTTCACACTGGCCAAGGCGGTGGCGAAGGTTGCGGATTACGAGACGCCGGTAGAGTTGATTCCCAGCACAAGAGAATTTTTCGAAACGCTCGCAAAAACCAGCGAGCCTCCTCTGTCCACGTATTTAGAAAACCTGTTGAGCAACAAGGACCCGAATGTGATTCATGAGGCGGATCGAGAAATCAGCAAGAACGTATTGCTGCATGCGCTTCTGCGAAACACTATCGCGCCCGTATTCCTCAAAGCAGGATTTCGGGGAAACGTGATTCCCGGCTCGGCGGAAGCGACTCTTAATCTTAGGATTATTCCTGGAACCGACCTGGAAAAGCTTATCGCCGACATCCGGGGAGCCATTGGCGACCCCCAGGTTGAGGTTTCGCTGCCTTCGGGGGACAGCCGTGAAGCGGCGAGGCTGGAGGGGCTTGTGAGACAGGCTGCGAGTTTACAGCCATCGAGCAAAGACACGGATCTTTACCGGGCGTTAGAAGGCAGCGCTCACGCGATTTGGCCGGGGAGGCCGGTCACAACCTATCTCTTTCAAGCGGGCACAGACGCGATCGCCTGGCGGAGCCGAGGAGTTCCTGTTTATGGGATTTATCCGTTTCCGATCACGGCGGAAGATTTGACGCGCATGCACGGCAACGATGAGCGCGTGCCGCTGGAGTCGCTCGAACAGGGAACGGAGATGATCTACAGGACGCTGGTTCGGGTTGCGTCGGAATAGGAAGCGGGCAGGAGATCCTTGGCGTCCTGCCGTTTGCGGTTTTGAGACTATGCGTATTCCTGTTCGTTCTCGTGCGTCATGGCCATCTTGGCCCTAATCGGAGAACTGCAAATTGCCGAAGAATACATTCTTGTGCAATACGGGGAACATCCGGAAGATCTCTAGTGATACCAAAACGTTTCGGTCTTGCGACACGCTTGCTTTGTCTGCTCGAGCAACTCTGCTAAAATTCGAAGCGTGATGACTCCCGCCTTCGCCCAAGGCCTGGTGGTCTTTGGGGAGTTTTTTTTTGATCTGGTGTTCTATGACCTCCCGAGGATTCCCCGGATGGGCGAAGAGGTTAAGACCGCGAGTTTCGCGCGATTTCCGGGTGGCGGTGTGGCCACCACCGCATTAGTGGCGGCCAGTTTGGGTACTCCGACTAAAGTCATCACCAGGGTTGGACGGGACGCACTCGCGAGCCCGGAGTGGCAAAAGCTGGCCCAAAGCGGCATCTCCACCGAGGATTGTGAATTCGACCCGCGATTGCCAACGGCCATGACCGTTTGCGCCGCCTTTGGCGGCGATCGCATGATGCTTACTCACGACACCATCAATCTCAAACTGGAAAAACTCTTGCACCGGAGTTCCGTGCTGGGGAAGCTCGGGACAGCAAGTCATGTCCACATGGCGTGTGCCCTGCGGCCTCCCCAGGTGTGGAAACCGAAGATCCGCAAACTGCGCAAGCCAGGCTTGACGGTGTCCGCGGATTTGGGATGGAACCCAGACGTATTTGAGTGTCCCGGATTGCCGTCCTTGCTGAAGGAATTTGAATTTGCGTTTCCAAATGAACCGGAAGTGCAAGCCATGACCGGTGAAAAGACAGTTGAGGCAGCGGCGAGGAAATTGGGCCGCTGGGTGCGAGTGCCTGTAGTCAAGCTTGGTCCGGATGGCTCCTTGGCCGTTCGCAACGGAAAGATTTTGCGAGTGAAATCCATTCGCGTGCGCACCGTGGATGCAACGGGGGCAGGTGATGCTTTCAACGGCGGGTTTCTTCACGGGTACCTCGCCGGATGGCCGCTCGAGGAGTGCTTGCGAGCCGGCAACATATGCGGAGCGCTGGCCACAACGGAGGCAGGCGGATCCTCTGCCCTACCAACGCGAAAGAGCCTCAGCAAGCTGATGAACAAGCTCCGCTGAACTGGAGTTGAGCAAGGGCAAGGCGAATTCCGACTCGCATCGGAATTGCTCGCCGGAAATCGTTCGGGAGGACACAACGTCATTATGAAGATCAGTCTCATCGGAGCCGCGGGGGTTAGGACCCCACTCCTGGTCCACGGCCTGGCAGGCCTTCGCGGCCGCGTCGAGCTGGACGAGCTGGCATTTTGGGATACAGATCCGGAGCGCCTAAGAACGATGAAGCGGGTCGCGGAGGCGATGGGCAAGCGCAGCGAACTTCGCGCGCATCTCAAAGCGTATTCCCATCCCGAGCATGCCCTTGAAGGAGCGGATTACGTCATCACGAGCATTCGTGTGGGTGGTATCAATGCGCGGGTAAAGGACGAAACGATAGCTCTTGCGCACGGGCTAGTCGGCCAAGAAACCGTGGGCGCAGGCGGTTTCGCGTGCGCCATGCGGAATCTGGGGGCCATGCTGGAATACGCGCGCCTGATCGAACGCGTGGCTCCCCGGGCGACGATCATCAACTTCACAAATCCAGTCGGAATTATTTCCCAGGGACTTCTGAATCATTCCGGAGTCAATGTAATTGGCGTTTGTGATACGCCTTTGGAAACCTTTGAAGCGATCGCCCATGCGCTGGACCGCAGTCCATTCGGACTGCATTTCGACTATCTCGGACTGAATCACTTAGGCTGGGTGCGGTCCATTCGCGATGAGCGGGACGCGGAACTGCTGCCCAAAGTGCTGTCTTCTCCGGAGATCATTCAGAGATGCTATCGGCACGGGCTTTTCCCCGCAAAGTTTATACAACAACTGGGGTTGCTGCCTACGGAGTACCTCTACTTCTATTACTTTCCGCAGGCGGCGTACCAGAATACGAAACAAAGCGGCCAATCGCGCGGCCAGGCCATCGCCGCCATGAACACGCGGCTGTTTCAAACGCTGGCGCAGGCTCCCGAGTCGAAACTAATCGAAATCTATGAAAACTACCTGCGGGAACGAAATGCCTCTTACTTCAGCATCGAGGCCACCGCGGGCGAAGGACGTCGGGAAAATCAAGAACTCTACTCGGAGTTTTCCGGGTACGAACGGATTGCCCTACTCGTGCTGCAGGCGCTGCAAGCGGAGACGCCCGCGTTGATTCCTCTTACGGTTCGCAACGGCAGAGCTCTCGAAGATCTCGATCCTGATGATGCGGTCGAGCTGCCCTGCCAAGTCTCTTCGCGCGGCGTTCAAGTGGCCGCCGTTGGGCGCGCGCCGGAAGCGGTTCGCCCCTTGCTGCTGCAGGTTAAAGAATATGAGCGCCTTACGGTGCGGGCCTCGGTGGAACACTCGAGCGAGATGGCACTCGCAGCTCTGGAGAAAAATCCTCTGGTCGGTACGCGAGAGGTGGCCAAGCAGGTGTTGGCGGCCTACCTTGGGGCGTTTGGACAGCAGATGAAGCTTCAAGCCGCGTGAGCCAGTTCATTGGGTCTGATGGCTGATCCAGATCAGGCGCGCATTGCCGCGAATTGGTTTGCGGGCCCAAGATTGGACACCACGTTTTTCAGATAACCGAGGCTGGCGCGCATGCTCTCCACCGGAGGAACCATAGTCTTGCCGTAGAGCACATCTTGTTCCACGATCGCCCACCCCGAATACCGGCTTTCGGCCAGGAATCGGAAGAAACTCGGGAAGTGGATGCATCCCGTTCCGATCTGGGAAAACACACCGGCGCCGATCGCTTGTTCAAAGTTAAGCTTCTTGCGCCTGGCCTCGCCCAGAACGCGGGAGTCCACATCCTTAATATGTACGTACTGGAGTAAGGAACGATATTTCTTCGCCTCGTCCACGGGATCTCCCCCGCCGTAAACACAGTGCCCTGTATCCAGGCACAGACCGACCTGCGTGCCGGCGAGTGCGTCGAAAAGACATTCCACCTCCATGGGATTCTCTACAAACGTGGCGACATGGGGATGAAAAACAAGACGGAGGCCGAATTCCATAGCAGCATGCTCGACTTGGCCAATGACCGCTCCCACCTGATTCCATTGGGCGAGACTCAAGCATTTGCTTCCATCAACGGGGACACGGCCCGCGATTTCCCGCCGCTCGGATGTTTGGCAATCGGATAGAACCAGGAACTTGGCCCCCAACGTGGAGAGAAGAGCACCTACTCTGCGGACATGTTCGATTACCTTTTCTATTCGCGAGGGATCGGTGATCGGAACGGGAACGAAGGAGGACAGCAGGGTCAATCCGAGCCGCTGCAAGGTCTTATTCAAATCCTGCGGATCGGTCGGGAAGTAACCGTAGGGTCCCAACTCCGTCCCGGTGTACCCCGCGGAAACGATCTCTTCGAGAATTTGTTCATAGGGTTGCTCCCAGGCGGGACCGGGATCATCCTGCAGTCCCCAACTGACGGGGGCTGAGGCAAAGCGAATTCGTTCGGAGAATGTATCCATCTTAGAGTTTCCTCACGAGGGCGTCCAAGTGCACCCGCGACCCTTCCCTAGCGCTCAGATAGCAAGCTTCTATCAATTCGACGACGTTGTGGCCGTCCTCGGCGGTGACAGGCGCGGCTGATTTGCCTTCGAGGGCGTCGACGAAAAGCTGGTCTTCTTCGACGTAGCCCCATTTCTCGTGCTTGCTCGCGAGGGAAAAATCATAAGTCGTGGTGTTGGTTTCCAAACCATTCGTTATGGAGATTCTCTCCATCTCGAAGGTCTCATACGTGGAGTGCATTCCGTAAACCTCAAAGCGTTCGAAAGGAAAGTGCCAGCTGGCGTGCGCATAGGTTTTCATCGTCGCCTGTAAGCCGGATTGGAAACTGAGCAGGATGGAAAAATCGTCCAGTTCGTCATGCTCGTGTGCGCGCGCAGCCACTTGCACCCACTCGATTTCTCCGAAGAAAAATGTCATCAAATCGAACATATGAACGGGCGTTTCATACAAAAAGCCTCCGGTGAGGCTAGCGTTCCACACCCAGGGCGGGTTAACCAGTTCCCCGCGATTCATTTTGGCGTGGACGGAAAGCGGGCGGAGCTCGTTCCTCGCGATGGCGCCTTTGAGAATTTTGTAGACTGGCGCGAAACGGCGGTTGTGGCCCACTTGATAGACAAGACCGGAGCGGACCGCCCGGTTGCGCAGCCTGGTGGCAGACTCCAGATTTAACGCGAAGGGCTTTTCACAAAAAATGTGCTTCCCAGCTTCAAGAACGCGCATGGCGACTTCTTCATGAGTGGTATTTGGAGTACAAACGTAGACGGCGTCACATTCCTTGAGTAGCTCCTCCAGCGATCGGGCCGCTTGAGCTCCAAAGCTGCCGGCCATCGCTTGTGCGCGGGGAAGTTCGACGTCAAAAAAGCTCTGAAGCTTGACGCGGGAATCCTTTGCGAGAATAGCGGCGTGTATGCTCGCAACACCTCCCGTTCCAACGATTCCGATCTTATGTGGCATTCCCGATCTCTCCTTTCCTGGACCCGTTTGCGCGGTGAAAAATCCCTTGCGGGCTTCTGCGGCGAAGCGAACCGGCGGGTCTCAAGGTGAGTTCGATCCGCGGGCCCGCTCGATCACCAAGCCCTGACTACGAACTTCGGTCAAGCGGCCGGGCCCGAACCAAGGGCACACGGGGATCGCGTTCCAAAGCAGTCTTGCGCAGGTGTGCGTAGCGAGGATCATCGCTGGCCGCCATGGAACGCGCGCTGCCAGCAAGCACATTGAGGTAATACACGTCATATCCGTGTGCGGCGACCACTGGATGGTAGCCATCTCGGATGAGCACCAAATCGCCATCGACGAGAGTCAAGGTGTCGTCGCGCGTTCCCGCGGCGTCGTACAGGCGCTGGAATGCATATCCTTCGGGTTTGCTGATCCGGTAGTAGTAGGTTTCGTCGAGGTCCACCTCGAAGGGAGGATTGTGGACGTCATGCTTGTGGGGAGGATAGCTCGACCAATTTCCGCTGGGCGTATAAACCTCGCAGACCAACAGCTTATCGGCGGGAAACTCCGGACGAATGACATCGACAATCTGACGAGTGCAGTTTCCGCCGCCGCGAATCTCCTCGCGGCAATCCGCCGGAGCTATGACTCGAGGACGGAGCCGGGCGGAAGAGGGAGTGCGGCAGTCCGCGAATTCGCAGGCAGTGATCGCGGAAACTTCAAAAAGCGTGCAGCTCGGCAGATATACGGCGTGCGGATAGCCGCTAAAAACGTCCTTCCGTCCTCCAACTTCTCGTGGCCCTTCGCCCCAGTCGATCGTCGCTGTTCCTCCGAGGATGATGAGAGCGGTTTCTTCGTCTCGAGTGCTGCTCTGCCAATACTGTCCAGTAACCAGCCGGCGCACAGCGAAGCTGATCGTCTTCCAGTTTGCCCGCTCGCGTGTTACAGAGACCAGGACACCGGACTTGTCCTGTGGGATGGAATCCGGGTGAATCAATACCTCTTGCGCGTAACAAGTTTCTGCCATGTCAACCTCCCCGGAAAAAGGGTGCTCGTTGCCTCAAATTCAGTTACTCCCGACTAGCCGGTGATTGGTGTTGTCTCGAGGCGTCAAAAATAGTGCCGCTCTCGCTTGACGCTTTTTTCATAGGCCTCGCGGGCGCTGCGGACGATTTCCATTTCCGACACCTCCGCGACGGGCACGTCCCACCAGGATTCATAGCCGGGGACACGGGCGCTCCGATCTACTTCGATCACCGTCACAGTCGTTCCGAGAGTGGCGCGCGCGGCGACGAGCGCCTGTCTTAATTCATCGAGAGTGCGGACGCGCAAAGCCGCGGCGCCAAGACTTTCGGCGTTGGCGACGAAATCAACGTTTAAGGTGTCTCCTTCCAGCTTTCCGTCCTTCCTGAACCGGTACTGGGTGCCGAAACCGCCGCTCCCGCAGGATTCGCTCAGTGCGCCAATGCTGGCGAATCCGTGGTTATCGAGCAGGATGATGTTCAATTTGAATCCTTCTTGAATGGCTGTGTGGATTTCCTGGGCCATCATCAAATAGGAGCCGTCGCCGACCATGACGTAAACTTCACGATCCGGCGCGGCCATCTTGACCCCGAGGCCTCCAGCGATTTCATAACCCATGCAGGAGTAGCCGTATTCCAGGTGATAACCTTTGGGGTCCCTGACGCGCCATAATTTGTGAAGGTCTCCCGGAAGACTGCCGGAGGCACACACGACCACGTCACGCGGCGCCGAAACGGAATTCACAATGCCAATGACTTCGCTCTGGCTGACCGGGGGCCCATGCCGAAGATCAAAAAGCCGATCTACCTCCTTTTCCCAAGCTTGCTGGAAGCTGCGGACTCGCTCTTGGTACGCGACAGGCGTGTGGTAACCCTCGAGGAGCTGGGCAAGTTCCTCAAGCGCCGCTCGAGCGTCGGCAACCAGCGGCAACCCTCCGTGCTTCGCCGCATCGAACTCCGCTACGTTGATATTGATGAACTTGACGTCTGGATTCTGAAAAGCCGTCTTCGAAGCGGTGGTGAAGTCCGCGTAGCGCGTACCAACTCCGATAATCAGGTCGGCGTCGCGGGCTAGGATATTGGCTCCAGGTGTTCCCGTTACACCCATGGCCCCCAAGCACCGTGGGTGATCGTAGGTGAGCGATCCTTTTCCGGCTTGTGTCTCGGCGACAGGGATTCCTGTTTGTTCAACGAACTTGGCCAGGGCAGCCGAAGCTTCCGAATAGAGCACGCCTCCGCCAGCAAGGAGCAGCGGCTTGCGGGCCAGTCGAATCATGTCGGCCGCGTGTCGAATGACTCGTGCCTCTCCTCGCGGCCGGGGAATCCCCCAAACTCGCCTCTCGAGAAAAGCGGTTGGGCACTCCAGCGCTTCCGCTTGCACGTCTTGAGGCAGGCTGAGGGTCACTGCTCCGGTCTCGGCAGGAGAGGTCATGACCCGCATGGCCTCGGGCAAGGCACTCAGGAGCTGCTCCGGCCGGGAGATACGGTCCCAGTAGCGGGAGACAGGCTTAAAGCAATCGTTGACGGAAATGTCTTGCGTCTGCGGAGATTCGAGTTGTTGGAGAACCGGCGCGACGTTGCGGCGTGCGAATATGTCTCCCGGAAGGAGGAGCACGGGAATGCGGTTCACCGTGGCGGTAGCGGCACCGGTTAGCATGTTGGTCGCTCCCGGACCAATCGAAGACGTGCACGCGAAGGCGCGCAGGCGATTACTCATTTTCGAGAAGGCCACGGCAGTGTGAACCATGGCTTGTTCGTTGCGGCTCAGGTAATAAGGAAAGTCTTCATTCTGCTGCAGTGCCTGTCCTATTCCCGCTACGTTGCCGTGGCCAAAAATGCCGAAGCAGCCGCCGAAAAAAGGACGCTCGACTCCGTCCCGCTCGACATACTGATTTTTCAGGAACTTGATGATGGCCTGCGCCGCCGTCACTCGACACGTGGACGCCAATTAGCCTCCTTGAAGAGCGTTTGATCCTAGGTGATATCGGACTCAGGAACGCTCAAAAGAAGACGCGGGAGCGACACTCGCCGCTCCCGCGCCCGATACTAGAAGTACAGCTTCAGTGCGAATTGGATTTCACGAGGATCACCTGGCACGCCCGAATCGGTCCCCAAAATCGGTGCAAGCGTGTTGGAGACCTTTCCGAACGAACCTGGCGAGCCAATATTCGCACTCGGATTTGCGAAGTTGGGATGATTGAAGGCATTGAAAAACTCAGTCCTAAATTGTAACTGATATCTTTCCGTAAACTTGAATTGTTTGAACAGGCTCAGGTCCCACATCTGGATTCCGGGACCGTAAAACTGATAGGGAGCACATGTACCGAATTGCCCGGGACCGGGCTGCGAAAACGCCGCCGGATTGATGATGAACCCCGTGGTCGTATACAAGCTGTGATTTCTTGTCGCGCCCGAGTATGGATCCCCTATACAGTTCGCATACACGGGGTTATTGCTGTCCACTAAGCCATCATTATTGGCAGTGACTGAAAACGGAGTTCCGGTCTGCAGCGTTATGATCCCGTTGAATTGCCATCCGCCGAGCCAGCGTGCGGCTGCACCGCCGCCAGACATGAAGCGCTTTCCCTGACCGACCGGCAATTCCCAGATGAAATTCCCTACAAAACGGCTGCGAATATCGAAAACCGAATTGCCCATCTCCGCACCGTAGTCGTAGGAGTTTTGAGGCAACTGTCCGGCCGTCAAGTTGTCGCGGAAATTGGCGAGGCCGTGGCTGAAGGTGTAACCCAGAGAGTAGCTCAAGCCGTGAGACATCCTTTGTTTCAACTGAAGCTCGAGACCGTTGTAGTCCGCATTGCCGTCATTCGTGGCGGTCTCCAGGTACGCATGTTGGCTACTGTTCGCGCAAGGAAGACCGGCGCCCACAAAGGTGTCAACGGTCGTTGCGGTGGTCAGGTTGACGTAGGGATACTGCAAAACGGGACAGCCCGTATCGAAGCCCGTGATCGTCGGCTGGTTATAATCACGCACGCGTTCCTCTTTGCGGCCCCAATTTCCAACATAGGTGGCCAAGAGCGCCGTGTCTTTGGCGACTTGATATTCCAAGCCAAAGCTGGTCTGTTCAACGTAAGGCGTTCGCTGGTTCGGATCCTGGGCGCGTATTTGGAGCCCATACAGCTGATTCGGGGGGGGTGGCGGCGAACTAACAATGGCCGAAGGAAACCCATTTGCCAGCTGAAATACGGGATTGAGGGGGCCTGAACTTAGCTCGGTATCAAGAAACTGCGGCGGATTTAGCTGAATCAAGGACTCCGAACCGATCCGGTTCTCATGCTGATAAAAGACTCCGTAACCACCGCGCCAGACGAGTCGCGGCATCATCTGGTACGCAAAACCAAGGCGCGGAGCGAAATTGACCAGGTCAGGATGAATCAGCGCACGATCGTACCAACCGCCTGCATTGCTCGCGGCGGTGACAAGGCTCCCACCGTTGGCGGGCGAAAAGTTCGTGGTCTGGTTATTCCTATCCATCAGTGGAGCGAAAAGTTCGTACCGCAGACCGTAAGTAAGGGTGAGTTTTGAAGTCGTCTTCCAAGTGTCCATGGCATAGAAGGAGTGTCCGGGCTGAAAATAATGAACGACGTGGGGTGTCGTGAAAAGTACGATATTCGCGTCTCCCAGCAGCAAATCGGGAAGGCCGATATTGAAACTACTGGTGACAACTCCGTCCTCGATCATAAGACCCTGCGGGGCTTCTATGTCGAAGAAATTGTCGGACCGCCTGAGGTATTGATAACCGAACTTGAAACTATGACTGCCTTTCAGCCAGTTCAGGTTCTCAACGAGGTTCCACGCTTGCGAAATCTGATACTGAGGCCGCCACGCCGCCGTCCCTATTGTCGTTAGACCGCTGAAGAATATCGCGGGTATGCCGGCGTCTGAAGGCCCAGCCGGGATGCCCGAGAGACCAATGGCTGATTGGGCCTCGGAAGTGCCAAGAGTCAAACCATTGGGATCGCTATGAGCGTAGTCCCGGTTGAAGCCAAATCGCACATCATTGACCAGTGAAGTGGAAAGGATGTGCGTCCAACCCACCGCGATCGACTGCTGGCGCCAGCGATACTGTGTTGCGAAGTTGCCATTGCCGATCAAGGGATCGCTGGTCCACAAGGGGTCCTGCCGGTTCACATGCCGATAGCTGTAGCTCCCAAATATCTGATCTTTTGGTCCGAAGGTGTAATCGATGCGCCCGTCCGTCGAATACACGTCATCGGGAACCGACGTCGCAAATACGTAGTTCGGCGCACCCGTCCAGCTCCCCGGTTGCCCTGCTACGGCCACCGCGGAGGGAATATTCGGAATCGCTGTAGCAGCGAGCAAGCCCATTAGCTTTTTAGCAACGGGATCGAAGCAGGTCTGGCCGGTTGTACTCGTCGCTTGGATAACGTTTCCGACATAGCAGCCCGACTGGCCGGAGACCTGTGGATTGGTCAAAGCGTAGGGCAATTCCGTAAAATTGCCCGCATCCATCAGTGGCGTCGGAATGGTGCTCTCGACGGTAGTGGCTTGCCGGCTGGTGAAACGTTGGATATCCCCAAAGAAAAACAGCTTCTTCTTCACGATCGGCCCGCCGATCGTGCCACCAAATTGATTCTGCGTGAAGCCGCCGCGCGGCTGGCCGGTTGCATTGTTAATCCAGGAGTTTGCGTCCAGAACCTTATTCCGAAAATACTCAAACAGATCTCCGTGGTATTCGTTGGTGCCTGATTTGATGGTCGCGTTGACCACCGCTCCTGCGGAATTGCCAAATTCAGCGGAGTACGTGCGAGTCTGAATCTTAAACTCCTGTAAGGCATCGGGCGGCGGCTGCACCACCTGCACCGAGAACTCCTGCAGGTTTTCGGAGAACGAATTGTTGTCAATTCCGTTCAGCAGGAAATTATTCTGGAGTTCGAGGTTCCCGTTGACGCTAAACCGGTCTGGCGCAGGGTTAGCCGCACCATAAAACTTGTCTACGCCGGGTTCCAAGAGCGCCAAATCAGCGTAACGACGTCCATTGAGAGGTAGGTCGTTCACGTGCTGCTCATCCACAACACTTCCGACATCGGCCGACTGGGTCTGTAGGAGCGGCTCGCCGGCATCGACCACTACTTGCTGAGTCACGGACCCGACCTTCAGGACAAAACTAATGGAAAGGCGGTCTTGCACGTGCAATTCAATGTTATCCTGCAAAACACTTTCAAAGCCGGTGGCACTCACCTTCACCGCGTATGTGCCGGGGATCAATGTCAGGACCTGATACTCTCCCTGATCATTGACAGGGATGGTCGCGACAACGCCGGTGGCCTTATTTGTGACTGTCACAGTTGCCTTTGGCACGACAGCACCAGAGGAATCCAGAATCCTGCCCTCAATGGCGCCACGATCGATTTGTCCAAACGCAGGCACAGCAGAAACGGCAAGCAACATCCCAAGCAACATTACCCAGTTAAGGAATCTCAGAGTTCCCATCCCTCGGTCCATTGCAGCCTCCACTTTTCAGATTCGAAGAGCAGTCCCCCAACTTTGACGCAATTCGGTACGAAACCACTCAGGCAGCCGTCACTCGCTTGGAAAGAAACAAGGGAACGAAACGCTCCACGCCACCCCGTGTACTCTGAAACCAGGTCGCCGAGGAACCTGGTGTCCCCCAACGGATTGGTTTCTTCGATGGTTCACCCGCGCCGCTCACCGTGCCCGACACCTATTCCCAACCACATCGGCACGAAAGGGAGAGGACGGCAAGCGGGACGCGGCCACTCCAGAGTTCCCCTGTGAAAACCCATCTCTTAAGCGTGCCGAAACGATTCGGTAACGAATTCCCGACTTCTAACACCGGCAAAATTCCTTGTCAAGCCCATTTTTCTCTTGCCCTTCCCCGTTTTTTTGAATACCCCGCCAGAGCAAATATCCCAATACGAGGGATCCCTCCCGTGTGTGCAAATACATTTCGCCAGGGACGACAGGAGCCGCATGGAAACTGGTGGTCGCATGATTGCTCCGCGAGAAGGGCCTAAATACTGGGGAGAGCAAGCATTTTTCCGGAAACCCGCCGCCGCTGCGGAGACTTATATGCTTAAGAAGAATGCGCGTGCCTCGAATGGCGTATGGATGAATGATGCCAAAACGTTTTGGTATTTTGTGTTTGACAAACCCCTTTGCGGACGTACAATGCCGTTGCTCCGAACGAAAATACGGAGGTTCGATTGCCAAGCGCCGCGCCCCCACACAAATCCAAAACGCTGCGCAGTCCGCAGAGCGGTTCCTCACTGCTGCCACCGCTTGGTTTGCGATGTGCACATGGCACATCGTGGAAGGCCCCCGGCAGAAATTTGGCAGCTGCGGCATGTAGGGACTGCACGCACGGCACGTATTCAGAAACCCTCGACGGGGACTGGCGATCCCTGTGACTGCGGAAATTCAACTCGATATTTCGGAATAGGCAGAGGGGGAGAATGACATCACCATCCAGCAAGATAGCTTCCATATTGTTTACCGTGTTGGGCATCGCCGTGCCTTTTCTGACTCGGTCGCTTCCGGCGAAAGCGCAATCACCCAACGCTGTCAGTTCGCGACCGATCCCGGCCGCCGAACCGCTAGCTTTTGACCGCGGCGCCGCCGCCCTCTGGCAGAGCCTGCAAAAACTCCACACCCGCGCGAGCCTGCTGATGGTGACGGCGCATCCCGACGACGAGGACGGAGGAATGCTGACCTATGAATCGCGCGGGCAAGGAGGACGAGTCACGTTGTTGACGCTCAACCGGGGCGAAGGCGGCGCCAACGTCATGTCTTCTGATTACTTTGACGCGCTAGGCCTCGTGCGCACGGAAGAACTTTTGGCGGCCGATCGTTACTATGGAACCCAACAATTCTGGACCCGGGTGTGCGACTACGGTTTCTCCAAGACCAAAGAAGAGGCCCTGGAGAAGTGGGGACATGATCGAGTGCTTGCTGATGTTGTGCGTGTCGTCCGTATGACGCGCCCTCTGGTCATCAGTTCCGTCTTCGTTGGAGGGCGCACGGATGGCCACGGCAATCACCAGGTTGCCGGACAGATGGCGCAAGAGGCTTTCAAGGCGGCGGGTGACCCGGCGATGTTTCCCGAGCAGATCAAAGAGGGACTGCGCCCCTGGAAGTCCATGAAGGACTATGCCCGTGTGCCGTTTTCCCCTGTCACCGACAAGGGGATTTATGACTACGCGGACGGAAAGTACTATCCCGCCCAATTTCGCAACTATACGGACGGCTCGGTCATCCGGGGGGCGCTTTCGGCTTCGGTAGAAATTCCCGAAGGTGAGTACAACCCGATACTCGGGCTAACGTACGCGCAGCTATCTCGGCTGGGCCTCGGCCAGCAGAAGTCGCAGAGCGGCGGCACGGGTTTACCCCCGGCCGAAGCGGAGATGAGCCCGTATCACCGGTTTGCATCTCTCGTCTCCGTTTCAGAGAAGGAGGCGTTTTTCTTTGATGGCATCGATGTTTCGCTTATGGGTATCGCCAGCCTGGCGCAAGGAGGAGACACCGCATTCCTGATGGAGGGGCTGTCTCAGATCAATTCTCTGGTTGAGAAAACCATGAATGATTTTTCCGCCCAGCATCCCGAAGCCATTGCCTCGACACTGGCGGCAGGCCTGAAACGGACGAACGAGCTGATGGAAAAGGTCGCCAGCAGCGGCCTGACGCCCGATTCGAAGTATGACGTGGCATACGAACTGAAAGTCAAACAGTCGCAGTTCGGCAATGCTCTCGCCGAATCGCTGGGGATTTCAGTGCTTGCGACTCTAGCTCCGGAGAAGGAACCGAGCGGCCCTTTCGCACGCTTCCTCAGAAATCAGCCTACCTTCGAGGTAGCCATCCCGGGACAAACGTTCTGGGTAAAAGTTCACGTCACGAACCCAACCAACCTTTCCGTCGAACTGCAGAGCGCAGTACTGGAAGCTCCGGCGAACGAGCAATGGACCATCGACCCGGCGACGCAAACAGGCGGCACCCTCAAGGGGAATCAGTCGGCGGATGTGCGCTTCACAGTTCAAGCTGCCTCCAACGCGCGCTTCACACGGCCCTATTTCACTCGCCCGGACATCGAGCAAGCCTACTATGATATTCAGGAACCGACGGACCTCAATTTATCCTTGGCTCCTTATCCGCTGTCCGCCAGATTGCATTTCGTATTCGACGGCGTGCCGTTCGAATTGTCACAGGTGGTTCAATCGGTGAAGCGGATCACCGGTCCTGGAACGGTGCTCGAACCGCTGATCATTGGCCCGGCCATTTCTGTTTCCATCGCTCCGCAGGCAGGAATTGTCCCCCTGGGTGCCAAGTCCTTCGATGTAACGGTCAACATTCACAGCAATGTAAAAGGTCCCGCAAAGGGAACAGTAAAACTCGACCTACCGGAAGGCTGGAAGGCGCCCCAGGAGGAATTTTCAACGTCGAAGGACGGGGACGATCAGACGCTCAACTTCCACGTCACGCCCGGGGGGCTCACGGAAAAGGCGTATGCCATTACCGCGGTAGCCACTTATAGCGGCCGCGAGTACAAAGAGGGCTATCACACGATCGGCTTCCCGGGTTTGCGTCCCTACAATCTCTACCGCGCTTCCACTTATCGCACGACAGGAGTGGACGTCAAGGTTGCTTCGGGCTTGAAGGTCGGATACATCGTGGGCGCCGGCGATGACGTGCCACAATCTCTCGTAAGTCTCGGCATCAACGTTCATTTCCTCACACAAGAAGATCTGGCCAACGGAAATCTCTCAGAATTCGACGCTATCCTTCTGGGCGTGCGCACCTATGCCGTCCGCGAAGATCTTAAGACTTATAATGGCCGTATCCTGGAATACGTGAAGGACGGCGGCGTGGTCATCGTTCAATACAACACGCCGGAGTATGACCACAACTACGGTCCCTATCCCTACAAAATGGGTTCGAACCCGGAAGAAGTTACCGACGAGCAATCCCAGGTCGAAATCCTGGCTCCGACTAATCCCGTTTTTACCTGGCCCAACAAAATCACCACCAAGGATTTTGAGAATTGGGTGGAAGAGCGCGGCTCGAAGTTCCTTGAGAGCTGGGATGCCGCCTACGAGCCCTTGCTGGAAACTCACGATCCGGGTCAAGCTCCCCAAAAAGGCGGCCTTGTTTATGCAAAATATGGAAAGGGCGTCTACATCTATAATGCCTACGCCTTCTACCGCCAGATGCCCGACGGTGTTCCGGGCGCGTACCGCATTTTCGCCAACCTGGTTAGTCTCGGGAAGAATCCTCAGGGCGCGGGTTCTCACCCCGCCCACGCCCCCACCCCGGTGAAGAAGTCCGCTCCCTGATCCAGTGGGGAAAAGAGTGGACTTTATTGAACACCGGACCCTATTCACTTATGGTCCGGTGTCCTTTTCTGGATCGTGTAGAGGAAGGTTTTCATTGTTTCATCGCGCCGGGCGTTCTCATCGGCAAGGCGCTTGGAGGCCGCTTCGAAGAGTTTCATCTCCTTTTGCCACTGTTCCGTTTGTCCCAGGTGATGGTAAATCTCGGCGAGGCGGTAGTGCGCGTCTGCGGAGTTTGCGTCCAAGCGCGCGCAGGTCTCCGATTCGTCAAGCGCTTCTTGCCAGCGTTCCAACCATCGGTAGGCTCTGCCAAGCTGGCAGTGTGGGGCGGGGGCATCTGGGAGCAGACCTGCTGAGGCGTGCAGGCGCCGCAGAATTTCCTCGGCGTCCGTCTGGTGTCCGGAGGCAGAGTCTCTGCGAAAGAGCAAAGCGCCGCAGTAGTACTGCATATTGCCGTCCTTCGGCTGGCGGTCGGCATGCGCGCATAACCGTGCCAACGCGGCGGGATTGGGCGCGGAGGCCCGGTCCATCTGAATGTCGCCCAAATACTTCAACGCAGGCTGGGGATCCGGCGCGAATTCGGCCGCCTGCAAAAGAAAGCGGGTGGCCTCCTCGTCGGTTCCCGCAAAGTGCTCCACCATGCCTAGCGCCAATTGGATTCGCCAGGACTTTGGCTCGAGATCCTCTGCTTGTTTGAGCACCGCCTTGGCCGCTTCGAAGCTATTGTGGCGGATCAATTCCACCGCGAGCGAGAGGCGATACTTTTCCTCGCTCGGAGCGAGCGCCACGGCGGCCTGATAACTTCGCACGGCAGCGAGGTTGTCACCGCGCGACTCTTGGATATCTCCGAGCAGGTCTTCGAGATCGGCGGTGTCGTCAAGCGCCTTGCACTTTTCCGCAGTCCCTGCGGCATCGTCCGGGCGCCCCGCCTGGAACTGAGCGAGCGCCAGATTGAACTGTAAGTCAGCACGATCGGAGTCGATCTCCGCCGCCGCCTTCAGCGCTTCAATGGATTCGGAGTATTCACCGTGAGAGATCAGGATCTCGGCTAGGTGCTGCAGAAAAAGCAACTGGTCTCTGGAAGCCAGCTGTGTTGAGCGAAGCAACTCCAGGGTTTGATGGAAATCTCCATGCATCCCCAATTGTGCTTCCAGAACAACGAGGCCAGCTTGGGGATCGTGGGTTCGGGAAAATACTGGCTCTGCCAGACTTGCAGTCCGCTGCCAATGTTCACATTGCAGTTCTGCCACAGCCGTTGCCATGGTGAGCCCAGAATCCGTGGGCTCTAGGGCAAGAGCCTTTTCCATTTCTGAGGCGGCGGCCGAGGCATTTCCAAGTCCCAGAGCCACCGAGGCTTTCAAGCGGTGAAATCCGATGCGTTCTTGAGGGTCCTTGGGCGGCGAGAGACCTGCTAACGCGGTTTGGGCTTCCGTATACTTGTGTTGGCGCGCGAGAACAACCGCCCACTCTGTTCGAATCTGCGGAGCGCCCTGGCTGGCCCTTACCGCATGCGCCAGCATGGGCTCGGCCTTTTCCGGCTGGCCTGTTCGTTCATAGATCTCGCCGAGTGCCGCGAGAGCGACGTAGTTCTCGGGCGTATTTTGCAAAACGGTTTGGAACTCTCGCTCGGCGCGGTCGTTCTGCCCGGCAATGGCGTACGCTTGCCCAAGCAGAATCCTCGCATCGGAGTCCCTAGGGCGAGTTTCGAGATAGCCCGAGAGAGACCGTATCGCTTCCTGTGCATTTCCGTGCGCAAGAGAGGATTGCGCTTCCGCCAGCGGCCCGGAGGAGGAAGGCCGTTGCGTTGGAGGTGAGGATTGATTCTCGGGGCCGGCCATCGTTAGCGTCAAACAAAAGAGCAAGGAAACGCAGGTACCCAAGATGATGTGCCTCAATATCCAGCGGACCGTCACGGTTCTCGCTTCCCCCCGTTGTTTCCTTCAGCGCGGCTGAACTGTGCTTTGCGCATGACGATGGCATCCTGGTTCCGACTCACCTACCAGCTCCCGGGGACTTCGTCGTGCTTCAACCAACTCTCGACGAGCTTTACGATTCCCTCCTCGCTGATTTCAACGAGTCTTTTTCCCTTTTCCGCGGACGCCTCGCTCACTTGTCCAGAATAACCTGGCCAGTTTGTCGCCGTGGATTTTTCGAGAAAATACGGCGCTCCGCCAGAGAGGTCAGGCGGTTCGGGAAGATCCTGCGCCTTGCTCAGATGAATCAGATCAGGACGGAACGCGGCGACCGCGGAGGTCTCCAGCGGTCCGCCGTGGCCGTGACCTCCATTGGCCTGATGAAACATACCCAAGGTCTTCATCACTTCGCTCGGAAGAAATTCCCACCAGCTGGCAAAGAGCAACGCCGCGTCTTTCGTCTCATCGGCGATTTGCGCTACCGCGCCGCGGCCCGCCCCGATGTTGCCATCATGCCCGTTGAGGAGGAAGACCTTCCGAAATCCAAGTTGGACAATGTTGCGCAATACATCTGCAAAGTACATGGTCATAACTTCGGGACGAACCGACATGGTTCCGCGAAAATGCGCCGTATGTGCGGGACACTGCGTGAATTGAATTGTGGGAAACAGCAAGCCGCAAGTCCGCGCAGCCACCCTTTCTGCAATTCCAGAAATGATGATGGAGTCCGATCCCAGAGGATTGTGGGGGCCGTGGAACTCCAGGCTTCCGAGAGGCAGGATCGCCAAGGGATGACTGGCGACAACATCCGACACTTCGAATCCGGCGGTTTCCTCGAATCGTTTCGGCTTTAGGGATCCATCGTCGCCAAGCGGCTCGCGACAAAAAGCGCCGGCGATTCCGGGGAGAGCCAGCCCTGCCAGCAGAACATCCCTTCTCGTGTGCTGCGCCATAAGCCCTCATCCGCCAAAGCCCTCGCAGGTTAACGTAGGGTTCCACGGCTTGTCCACGCCCATTTTGTTCGCCCATTTTGTTCGCACGTTCGCGATCGGACGCGGCTATCTCTTCCGTCCTGGAAGCGTTGTCCCGTGCCGAAACGTTTCAGTATTTGCGCACTTCTTCCCCCCTTGCCGGTTCTCGGTCACGCTGCTATAGTGCCCGCTCGATGCCCGATACAGCGTTTATGCTGGACGCCTAACTTGGCCGAAAACTCCGCACCCGACCTTCCCCCCGAATTCGCGGGAGCTACCGAAAAACTTGTTCGCGGCATGGGCCTGGTTCAATCCACTGCCGTGAATATGTTGGAGATGATTGGCATCGGCCCCTTCATTACCATCGGCGTGATCCTCTCCGCGATGGGCGGGCCCCAAGCGGTACTCGGCTGGTTTCTCGGCGCGCTGTTTTCCGTCTGCGACGGGATGGTTTACGCTGAACTGGGAGCGGCCATGCCTGGAGCCGGCGGGGCGTATATTTATTTCCGCGAGGCTTTTAACCCACGCACCTGGGGTCATCTGTTCTCGTTCCTGTTCCTATGGGAAACAATTTTTGTCGCTCCGCTAGCCATCTCGGCTGCCTGCGTCGGCTTTGCCGACTATAGCCACTATTTCTTCCCTGGATTAAGCCACGCCCGCGTGGGAGCCCTGGCCGCCGGCGGCTGTGCGCTCATTACATTTCTCTTGTATCGTCCCATAAAGACCGTGGGGCGTTACTCGGTGGTAATGCTCGGCGTGGTGTTGGTTGCCATGCTTTGGGTAATTGGGTCCGGCCTCATACACATCAACACGAAAATGGCATTTGATTTTCCACCTGACGCGTTTCATCCCTCGAAGTCGTTTTTTTACGGGTTGGCGGCTGCCACGTTGATTGCGATGTACAACTACGGCGGCTATAACAACATCACCTACCTCGGAGGCGAGGTCAAGAATCCCGCGAAGAATATCCCCCGGGCCATTGTGTTCTCGGTCCTCATCGTCGCGGTGCTATACCTTTTTATGAGCGTGGTCATCATCGGAACGATTCCGTGGCGCGATGCCGCTGTCTCTCACGCGGTGGTGTCAGAGTTCATCGGGAAGTTGTACGGTTCGCGCGCGGCCTCCGTGATGACCTGCCTGATACTGGCGGCGACGCTCGGGGGAATCTTCACCATGAGCCTGGGTTACTCCCGAATCCTCTACGCCGCGGGCGCCGAGGGGAACTTTTTTAGAGTGTTCGGCCGCGTCCATCCCACAGGCCGTTTTCCAACCGTTTCGCTTCTGGCCATCAATGCCCTGGCCATTCCCCTCTGCTGGTTTTCGCTGGAACGGTTGCTCTCGGCTTTGATGATCATTCAGATTGTCTTCCAGTTCATCCCTCAGATATTCGCCCTGTTTGCCATCCGCATGTACCGCAAGGAAATCCACCGCCCCTATGGCATGTGGCTCTATCCCTTACCGGCCATTGTGGCGCTCGCAGGGTGGATCTATGTCGCAGCCACTCCCGAGCAACGCCAGTACCTTGGCACCGCGCTGATACTTCTATTGTTGGGAATCGGTGCGTTCCTCCTCCGTGCCAGGGCCATCCACTCATGGCCAGTGGGACAAAGCAACGACCGTTCGGCGGCCATCAACGTCTAACGTTAGTGTTGCGCAAAAAAGAGGGCAGCCTCTCGGTCCCCATGGAGTGCAGCGATTCCCCCTGAAGCGGGGTAGGGCTCCTGTCGCTGAACTTTCGTGCTGCTTCCGCGCGGCAATTAGGTTCTCTTCGGGGGGCAGCAGGAGTCGCGAACGATTAGTTGTGTTTCAAGAAGCGCTGGCGTAGGAATGCTCGCCCGCCCTTCGATGTGATCGATTAAGAGTCTCGCCGCGACCATCCCTATTTCTCTGGCGGGCTGGCGCACCACTGTCAGCCTCGGCCGTAGCAACGTGGCCCAATAGAAATCGTCGAACCCAAGCAGACTGATCTCCTCCGGGCATGCGAGGCCAATCTCTTGTATGGCTGCGAGGGCGCCCAAAGCCATCATGTTGTTGGTGCAGAAAATTGCTGTGGGACGTTGCGCCCGCGTCAACAGCTGCATCGCATGAAAATGGCCGCTTTCCATGTCATTGTGACCGGTATGAATCATCGACCTGTCCACGCGAATTTTCGCGCTACGAATTGCGTGCATAAATCCCTGCAGCCGGTCCAGGGACGTCCCGCTGGAGGCGTCACCTGCGATGACCCCGATCCGGCGGTGTCCGAGGCTCAGGAGATAGCGAGTGGCGGTCTCCGCGGCCCGGGTGTTGTCCACTCCCACTCTTCCGACAAAGGAGTCACGCGCGAGCGGATGACGGTCCGCGTAAACCACAGGAAGGTTTCCCAGAACCGACTTGGCTTTTCCGCCCGCCGCGTTTATCGCTGGGACCCGCACTACTCCATCGACGCGACGGCGGTGAAATGAATCCAGGTAGTTGCGCTCTTCTTCCCAACTTTCCCTGGAATCTCCAATCAGGACGGTGTAGTTCGCCGAGGCCGAATAGTCTTTCGCCCCTCGCACCAGTTCGATGTAAAAATTGTTCGACAGGTCGGGGACCACAATTGCGATGGAGTGGGTTTTCTGGAGTCGAAGGCCTCGAGCCAGGTCGTTTGGGCGATATCGCAGCGCTTTTATCGCCTCTTCAATCCGGCCCCGCATCTCCGCGCTGACATAGTCTGAATTGTTAAGTGCGGCAGAAATTGTCGAAACGGAAGCACCGGCCGCCTTCGCCACGTCGCGAATTGTAACGTGCCGCTTTACACGCTTTGCTCTCGCCTTCAACCCGGTCCCCCTCGCCTCGCTATTCTTACTTGGAGATAATATGAAGTTATCTCATAAATGTTTTTTCGGCACGAGATCCACAAAGCTGCCACAAACGAAAATAACCGGAGCGTGATGATTAGGAGATGGCACCTTGCTTTGCAAAGCGGAGCTTACTAGAAATCATCAGAAAGCCAAAACCAAAACGTTTCGGGAAATCGTTCTGCTGCCAATCGTCAGGTGTATACTTACCCCCCGTTGGGCCGCAGGAATGCCGTCGCCGGCCTCGAATTCTTGGCTCACGTAGGACGGCTGCGTCCCAGGACTCGGTTACACGGTACCTCGGAACTTGGCAGCATGCGGAGGATGCCATGAAGCAGCTCGTAAAATTCAAAAGCCCCTTGCACGAAATGACACAGACGACTCCCACTTGTCTCTGGAACGATTCAGCATCGCTCCAGGAACTGACTTATTCGCTCGAGAACGGTGCGGTGGGAGCCACCTGCAATCCGGTCATCGTGTGTGAAGTACTGAAGAAGGAAATGCATCTCTGGAAGGGTCGCATTCAGGAACTCATCGAAGAGATGCCCCTTGCTACCGAGGACCAGATCGCCTGGAGGGTGGTTGAAGAAATTTCAGTCAAGGCGGCGGAACTCCTGATTCCGGTCTTCGAACAGCACCACGGTAACAACGGCAGGCTCTCGATTCAGACGGATCCCCGGTTCTACCGGGACAGAAAAGCGATTATGGCCCAAGCCATGCATTTCAATGCCTTGGCGCCGAACATGATTGTAAAGATTCCAGTCACCAAAGCGGGTATCGCAGCCATTGAAGAAGCTACCTACCAGGGTATCAGTATCAATGCCACCGTTTCTTTCACCCTTCCGCAGTGCATCGCCGTCGCGGAGGCCGTGGAGCGCGGTTTGAAGCGTCGGCAAGGCGAGGGCAAGGACATTTCCAGCATGGGGCCCGTGTGTACGATCATGGTGGGACGACTCGACGACTGGCTCAAGGTTCTGGCGGAAATCAACTCGATCACGATCGATCCCGGCTATCTTGAGTGGGCTGGAGTCGCCACCTTCAAGAAGACTTACAAACTCTTTCGTGAGCGTGGATATCGCATCCGGCTACTCTCTGCGGCTTTCCGCAATCACATGCACTGGAGCGAATTGATCGGCGGAGAGGTGGTGATCTCCCCGCCTTACAAGTGGCAGGTTCGTTTCAATTCGAGTGATGTCGAAGTCATCTCGCGGATCGACAAGCCCGTGGATCCCAGAATTGTGGATGAACTTCTATTACACTTCGAGGATTTCCAGCGCGCCTACACCGAAGGCGGTCTGTCGAGTGATGAGTTCGACTCTTTTGGCCCAACCAGGCGGACTCTTCGCCAGTTTATCGCGGCTTGCCACGAGCTCTCGGCGATGATTCGTGATCAGATGCTTCCTAATCCTGACCAAAAGTAATCAATGAATTTCAACCTGGAGACCGGTCATTCCTACAAGGTGCAGGCGACCAGGAGGTCTCTAGTTCACGCCGTTCTTGGGATCCCAGGAGCCTTGCTCTTTGCGAACATAGATGATCTCGCCGATGTGGTAGGCGTTGTGGGTACTGATGTGCGTGAATACCTGGGCTGACTCCTTCAACTTTGCTTCGTCGGCGGTTTCGACCCATTCTTCGAGTTGTTTCATGACTTCGTCTAGCTGTTGCACCGTTTCATTCCAAGTCTTGCTGTCAAATTTGCTGAAGGTCTCGTCGTTGTTGCCGCTGAATGCCGCCGGTTTCTCGCCTTTGAGTCTCGAGAGATTCTGTCGGTTCCAGAACACCAGGTGATAAGCAAGCTGCCCGACCGAGTGATTCCCTTTGCCGTCCGTCCAGCTAGCCTGATCGGCGGTTAAGCCTTTCACTGCGACATTCGCGGGCACAAACCATTCTGCTTCGGTGTGCGTCGATCGAAGTTCCGCCAGCAATACCTCTCGCAGCGTGGTGGGTTTCTTGTTTTGCGCTTGAAGCGGCGCACGTACGGGAACCGCCAGCAGCAACAGCAAAACGGGTAGCAGTTTCATCATTCGAGGACTCCTCCGAGCCCTTAGACGTGCTTGGCGTCTGAATAGCGTTTGAGCAGCCGTGGTGCGTATGTGACTGGTTGGTTCCCTGCGGATAAGCCCAGGGTGAGGTCTTCGCGTGCAATGCATTCATGCAAACGGTACCAAGCAACCCAGAAACAGAAAGCACCGGGCCTCATTTCAAGAGGCCCGACGAGGCCGCGACCGTTTTGCGGCGGTCACGTATCATGATCGTTTCAGCGGGATGCGCCCTTTCCACTGCGACGGAGCTCCTTGAGCTCGGCCACGAGTTCCTCCTCATCAATAATCCGCGAGCGCCAATTGGTTGTTCGGCTGTTAACAGAAGGTTGCTAGTTCGAATCTAGGCCGGGGAGCCAACTTCTCGTTCTCCATCAAATAGTCACAGACGGTGGTCGGAACTTCCTGTTCCGGCTGCACATGTGAAGTGAACCCCCCATCTGAGAAAGTGGCCAAAGTTATACTTTGCAGGGATAGGGAGGCTCCTACAAATGACGAACGGGCGAGGGGCGGCGGTGACCCGAAGACTTCCGACGCATGGCAGTCGAACGGTTCAAAAAGTGCGAAACATGTAGCGGCTGGCCAAGGAGGTAGAGGTAGGTGTCCCGCGACACAGCGGGGAGGATTATAGTGGCCATATCAAAATACTCGAATGTGGATATTGCCAAAGAACAACGGAGGAATGAAATTCCCACGTTCGATCCTGAACATTGGGCGGAGGCTTGGATTTGCCAGCACCGAGCTTGAGGAAAGAGCATCCAGCGTTTTCAAACCCGACATTACACGGTCGAGCCCGACAGGGGCGTACAGAAAAATGACCACCCTGCATTTTGAAGCATCGCGTTCCTGCTGGCGTTGCATTCGCTGGCGTTCGCCGATTTTGATTACGGACCTCTATGATTAACTTCTTCCATGACTTTTACCGTCTCCCGTTTGCTGCGATTGTGTTCTCCATCTCTGGTGGGACGTTCTGGCCATATTTTGGAGGAGGGGCCATCCTAGTCATCGGAATGGCAATGGCTTGGAATGGCGAAGTCCGGAAAGCGCATGGACTTGATAAGCTCATCCTGTTTGGCCCCTTGTTGTTTGCGATTCCGATGGCCATTTTCGGTGCAGACCACTTAACCGCGGCTAGATCAGTCGCGGGAGTGGTGCCCTCCTGGATTCCGGGACACCTATTCTGGGCCTATTTTGTCGGAGTGTGTCTTATCGCTGCTGCCTTTAGCTTAGCTACAAAGATAGAGTCGCGTTTTGCTGCGGCGCTGCTGGGCATCATGATATTTCTTTTCGTTTTATTGATTCACGTGCCGTCTTGCTTCGCGACGCCCTATGACAAGACGCGGCTCACTATCGTTCTTAGAGACTTGGCTCTAAGTGGCGGGGCGCTAGCCTTCGCCGCTTCGAGCTCCGAGCAGAGACGAGTGGGGGGCACCCCCGGATGGCCTCCGCGTTCGCATTTACAAAACCCGAGGTCGAAATTGATCGTGGCTGCTCGCTTCCTCATCGCGATTTCAATCGGGGTCTTCGGCATCGACCACTACTTGTACCCCACCTTCGCTCCCGGCATTCCTCAAGAAGGGGCGGTTTTCGTGACTATGCCCGCATGGATTCCAGGACATATGCTCTGGGCGTATGCGACCGGCATGATCTTTGTTGTGTGCGCGGTTGGCCTCATGACTCGGAAACATGCCCGTTCCGCTGCAACGGT
>Ga0210395_10000446_pt1 | contig 32778 bp, 29 predicted proteins | sample IncBWH4OmetaG_FD_150861 | JGI IMG/M metagenome (GOLD analysis project Ga0210395, IMG submission 150861) | Forest soil microbial communities from Barre Woods Harvard Forest LTER site, Petersham, Massachusetts, United States - Inc-BW-H-4-O ... | reverse complement strand
ATGGCGGAAACGCTGTCGGGTTTCGAAGTCGTCGGCTGGTACGGCCTGGCCGCGCCGGCCGGCACGCCGAAGGACGTGATCGCCAAGCTCAACGGCGAAACCAATGCCGTGCTGCAAGCGCCCGACCTGGTCGCGCAAATGCGCGAGCTGAGCTACGAGCCGATCGGCGGCACGCCGGAGGAGGCGAATAGCCGGATCAAAACGGATGTCGCGCGTTGGACCAAAGCTATTCACGACGCCGGCATCGAGCCGCAGTAACAAAATATCAGCAAACAATATGGACCAAAACCTCAACACCGAAGCGGAGACGCTGACCAAGACGCTGTGCGGCTATTTGGCCGCCGCGCAATTCGGCGATCTCAGCGCCGCCGCCAAGCACGAGGCGCGCCGCGGCGTGCTCGATTGGATCGGCTGCGCGCTGGCCGGCAGCGGGCACAAAACCATCACTACGCTGCTTACGGTATTGCAGGAGATTTCCGGCCGTCAGCAGGCCACCGTCTTCGGCCGCAAATTGCGGCTCGGCCTCACCGATGCGCCGCTGGCCAACGGCCAGATGGGACACGTGCTCGATTACGACGATACCCACATGGGCGGCGTCGTGCTGCATACCAGCTCACCGGTGCTTGCCGCTTTGTTTGCGCTCGCAGAGCGCGCGCCCGTGAGCGGTGCGGACTTCATGCTGGCCTATGCGACGGGATTCGAGGCCGGCGTACGTTCGGGCCGCACCGCGCCGGGCCATCACAAGGGCGGCTGGCACCTCACCGGCACGCTCGGCACCATCGCGGCCGGCGCCGCTTGCGGCAAGCTCCTCAAGCTCGACCGGCAGCGGCTCACTTACACGCTCGGCATCGCCGCGACCCAGGCCGCCGGCATGCAGCAGAACCGCGGCACCATGGGAAAATCGTTTCACGCCGGCAAGGCTGCGGCGAACGGTGTGCTGGCGGCGCTGCTCGCGGAGCGCGGTTTTGATTCCACGCAGGAGATCATCGAGGGTAAGAAGGGCTTTGCCCGCATCTACAGCGACGTCGCCGCGCCCGAGCAACTGATCGCCGGGCTTGGCGAGAGCTGGATGATCGAAACCAATGGCCACAAGCCCTATGCCTGCGGCGTCGTTCTGCATCCGCTGATCGATGCGGTGATCGCGCTCCGCAATCGCGATGCGATCGATCCGGCCGCGGTGAGCGAAATTGCTTTAAGAGTTCACCCGCTGGTGCTGTCGATCACCGGCGTGGTCGAGCCGTCGTCCGGCTTGCAATCGAAATTCTCGACGGTGCATTCGGCGGCGGTGGCGTTGATCGACGGCTCAGCCGGCGTCGCGCAGTATTCCGATGCCAAGGCCGCAGATCCGATCGTGGCGGCGCTGCGCCGAAAAGTGAACGCGCAGGCCGACAACTCCCTGCGCAAGGACGAGGCCTACGCGGCGATCACCGCCGGCGGCAGGCGCCACGACATCCACATCGCGCATGCCAGCGGCACCGCCGACAACCCGATGAGCGACGCCGCGATCGAAGCAAAATTCATGGCCAATGCGGCGCCAGTCATTGGCCGCGAGCGCACCGAACGCGCGCGCGATTTCGTGCTTGCGCTCGAAACACAGCCGGATATGCGCGAGCTGATCGCGCTGTTGGCTTGATCTACGCTGGAACCGCGGTCGCGCTGCTGGTTTGGTGCGTTTCGTGCAATGGGCTCGGAGCCAGCAACGAGCCCAGTGACGGATCGCCGAGGCGAAGATAGACGTGGCCGATGCCGGCATTGCCGAGCATCAGGCCGCAGATTTCCTCATGGGTCATCAGGCCGGACGGCCAGGCGCGTTCGCCGCGATGAAATTGCTCGGTCGCGTAAGCGACGACGGCGTCGAGCGTCGCCGCGTGGGCGGTGCGGCCGGAGCGCACGCCGTCGAGCAATGTATCGACCAGGCCGAACAAGCCGTGGCAGGCGGTGAAATCCGCGTTCGGCGCGCGGAACCATTGCTCGGCCAAGCGCGCCGTGGCGCCGAGCCCCGCATCGATATCGGTTGCGACCGCAAAGCCGCAAGCTTGCGCGAACAGCCGGCTGCGGACGATGCCGGGCGCGCCGTGGCACCACGCCACCATGAAAACAGGCGCGCCGGGCGAAATCCCCGGCAGCACGCGAAAATCCGGCCAGTTGCCTTGTGCCGCATCGAAATGCGCCGCCTCGTAGGTGAATGCCGCCGTGGCGGCTTCGCGCAACGCCTGATCCGGCGCAAGGTTGTCCAGCACCAGGAGCGCGTGCGCGATGCCCGCGGTGCCGTGCGCAAAACCGGTGAGGTTTCCCCGCGTGTCGTCCATGGTGTGCCACGACAGCGCACCACGCGTGTCGCGTTCGCCGCGCGCGATCAACTTCTGCGCAAACGCGCCGGCGCGCGTCAACAGCGCGTCGTCACGGTCGAGCGCATCGGCGGCAAGCGCCAGCGCCAGCACGGTGCCGGCGATGCCGCCGATGACGTCGGTGGTGTCGGCGACGGCTGCGTCTAGCGGCAGGCTGAGCAGCAACGTGCGGCCGGCTTCGATTGTCTCGGCATCGTCGAGCTCGCCGCCGGCCAGCACCAGCGCCGCGCCGGCGCCGGCTGCGCCGCCATAAAATCCGTGTGGCGCCAAATCGGCATGGGTGCCGGCGCGCGCCATGGTCTGCCGCAATGCCGCGCGCGCGGTGCGCCGCAATAGCGCGTCGCCACTGCGGGTCGCAGCCTGCGCCAGGAACCAGCCGATGCCGGACGTGCCGCCATAAACATCCGGCCCGACCATCATGCTGGTCGCCGGGTTTTGCGTCGGCAACGCCGGGATGGCATCGAACCAGGTGCAGCGCTCGCCGCTCCACACGGCGCGCCGCGCGATACCGAAGCCGATGGTCGTCGCGATGTCGATGGCGTCCCGCGGCGCCAGCATTGTCGCGCTCACGCGGCTTGCTCCTGCGGCAGCACATCGAGACGGTAAGGGTAGTGCGACGTGGGATTGCGCTCGAGACGATCGAGCTCGAGGCCGTAAGCGGTCAGGCGTTCGCGCAAGATATTGAGCCGTGGCTGCGACTCGCTGGCGCCGCGCTGCTGCGCCATCACCAAGCCTTCGGCGATCAAACCGCAGCGATGCATGCCGAAACTGTCCCGCGTCGGCGGGCTTTCGGCAAAAGCGAGGCCGGGCGCGAGCTCGCGGGTGAACAGCGGCACCGACGGCCGCAAGCTGCCGTGCAGCGCGCGATAGGTGGCGGCAATCGTATCGCGCGCGGCTTCGACGTCTTCGTCGTTGAGATAGAGCACGCCGGCATCGGTGCGCGCATAGAGCGAGGGAGCGACCGGCACTTTGGCCTGGAATGGAATGCGGCGGCGATCGAGCCGGCTGCCGATCTCGCGCAAGAACAGCGCGGCACCGCGCGGTGCCACGTTCCAGTAAAATCGAACCTGGCGGCCGGTTTGCGGATCGAACAATGGCCGGCCCGAGATGAGGTAGTGGCCGGCCGGAGCGGTCACCATCTCGCGCATCGGCACGAGCCGCACCGGCAGGCCGGGCGCGATGGCATTGGCGAGCGGGATGATTTCATTGAAGGGTGCGAAACGCTGCTGCTGCGTGGCATTGACCAGCCAGGCGCCGCTCGCATCGGCGCGCGTGACCGTCCAGCCGTCCTCGTAGCGCGGCGCGATCGGGTTTGCGGCCTGCAGGCTCGAGAGAAATTCGCCGCCATTCATGCTTGCCGGCGCTGCGTCGGTCGGCAGCAGGCTGTAATGGTCCATGTACAGCGCAACGGTGAGGCCGCTGAAGTGGTCGCGTTCGCCGGCCACGAAGACGTCGCGTGCCGCGCCGCGCAGATTGGTCACGCGCGCGCGATCGGGCGCAACGAATGAAACGGCGGCTACGATCGCGCGCAATTGCTGGTCGAACGGGATCATGCCGCGGACCTCCAGCGCTGGCGCGATGCTTCCGGTCGGGTGAGCAATTCCAACCCCATCTGCAGCACGCCCGGCGTCTGCGGATAGATCTGGCTGGCGAACTGCGCCCATTCGAGGGCCGTCTGCACCAGCCGCGCGCCGGTGAGCCGCAACAGCGTGATGCGCGGATCGGGCAGGTGCGCCGGCGCCGGCAGCACGGCGATGTAGCCCGCCCATAACGCGTCGATCAGCGCTTGCGCACGCGTCTGTGCAACGTCGAGTGCATCCGGCACGGCTGTCGGATTGGGCGTCAGCAGCGACTGCACGAGGCCGGCGATATCCCAAAGCCCGTCGCCGAGCGCCGCGATTTCCCAATCGATGACGCGCACGGAACCGTCCTCCAGGATGAGCACGTTGGCGGCCTTGGCGTCGCCATGCACGATATGGACGTCGCGCCATTCGGCGCGCGCCAGCGCCAGGGCGTGAAGCGCGTCGGGCCGTTGCAGCACGGCGGCGACGATCGACTGCGCCGCCTGGGTCGCCGGCATGAATGGCGACTGCGGCAGGCCAAGCGTGAGCACCCAGGCAATGCCGGAGCGGAACAGGCCGCGGGTGCGTTCGTCGCGCAGCACCTGCGAGGCTCCTCCATGCAGCGTAGCGAAGGCGCGGCCGACGTCGTGCAAGAGCCGCGGATCGAGTGCGGCGCCCACCATCTGCTTTGCCATCAGCGAATCCGAGGCGGCGATCAGCTCGATGGTGAGGATCTTGTTGGGTTCGTCGTAGTGATAATATCTGGGCATCCACGGCGCCATTACCGCGAATACCGGATCGTTGACCGAAAGCCAGAAGATCGCGGCTTCGGTCCACATGGTCGCCGCGTCCGGCTTATTCACGTCGGTCGGCTGCTTGACGATGTAACAGGGCGCGCCCGGGCGCTCGACGCGCACCAGATGATTGCGTCCGATATATTCGGTGGCGGTGATGCTCTGCGTCACGACGTCGTCGGGCGTGAGGAGGCCCAAGCGAAGCAGATGCTGCAAAGCGTCGCGGCGTGTCAGCATGACGGTGCGCCGACGCCGGGGATATGCGCGGTGCCGGGCAGTTCGCTGTTCAAGCCGGTGTTCCTTCGTTGATATTGCGCCCGGAGCTTGTACACTAGAAATCCCGCTCTTGTAGTTGAAGTATTCCCCGCCTTTTCCGCCAACGCAAATCCGGAGATGACATGGCTACGGACAACATCCGTTACGACGACTTCATCGCCAACGTTCACGCCGATCCGGCGAAACCGGAAGCCGCCATCATGCTGGCGGGCTTCGTCGGCCACGGCGCCGAGGGAAAGGTCCGCATCTATCCGGATGCATCCTTGGCCAACTGGTACGACGTGGCGGAATACGATGTCGTCCACGCCATGCCGGTGCCCGATGCCAAGCTTGGCGGCTCCTATGTCTGGGTGCGCGCCAGCGCGCAGATCACACCGGGCGCGGCTGCGGCTCCGGCTGCGGCCGGAACCGGCGCCGTTGCAGCGGCTCAGCCGGCCATGCCGTTCACCTTGACGTGTACTCTGAACGCAGCCGCGCCGGTCGGTGGTTGGCCGCCCAGCTTAGGTTGCCAGCCAAGCGTCATGGCGTGCCCTCACGCGGCGGCGCTGGGCGCCGGAACTGTGACGGGCTTCTTTGGCTGTACGGCGGCGTGTCCGCCGGCGGCGCTGGGCGCAGGGACTGTGACCGGCTTCTTCGGCTGTACGGCGGCGTGTCCGCCGGCAGCGCTTGGCGCACAGACCGTAACGGGCTTCTTCGGCTGTACGGCAGCTTGTCCTCCCGCGGCGCTTCACGCCCAGACCAATCCGCCGACTCTCGGCTGCACGGGCGGCTGTAATGCGCTCGGCATGGCACAGACTTTCACCCAGGGTTTGCCCTGTCAGCATCTGCGGGGCGGGGTCTTCACGCCATTCGGCGGCTGACGGCGTCGGAACCCAACGCGGTCAATGGCGGGAACACGATCTGGTGTGTCGAACGACACACCAGATTGTCGCAGCGTGTTGAAACTGTCATCTTAGCTTGTATACTGACCACCCTGCCGCTTGAGTTGTAAGCGCTTTTTGCCCTGTTCGAGTAACCAGACAAGGGTGAGGTCATGGCCGACAACACGCAATCGAAAATCCAATACGACGATTTCATCGCCAATGTGCAGCCGGATCCGGCGAAGCCGGAATCGACAACCATGCTGTCCGGGTTCATCGGCCACGGCGGCGACGGCGTGGTGCGCATCTATCCCGACCCGTCGCTCGGCACCTGGTACGACGTGCCGGAAGCCGACGTCGTGCACAGCATGGCGGTGCCGGATTCCAAGCTCGGCGGCTCCTATGTATGGGTGCGCGCCAGCGCCCAGATCAAACCCGGTTCGGCCGCTCCTGCGGCCGCCGCCGCGGCACCCGCCGCACAGGCCGCCCCGAACTTCACGATAGGCGCGGGCTGCACCTTCATTTGCGCGCAACCGGCCGCCGCGCTGCAACCGACGCCGGCGACGCATTGCTACATATGCCCGCCGCACACGCTGCAATGCCTGCAGGCGACGCCTACCGCAGACGTAACCTTGGCGACGATCTGCACACAGCACAATCAATGTTTGCAGCCGACGCCCACCGTGCACCAAAGCTTGGCGACGGTTTGCACGCAATTTTGTCCGACCTTTTACGCGGGCTGTGTGACCCTGCCGAACAACTGTTTCCCGATAACGCAGCCGGCGGTTTGCACCATAGCTGTCAGCCCGAACTGTCCGCCGCCGGCGCCCGGGACGCCGGTGCAGCAGCAAGCTTTCGCCGCGGCGGCCATACAGCCGACGCCGGCGAGCCATTGCTACATCTGCCCGACGCCGATGAATCTATGCGGCGGACATCCGATGGCGGCCGCCTTTCAGCCGACGCCGAGCGCCGTGAATCAGTGCGGCGGCATGATGCAACCCACGCCGAGCGCGGTGCACCAGTGCGGCGGCCAGACCGCGGCGACGGTGTGCACACAGCCGCCGGCGTGCCATCCGAGCGTGAACGTGATCTGCCCGACGCCGAGCGCGGTGCACCAGTGCGGCACCGCGGCGACGGTGTGCACGCAGCTGCCGGCATGCCATCCGAGTGTGAACGTGATCTGCCCGACGCCGAGTGCGGTGCATCAGTGCGGCGTGTTCACGCCTTTCGGCCGCTAGCAAACGCGAGCGGCGCCGCGTAGCGCGCCGCCGCTTCGCCAGAATGCCAACGGGCACCGCATCGCTGCGGTGCCCGTTGCGTTATGCGCTTGCGCGGACGATGCCGGCTCAGAGCTGGCGGATCGAATCGAAATTCCACGCCGAATCGTTCGGGTTCTCGCCGACCCGGATCGTGGTGTCGTTGACGAAGTGATAGGGCGGCACCGGCAGATTGTACGGCGCCGGCACGCCGGAAAAGACCCGGCCGGCGGCATCGTATTTGGAGCCGTGGCAGGGACAGAAATAGCCGCCCGGCCAGTTCGGCACCGGCGCGGTCGCGCTCGGCGTCGGGTAGAACAGCGGGATGCATCCGAGATGGGTGCAGATGCCGATCAGCACGCTGTATTCCGGCTTGATCGAACGGTGCCAGTTGGTCGCGTAGGGCGCCTGCTGCACTTGCTTGGAATCCGGATCGGCCAGGAGCGCCACATCCTGGGCGCTTTGCAGCGCGTCGAGCGTCTGCTTGCCGCGATGGAACACAAAGATCGGCCGCTGCCGCCAGTAGATGACGACCTGGGCGCCTTCCTCGATCTTTGAGACGTCGAGATCGACCGGTCCGCCGGCGGCAAGCGTCGAGGCGTCGGGATTCATCTGGTCGATCAGCGGCACCAGCGCCGCAGCGGCGCCGACCGCGCCGACGGCGGCGGTGGCGATATAGAGGAAGTCGCGGCGAGACGGATTTTCCGGGTGTTCGATACTTGCCGCCGCCGATGCACTGCTCGCCATGGTCGCGTCCTTTTTAGGGGAAGTCTTTTGTGGCCGCGCCGGGCCCGGAAGGCGGCGCGTCCGGGCGTTTATGGCGGTAACGGCGGGGTCTCGTCAATCGAGCAGTTACCCCGGTTGCGGTTATGCGGAAAGCGCGGCCCTGGTGCGGGCCAAGGTGTCCACAACGGTGCCGGAAGCGTCGATTTTCGGCCATTCGAGCGCGCCGAGGTCGTAGTCCTCCTGCGCTTGGGCAACGGCGGCACCGGCGTCCGAGGCATCGTTCGTGCGCCCGCCGACGCGGGCGATTCGCGTCGCCAGATCGGCGGTCAAAAACACGCCCCGCAGCGGGACATTGGCGGCCTTGGCAGCTACGGTGACGGCATCGCGCTCCTGCGGCTGGGCGAACACCGCGTCGACGATTGGCGAATGTCCGGCAGCAGCAATGCGGCGCGCCTTGTCGGCGATCAACCCATAGACGCGCGCGGTGATTTCAGGCGCGTAAGCCGCCGCGGGGAGCTTTTCGGTCTCGCCGGCGCCGAACAGCATTTTGCGCTCGACATCCGAGCGCACGATCACGGCGCCGGGCATCGGCGCGATGTGCGGCGCGAGCACCCGCGCAAGCCGCGTCTTGCCGGTGCCGGACAGGCCGCCGACGGCAATGAGCTTCGGCGGCGGCGGCATGATCGCGCGCAGCGCGAAATCGAAATAGGCTCTCGCCGACGTGGCGATCTTGTCGCGCTCGGCCGCCGCGGCGCGCTCCATCCGCGCCGCGGTGACCTTGGCGCGGATCGCAGCCCGCATCGACAGCAAGAACGGCAGCGCCGTCAACGCGTCCAGGTCCTCGTCCCTGTGCGTTTCGGCGAGGTAGCGGTTGAGCACGATATTTGCGGCTTGCGGCAGTTGGCGCTCGAAGAGGTCCATCAGCAGAAAGGAGAGATCGTAGAGCACGTCGCCGGAGCCGATGATGTCGCTGAATTCGATGGCGTCGAACAGCACCGGCTTAGCGTCGATCAGCACGATATTGCCGAGGTGAAGATCGCCGTGGATGCGGCGAACCAGGCCGCGCCCGCCGCGCTCGCGCAACAGCGACCCGATGCGTCGATAGTTGGCGCGGCTTTTTTCGGCGAGCGCATCGGCTTGCGCGGCCGGAAAAATGTCCCGGTGCTCGGCAAACGCTTCGACATGCTCGTCGATGTAGGAGCCGAGTGCTTTGATCCAAGGCTCGGCGTCGACGATCGGCGCTTTATCGTGCGCGGCGGCGACGGCGCGGCCGAGCGCATCGGCGAGATCGTCGTCGATCTCATTGGCGAGATGATCGAGCGTGCGGTTCTCGTCGAAGCGCACCATGTCGACCGCCCATTCAACCGGCTCACCGTCGCCGTCGATCGCCAGTCGTCCATCATTCGCGCGCGTGATGGCGATGACGCCGCGATAAAGTTCTGGCGCCAGCCGCCGGTTGACCTCGATCTCCGCCGCGCAGGCGCGTTTGCGCTTTTCGAGCGTCGAATAATCGAGAAACGGAAAGCGCACCGCGCGCTTGACCTTCAGCGCGCGATCGCCGGCGAGAAACACCGAGGCCGCGTGCGTGTCGATGCGCCGGACCTTCTCGGCCTCGCCGCCGTAGGCTGCCGGGTCGGCGAGAAACGCCAGCACGTCCTGTTGCGCAATCGCTGCGTCGTCCATGCCGCAAAACCCTGTTAGCAAAGGTTCAGTTCTGCTTTAGATAGTGCATCGGCCTGACGGAATCCCGCACCTGCCGCAGAATAATAGGGCAGGGCCCGCAAAGGAGACGCCCATGCGCGCCAAGGACAATATGCGCTCCGCCGCCGAGGTTCTGGTCGATCAGTTGCGCGTCCACGGCGTGCGCCACGTCTTCTGCGTGCCGGGCGAGAGCTATCTGGCGGTGCTCGATGCGTTCCACGACGCCGATCTTGCCGTCACGGTCTGCCGCCAGGAGGGCGGCGCCTGCATGATGGCCGAGGCGGTCGGCAAGGTGACCGGCCAGCCCGGCGTCTGTTTCGTGACCCGCGGGCCTGGCGCCACCAATGCCTCGCCGGGCATCCACATCGCGCGCCAGGATTCCTCGCCGCTCGTCATGTTCGTCGGCCAGGTGGCGCGCGAGATGCGCGAGCGCGAGGCGTTCCAAGAAGTCGACTACCGCGCCTATTTCGGCTCGATGACCAAATGGGCGACGGAGATCGACGATCCGGCGCGCGTGCCGGAGATCGTGTCGCGCGCCTTCCACACCGCGGCCAACGGCCGGCCGGGGCCGGTCGTGGTCGGCATCCCCGAGGACATGCTGGTCGAGCGTATCGCCGTGCCCGACGCGCCGCCATTCGCGCTGATCGAAACATCGCCCGGCGATACCGAGATGGCGAAATTCGCGCAAATGCTGGCCGGTGCTCGCGCGCCGATCATGCTGCTCGGCGGCAGCCGCTGGTCGCAAGCGGCCAGCGACGGCATCGGCCGCTTTGCGCAGAAATACGCGCTGCCGGTGTGCACCACGTTCCGCCGCGGTCATTTGTTCGATGCGCTGCATCCCTGCTACGCCGGCGATCTCGGCATTGGTCCCAATCCAAAACTGCTCGAGCGCATCAAGGCGTCGGATCTCGTCATCATGGTCGGCGGCCGGCTCGGCGAGTTGCCGTCGCAGAGCTATACGCTGTTCGATATTCCCCGTCCGCAGATGCCGTTCGTGCACGTGCATCCGGGCGCCGAGGAGCTCGGCCGCGTCTACAGTCCGCATCTTGCCATTCACGCGACGCCGACCGCGTTTGCCGCGGCGCTCGACAATCTCGATCTGAAAGAGGCGCAGCCCGGGCAGGCCGAGGCCGCGCACGCCGATTATCTGGAATGGACGGAGAAGCCGACCGAACAGCCGGGCGGCGTCAATTTCGGTGCGATCATGGTGTGGCTGCGCGAATATCTGCCGCCCAACGCGATCTTGTGCAACGGCGCCGGCAATTACGCGGCATGGATTCACCGCTTCTTCCGCTTTCGCCGCTTCGGCTCGCACGTGGCGCCGGCCTCGGGCTCCATGGGCTACGGCGTGCCGGCGGCGTTGGCGATGAAGCGGCTGCATCCCGACCGGCCGGTGGTGTGCCTTGCCGGCGACGGCGATTTTCTGATGAACGGCCAGGAATTCGCCACTGCGGTCCAGTACGGCGCGCCGTTCGTCACCATCATCGCCGACAACGGCATGTACGGCACCATCCGCATGCATCAGGAGCGCGAATATCCCGGCCGCGTCTCGGCGACCGATTTGCGCAATCCGGATTTTCCGGCTTACGCGCGGGCCTTCGGCGGCTTCGGCGTTTCGGTGGAGCGCACCGAGGATTTCCCCGACGCGTTCAAGCAGGCGCAAGCTTGCGGCAAGCCGGCGATCATTCGCCTCGCCATCGACGGCGAAGCCATCACGCCGACGATGACGATCGCAAAAATTCGCGCCAGATCGCTGGCGGAGAAGAAGCGCTGAGCCGCGGTCATTCAGTTGGCGTGGAATAAGACTCGCCATTGCGGCGCGCTCGAAGCTGAGCGTCCGCTCCGCCGCGACGCCGATATTTTCCGGTTGCCGGCCATTCTGAATACTGACATCTTTAGCCAGCTTGGATATCTACAAACAAACAGTATTGAGTTGGTGATTTATGAATGGCGTTGCATTGCGTAGCGACGTCCCCGCCATGAGCACAACAGACGGCGTGGCCGGCAATCAGGCCCGTCGCAACTCGATTTTGGTTGTTGCTCTGGCCGTTCTCGCATTCGTGGTTTACGCCTGCGCCGTCTTCAGCCTTCCGCAGGTGCGAAACACCCTGGCCTGCTGCGAGTCGAGCGGCATTGCGGCGGCTATTTCCAATATCAAGTATGGCACGCCGCTCGGCAGCCTCTATTCAGGCGTTTTCAGTTATTTTGACGATCGCATCCAGGAGCCGTTGTCGCAAACGCTGGAGCAAGCTCAACGACCCGGAGTCGGACTGCCCGCGACACCTTCCGGAGCGTTGTACGCGACGACACGAGACGGTAACGGCGTCGGATATGCTTTGGTAGCCACCGCGGCGTTCCGATTGTTCGGGATACACGCTTGGGCGCTGCAACTGGCGATGCTGATGTTGATGGCGCTCTCGGCGGCGGCGTTTCTATGGCGGTTTCACAGTGCCGCCTCCGCTGGCGTCGTGACCCTGTATTTTACCGCGCTGACCGTCATGCTGTTCACCAGCCTGGTATGGGACCCGCTATGGCAATCCGCAATAGCGGTCGGCGGCGTCCGCTATTTCTCGCTGGTCAGCGTGCTGCCGCTTTTTCACATCCTGCTTACGCTGGTCGATCCGCGTCCATCGCAACGCGAAACCGCAACGCGCGACGCCGTGCTGCTTGCGCTGCAGACGGCGATATTCCTTTTGACGGTCCTGGTTCGTGGCTCAACGCTGCCCCAGATCGCCGGCATCGCGCTCGTCTGCATGGTGTTGGCCTGGAAACGTCGCCGCAAGACGGAGCAGTTGTGGGCGCTGGCCGGCAAGCTTGCCGTGATTGGGCTCGCCGGCGTTGCCGGCTTGAGCGTGGTCGCGGCCGCGGTGCCGCGGGATTACCTGACTGAAGGGCGGTTTGGGCCGACCGTCTGGGAACGGGTGACCCAAAGCCTGGGCACGAGCCCGGCGTGGCCGTTTGCCGGCGTGAACGAAATGTTCGACTGCAAGGAATTCATGCCCCAAGGCCTCCAACCCGGCACGCTCGACGACAACGGCCACTGTATCTGGTTCGATTATGTCTTGAAGCACAACATTCCGATCGCGAAAGCTTCCGAGCAGGTTCTCGGCAGCAGCTACGAAACGGCGATGCGCGAAGCATTTTTCAAGATCGCGGCACGCTATCCGGCTGATGTGCTCAAGACTTTCATTTATTACAAGCCCAAGCGTATCGTCAGGTCGATCTCGAGAAGCATGATGTTTAATTTCGGCGGCGATCAGTCGCGGGCGAGGAATCCGGCGGGGGCCCCGGTCGTTCCGTATCCGCCGCTGGAGATAGGCATGCTGTTTGCATCGCTTGCCGTCGCGCTGGTGCATTTTGGCATCGGCGTGGTATCGACGGCGGAGTTGTCGCGGATCGTGGGCGTCACACTTCTATTTACGGCGTGCACGTCACTGACCTATTTCGCAGCCTGGGCGACGCCGCCCACATCCGCCGATCTTCTGTTTTATTGCCTATTTGGGCTGGGCCTGGCTGCGGGTGCGATGCTGGTCGCTGCGCGATCGGCACGGCTGCCTCACATCCATGGCGCTCGCGTGCCGGTGGCGGAGCGGAAACGCTGACCGTTTGCGCTGCAGCATTCCAGCGTGTCCGTGCATCGTTCGGACCGGGAACGAAAACAAAGCCCGCGGATTGAGACAGGCAGAGCAGGGAGCTTGTCCAGCGATGAAAATTTTTCTGACATGTACGACCTTGGCGCTCGCGTTTGCCGCCACGACCGTGTCGGCGGACGCCAAAGGCTGTCTCAAAGGTGCCGTGGTAGGTGGAGTAGCCGGTCATGTCGCCGGTCACCATGGCGTCCTGGGTGCGGCCGCAGGCTGCGCGATCGGTCATCATGAGGCGAACAAGACCGACAAGTCGCAGCAAAATCAGGCGCCGAACCAATAGCGCGAGCTGCCAGTCATTACTCCGCCTTGATGCCCGCTGCCTTGATGAGCGGCCACCATTTCTCGATCTCGGCTTTCTGGAAGGCGTGCAGAGCTTCGGGTGTTTGTTGCTCGCGCGGATAGATGACCTGCGCGAGATCGAGGAGTTTTTGCCGCGTATCGGGATCGGCCAAGGCGGCGACCATGGCGGCGTTGAGCTTGGCGACGATCGGCTTCGGCGTACCCTTGGGCGCCCATAGCGCGTGCCAGAATGAAAAGTAATAACCAGGCAAGCCCGCTTCGTCGGTGGTCGGGATGTCGGGCGCCACCGCGATGCGCTTCTTGGCGGTGACCGCATAGGCTTTCAAATCGCCGGATTTCACGTGCGGCAGCGACACCGCCGGCGTGTCGAGCTGGATGTCGGTAATGCCGGCGAGCAAATCCTGCGTGGCAAGCCCGGCGCTGCGATACGACACCATCTGCCATTTCACGCCGATCACATTCTCCATCAGCACGCCGGCGACGTGGCTCGGCGAGCCGACGCCGGAAGTGCCCATGGTCACCTTGTCGGGGTTGGCTTTGATCCAGGCGACCAGTTCCTGCAGATTGTTCGCCGGCATGGTTTTGCGCGCGTCGATCAGGAACGGCTGCGTTACGGCCAGCGCCACCGGCTCGAAATCGGCGAGGAAATCGAAATCGAGATTGTAGATGGCGCCGTTGGCGACGTTGGTGCCCCACATGCCCCACAGCACGGTGTAGCCGTCGGGCGCCGAGCGCTCGGCGCGGGTGACGCCGATGGTGCCGGCGGCGCCGCTGACATTTTCCACGATCACGGTCTGGCCCAATGTCGCGCTCATGGCCTTCGCCATGATGCGGCCGAGCGTGTCGGTCGAACCGCCGGGTGCGAGCGGCACGATCATGGTGATCGTCCGGTCGGGATATGTCTGCGCGCCGGCGGGCACAGCAGCGGCAAAGCTCAAGGCGGCAATGGCCGCGGCAACCCGTGCAATCATCGTTTCCTCCCGGCGCAAGCGACAGACGCCTCCTATGCCAGAGGATTTTTCCGCTCCAAAGGGCAAAGCGCGCGCTGCGACGGTATAGCCGAGCGTTGCCGGCGATTTTGAATCGTGGTTCACTTGTTGCGGCGCCCTGCCGGTTCCATCTTGCGAACAGCCGATGCCTTATCGCCGCACCGAAAACGTCGCGCGCCGGCTCGCCGCCCGCCATGCGGCGATCATCGCCGCGGCGCGGGAAGCGGCAAGCGAAGGCGGCATGGCGGCGGTGCAGATCGCAGCCGTGGCGCAACGCGCCGGTATCGCTGCCGGCACGGTCTATCGCTATTTTCCGGGCAAGACCGATCTGGTCACGGCGCTGCTTGCGGAAATCTCGGAACGTGAAATCGGCGCGCTGCGCCGCGCCGCCGATGTCGCGCCGGGACCGCTGTCGGCGCTGTCGGCGGCGATCATGACGTTCGCGGTGCGGGCGCTGCGCCACCGCCGCCTGGCCTATGCGGCGATCGCCGAGCCGGTCGAGGCCGAGCTCAACGCGGCGCGGCTAGGTTTTCGTAAAGCGCTGGCGGCTGAATTCGCGATCCTCATCGCGGCAGCCGTCGCGCATCTGCCGGAACAGGACGCGGCGCTCAGCGCGGCCGCGTTGGTCGGATTGCTCATCGAAGGATTGATCGGGCCGCTGGCGCCCGACACAACGGGCCGCGAGCGCGCCGTGGTGCAGTCGCTGACGCTTGTTGCGCTACGCGCTCTTGGCGTCGCCGATGCGCGGGCACGGGGGCTGGTGGTGCAGACGGCGCTGCCGACAAGCGACACGCCGTAAATTTCCGCTCTTTCCCGCGAAAGCGGGAAGCCAGTTGCCGGGTCCCCGCTTTCGCGGGGACGAGCGGAAGGTTTTCAGTGCGACAGCAGCACCGGCGCGGTCATCGAGCGCAGGATCGAATGCGTCACGCCGCCGAGTATGAACTCGCGCAGGCGGGAATGGCCGTAGCCGCCCATGACGATGAAATCCGTGCCGTTGTCGGCGACGTGGGACAACAGCACGTCGGCGACGTCGATACTGCCGCGGCTGATGCGCTTGACGTCGACCTTGAGCCCGTGACGCGCCAGGTGCTGGCCCATGTCGGCGCCTTCGATCTCGTCCTCTTTGCCGCGTTCGTCGGCGACGATGACGACTTCCACCTTGCCGGCCTTGACCAGGATCGGCATGGCGTCGGCGATGGCGCGCGCCGCCTGGCGGCCGCCGTCCCAGCACACCATGACCCGATCGAGCTTGAGCGGCGCCTTCTGGATATAGGGCACCACGATCATCGGCCGGCCGGATTGGAACAGCGTGCTTTCGGCGATCAGCACTTCGACCTCGCTGCCCTGCGGTTCGGCCTGGGGGACGACGGCGAGATCGAAGCGCCGCGCGATGCGGGCGAACTGGTCGCCGGCGCCGGCGGCGCTGGCGCCGAGCGTGATCGGTTCGGCCGACACGCCGGTGCGCGCGGTCGTCGTGGCGAACCGGTCGATGGCGGCTTTCGCCGCGGCCTGGTTGTCGGCCAGCTGCGTCTCGATGACTTCGGCCGGGATATAGCCGGTGCCGGAAATCGGCACGATCGGATCGAACACGAAGGCGACCCCGGCGATGTGGGCGCCAAGGGTATCGGCTAAGGAAACCGCATAGTCGCCGACGACACCACCGTCCTCGCGCGTGCTGAGATTGACGACAATGTCCTTGATCATGGCGGCGTCTCCTCGGTGCGGCAGGGCGGTGGGGCGGCAAATATTATAGCGTCTTTATGTCATGCCCGCTGTCGATCGCTTTTGCGCCAAATCAAGCCGCCGGCGCCGCTCGGCCGGCTACTTCTTGATGCTGCCGTCGGCGTTGAATTGGCTGACATAGGCCCACAGATCGTTGATTTCCTGCTCGTTCTTGATGCCGGCAAAGATCATCTTGGTGCCGGGCACCTTGGCCCGGGGGTCCTTGATGTACTCCTTGAATTCCGCCTCGCTCCAGACGATGCCGGAATTTTTGTTGGCGTCGGAATAGGAGAAATCGGGGACGCTGCCGGAATGCCGGCCGTCGATGCCGTTGAGCTCGGGGCCGATCTTGTTCTGCGCGTCGTCACCGATGGAATGGCAGGGCAGGCATTTGTGGAACGAAATCTCGCCCTTGGCGGCGTCTTGCGCCGACGCCGTATAGGCCGACGCAGCGATCAACGCGGCGGCCACGATCAACGTCCTCATCATCAAAAAGTCTCCCTTTCGCCTGTGGTGCCGGTCGCGCCCCATGCGGCCCAAAATTCGCGCCGCAGCCGTTCAAGCGGCCGGAGCGCTGCATGTCAACGGCCAAAATAGCCGCCCTGCCGCGCGGTTCGCCCTGAGGCGCTGTCGCGCGGTACGGCCGGCCTTTTCCGGCTATAATGACAAGTCGGGAAACGCCGGAGTGGTTCGATGCCGGTTTTGATGCCGCTGTTCGACGAGGCGGTGCTTAAGCGGCGCACCGAGATTGTCGCTGCTCTTCGGCACATCGTGCCGGGCGAGGGCGTAATCGCCTCGGAAGCGGCCATGCGGCCCTACGAAAGCGACGGGCTCACCGCCTATCGCCAGTTGCCCATGGTGGTGGTGCTGCCGGAGACCACGGCGCAGGTCTCGGCCGTGCTCGCCTATTGCCACCGCGAAGGCATCAAGGTGGTGCCGCGCGGGGCCGGGACCTCGCTGTCGGGCGGCGCGCTGCCGCTCGGCGACGGCGTGCTGCTCGGCATGGCGAAGTTCAAGCGCATCCGCGACATCGACTTCGACAATCGCGTCGCCGTGGTCGAGCCCGGCGTCACCAATCTCGCGGTGTCGCAGGCGGTCGAGCAGTCAGGCTTCTATTACGCGCCCGATCCGTCGTCGCAGATCGCCTGTACCATCGGCGGCAATGTGGCGGAGAATTCCGGCGGCGTGCATTGCCTCAAATACGGCATGACCACCAACAACCTGCTCGGCTGCGAATTGGTCCTGATGACCGGCGAGGTGGTGCGGCTCGGCGGCAAGCATCTGGATGCCGGCGGCTACGATCTCCTCGGCATCGTCACCGGCTCCGAGGGGCTGCTCGGCGTCGTCACCGAAATCACCGTGCGCATCCTGAAAAAACCGCAGAGCGCGCGCGCCGCGCTGATCGGCTTTGACAAATCCGAGGACGGCGGCGAATGCGTCGCGCGCATCATCGGCTCGGGCATCATCCCCGGCGGCATGGAGATGATGGACCGGCCGGCGATCCACGCGGTCGAGGAATTCGTCCATGCCGGCTATCCACTCGACGTCGAGGCGCTGTTGATCGTCGAACTCGACGGCCCGCGCGCCGAGGTCGATCACCTGCTCGAGCGTGTGCAGGACATCGCCAAAGCCTGCCGCGCGGTGACCTGCCGCGTCTCCAATTCCGAAGAAGAGCGCCTCTTGTTCTGGGCCGGCCGCAAGGCGGCGTTCCCGGCGGTCGGCCGCATCTCGCCGGATTATCTGTGCATGGACGGCACCATTCCGCGCGCGCAATTGCCGCTGGTGCTGCAGCGCATGAAGGAGATGTCGGCGAAATACGCACTGCGCGTCGCCAACGTGTTCCATGCCGGCGACGGCAATCTGCATCCGCTGATCCTCTACGACGCCAACAATCCAGGCGAGCTCGAACGCGCCGAGCAATTCGGCGCCGATATCTTGCGGCTGTGCGTCGAAGTCGGCGGCGTGCTCACCGGCGAGCACGGCGTCGGCGTCGAAAAACGCGATTTGATGCCGGTGATGTTTACGGAAATCGATCTCAACCAGCAGCAGCGGGTCAAATGCGCCTTCGATGACAAGAGCCTGCTCAATCCGGGAAAAGTGTTTCCGACCCTGCACCGCTGCGCCGAGCTCGGCCGCATGCATGTCCATGCCGGACGGGTGGCGTTTCCGGATATTCCGCGGTTCTAAATTCGCTGCGAATGGATGAAGGATTTTCAACCTGAAGGGGGGCAGATGGCCAAAAAAATCAAGAACGTAAGTGCAACAACGAGGAAAAAGCTGAAGGGTAAGCGAGTAGCATCACGGCGCGCGCCGATTGTCAGGGACCAATTTGCTGTGCACCTGGCCTCGGCGACGTTATTGTCGTCTCCCGTTGGGCCGCCGCAGCCATTTAGTACGCCGGCTTCGGCATCCGGCAACGATGATGGACACTCAACGACCACGGGCCTCCAAGGGACCCTGCAGAAATTTGACGACGGCAGCGTTGTCATCGAAGCGACGGAAATGCTGACGGCCGATCGAACCGGGGGCATGCATGGTTCACTCACCGCCTCGTGCAGGCGGGTACAGCGCGGCGACGCTACCACCGTGCATCAGGTGAACTATTCGTACAAAAGCCGTGTGCTGTCGGATTCAACGCTCCTGACCAACGTGAGTGTTTTTTCTCTGCCGGTGCCAAATGGCTTTCAGGCGACGTCCGTTCGACCGGTCAAGGCGACCCAATTCGGCAAGAACGATCACGAAGACGAGGGCACCGGATCGCCGGACATGGGTCTGATTCAGACCAACAGTGAGGTGTTCGGCGGATCGGTGAAAATATCCGTAATGGCAACAATATTTGGCACGAGTTGGAAGACCAACACTAAGCGAATGGCGGCCATGATCGATATTCTTTTCCCCGACAAAAAGCGCATGGTCCGCGTTCCCCTGGTTGATGTCGGTCCTGGGGAAAAGGCCCCTTCGCATGCCGAAGTAGATTTGACCTGGGCTTGCGATCAATTCTTGGGAACCCAAGGAGGTGCCACGGTTCAATATCGAATACTGATTCCGTCGTGAAATTGGGTGACTGAGCATTCGCCGGCGAACAAAAGTCCTCGCCAAAAAGCACCAAAAGCACAAAAAGCACATGTAAATGAAATTCGGCCTGTTCAGCTCAGCGCAAGCCAACAGCAACGATCTACCCCCGGAGACCGGCCAGGGTTTTCGCGACTATCTCGACTTCAACGTCGAGGCCGAGGCGCTCGGCTTTCAGTCGAGTTTTCTGGTCGAGCATCATTTCACCGGCTGGAACCAGGTGTCCGCGACCTTGATGCTCTTGATGGCGGCCGCCATGCGCACCAAGACGTTGCGGCTCGGCTCGGCGGTGATGGTGCTGCCCTGGCACAATCCGGTGCTGCTCGCCGAGCAGGCGGCGACGCTCGATCTGATCTCGGGCGGCCGCTTCGATTTCGGCATCGGCAAAGGCTATCGGCATAGCGAGTTCAAAGGCTTCCAGATCGCGCCGGAAGAGGCCGAGGCACGCTTCGAGGAGGCTGTCGAAGTGATGACGCGGGCATGGACGACGCGCCAGCGCTTCTCCCACCACGGCCGCTTCTGGCATTTCGAGGATATCGTGGTCGAGCCGCCGCCGGCGCAGCAACCGCATGCGCCGCTGTGGGTGGCCGCCGGCAGCGAACAGTCGATCCGCCGCGCCGCCGCGCGCGGCTTCAATCTGATCCTCGATCAATATGCCAGCGCGCAGCAAATCGCCGAGCGCATCGGCTTCTACAAAGCCGAGCGCAAGGCGCAAGGGTTTGGCTTCGATCCGATGCAGGTGGCGGTGGCGCGCCAGCTTTATGTCGCCACGGATGAAGCCGACAAGCAGGCCATGCTCAAGCGCCAGGCTGCCTACACCCAACGCACCGTCGATGTGTCGCGCAAGCCCGAGGCCAAAGGCGGCTCGCATGTGCTTGCCTATGCCGACAAGGCCGGCGGCACCGAGGAGCACGCGCTTTACGGCACGCCGGATGAAATCCACGCGAGCCTCGAGGCCTTGCAGAAAGCCGGCGTGACGTATGTGCTGCTGACCGTTGCCGGCGGCAGCGCACAGCTGCGCCGTTTTGCGGGTGAGATCATGCCGGCATTCGCCCGTTCCACGCTCGTCGCCGACGCGGCGGAATGATCGCGCCATGGCCGATCCTCTCAAGCCGCGCGATGCCGCCGAGGTTGAGCGGGCGATTCGCTCAGCGCTCGCCGACGGCCAGACGCTCGAAGTCGTCGGCCACGGCACCAAGCGCGCCATCGGCCGCGCCGCGCAATGGGACGCCACCCTCGATCTCTCGGCGCTCACCGGCGTCACGCTCTACGAGCCCGAAGAGCTGGTGCTGTCGGCGCGAGCCGGCACGCCGCTCGCCGAGATCGAAACGCTGGTGGCGAACAGCAAACAAGAGCTCGCCTTCGAACCGATGGATTATGGGCCGCTCTTGGGAACAGCCGCCGGCGCCGCTACCATCGGCGGCGTGCTGGCGGCGAACCTGTCGGGCCCGCGGCGCATCAAGGCCGGCGCCGCGCGCGATCATTTCCTCGGCTTCACCGCGGTGTCCGGCCGCGGCGAAACCTTCAAGTCCGGCGGCCGGGTGGTCAAGAACGTCACCGGCTATGACCTGTGCAAGCTCATCGCCGGCTCCTGGGGCACGCTCGCGGCCATGACCGACGTGACCATCAAGACGCTGCCGCGGGCCGAGACCGAAGCGACAGTGCTGGTGTTCAAGCTCGACGACGCCACGGTTAGAAAGGTCATGGCGGCAGCCACCGGCTCGTTCGCCGATGTCTCGGCGGCGGCGCATCTGCCGCCCGCGGTGGCGGCACGCATCGCCGAGATTGCTGCCGCGCAAAATACCGTGACCGCGTTCCGCCTCGAAGGCGTCGCGCCTTCAGTCGTGGAGCGCAAAACCGTGCTGGAAAAGCTATTGGCGCCGTTCGGCACGCTTGGTTCGCTCGACGAGGCGGCATCGCGTGCGCTGTGGCGCGCGATCCGCGACGTGACCCCGTTCGCGGCGGCGGGCCCGGCGGGGACGCGCGATCTCTGGCGCATTTCGACGGCGCCGACCCAGGGTGCGAATGTCGGCCGGGCGCTTGCGGAAAGAGCCGACGCCGAGCTTTTTTACGACTGGGCTGGCGGGTTGATCTGGGCGGCATTGCCGGCTGCGAACGATGCGCATGCGCCGCTGGTGCGCGCCGCCGTCGCGACCGCCGGCGGTCACGCCACGCTGATCCGGGCGCCTGCCGCCGTGCGCGCCGCGGTCGACGTCTTCACGCCGGAAGAGCCGGCGCTTGCCGCGCTGACGGCACGCGTGCGGGCCGGTTTCGATCCGCAAGGCGTGCTCAATGCCGGGCGCATGTGGGCGGGCGTGTAGCCATGCAGACCAATTTCACCCTGGCGCAGCTGGCCGATCCCGACATCGCCGATTCGGAAAAAATCCTGCGCGCCTGCGTGCATTGCGGGTTCTGTACCGCCACCTGTCCGACCTATGTGCTCGACGGCAACGAGCTCGATTCGCCGCGCGGGCGCATCTACCTGATCAAGGAGATGCTGGAGCACGACCGGCCGGCGACGGCGGACGTCGTCTTGCACATCGACCGCTGCCTGTCGTGCCTTGCCTGCATGACCACCTGTCCATCGGGCGTGCACTACATGCACCTGGTCGACCACGCCCGCGTCCATATCGAGAATACCTATGACCGCCCGCCGGACGAGCGGCTGCTGCGCGCGGTGCTGGCCTGGCTGCTGCCCCATCCGCAACGTTTCCGGCTGGCGCTCTTCGCTGCGCTGCCGGCAAAACCGTTGGCGCCGCTTCTCGAGGCGATCGGCGCGACGCGGCTCGCCGCCATGCTCCGCCTGGCGCCTTGGCGGGGTCCGCAGCGTCCGCTCGGGCCGCAGACTTTTCCGGCAATGGGTGCGCGCAAAGGCCGCGTCGCCTTGCTCGCCGGCTGCGTCAACGACGTGATGGCGCCGACGATCAACGCCGCCACCATCGCCGTGCTGACGCGCCATGGCATCGAGGTGGTGCTGGCCAAGGGCGCCGGCTGTTGCGGCTCGCTGGTCCACCATATGGGTCGCGACGACGAGGCGCTTGCGCAGGCGCGCGCCAATATCGACGCCTGGACGGGGCTGGAAGGCCTCGATGCCATCGTCATCAACACCTCGGGCTGCGGCACCACGGTGAAGGATTACGGTTTCATGCTGCGGACCGATCCGGCCTATGCCGCGCCCGCCGCCCGCGTTTCGGGCCTGGCCAAGGACATTTCGGAATATCTCGCCGCGCTGCCGCTCGAGCCAGCGCAAGACATGCCGCAGCTCACCGTGGCGTACCATTCCGCGTGCTCGTTGCAGCACGGCCAGCGCGTCAACCGCCAGCCGAAGGAGCTCTTAGCCAAGCTCGGCTTCAAGGTGCTGGACGTGCCGGACGGTCATCTGTGCTGCGGCTCGGCCGGCACCTACAATATTTTGCAGCCCGACTTTGCAAGAAGGTTGCGCGAGCGCAAAGTCGGGACTATCGAGAGATTGCGACCTGATGTGATTGCGGCAGGCAATATCGGCTGCATCACGCAGATCGCGGCGGGCACAAAACTTCCAGCCGTCCATACGGTCGAGTTGATCGATTGGGCCACCGGGGGGGCATGTCCACCCGCACTCCGGGCGAGCTGATTTGACATCGGTAGCAACGATCGGGAGGTCGATCATGGCAAAGAAAGCAAAGGCGAAGAAGAAACCGGGCAAGAAGAAAAAGGCGGCTCCGGCACGCAAAAAGAAGAAAGTCGTAAAACACGCGAAGAAACCGGCGCCGAAAAAGGCTGCGAAGAAGAAGAAAAAGCCCGCGTCCAAGGCTAAAAAGGTGTTCTTGAACCCGCAACCTCTTCCGCCGGCACCGCCGCCCGAAGCGCCGGCTGCGGCTCCGGCCCCGCATCCCGGACCGCATACCTCTGGCAATAGCTAGACGCGTTCCGCATAAAACGCACGACGCGGCGTTGGGCACTCTCCCGGCGCCGCGTCCAAGCGCGCCTACCCAGCATTGCAACGGCCGGGCGAGGCCAATAGCATTGGCGGCACATAAGGACGGCGCGTTGGCGCTGGTCCGGGACCGGTGATGACCGGCCGTTTCGCTTTCCGGGAGGTGCGTAATGCCGACCTACAACATCCTGCTGATGGGCGCGTCCTATGGTTCGCTGCTGGCCTCAAAGCTCCTGTTCGGCGGCCATTCGATCCATCTCGTCTGCCTGCCCGCCGAGGCTGACCTGATCAATGCCGAGGGCTTCAAGGTGCGGCTGCCGGTGCGCGGCCGCAAAGACCCGGTGCTGCTCGAATCCAGCAAGCTTCCCGGCAAAGTGACGGCCGGGCCCGCGGCCGGCGTCGATCCGAAGCAATATGACCTGGTCGGGCTGTGCATGCAGGAGCCGCAATACCGCTCGCCCGGCGTGCGCGAGCTGTTGGATGCGGTGGGGAAATCGCGCGTGCCGTGCATGTCGATCATGAACATGCCGCCGCTGCCCTATGTGAAGCGCATCCCAGGTCTCGACTACGACGCGCTCAAGCCCGCTTATACCGATCCGACCGTCTGGGATTCGTTCGATCCCAAGACCATTACGCTCAACAGCCCGGATCCGCAGGCCATCCGCCCGCCTGACGGCAAGGCCAACGAGCTATTGGTGACGCTGCCGACCAACTTCAAATGCGCCAGGTTCGACGACGACAAGTCGACGCAGATCATTCGCAACCTCGAGAAGGATGTCGACGCCGCACGCTTCGATACGCCGGAAGGCAAGATCGAACTGCCGGTGAAGCTCAAGGTCTACGAATCGATTTTCGTGCCGCTTGCCAAATGGTCGATGCTGCTCGCCGGCAATTATCGCTGCATCACCAAGGACGGCATGCGTACCGCGCAAGAGGCGGTGTGGAGCGACCTCGAAACCTCGCGCTCGGTCTACAATTTCGTGTTCAACCTGTGCGTGAAACTGGGCGCCAAGCCGGACGATCTCGTGCCGTTCGAGAAATATGCCGCGGCGGCGCAGTCATTGACGCGTCCGGCTTCGGCGGCCCGCGCGCTGCAAAACGGCGCGCCCAATATCGAGCGCGCCGACAAGCTGGTTCAGCTTATCGCCAAGCAGAAAGGCCTAAGCCAGCCGGCGATCGACGCGCAGGTGGCGCTGGTCGACGCCCGGCTCGATGCCAATCGCAAGAAGGCGGCGGCGTAAGTCGTCCGGATTTCCGGCTACGCGACTTCGACGTCTTGCCAGAAACCGAATCGGCCGCCGACCGCGCTCATCTCCGGTCGCGGCGCTTCGTAGGACCACGCCGCGCGCGCGTGGCGTTTGCCCTCGACGACGACGTCATAGAACTGCACGCCATGGGGGCACTTCAGGTCGTCCGCGGTTTTTGCGGTCTTTTGCAGCCAATCCATGCGCACCGCGCCTTGCGGAAAGTACTGATAGCCCTTGCAATCGATGACATCGTTGCTCTGGGCAACCACCTGGCCGTCGACAACTGCCTTCATGACCGAATCTCCTGCGCCGCAACCGTTTCCGACGTGCTGATCCTGGAAAACTAAGCGCCAAAACCGTCCGATCAAGGCCCAAAGCGTGCGCGGTTATCCACAGCAGGGCAGACCAGGCCGGCGGCGGTGGCGATTCCAGCGTTGGCCGCAACGAAAATATTGATGTCAAGGGAGCTTAGGGCCCCAAAAGTGTAGCGTTCGCGCCACACTCGTTAACATAATGCCAAATCCGGCCCAAAACGCATAAAAAGTCGGCAGTTGCTTCAGTTTTAGACTTGGCTGATCGGCCTCAACATCGAAATATCCGACATGTCAGTTGCGAGTGTCGCTTTGACAAAAACAGGTGCTGTAGCCGGCCTTCGGGGACATCGTCGTCCGGTACAGGGGACAAATAGGGGCTTACAATGAAAAAGGTAGCTTACTCATTAGTTCTGGCGGTGGGATTGGCGTCCTCCTCCGTCATGGCAGCCGATATGGCCGTGAAGGCTCCGCCCCCGGCGGCTCCTCCACCGTCACCATGGGACGTCGTGGTCACCGCGGCTTTGATGAACGACTACAACTTCCGCGGCATCAGCCAGTCGAACCATAAGCCGTCGACGCAAGCCGGCTTCGAGCTTCGCTATAACTCCTCTCCGAGCTTGCAGTGGTACGGCGGCATCTCCGGCGAGAGCATCGACTTCCCGAACGCGGCGGCGGCCGAAATCGACTTCTACGCCGGCATCCGTCCGACCTTCGACAAGCTCGCGCTCGACTTCGGCGCTTGGTACTACTGGTACCCCGGCGGCGAGTGCTTCGGTGCCGCCGGTCTCGGCCCGAGCGGTTGCGCGGATAAGGGCGGTGGCCCGCCCGCCGGCGCCTTTGTGCCGAACCCGAATTTCCAGCCACTCGGCGGCAACGAGACGCTCAAGAACGATAGCTTCTGGGAAGTCTACGGCAAGGCGACCTATACCTTCAACGATCAATGGGCCGCGGGCATCCAGGAATGGTACTCGCCGTCAGTCGTCAACACCGGTGCCTGGGGCTTCTTCACCACCGGCAACGTGACATACACCGCTCCCAGCACCTGGTTCACGAATGGGCTCGGCATGTATTTCTCGGGCGACATCGGTTACTGGGATCTCGGCACCAGCAACATCTTCTACGCCACTGGCGTTGCTCCGTTTGCCACCGGCGTGAAGTACACCAGCTATGCCACCTGGGACCTGGGTCTCGGCTTCACCTACAAGATCCTCACGCTCGATCTGCGCTACTACGACACCAATCTGAACAAGGCGCAGTGCAACGTGTTCACCAGCGCGGAGAACTCGACATTCTCGCCGGGCAACGTCTCGGCGCAGAACCCGAACGGCCTCGGCACCAACTGGTGCAGCGCGGCCTTCGTCGCGAAACTCTCAGCTTCGGTCGACTTCGCTTCCAACCTGAAGTAAGCGGCCAAATCGCAACTGACGCGGCCGGTGGCGGAAACGCCACCGGCCGTTTCTTTTGCATTTACCGCTCAGTCCCGCCAAAGCGGCAATCCAGCCTCCTGAGCCAGGCTCGCGCCCAGCGCGGGAACAAGCGCCCAGATGCGGCTTACTCAGCCGCCGAGACCAGCGGCACGTCGCGCACGTCGTAGCGGTCCTGCTCGCGGATGAAGGCGACGCGACGGCGATGGAATGCGCCGAGCGTCGAACGATGGCCGATCGAGATGATCGTCGCGGCGGGGAGCCGCTCCTGCAGGACGCGGTACAGCATCGCCTCCGCCGCCTCGTCGAGCGCCGCCGTCGCCTCGTCGAGAAACAGATAATCCGGCGCGTAAAGCAGCGCGCGCGCGATGGCGAGCCGCTGCTGCTCGCCGCCCGACAGCATACGGTTCCAGTGCGCCTCCTCGTGCAGCCGGGGAATCAATCCCGATAGCCCGACCGCGGTGAGCGTGTCCGCCAAATGCGCGTCGTCGAAGGTGCCGGCCTTGGCCGGATAGGTGATCGCCGCGGCGAGCGTCGCCAGCGGAAAATACGGCCGTTGCGGCACCAGCATCATCTTGGCGTCCATCGGCACGCTGACCTTGCCCGATCCGAACGGCCAGATGCCGGCAATGGCGCGCAACAGCGTCGATTTGCCGGCGCCCGACGGACCATTCACCAGTACACGGTCGCCGGCATTGAGCACGAGGTGCTCGGCATTGAGCAGCGGCTCGCCGTTGGGCAGGCCGACGGCGAGATGGTCGATGGCAATCGCGTGACTGCCGTCGCGCGGCACGACTTCGATGACCGGCGGGGTCAGCGCCGCGGCGCGGCCGGCCTCGATCGCGCCCTCGAACCCGGACAGCCGCGCCACCACCGCCTGATATTCGGCGATCTGTCGGTAGGCGGTGACGAAATAGGACAACGCGGTCTGCACGCTGTTGAAGGCCGATCCGGTCTGCATCAGACCGCCGAGCTGCATGGCGCCGGAGAAATAAGCCGGACTCACCATCACATAGGGAAAGATCACCGAGGCCTGCGAATAGCTCTGGGTGAAGAACAATAGCTTCTTTTGCCGCTGCATGATGGCGATCCAGTTCGACACCACGTTGCCAAAGCGGTCGAGGTGACGCTCGCGTTCGGCGGCTTCACCGTGCAGCGAGGCAATCTGCTCGGAATTTTCGCGCGAGCGAACCAGGTTGAAGCGAAAGTCGGCTTCGAAACGCTGCTGGCGGAAGTTGAGCGGAATAAGCGGCCAGCCGAGCAAATGCGTGAAGCCGGTGCCGATCACCGCATAGATCAATGCGGCCCAGACCAGATAGCCCGGAATGACGAAAGGCAGGCCGAAAAAATGCACCGGCGCGGCGGCGGACAGATTCCACAAAATGACGACGAACGATCCGAGCGTGACGCAGGCATTGAGCAGGCCGACGCCGATCGACAGCGTGTTCTGCACGAACATTTGCAAATCTTCGGCGATACGCTGATCGGGGTTGTCGGCGGCATCGCCGAGCAACTGCATGCGATAATGGTTCGCGGTATTGAGCCATTGCCGCAGATAGGTCTGGGTCATCCAGCGCCGCCAGCGGATCTGCAGCCACATATTCAGGTAGTTCTGGTACACCGCGAGCACGGTGTAGATCGCCGCGATCACGCAAAAGAACAAGATGGCGCTGACGAAGGCGCTGAAATTGCGGTCCTGCAACGTGTTGTAAAAACGATTGTACCATTCGTTCAGGATCACCTGGATGGCGACCAGCGACAGCTCGATGGCGATGACCGCGCCGAGCAGGAGCCGGCCCGCGAAGCGGTCCTCGGAGCGGTAATAAGGCGCGGCCAGCCGCCAGATCGTGGCCAATGTCGCGACCAGACTTTTCACGAAAAACCTCCGACGTGGAAGAAAGGAACGCGGTGCAATGCGGAACAATCGACGCGCACCGGCGCGGTTTCACAGGTTGCAACGGCCAAAGCCATGTTGGTGCGTTGCAATATCACAAAGCCATTCGACGTGCGATATACGTTGCCGATCGCGCGATAGCAAAGGCCAGGAGACCCGCTCGATGTTTTGTCGCGGGGTGTCGGCCAATCTTGCTTTCTTCGCGGCGGCAGGCGCATTCTGACGCGCCGCTCATTCGGCCAACGAATGGAGAAACAATAAAAGCCGCTCACAAGTCCTAGCTGGGAGGGACCGTCCATGTTCACGCAAATTCTCGATCCGACTGGAAACCTGTTCGTGACCTGGTTGGTCGCGCTCATTCCGGTCGTGCTGTTGCTGTTTCTGCTCGCGGGGCTTCGCATGTCGGCGTGGCTCGCGGTGCTGATCGGTTCGATTGTCACGTTCCTGCTCGGGTTGTGGGTCTGGCAGATGCCGTTCGAGGAGGGGGTGCGCGCCTATCTTTACGGCTCCGCCACCGGCGTTTGGAACGTCGACTGGATCACGTTTTGGGGAGTGATGCTGTTCAACACCCTGGTCGCGACCGGGGCGTTCGACAAATTGCGGCGCTGGCTGATCCAGCAGGGAACCCGCGACGTACGGGTGCAGACTATCCTGTTCGCCTGGGCGTTCGGCGCCCTGCTCGAAGGGCTTGTCGGCTTCGGCTATCCGTGGGCCTTCGTGGCGCCGATCCTGATCACGCTCGGCATTCCGGCGCTCGACGCCATCCGTGTCGCGGCAATCGCCAACAATGCGCCGGTGTCGTACGGCGCGCTCGGCGCTCCGATCATTGCGCTCGCCGCGGTGACCGGGATGCCGCTGCTGGCGCTTGCCGGCTCGGTCGGCAAGATCGTCGCCATTCTTGCGCTGTTGCCGCCGTGGATCCTGATCTACCTGGTCAGCGGCAAGCAAGGCATGAAGGGCGGTTGGCCGCTCGCCGTGGTCGGCTCGCTCGGCTACATCGCCGGTCAATTGCCGACATCGATTTATCTCGGGCCGTATCTGCCCGACGTCATCGGCGCCATCGTCTGCTTCGCCTGCCTCCTCATCCTGCTCAAGGTGTGGCATCCGGCGCAAACGCTCGGTTATGGCGGCGTGCCGGTGACCGCGGCGCAGGAAACCCCGGCCGAAAGGCACGGTCTGTCGGCCGGCGAGGTGTTCCAGGGCTGGTTGCCGATCATCGTGCTTGTCGTGGTGGTCGTGCTGTGGACCGGCCCATGGTCGCCGTTGCCGGCGATCAACTGGCTGCATCTTGCGGTTTCGGCGGCGTCTTCGATCACCGCCGGCGCCACGATCACCGCTGCGTTCGACTTCAAGCCGTTCGTCGGCGGCAGCGCGATCCTGGCATCATGGATCATCGTGGCACTGCTGCTTCGGGTGAGCACCACGCAGCTCGCCGAGATCTTCAAGAAAACCTGGTCGCAGATGTGGGGCGCCTGCCTGGTCGGCGTGTTCATCTTCGGCTTGGCCTACGTCTTCAACTTCTCGGGCATGGCCGGATCGCTCGCCAAAGCGTTCTCCGCGCTCGGGCCATACTTCATCGTCGTGGCGCCGATCCTGGGCTTCATCGGCGTCGCGCTATCGGGCAGCAACACCTCGACCAACGCCATGTTCGGAAAATTCCAGGCGCTGGTCGGGCAATTGCTCGGCTTCCCGCTGATGCTGTTGCCGGTCTTGAACTCGGTCGGTGCCGAGATCGGCAAGCCGATCGCGCCGCAGACCGCCAGCGTCGGCGTGTCGACCAGCGAGTTCGTGCGCAACGAGGGCGAGGTGATCCGCCACAATTTCGGCTGGACCATCGTGCTCCTCGTCTATCTCGTGCTGATCGGGGTGGCCTGTTACCTGTTCTTCCCCGGCATCGCGGTGCTGCCGAAGGCGTGATGAAAGCGAAGACCGCGAATAAGGAGTGGCGCATAGGGGACATACCCTCTATGCGCCACTCGCCATTTCGCCTCTAGCCAATCCAAGCGCAATTCGCTATTCGCCATTCGCGCCTCCGCGCGATCGGAGTGACGATGCTCTGCCGGTTCAGCGTTCTCGTGACGGCGGCGTTGCTCGGCCAGCTCGGGCTGGCCCGCGCCGCCGACATCACGTTTCCCTTCGGCACCGAGCTGATGCTCGACGTCGAGCCGCTCTACGGCTCAAAGCGCATCCCGATGATCGAGATCCAGGACGACGGCACCGCGGCGATCGACCTGTGGTGCGCCAGCGTGCATGCGGCCGCGACCGTCGGCGAGACTTCCATCACCATCGTCGCCGAGCCGGCGGAGCCGGCGCAGTGCACGCCGGAACGCCAAAGCGGCGACGAATCCTTGTTGGCGGCGCTGTCGCAGGTCACCAACTGGCGCCGCGACGGCGACGTCATCGAATTGATCGGCCCCACCACGCTGCGCTTTCGCGCGATGACCAATTAAGTGACCGGAGCATCGCGACCTTCCCCGCACCTGACCCCGGAGATGACAATGCCGCGCCGGCTCACCGCCTGCTGGCTCGCTGTTGCGGTTTTTGCGAGCACACCGCTTGCCGCGATCGCCGCCGAGACCGGTTTTCCATTCGGCAGCGAGCTCTTGCTCGACGGCAAGCCGTTGCGCGGCACCAAGCGCCTGCCGTCGCTGTCGATCGAGCAGGACGGCACGGCCGCAATCGACCTGTGGTGCGGCAGCCTGCGCGGGCGCGCCGACGTCGGCAACGGCACCATTGCCATCACGCCGGGCGAGCGCGACAACGCGCAATGCGACCCGGAGCGCATCGCCGGCGACGACGATCTACTGGACATGCTGGTCCATATGACCAATTGGCGGCGCCGTGGCGACATCGTCGAATTCTCCGGCCCGGCCACGCTGCGCTTTCACCTGATGACGAATTGATTGCGCGGCATCGGCGGCCCGGTAGCGGGTTTCGCTGCGCTCTATCCACCCGACAAAATAAAAAGGGCGCGGTTTGCACCGCGCCCTTTCTTATTCGATGGCAGACGGGATCAGAAACCCATCCCGCCACTCGAAGTCGGCCTTGGCCGACTTCGAGCATTAAAGATGCTTGGGCGGATGGGCTAAAAGCCCATCCCGCCCATGCCGCCGCCGCCCGGCATCGCCGGCATGGCTGGCTGTTCCTTCGGTACTTCGGCGATCATCGCTTCGGTGGTGACCAGAAGGCCGGCGATGGAGGCCGCGTCTTGCAGGGCTGCTCGCACCACCTTGGCCGGATCGACGATGCCCTTGTCGAGCATGTCGACGTATTCCTCGGTCTGCGCGTCGAAGCCATACGTCTCGGACTTGTTCTCGGAGATCTTGTTGACCACGATCGAGCCCTCGACGCCGGAATTCTCGGCGATCTGGCGCAGCGGCGCTTCCAAAGCCTTCAGCACGATGTTGATGCCGGCTTGGACATCGGCATTGGCGTTGGTGAGCTTGCCGACCGACTTCTTGGCGCGCAACAGCGCTACGCCGCCGCCCGGCACGATGCCTTCCTCGACCGCGGCGCGGGTGGCGTTGAGCGCGTCCTCGACGCGGTCCTTCTTCTCCTTGACCTCGACCTCGGTGGCGCCACCGACGCGGATCACCGCGACGCCGCCGGCGAGCTTGGCCAGCCGCTCCTGCAGCTTCTCGCGGTCGTAGTCGGAGGTGGTCTCCTCGATCTGCGCCTTGATCTGATTGACGCGGGCTTCGATCTCCTTCTTCTTGCCGGCGCCGTCGACGATCGTGGTCTTTTCCTTCTCGATCACGATCTTCTTGGCGCGGCCGAGCATCGCCGTCGTCACGCTTTCGAGCTTGATGCCGAGGTCTTCGGCGATGAGCTGGCCGCCGGTGAGGATGGCGATGTCTTCCAGCATGGCCTTGCGGCGATCGCCAAAACCCGGCGCCTTCACGGCGGCGACTTTCAGGCCGCCGCGCAGCTTGTTGACCACCAGCGTAGCCAGCGCCTCGCCTTCGATGTCCTCGGCAATGATGAGCAGCGGCTTGCCCGATTGCACCACCGCTTCCAGCACCGGCAGCATGGCCTGCAGCCCGGACAGCTTCTTCTCGTGCAGCAGCACGAAAGCGTCCTCGAGCTCGGCCACCATCTTCTCGGCATTGGTGATGAAGTAGGGCGAGAGATAGCCGCGGTCGAACTGCATGCCCTCGACGATCTCGACTTCGGTGTCGAGCGCCTTGGCTTCCTCGACGGTGATGACGCCCTCGTTGCCGACCTTCTGCATCGCTTCGGCGATCATCTTGCCGACGTTGGCGTCGCCGTTCGACGAGATGGTGCCGACCTGGGCGACTTCCGCCGAGGACGCGACCTTCTTCGAGCGCTTCTTGATGTCCTCGACCACCGCCGCAACCGCGATATCGATGCCGCGCTTGAGATCCATCGGGTTCATGCCGGCGGCCACCGATTTTGCGCCTTCCTTGACGATCGAAGCGGCGAGCACGGTCGCGGTGGTGGTGCCGTCGCCGGCAAGATCGTTGGTCTTCTGCGCCACTTCGCGCACCATCTGCGCGCCCATGTTCTCGAACTTGTCTTCGAGCTCGATCTCCTTGGCGACGGTGACGCCGTCCTTGGTGATGCGGGGCGCGCCGAAGCTTTTGTCGAGCACGACGTTACGTCCCTTGGGGCCGAGCGTGACCCTCACCGCATTGGCCAACGTCTCGACGCCGCGCAGCATGCGTTCGCGCGCGTCGCCGGCAAATTTTACATCTTTCGCAGCCATTTTC
>Ga0210395_10000443_pt1 | contig 32797 bp, 25 predicted proteins | sample IncBWH4OmetaG_FD_150861 | JGI IMG/M metagenome (GOLD analysis project Ga0210395, IMG submission 150861) | Forest soil microbial communities from Barre Woods Harvard Forest LTER site, Petersham, Massachusetts, United States - Inc-BW-H-4-O ... | reverse complement strand
GGTAGGTCACGGCGCGAGCGTTGAAGTGTGCCTGCTCCCGCGCCGCGACCAGGCCCGAAGCTCGCCATAAGGAGGTCCGCTATGGCTGCAACTCAAACTGCGGCCAACGCCGCCGCACCGCAAACCGAGCATCTGATGTGTCCGAGCGCGCCTCCCGAGATGGAGGGCAGCCGCGTTCTCGGGGTAGTCGGCGGAACTCCTAAAGCTCCGGAGGTCGCTTATCTCAACGAATTCCTGCCGGTAAGCTCTCTACTCCTGTCCCTGCCCGCCCAGGTCAAACCCACCCAGGTGCTGCGCTTCGCCGCCCCCTGCCAGGAAACCGCCTGTTGCCATTTTGATGGTTCCAAGTGCAACCTCGTAACCCGCATCGTCAACACACTTCCGTCCGTGGTCGATTCTCTCCCCGCATGCCTGATTCGCCCTACCTGCCGCTGGTACACCCAAGAAGGACGGGAAGCCTGTCGGAGGTGCCCTCAAATCGTCACGTATGTAGACGAACCCGACGAACGCCTCCGCTTTGCTGCCGAAGGCAAGTAACGGCCGCCACCGAGTGCCATCGCGTCTCGGCTTTCCTTTTCAATCCGCACTTCGGAAAGCAAAAACCTACTAGACGCACAAGGCTGCTGGCGTTTGGCTTGATTGCAAGACTATTTGGGCTACTGTGGCCAAGTAGTGGTCGAAACGATTCCACCGAGCCTAGTACATGGCAATCGTCACTGCAAGTCCCTATACACGTGTCAACTATGAACTGTCGCTCGGAAGGCCGCGCCATCGAGGAGCGGTTCGAGACTTTGCAGGACCTGAGGAAGGTCTGCGGCAAGCGTCGTCACAGTCAACACCCCGACCGACGACCCACTCCGCGCGTAAATCCGCCGGTAGACCAGTTCCCTGCCGTCCTTGGTCGAGTGACGGACATCCATGGCCATGCTTTCGTCGGCTCCGCCGACGCGCGGCGGCATTGTCGGCTCAATTTTCGGATCGCGGAGGTACCCGCGCAGCATGCTGATTTGCGACTCCACGAACTGCTGCAAGGTAATTCCGCCAAGCAACTCTTCGCTGGCAGCCACGCTGCTGGGAAATTCCTCGTGCCCCGATTGCTGAAGTCCAAATCCTTCTTGCACTTGCCACTCGGCCGGCGCTGCAGGAAACGACCAGCCCATCACCGAGAACGCCGCCCCTCGCGCGCCAGCCCTACCGCGCGGACCAGGCTCCTCCGCAAACTTCTGCGCAATGTACGGCGCAACGCCCGCTGGTGGCAGAGTAACTCGCGGCAGAATCGCACTAACATTAGGCGTAGCGACATTGGGAGGATTTCCAACAGGGCGCGGCAGGCTTGGAATGGCGTGGAATCGCGGGGGCTCTTCCACGGGTGGGGGCACGCTCTTGGCAGGCACTTCAGGCCTCGGCGGCAATCCCCTGGCGGGTGGCGGTTCTTGCGCTCCCGAGTATTTTCGGGCTGCCGCGTCAACTGCAACATCCGGCGCGGGGCGCGAATCTGATGCCTCCCCCAGGTCGGCGGTCCGCTTAGCTTGCGGCGGAGGGTCGGCCACAGGGATCGGACCGCGTGCGGCAGGCGGAAGCCCTGGAGCAGCCTTGATGGAAGCCCGCTCCGCTGCGGGAGGGGGTGGTTCGGCTGCACGAGGCCGCTGGTCTGGAGAGGACGGAACCGCCGGCTCGACCGCAGGAGGCCGCTGCTGTGGAGCAGGTGGCGGCTCAACCTCATGGGACGGCAACAGGGAGGCAAGTTTCGCGTCGGCAACGATTTTCACCGCGAAAATCGTTTGGCCGCCCTTGATTTCGTCGCCGTTGGCGAGCATCGCATGCTGGATGCGCGCGCCATTGAGAAACGTGCCGTTGCTACTCTTGCGATCCTGGACGTGGCAGCCCTGCGGCCCGCACTCAACGGCAAAGTGAATGCCGGACATAAACGTGTCGTGAGGCAAAGCAAACTGCACCCGCCCCGCCTCCCGCCCGACGGTCACGCTCTCGCCACTCTTCAAGCCGATGACCTTCCCCGCCATGGGCCCCTCTCGTATTTCCAGTGTTATGCCCAAATCTCTTGGCTCCTTCGACGGCGTTCCATTCGAAAGTAGATACCATAGTCTACCAAGACCAGGCACTGGAATCGCGAGAGTAGATTCTCAATTCAATGTTGATCGCTTGATCAGATAGCAGTGACTCGCCCTGTACCGTCCTTGACGAAGTCGCTCTGGGTTTCCGATCACCTCGGTTTTCCGAGTCCGCGAAAACGCGAGGCTGTTTGGGTCCGATTTTGACCACCCGCTCGTGCATTACCTCTATGGGATCAGCAACGAACAGCGTTTGCTCGAGAAAGTAAAGCCGGAGTCTTGGGTGGCAATCCGGGTTCTATGGAATGGCAGCGAATTCAGGACCCGTTTGAGCGGAGTAGAGCAGGAAGGCGGGTGGAAGGTTTGGGCGAAAGGTAAAATCGAAAAATTTCACCTGCGCGGCGAGCGACTTGCCAATTTCGGTTGCTGCATTTCCCTCAGGCGGCACGTAGAGCAGTTGCTGGTTGCAGAGGTAGGCAACACCGAGTTGCCCTCCCTGGTCCAGGCGCGCCCTGATCGTTGTGGCGCCTCCGCAAGCGCTGAGAGAAGTTTCGGCCGGCGCGCTCGCTTCTCCCGATGCGCTGCGCGCGAGGGTCAGGCGCTTCCAGCCAGCCCCCTGTTTCAGCAGCAAGCCTACAAACAATTGCTGCGCTGGGCCGGGGCGAATATCGCTGCCAAGCAATTCGCCACCCGTCCGCAACAGAGTGAATGGCGTGCTGCAAGCTCGGCCCTTCGGGCAAACAGTTTCAACGATTTGGATTTGGTTCTGCGTTTGAAGCGCCAACACGAACACGCGGCTGACGGCGTCCAACGCCGTTGCCCACCCTTGAATCAGGTCGCCAGGGACAGACATGACGGGAGAAAGTCGAGCTAGGCCGTTGCGATCAACTTCCATCAGCTGGAACTGTGTACCCTCTGTCCCGCGCAACACGATCCCCGCGGCGAAACCAGGACGGCCTTGGTCCGGGGGCTGATTCGCAAGCAGTGGATCAATAAGCGTTACATTGGCCGTTGCAAGGGAGACGCTGTTCGGCGCCGTGCGATCAGCGGGCGTCTGTGCGTCATAAAGGGAGTAGAACCGGCCTTGCCGTATCCATGCCATCCATCGTCCCGGGAAGGGCTTCTGTGGAGGCTCCATGGAAAGCGCAGGCGCGGCTTCGAGAGGAACGCGCGAGATTTCCCGCGCACCTTCGATTCGCGGATTCGCGTCCTGAATTCGGAATTCTGACGCCAGCACGCGCTCCGCATCGCCCGCTTGCTCCGCCCAAATCGCTGTATGATAACCGCCCCGGGACGCTTCGCTCGGCGTTACGGTGAGGAATTTGGGCGCGGGTTTAGCCAGGTTGAAGGGCAAATCCGCGGATCGCCACGTCGTACCCGTTTTCCATTCGTATTCCACGCGAAGCGAATAGGCGCCCGGTTTGTCGAGGTTCGCCAGCTTGGCCACATCCCATTCGAATTGGCGGTCGCGATGCGCGGGGACGCTGACCGAAGCAGGAATGTTCGGGACTCCGGGTTCTTGGAGCGCTTCCGCCAAGTTAATCGAAGTTTCCTTCCCGGAAGGAAGCCGAAGATGAATCTGGGTAGTAGAGGTCGGAGCCGGCACCGATAGGGGAGCCGCGGACAAGTTGTGTATCACAAGTCGGAGCGGCAGCAATTCCCGGAATGCAAAGCTCTGCCCGCCCAAACTAGCGTCGATACCGACGGGCTCCGAGGTCACGGGCTGAGATGTCTGCATTAAATAAGCGGCCGCGACCAGCGCTAGTAATATTCCGCGAGTCGTCACCGAACACCTCCAATTGTCTCAGCACCCGTATTTTTCCTTGAGTTTCTGCCTCGTCGTGTCGTCCAACTGCCCCGTTGCCGTCAGGTTCATTTCTTGCTGAAACTGAGTAATCGCCAGGACGGTTTGATCGTTCAATGTGCCGTCGATGGGAGTGCAGTCGTAGCCGATATTGGTCAGACGCTTTTGCACACCCGTCATTTCTTCGATCGGATCAAGATGGCCCACCTGCAGGTCGTAATGATAGCCTTCGACCTCGAGCCGGCCTTGCATCGTCTCGTGAGGAATCTCCTGTTCCAGTTTACCGTTTGCGTCTGTAGTTCCGCTATAGACCTTGCTGCTGGGATTACCATCCACAGTTCGTTCCAAGGTCAGTTTGTAGGGTTTCGATGCGATGGGCTGATCGTTCTCGTCCTTCACGATAACAACGATCTTAGTGGTGTCAGGCTTCTTCAGAACGAAGGTGTGAAGTTGGTCGGTGGCGCAAGAGCACTGTCCGGCGTGGAGGTCGGGGACAAACACTTGGTCTCCGGGGTACAGCAAGTGCGGCTCGGGCCGGCTGTTCCGCAGGTCAGCATTTTCCGGCGCATTGTAGATCGTGTGCCAGTCGTAAATCCCGTAGTTCTTCGCAATGCTCCCGATCCATTCCCCTTGTTCAACCGTATGCCAAGGCATGTCAAACCCTCAAAAAAGTGGGTCCTGTTTTGAAGTCGTAATAAACCAATACCACCGCACCGTCTGGCGAGATCAGCAAGTCCGCGGAGTTTCCTGCGGTTGCCGGCCTTTGGAAGGATCCGGCGGCAAAAGCAGATTGTGGCGCGACATAATAAAGTGCGCCATCGCTGAGAAAGAGCGCGTGCAGATGTCCTTTGGAGTCAAGCCGCACGCGCACTGCCGCAGCCCGAGCAGGATGCTTGAACCGCGTAAATGCGGGCTCGGGCTTTTCTCCAGGCTTCGGAGCAACAAAAGTCAGACGTTCCCATTCGTCCCCTCCGCGCTCCAAGAGCAAACCTACATGCACGCTTCCATCCATAGCGACGCGAATATCCCCGGCAAGAAACATCGCTTCGGTCGTGAACCAGGAAACTGGGGCTTGGCACTTCTGGCCGGGCGGGCACGAGATGGACAGAACGTCGATACTCGGGCCGGACTGGCTGGCGAAGACGAAGAGTCGAAGCTCGTCTCCCAGAGGCGCAGCCCATGCATCGCGAACCGAGCCCGCTAGATTCAGGGGTTCTGAGATTCGGAACTGTCCCTGGGGGTTGATCTCCACGGACACCATCCGCTGGCTATTTGCCGATCGCGAAAGAAGTCCGATCAGGCAGCCTGGCCGGCCCTCGTCCGGCGCCCGGGAGGCCAGAACCGGCCGGATGAGCTCCGGCATGCTTCCGTAAACCGAAAAGGACTGCGGCGGCAATCGATCCAGCGGGGTCCGTGCCCAGTAGGAAAAGTAAACTCGCTCTCCCTCGACCCAGACAACCCAGCGGTCGGGGAATGGCATACCGGTAGGGGAAGTAGATAGCGTGAATGCGGAGTCCGGCTTGAAACGCGCGATCTCGACGGCTCCTTCAATGTTCGGGACCCGCCTCTGAAGCCGGAAATCAAAGAGCAATGCGCGGGTTTCTCCGCCATCCGTATGCAACCACACTAACGCGTGATAGCCCATGCGCGAGGCTTCGCTCGGAATGACCACGAGCGAGCCGGCTGCCGACACAGCGACCCGAAACTGAATCTGCGACGAACGCCAGGTCTCCCCAGGCTGCCACTCGTACTCCACCACCAGCACGTAATCCCCCGGCTGATCGATCTTGGCCAGCTTTGCGAGGTCGAATTCGAAATTCCACTTATAGGCGACCGGCGCCTGCACCTGCGGGACAATCGGGGGTACCCCAGGAGCAAAGAGTGCGTCAGCCATGGTCACGGTGCGGCGTTTCCCCGTCGGCAACTGGATCTGAAAGCGCAAGTACTGTCCGCCCTGGCGCGGGTCGATGATCGAGATCGCCGCAGGTCCCGGGTTGGATGCCACAAGCACTAATAGCATCTCCTCGCCCACCGCGAAGCTCTCGCGCGTCAGAAATGCTTGGATTTCAAGAGGCATTGCCCGTCCTTGTCCATTCCCCAGAGAAAAACTTGCCGCAGGTCTCGATCCTCCGCTGGCGGCATCAATAGGGTGGCATCTTCGACACGTCCCAGCCGCGAATCTTGAGATGACATTTCCCGCAATACTCCCCTTCGCAAAAGATGTATCCCATCAGGCAATTATCGCGCCCGTCGTGGTCTTCCGGAAAGCTCGCGGCGTTATGCAATCCGCCGGGCCTGGTGCGGTGGTGGCGCAGGTATAACGTGTGTCCCATCTCATGCATTGTATTCTTGGTGAGGCCGTCGCCCTTGTAAGGCCAGTTGACATAGATCGTCGAACCATAGAAGACGGCGCAGGCCCGCTCTTTTGTGGCCAGGCCGCTCGCCCCGCTCAGACTGTTGCTTGCCGGCAGCTGCACTTGGCCCGGCTGGTTGGGCGGAAACATGAGCTGCGAGGCTGAGAGGATGCGCACCACGGTCAGTCCCGGTGTCGAATAGCGCGTCAGGTTAGCGGTGGGAGGACTCGCCACGCTGGAATCACCCGTGATGTAGCGGAGAAACAGCTGCAGCAACCCGTTTTCGGCGTAGATCAGATTTTGTAGATCGGCATAGTAGCCGGGATAGTTACCGGAAGCACCCGCCGCAGCCGCAGGCACGCCGACTCCGCGAATTCGATTGTAGTGTGCGGGGTGGATCGCACTGAACAGATGCGGTGTATCGAACGTGTCTTCAATCATCACGTTAATGTTGTACTGCTGAGACAACCCTAAGGCCCCTTGGGTGGTATTGGCCTGGGACCGCGCCCACCGGATGGCCGCGAGGTATTCGGATGCCTTCATCACTGGCGTAGCTTGAGCGGGGGTGGCATCCATGGTGCAGTTCATCTGTTGAAATTGCGCCGTCACGGTCGCAAAGACGACTGCGCCCAAAGGTTGTCCACACTGGGTCAGGTAAGCATTGTAGGCCGCATCCAGCGAGGCCTGCGTAGGGCCGTCGTTCATGCTGCCATTCTGGGGTAAGGCGGGGGCGTTATTGGCCTGAAAAGCCGTCAGAGCTGTCTGCGAACGGCCCAGAAAGAGACCATCAATTTTGCCGACATCATATCCGAGGATTGACAGGCGAGCCTGGATCCCTCTGGCAGTGTTGCGAGCAGGCAGCGCAGGTAAAGGCTTCACCAAATTGCGTGACCATAGGATGTGCTTGTTCACCTCAAACTGGCCGGTCTCAAACACTACGGCGCCAGCGCCGGTGCCATCGGATCCTCGGATTCCGATGGGATCGACGAAAATGCGCAGCCGATAGACGTTGCCTCCGATGCGAGCCGGCAGAAAAAGCACGCCTGCTTCGCCTTTAGCGTTGGTTTGCGCCTCTGCCGCGTTAGGCCGCGGTGAAGCTTTGGGCGCAGTCATCCCGGGAAATGCCGTTGCTGGGAGAGCATCGAAGGTATTCGGCGAAACCGCCAGACCGCGCTTGCCTCCCCGCCCTGAGTGGCAGTTATATCGTTGCGGGTCAGCGGCCACAAAGCTGAACCCCATGGCGGCGGTGATGTACGGAGACGGGCCGATTCCTGCCACCGGGTTCGGAGCGGCCGCGGTCCCCCGCTCGGATGTTTTACGTAGCGCCTTCACCTCGTTCAGCTCTGCGCCCGCATTGTCGTAGAAAGGAGGAATCAACTGGAAGTGGACCCATCGATTCGGGGAGACATGCCATGAACCGTCCACCGCCTGTTCTTCGACTGTCGCGATGATCGGGATCTTGCCCAACGCCTTATTACCGGCCCAGAGGCTGCTCTCATCGTTGTAGCGTATCGAAGGCAGGGCACTTCCATTCGCAGCACCGCCCGCGCCCAGATCGTTTGTGACACTGAAAGTGAGGGCTCCAGGAAGATTGACATTGACCTTTTTTCCAACAACAGGCAGAGCGCCGCCTTGTACGACGAACTTGCGAATCTCGCCTTGCAGGTCCGCCGCCACCGCTGCATCGTTTGCGAATTTTGTGCCGTGTGCTTTTTCGCGCGCCTTCCGCTTGGCCTTGAGGCAATTGGTATACGCCTCTGTCGCGGTATTCGCCGAGGCGGCGGCAATCACTTCGTAGTAGTAGCCCAGCGCCTGCAGCCGCTGTTTCTTGCCCTCTACCGTGCCTACAGGCTTGAACACAGCATCCAAATCTCCGAGGCGCACCTTGATTCGTAGGGTTGGCGCGAGGGGACGCAGGAGGTTTTTGAGAAGAGCGCCGGGAGAGATGGATCCGGCCTTAGTTTTTCCTCCACCCCCCATCCTCTTTCCTCCGGCCTAACGGCAGAATCTGAGTGCTAGAGACGATTGCGCGCCAACCAATCACAATGAAACCGGAATTTTCAATTTGGCCCTTTGACCCGCGCATCGTAATGCGCCTTCGACCTTCGACGCAAGAAATTCCTGACCAGAGCAGCCCTTGTCGAGACGGGTTTGGCGATGGAGTTCAAATTGAAATTTTGGGATCAAGCCGCCCCCGAACTAGCGGCGCCTCCAAGACTCTGCGTCACGATTGGGAAACGACACTTTACAGGTGCCGGGGTCAATGCCGGTAATTTTGGCGTGGCCTCTGCGGTCGAGACTATCTTCGATAATTGTGCCGTCGGGAAGCGTGATCTGGTAGTCCTCGTAGGGAACGTGTTTGCCGAGCTCATCAACTAGTTCGATGGCGATCCAGTGAGTCTTGTCGGGGGAGACGGGGGGGGCGGGAGTGGGGGCGGAGCCACAGGACTGCACTGGTGAGCCAGCGGGCGTGGGGCTCATATTTTGATTGGCATCGCTCGATGCGTTGTCGAGCGCGTTGCTGTCGGAACCACTCACGATTGTTTCCTCTGTTGGGGTTGATTTTCTTGTTTTTTGGCGGCGTTGTACAGGCGCTCGATTTTAGCGGATGGCTTCCTTATGGCTTGATTTTGGAGGATGGATAGGGCCCAGGGATGATTTGGGGCTTTATCGAAGTCGCGGCCATGGAGGATCATGAGATCGATGTACTTGCAGACATCACGCTCGGAGGTAATGTGGTAGGCGGCGGCGCGCTGGGTGCCGTATTGAATGGTTTCGCGGAGTTTCGGTTCGCCTAGGGCTTCGAATTGTGCGGGGAAGACTTTTTTGAGGTGGGCGACCATGTGGTCTTCGAAAGCCTTTTTCCCAAGGGGGCCGAAGACGGCCAGTTGTTCTTTGCGGATCGTTAGCATGGATTTACCAGCGATGCGGGCAATAGTGAATTGGCGACTGGGCGCTTATGGAAACCGGCGCGGCCATAGTCGTTCGCACCTTCAGCGGCGAGGCTTTCAAGGGTAAACCTGCTAGCTGTGAACTTCTTATACTATCTGCCACGGAGCAAAATATTCTTGAATGAAAATTTGGTTGTTGGGACATTCCCGGATTTCGCGCGGCAAGCGTTGATGTGGACCGCAATCGAGATGAGTCGCGTGCGGGATCGCGGTCGAGTTGCGCTTTGGCCGAGTTGCGATTGTCAGGCGGGTGCAAGGTGAAGCTCCTTTTTGTCGGTGCCTTTGATGCTGCGGGTGAAATGGAGAGCTAGCTTGGGGTCTTCGGCTTCCATGAGGAAGTGCTTTACAGGGCCGAAAAATTGGGTGGTTTCTTCGGGGAAGCAGGTGGGCAAGAAGAGTCGGAGGACGCGGGGGTCGTAGTAGCGGAAGTAGACTTGGGAACCGTCGGGGAGTTTGACGGTTAGGAAGTGGCGGAAGTGGGTGCGAAGCTCTTTGAGAGGCTTGTCGCAGGTGACGAAGACGCCCCAGCTTTTGGACCAGGCCTGCTGGACGAGCGTGTCGAGAAGAGAGGACTCTTGGGGAACGCGAATGAGATAAGGCGCGAAGTGGGCTAGTTGCGCGCCTTGCGGGCCTTCGTAGAGAGATTGATGTTCCTCTTTGGATTCTAGAATGACTTTTAGGACGCTCGGCTCGCGGGAGGCGTCGAGGAGGGCGTAGAGAGGTTGGAAATCTCTGGCTAGCAGGTCTTGTAAACGAGGTTGGCGCGGAGTGGGTGCCGAGAGACTAGGACTTGGCTGCGGCGGCGCCGTTGGTCGAAGGTCGAACTTGGGAGCGCTCAAAGGGAAAGAAGGTAGTTCGCCGGGCTTGAGGGGAGACGGAGTTGGCGCTGCAGGCGAGCCGGGGTGTTGATGTGGTGTGGGTTGTGGAATGGATTGTGGTGTGGGTGCCGGCTTCGGTTCGGACTGGCGTTGCGGGTTGGGCGGCGTTGCGAAAACGGGTTCATCGGCAAGGATGCGAATGACGAAGACGGTGTTGCCGGCGCGGATTTCGTCGCCGTTGGCGAGGAGGGCTTCGTTGACCCGCGCGCCGTTCAGGAAAGTGCCATTGCTGCTTTGCAAGTCGAGGATGCGGCAGCCCTTTTCGCCGTAATCGATGGCGAAGTGGAGGCTGGACATGAGCTTGTCGTCCGGGAAAGCATGATCGGCTTTGGGGTTGCGGCCGAGGCGGAGAGGCATGCCGTGGGTTATCGGGATTTTGTTTCCCGCGGTGGGACCGGAGCGGATTTCAAGAAGGATTCGCATTGGGAGTGGGCTCAGCGGTCCAGACTACTTGCTATGGGATATAACATATCAAGTCAAGTGTTTCGGGTCTAGCCGCTAGCCAACCCCAGGAACAGATTCGATACCAAACAATCCGATTTGGCCGAACCGTCAGACGGGCAGAAATGAGAATCGCACGCATCAGCAGGTCAGTTCGACAAAAGTTTCAAGTAATGGCTCATTTGCTGTCGAGTCACATCGTCGGACTCGACCTCAACGGCCGAGCCCACGGCGGACTTGGCCCGCTCGGTGTACTTGGCCTTATTCGCAGGGTCCACCTTCATGCTAAGATTGTAAAGCAGCGCTGCTCCTACCGCGCGCATCATGGAATCCCGGTCTTTGAGCATTTGAGTGCAGGCCTGGAAAATCTTTTGCGATTCGGCGTCCGGGTGGTCGTCGTGAAAAAGCCGAGGATCGTCAAAGGCACTGTACGCCGCGATTCGAACGGACCGGCGAACTCCGCCGTCAAGCGCGAGATTGACGAACAGATCCGCCAGTTCCTTCCGCTTTTCCTGGAATTCCAACAATCGGGCGACAAAGGGTTGAACCTCGTTCCACTCACCTCGGGTTGATTTTGCGAGAGACGTGGCAAGCCAGGCGTACTCGGCGTCGGAGTTTTCGGGAGCACCGCTTAGTTTGCTGGCTAACTGGCTAGCTAGGATGCGCACTTGCGCATCGCGCCCTTCTTCCTCGCGAAGGTTCGTCAGGCGCGAAATAGATTCGGCGCTCGCGCCCGAAGGCGGATGCTTAAGCAGGTACTTCAAGCAGTAAAGCGAGACGATAGGGTTCGGATCAAAGACCGCGGCCATGATCGCTGCCGTGTTTTCTGCCCGCGCGCGAAGACTCGCGATATGGCGTAAAGCTTCGAGCTTCTTTCTGCCCTCTGCGTCGAGCGGCGTACCGGCGACTGGCGAGCGTCCCTCTCTCGCAAAGAACAGAATGAGCTCATCGTTCGGTTGCAATGAGGGCCGCCCGAATTGCTCCCCGAACCAAAGGTCATCTAGTTTGATTTTCCCCGCCCGCTCGCGAGCTTCCGAAATTTGCATTGTGACGGCGTACGCCAGGTAGCGACTGCCATTCTCGATTCCTAGATCCGTAATACGCACGACACAAATAGAATGAGTGTCCCAGTAAACCTCGGAGGTTATATCCGGGGTGAAGTCCTGACTCTTGGTACTGGTCCGCTGCGCGAATGATTCTCCATGGATGAGCTGAGAAAGCATAATGGCTCCTAATACTGGCAAGATATTGGTCCTGCGGAGAAATGTGACCGCCACGATCAATATTCCCACCTCAAGAATGGAATAAGAATATCTTTGATTGTCGGTAAGACGTTAACACTCACCTCGCTCGGGCCGGGTGGAACAGTCCACGATGCGCCGACGGTGACTATGCTGATGCCGGGGATAACCGGGAAGACAAAATTGGCCGACCAGGTGGAATGCGATTCATCAAAGTAATGTTTGTTAGCGCCTAGGTCGTCGTCCCGTGTTCTGGCCGCGATGCAAACATCGAACGCTAGAGTCTCGTTTCCGAAGACTAGCGCAGCGGCTGAGTGCGGGTCGGCCGGCACAGTTGGCTTGAACTGAGCCGGAATGGGGATTTTCGGCGAGTCTCTCATGGAGAGCGTGGTGCTCCAGGTGTTGTTTCCTGACCCCGTCGCCATTGCGCTCGTGTCGTACCACGGCCATTTATCACCGCCCTGCGGAGGATTTGAAAGCCAATCAACGGTCACCGGCGTGGCAGTCCGGATAGTCCGAGTTAACCCTGCGCCATACGTGGCACTGCCGGACGGTGTCCCGTTTTGAATATAACCGACCTCAATCCGCTGCAGTGCGTCTGGCTTTTCCGGCGGACTGGTCAATTTTATCGTTGTAACTGCGCTGAAAGATGCCCCACCTCCGCCACCGTTTGAGTCGACGAATCTTGCTGGCTCGTCCGGCTGTTGTGTCCCATTGAAAGTGAATGCGCCTACGGTCGAACCAGGATCGTTCGTTGTCACCCATGTTGGAACTGCGGGCGGTGCCGGCGGGTTTACCAGGAAAGATCCCGTGGAGGCGATATCCGCGGATACCTTTCCTGGGTTGGTGAAGGTCGGCGCTCCGACCTCGACCCTAACCAAAGCAATTTGTTTCTCGGCGCATGCGCGGAAGCCATCCAGAGTGAAACTGGCTCTCAACGTGACCCAGTCGGCTTTTGAGTTTTGGAATGTAACGACCACTTCCGCCTGTTCTGTCGACCCTTCAAACCCGGCGGTGGGCTTATCTACAGCCCAGCTTATCTCGCTGGCTTCTTTTCCCGCGGGAACGTCGATCTTGTATTTGTACTTCGATAGGCCAGGGACGTTCGCCGGGCCGAGAATCGTGTAGTTGCAAGTAAGAGGCGGCGACGTCGAATTACACGGTGATTTTTCGCCGGATATACGCTGGTAGAACCGGCACGCAAAGGTATCGTGAGTCACTTCGAACTTACGCTCCGCGCCAGGATCATGGGTGGAGCGCCGCGTATCCCCGTCGGGGCCCGTGGCGTCCTTGACAAAGAACCGTTTCTTGCAGCCCGCGGGGCCTTCTAGATACGTGGGACAGGGCCATTTCGCGGGAAGCACTTGGGTTCCCTTTTTGAACATCAGGATCATGACGCGGCGGTTCACCGCGTTGGCAGGGTCGCGTTCGTCACGCAGAACTGCTTCGTCTTTTTCGGTGAAGGCCTGTTTGAAATGGGCTTCGTCCTCACTGCTGAAAAGCATCAGCGGGTTGAAGCGGCTGCAGCCCTGGACGTCGCCCTTCAGGTCGGGGCCGGCTCCGCGCGCCACGAAGTCGGCGGACTTGTCGAGCTTCAGGTCACCGCAGACAGCCTCCATGTAAGCCAAGAAGAGTTGCCGCCGCTGACCGGAGTTGCTGGCGATGTTGGCAACGGTGGTGTCGTCGGAGCTGGGCTGCCCGGTCGTGTCGAGCATCGTGCGGATGGAGTCGTCTCCCCAGACGTCGGTGCCCAGATGGTTTGTAAAGAGCCTATCCCAGAAACTGGGATCGCGGATCAGCATCGCGTAGATGGCGATCGCACGTCGCCCGCTGAGGGTTTTGTTGTAGTTGTCGCCCGGACCGGCGGTCGCCGAATTCTTAGGATCGAAGTTGCCCTGATAAGAAGGGTCGGCGTGACCGAAGATCGAGATCGGGGCTTCTTTCAACAGCGGATCGTTCTTGCGGAAGCTGGAGAGAGCCTTCATCTCTTTCTGAATTTCGGGCAGGACAAACGAGGAGTCGAACTTGAAGCGGATATCCGAAACGCACGCGTAAGCGATCAGATACAAATTAAAGCTGATCTTATTAAATTCGCTGGAAGTCGAAGGCGCTACGAAGTATTCGGCAGGATCGGGGTCCGGATATTTTCCGACCGTACCCCCTTCCGACGAGGAGTGGACGGTGCCTGTTTTGGAGTCGTCGGGCATCGTTGTCTAGGTGGGGAAAGCTTCTGTTTGAGAATGTGCGTTCAAATTCGGCTTTCCGCTTCCGCTAGCAGCCGCAGACTTGCTTAAGTTTGGCCTGTGTTTGCGCACCGCAGATGCCGTCCACAGTGAGACCGTTGTCGCACTGAAATTCCTGGACGGCAGAGCTAAACGCCTGCTCGTCGGAGCCGTCGATTTTGCCCGCGGAATAGCCGAGATTGTTCAATCGGCCGACCTGACCAGAGATTTCTTCGACGGGATCCAAGTGGCCAATTCGGATGGGAAGAACCTCGTTGGCGAAAGGCGTTTGGTCACCACGGATGGTGAGAGTGCCTTCTTTGGCATCAAGCGGGATTTCCTGTTCAAGCTTGCCGTTGCCATCGGTGGTGAGTTGATAGACTTGGCCGTCGACAAGTAAGGCGCATTGTGCTCCAGCGATGGGTTTTTCGTAGAAGTCTTCGAGGACGAGGCGGAGCTTGAGAGTTTTTTTGTCGACGGTGAAGGTGTGTTTTTTGTCGGTGGCGCCGGATTCCTGCTTTTGCTCCATGTCGGGAATGAAAAGCTGGTCGCCGGGAAGGAGGATGTTGGGATTCTGCCGCTGCTTTTTGAGGTCGGAGTTGTTGGGATGGTCCCAGATGACGGTGTAGTCGGTGAAACCGTTGTCCTTGGCGATTTTCGAGAGGTGATCGCCTTGTTTAACGGTGTAGTAGTCTTCCATGGTTGCTACCTCGACGGAATTTGATGACTTCAAACGATTTCACCAGCTTATAAAAAAAATTTCATTTCTTGTGCCAGGATTTTTTGTCGATATTGGGAAACGAGATTTTGCAATTGCCGGGATCGATGCCATCGACTCTTGCCTGGCCTTTCCCATCAAGGTATCCCTCGGTGGTTGAACCGTCCGGAAGCTCGATTTGATATTGCTCGCCGGGGACGGGCTTGCCGGCTTGATCAAGAAGTTCGATTTCCACCCAGTGACCGGTTTGTGCGGCAGAACCTGCCGCGTTGGATAAAGCCTGTCAACCAGGGCAAGGTTTGATGAAGGGAACGCCGGATTGGGCGGCTTCCGCCAAGGCTTGGCCGGCGACGCCTGGGCTACCTGAAGCGGAGGAAGGGCCGGTGGTGCCGCTGCCGCTCATGGCTTGCGCGAGCAAGACCAGGGGCGGTACGGGCGGGACTACGGCGGGAGAGCCCATGCCGACTTCGCCGATCATTACGGTGGGTTCGCCCATGATGATGGGGTCCGCGGGGCCGAGGGCGAGACCGGGAATTTCCATGACGATGTCGCCCATGCGACAGGCCATCATGAAATTGATGAGGACCGTGGGGCTGCCGAGCATGACCATGCCGACGCCGTCGGCCCCGCTGATGCTGACGGCGGGGCAGGCGTGCTGGTCGATCATGGCGCGCCAAGCGGGAAGACCGCCAATGAGAACGTTGACGCTCCCCGGGCCGGGAGCGAGTGGCATGCCATGGGTGGTGGGATCGGTTATGCGCGCTGCTGGGGGCATATAGAGTTCTCCGGATTACTGGTTGAGTTTCCCACCTTTCGTGCCATCGTCGGCGGTGTCGGGATCTTTGGGGTCCTCGGGAGAATCAGGGCTGTCGGGCGAAGATGGGCTGGCGCTTTGAGCGCTGCCGGCGGCACCACCGCTATTGATGAGCACCATGGTTCCCTGAATGGCAACACCAGCCGGAGTGATGCTGATGAAGCCGCCGGGGCCTACGAGCGAGAGTTGCATGCCGGCTTGAATGACGACGTTCATACCGCCCGTAATATTGACGTTCTGAGTTGCGGAAAGAGCGTCACTCGCGCCGATTTGAGTATTTCTGCTCTGCCCGATAGTGATGGACTCGTTGCTGCCGACGTTTTCCGCGCGGTTTTGGCCGATGGTGATGGACTCGTTGTTGGTGACCTGCTCTTTGCGATTGCCGCCGATGGTGATGGACTGATCGGAGTCGATTTTTTCCATCTGCTTTGCAGCGATATGAATAGACGTGTCCCCAGTAATCTTTTCGATGAATTTGCCTTTCACCTGAGATTGTTTGTCGCCGTCGACCTCTTCGAACTGACTGGACTTGACGATCATGTGGCGGTTGGCACCGACGAACTCGCGAGACTCTTTTTCGACGCGCCAGTCCATGTCCTTTTCGGCGTTCATGAAGATCTGTTCGTCGTCCTTTTTGTCTTCAAAGCGCAGCTCATTGTAATTGCTGGAGCCGCCGCCTTTGGTGCTCCGGCTCATAAAGGTGGTGCGGGTCTGGTTGTCGGCGAGCTTGTAGGGAGGCATCTGCTCGTCGTTGTAAACACGGCCGGTGATCAGCGGTCGGTCGGGATCGCCTTCGAGAAATTCAACGATCACCTCCTGGCCGATGCGAGGAATATTGATGGCACCCCAGTTTTTGCCTGCCCAGGGCTGGGAAGAGCGAATCCAGCAGGAGCTTGTCTCGTCTTTCTTACCTTCGCGGTCCCAAAAGAAGTGGACTTTTACGCGGCCGTACTTGTCCGTCCAAATTTCTTCGCCGGACTTGCCGGTCACTACGGCGCTCTGGGGGCCCTGCACGAAAGGCCGTGGGGTGGTGCGCTGGGGACGGTAGGGCACGGAATACGGAATGCATTTGAAGTGATTGGAATAGTGCTCGCCGGATTCCTCGCCGGAGCTCACGTAGCTGTTGCCGACCGTGGCGGAATGCTGGACTTCGGTCAGAAGATAGGTGATGTTTTGGTCGGCGCGGGCGTGCCCGGAAAGATCGAAACGATAGCCGGAGGCGAAAGTGCGGCAACTCCCGGCGCCGACTCCAATCAAGTGGATGGTTTCTTCTTCCTGCATGCGAATTTGAGTCCTAGATTCGCCTTCGGCTTTTTTGGTGTACTCGCCGGGATAATCGAAGACCTCGTAGCTGTCGTTGCCGCCGACTTTGAAAATAGTGTCTTCGTTGGCTAGCAGGCTGGTACTGGGGGTCTCGAAATTGTAGTCCGTCAAGGCATATTTCCCTGGGCGAAGTTCTTGTTCGAGATTCCAGGAAGCGACCAGATCTTCGTCCTTCAGGTAGACGCGGCCGGTGAAATCCACGCGGGCCTTGGATTGGACGGGGCAAGGCTTATGCACGCTGGGCTTATTGCCCATGACGAGAGTGTGCTTGTTCTCTTCGTGCTCGAAGAAATAGTAGATGCCGTATTGCTCCATGAGGCGAGAGACAAAATTAAAATCGGTTTCACGGTATTGCACGCAATATTCGCGCTGCTCAAAATCGCCTTGCAGAGAATTGCGAAAATCACCGAAGCCACGGTCCTTAAAGACCTTCACCACGATGTCCGGGATGGTCATATTCTGAAAGATGCGGCAATCGGCTCTTCGCGTGAGAAACCAGAGCCAGGGCACAATTTCGCAGTGGTAGTGAGTGAAGCGCTGGTCCATCCCCGACTGTGCGAAGCGGCTGACGTGGCCGTTGAAATAACGTTTGCTGCCGTCGGCGAGTGTGAGAGAAATGCAAACCTGCTTTCCGATGACTTTGCTGAAATCGATAGAAGCATTTTCCGAAATCAGCTCGGCTGAGATACGGAAGAGGTGGGAAATACCTTCATGCGCAGCAAAGCCTACAAGGAGAAGAACGTCTTTCCCCAACGGCGTATCGATGGCGATGATTCTATCTTTTTGCGTATAGGGCATATTTCCTGCGTGCCTTCTCTCCACAGCCGATGCTTATCGGAGAATTCTCTTTCCGAACCAGAATCCTTCCAGCAGCTGGTGCGAATACGGTTTCACTAAGCCTTCCGGTACATTCAAGAGGTAGTACTGCGTGGCTCCTCCGGGCAGGTTGCCCATGTTCAGGTAACTTCCTGCCAACCCGGAATCCCGAGGTTGCGGAAAGGCGGACCCGGCCAGGACCGTCAGGTTTTCGCCAGCATCCAGGCGAAGGCACCACAATTGTTCGATATCGCTAAAATTGTCGCTGAGCGCCAGAACGGCCTGCAATTTCTCCCTGATGCAATCGGAGCAATCGCTGCTATTGCGGAAAGAATCTCCTCCGCATTGATTGAGAATTTCCAGAAAGAGCGCTTCCGGAAACCACCAACTTCCGAAAGGATTGTTGCGATCCTCCCATGGATCTCGAAAAGAAGTCGCGCGAAGAAGGGTTGCGCCCCCGGCTAACGTCACGGACTTCGGGAAGCCGCTGAACGCTCTGAGAATTGAGGTAGCGGTACGCGATGTCATCTCCTCGGGACTTCGTTTGCGCAGTAAGTGCGCGTTTTCAGGCAACGAGAATTTGAGACGAAGACGCTCAGGAAGAGTCGCCCAGGTCAAACCCTCGTTAGGGTCCACGATCAACGGAGCACTAGGAGCAGGGCTCATAAGAATCACGCGTAAGTGAAGGCCCCATTCTCGCCGACCGAGACGTGGATAGAGGCCGGTTTCTGGCGTTCGGCCATGCGGCCGAGAAGATAGCGGGAGACATCCGGGAGCATGGTGTTGGTTAGGATGTTGTCGACGTTGCGAGCGCCGGATTCGACTTCGGTGCAGCGTTTGGCGACTTCGGCGACGACGGCGGGATCGTAAGTTAGCTCGATTTTGTGATTGTCGCGAATGCGGCGTTGGATCTTGGCTAGTTTCAGCGTGACAATTTGCTTCATGGCTTCATCGCGCAGTGGGAAATAGGGGACGGTGACGAGGCGGCCCATGAAGGCGGGCTTGAAAATTTTGTTGAGCTCCGGTTTCAGGGCTTTGGCCAAGCCATCGGCGCTGGGAGTGGTTTCGGGATCGGCGGTGAGTTTCATGAGAAGGTCGGTGCAAGCGTTGGAGGTCAGGATGATGATGGTGTTCTTGAAATCGATCTCGCGGCCTTCGCCGTCTTCCATATTGCCCTTGTCGAAGACCTGGTAGAAGAGCTCGAGAACGTCGGGGTGGGCCTTCTCGCATTCGTCGAGGAGGACGACGGAGTAAGGGCGGCGCCGAACGGCTTCGGTCAAGACGCCGCCTTCGCCATAGCCCACGTAGCCTGGCGGCGCGCCTTTGAGGCTCGAGACGGTGTGGGCTTCCTGGAATTCGGACATGTTGATGGTGATGAGATTGCGCTCGCCGCCGTAAAGAAAATCGGCGAGGGCGAGAGCGGTTTCGGTTTTGCCGACGCCGCTGGGGCCGACAAGCATGAAGACGCCAACGGGCTTGACGGGATCGTCCATGCCAGCTCGGTTTGTGGAGATGCGCTGGGCGATGGCTTCGAGGGCGTGGTTTTGACCGATGACGCGGGCGGCCATCAGGTCTTTCAGATGGAGCACGGTGTTGATTTCATCTTGCTGCATTTTGCCAACCGGAATGCCGGTCCAGGCGGAGATGACTTCGCCGACGATTTGCGTGTCCACGCAGACGCGCATGAGCGGCGAATCGCCCTGGAGAGCGTCAAGCTCGGCGTTCAGTTTTTCGAGCTCGGCGCGAAGGGCGGTGGCATCCGTCGCCGGTTGAGCGGCAGTGCCCGCGGAAGCGGACATGGCTGCGTGTGCGGCGGCCGGAGCCGCAGCAGCTTCAAGCTGCGTGCGGATGTCTCGGATGCGGGAAACCAGGGACAACTCCTTACCGCGGCGTTCTTCAAGGGTTTTGAGACGTGCAGCGACCTCTGTTTTCTGCTTGGCGATCTGGGTGAGGCGTTCTGAATGATCGACGCCGACGGCCGTTTCGCGTTCGAGGACCCGCTGCTGGACGTCGAGGTCGTCCACTTCGCGCATGGCATCTTCGATCATCGGAGGCGTGGCGTTTTGACCCAGGGAAAGGCGGGCACAAGCGGTATCCATGACGCTGACAGCTTTGTCTGGGAGCTGGCGGCCTGCGAGATAGCGGTGCGAGAATTTCGTTGCGGAGCGAACCGCTTCATCGAGAATGCGAACGTTGTGGTGTTTCTCGAGAGAACTGACGATGCCGCGGAGCATGACCATACATTGTTCTTCGGTGGGCTCTTCGACTTTGACAACCTGGAAGCGGCGAGCAAGCGCGGCGTCTTTTTCAAAGAACTTTTTGTATTCGGACCAGGTGGTGGCGGCGATGGTGCGGAGTTCTCCACGGGCCAAGGCGGGCTTGAGCAGATTGGCGGCATCGCCCTGCCCTGCAGGGCCGCCGGCGCCGATCATGGTGTGGGCTTCGTCGATGAAGAGAATGATGGGGGACGGGGAAGACTTCACCTCTTCGATCAGCCCTTTGAGTCGATTTTCGAATTCGCCTTTAACACCGGCGCCGGCTTGCAGGAGCGCAAGGTCGAGCGAGCGGATGGTGACGTTTTTGAGCACTGGCGGCACGTCACCCGCAGCGACCCGCAGGGCAAAGCCCTCGACGACAGCGGTTTTGCCGACACCCGCTTCACCGGTCAGGATAGGATTGTTCTGGCGGCGGCGCGTGAGAATGTCGATGATTTGGCGGATTTCGTGATCGCGGCCGAGAACAGCGTCAATTTTTCCTGCTTTCGCGTTGGCGGTGAGATCGATTGTGAATTGATTCAGATTTTGTTGTTTGCCAGCGGCTGGAATGCCCGCCGCGCCTTGGGGCAAGCCTTCGACGCCGAGAGGAACAGCCTGGGCGGTTTCCTGGTCTTCTGGCGAACCGGCAACGATGTTCCAGAAGTCTTTGTGAAGGGCTTCGGCACTGATTTTTTGAAATTCACGTGTGACCTCGCGCATGAGGCGCGAAAGATCGCCGGAGCTGGCAATCGCCAGAATGCAGAAGCCGGTGCGGACTTGAGCGGAGCCAAAGTCGATGGAGCCAATGGTCCAAGCTTCAGAAAGCATGTCCGTGAGCGTGGGGCTGAAGGCGGGAGTGCGGGCGTTTCCGGATTTTAGTTTATCGAGACTGCGGGTGAGGTCGCCTGAGAGGCGGGATTTGTCGACCCCAAACTGTTTGAGAATGCGGGGCAGATCGCTGTCGGTGACGTCGAGGAGCTTCTGAAGGAAATGTTCGACCTCGATGTCGTAGTGAGTGCGCGCCAGGCAGAAGCCCGCCGCGGCTTCGAGGGTGTTGCGAGTGGTATCGTTGAGTTTTCCGATCAGACCTTTTAGATTTGCCGTCATGACGACCTCATTTCGCTAAGCGTTGAAAATCGTTTCTTCCGGGTGGCGTTCCATAGGCTTTGATTTCATCCACGTGACCCAGCCCAGCTGCGGGGCGCCGTCGCCTTCGCCGCCGAGTTGGCAGCGGGGAACTTCCTCGCGCTCAAGAATGAGCTGGACCTCGAAATCGATCTCTTCGTTGGTCCAAAACCGCAAAAGAGCGCGGAGCGGCTCGTAGGCGGACCCGTTGGGTAGAAAATCGAGATAGTTTTCCAGATCGACGGGGCCGATGCGAATGCGAGCGCGGGCTTGCTGGTTCCATACTTCGTCGCCGACCACGGCGCCCAGCCCCAATTGTTCGGAGGGAGTGGAGCGCTCGCCGATACAGCATTCAGTGGTGTCGTCCAGCCGGAACCAGCCGCCGACCAACTGGATGACCTCGAAGGGAACCTCGAAGTAATCGTTGAGGAGCAGCTCAAGAGCGTGGGCGGAATGTGGACGTTGGCCGAGGATGCCGGCGAAGAAAAGAAAGGCATCGTCGGGAACTGCGAGGCGTTCCTGCAAACCGAGGGTGCCGAGGCCGATCAAATCGAGCAGGTGGTGGGAGAAGCGATCGCGCTCTCCGCGTTCGTAGGAAACAGCGAATCGGTATTTTTCCCAGGCTTGATAGAAAAACGAGAGCATGCGGTGATGAAAGAGATCGAGGAAGTCGCGCAGTGTCCTGTCGCCTGAGCGCAATCGAGCGAGCATCAGAGTGGTATAGAAATGCGGCAGAGGTCCCTGCGGGCCAGTGACACCCATGAAGTTGACTGCCAGAGATGGGGGCTTGCCCTCCGGCCAATCGATGGATTGAATTTCGCTGGCGGGAAAAGAGAGAGACGGATAAGCACCGAGGCGCGCGACTTCATCGGACGGGTTGGTGAATCGTCCGAGAGGCTTGCGATCGGGCGCCATGCGCTCGAGCAGACGAATCGCCTGGAAAAATTCGAAGCGATAAGGCTCGCTGCGGAGCAACTCTTCGACTTCGGAAAGATCTACAGGAGAATCACTTCCCCCGCCCGGGGTGGCCATTGACGGAGAACCTCCTTTCTTTGCTGGGTGCGGACGGCGAGCTGGCTGAAGCTGTTCAGCGAAGCGTAGTGACCCAGAAAATATTCAAGAATGCTGGCGAAAAGAAAAACTCCGCCACCGACGAATTGTTCTTCGTCGAATTCCATTTCGACGCGGTGACCGCGGACAAAGCCGATGCCATTTTCTGAAATCACGCGCGCGAAGTGGCGAGTGCTGGATAGATGCATGAGTCCGGCAACTTGTCGTTCGTTGTAGCCGGATTCTCCGAACGTGTAGAGGCGGAGAATTTCCTGCAGAGATTCCTTGCCCTCCTCGACGATGGAAAGATAGTTGAGCGAAAGATGAGAGATGAGGCGCCAGAGCATTCCCTTGCCGGTGGGCGGGCGGACCGAGGCGGAGGGCTTGCGCAAGGCTACGATGCGTTTGATGGAGGTGATACCTTCGAGTTCGAAATCGCCGCGTTCATTTCCCATGGGGAGGCGGTGAGGTAAATCGCGGTTCGAGCAGGTGCAGTGGATGGTGGCGGTGTCGGTGTCCGGATGGAGCGGGCGGCCGCTTAGATCCAAGAAAGAAAGATAGACGTCAGTGCCTTCGTCATCGCGGCGCGCGGATGCCTGGCGGCGGGAATGCCAAAAACCCTTAGGACGCTCGCGACGGCGCGAGGTGGTATGACGGAAGCGATAGAAGGGTTCGAATTTCAAGACTTCGTGTGTTTGCGGATCGGGGGAGATGACTTCTTCGATGGAGAAAATCTCCATGGCGCGACGGCGGCGTGCATCGGGAGTGATCAGGTATTCGGTGTGGGTCTGATCGAGGCGAATGGGCTCGGCAGTATGCGGGAAAAGATTGATGGCGGGGGAACAGCCGAGACGGAGAGTCTCTTCGGAAACGTTGAGCTCCAGGGTTTGCTGGCGCTCGCTGCGTTCGAAGCGGGAGATCAGAAAAACGATCTCGATGCGCGGACCGAAGCCTGAGGTGCGAAGCTGTTCGAGGCCTCTCAAATCGACAAAGAAGAATTTTTCAGGAAAATGGAAATACTCCTGGAGCAGGCGATAGCCAGAAAACGCGCGGCGTGGATAGGGGAGGAGCGCTTCGGAATCGCTGAAGCCAGCCGGTTGGAGATGCGTGCCAGGGAACGAAATGGCATGCTTTCGTGTATTCGGCGTGCGATCGCGGAGCAGGATTTGCGCGCAGTTGTTGCAAAGCAATTCGTAGAGAGTGTGGATGAGGCTGCTCTCGCCATTGAGGTAGAAGCGGAGGGAACTCAATTCCAATTTATCGAAAGTGACGTCGGGAAAACATTCCAGCTCGAGACGCAGGGCGGCCACGGCGTCCTGGGATTTGACGGAGGGACGCAAACGGTCGGGGGTGACCCACTGCACCGCGGCAATTTTCAGCGGCCAGAGAGTGGCGTCAAAGCAGGTTTTGAATTTGCAGGGATAACCATCGACGGGCTGAGAGTAGAGCATCGAGCCGCGCGGAATGGGGAGGCCGGTGCTGAGCTTTCCCTGCTCCGGATCGAGGTGGAATTGCACGATGGTGGAGGACGGAATGGGGCGAATGTAATGCGGGTAGAGCACGCTGAGCAAGGCTTCCGTGATTTCCGGGAATTCGTCGTCAATTTTGAGATGGACGCGGGCAGCCAGAAAGGCGAAGGCCTCGATGAGGCGTTCGACGTGGGGATCTTCGCAACGGTTGGGATCGAGCAACAGACGCGAGGCGACTTTCGGATATTTCTCCGAGAACTCCGCGCCCATCTGGCGGAGATAGGTTAATTCGCGCTCGTAGTATTCGAGCAGCTCGTCACGCACGGTCTTCTCCGGAAATCGAAACCTCGAGACTGGTCAATTCGATGGAGGCGTCGTAGACGACGTGCTCGGGAAGCGGATCGATGCGGAGCATGCCGTCGATGACAAAACGCAGGACGCGGGAGTGGTCGGCGACGGGAGCCAGGGAGACTTTGACACCATCGAGTCTTCCTTCAAACGTTCTTACGGCCATTTCGATGGACTGGAGCAATTTGGTTTGTTCGTAAAGAAAATTGGCGGGCATGGAAGTGATGTCGGGAAGTCCATAGTAGTAGACAGAACGGAGAATTTCGACGGAGCCCTCAGGGATGAAATCCGGAGTGCGTCGCGTGTTGAGAAGATTTTCCAGGTCGCGCCGGAGGCCGGCCTTGAGACGGGCGAGGGATGTGCTGCGAGTCATGGGCGCTTCGGTTTTAATCTTGGGCTCGTCGTCGAGGAGACGGTCCAAAAGCGGCAGTCGTAACGGCGCGTTGGAGTCGTATTCCGGCATCGGTTACCTCAGAGCCAGCGCTTGGCCGGGATCAAGCCGGCAAAGCTTCTGATAAATCTTTTCCTTCTCGGCGTCGTCGCGGCCCAGTTTTTCGGCGCAGCGATAGAGCAGCGCGAGAGGTTCGGCGACGATGGCTGCTTCTTCCCATTCCTCGAGTTTGCGGCGTTCGATTTCTTCCGCGAGTTCGACGAGGATGGGGTAGGCGATAGCTTCGTGCTTGGTCGCAAGAAAAATATTGGCGAGCTGGATGTGCCTCTGGAAGCGGCCGCGGCCGGTGCGTTCGTTGTGCATTTCGCGGGTCAAGATGCCGATAGCTTCCTGCACCTTTCCGGCGCGCGCGGCTTTCATGGCTAGTTCGATGACGTCAGCAGCCTTTTCTCCATTGGCATTTTCTGATGGTGAACGCGAGGACAAGGCCGTGGAAGCAAATTCCGATTCGCTGGGTGCAGAGGCAGCCGGTGGCGGCAATATGCTTTCCTTCAGCCAGGATTGTGTTTCGGCATTGGCGGCGGGAGTGTCATCCATGAGCGAGGAGTTGAGCAGATCGGGATAATCGGCAAGCAGCGCTTTCAGTCCCGAGCGGATGCCGGAGGCAACGGGTTCATATTCCGAGCCGAGCGACTCACACGCGCGCACGATATAACGCTGCAAATCGAGCCAGCCACGGCCGCAGGGCAGGCTCATGGCTTGTTCCGAGTTTTCCAAAACTCCAGCCCAATTCCCCTCCATCGACATTTTCTTGATAAGCGTACGCTTTTCCGTTGGTGGAGCTTCGAGCAATGCCGGGTTGAGCGTGGCGCCTGCGGCGCGGAGTTCTCCCCAGCGAAGCGCCCGAAGGAGCAAATAAGGAATGGGATTCAGAGGACTCTCGTGCCGCAAAAAATGGGCTACGACCGTCAGGCGCTGTATGGCGTCGTCGCGATCTGCAGGCTCAGCAGTAACGGATTTTTTCTTGGCAGCGGCCGTGCCCGTTGCAGTCGAAACGGCAGGCTCGTCGACAGCACTATCGGCAGACGCTTCGCCGGTCTCCCCCGTCGCCTCTTCCGCTGGCTTGTGGTACTGCTTCACCATGTCCTGCAGCTCTTCGAGAGCGGTGCGAAGGTTTCTGTAGCTGGGGGCATCGCGGCCGAACTTCTCGTCACAAACACTCTCGAGCGCCTGAAGCGATTCGAGCGCAGTTACGAGGTTAGCAGCAAGCTTTTCGTAGTACGCATCGCCGGTGGCGCGGACAGCCTCATCAAATTCTTCGGCAGTACATTTTTTTTCCGCGATGGCAGTGGCTCGCGCGGCTGCTTTTTCTTCGCCGACGGCGTCCGCCTCGTATCCGACGCGGCGGGACTCGTCAAATTTGAAATAATCGAGCTTACTCTTGGTGAGCGGCAGCCGGCGCACGCCAAAATCGAGCTTGGATCCCACCCAAGCAAGCGGAGCAGAGCGGAATTCCAAATCGCCGTCATCGATTTCCGGGTAGAGTGTGTCCCAAAACTTTTCGAGATAGCCGCGGAGAAGGTCCAAACCTTCACGAAGCCCGACGATGTGATCTCGGAACATAACCGCTTCCGTAAGCCACGCGGCGAGTTGCAAATCCTTGCTTTTGGTGGATAACGCCTCGGTGCTCAGTTTGATGACCACTACGTAGTCAGCTTTCTTGACTTCGAAAGACCACTCTCCCTGTGGGAGTACGTCGTCTTCGCGGCGCGCTTCGCGGATCTTGTCGTAGACAGGGTCGTAGCGCAGGGTCTTTCCGCTAGGGTTGTCCCCGGGGATGGGGTTTAGGAGACCTTCGGGAAGGGGCATGGCCGTTAAGAGGCCGTCTGGGCGATCGCGATTTGGATGTTGCGCAGTTCCAGAATCGGCCATTCCTCGTCATCGGCAAGAAGAATCTTTTGGCCAACGGGGACGGTCTCTCCGTCATCGGTTTCTTCCCACACGGTCGCGCGGCCGAGGCGCACAGCAGGGTCCGTGTGCTGGCCGGCAAAAGGAGTAAGAACGGGGAGAAGGACTTCGCCCAGTTCACGATCTTCGTATTTGTCGGAAGTGCGGACTTTGGCAGGCAGCCACAACAGGTCGCGAAGCCGTTTCGGAGGCGCAGTCTCGATAGAGGTGAGCAGCGCAAAAGGAATCCACATGTAACTGCCCGCGGCGAAGACTTCGAGATTGGTGCCAATGCGCGGATCGCCATCGGACAAATCGTGATACGGCTTGCCGTTAATACGGACCGACAACTGACCTTGGCCAGCGGTATTCTTGGGCATGGGATATTGCTTCTTGCTAAAAAGATCGTGGCGAGTACGTTCGGCGTGAAGGGCGGCATGATAGAGAAGGGCGCCCATCTCGGCGTTGCGGCCCTCGGTGCCGAGAATGTCAAGCTGCTTTTCCGCGCGAACGAAATCACCCGAAAAGCAGAGCAGTTCAAAGAGAAAAGTGCGGCGCTTGGCGTCGGTGGGATTGTCGCGCACTTCAGCGTTGAGAGCTTGAATGGCGTCGTCGAGGCGCCCCGCCTGAAATAATTGTTGGACTGACATGGCACTCCGGATTCAGATACCGCTCTCTCGGAAAATCGGGGTCAAAACGCATGGCTCGAACTGCTTCCGGCGGGGCGTCTGGGTTCCGAGACGCCCCAACCAGAAGTTGGCTGTGTGGTGTTTAGGACGACTTTACGTTCTGCGCCAGATCCCATCCGGCCGCGATGGCGGCTCCTTTTGTGCCATCCGGGTTCTGGGTATTGTAGGTGATGTCGATCTTGCCGAAATTGAAGGTGATGGCGTCAACAGGCATGCCATATTTGTCGCCAGATGCGCCCGCTCCCCCTGACCCTGACCAGTCGTCCAAACCGGAATTGGTCTCGTAAGACGAAACGAGAACGTTTTGGAGTTTCATCGTCCAGTAATCTGCTTGCGTTCCACCGGCCCTCCTGGCCGTAAACAGGAGATTGGGGAAGTGTTGCCCGCTGGCGCACGCGAGCATCAGCTTGGGCGAAGATTTGTCCACGGGCTTTGTGATGCGAAAGTCCTGGAACTTAACCTTGCCCGCGCCACCGCCCGTGCCTCCGACGGACGCAATGGTTGCCTGTGCAGCGCCAATCGACCAATTCAAAACTTGGATCTCGTCTTTGTGAGTTTTATCCTGGGATTCTCCCGGGATACCGTCCAACTTCAAGAAATAATCGGAGTGTGTTCCAGTAAAGATTTTCTGTTCCGCAGGTGATGCCATTCTGTTTTCCTCCTATTCGTCGTTAAACTTCAGAAATCTGTTGTTAACCGAGCTCCCTTTTTTGGAAGCTCCAAGCGGGGACGGCTAATCCCTTATTGGCAGCCGAAACCTCCCAAAAAAGATCACTTCGCAGGCGGTGGAAGTTCCGCCACCAGACGGAGTGAAACGGTCAGCTCGTCCAACTGGAAATGCGGTCGCAGGAAGGCGATCGCGCGATAAGCTCCGGGTTTTCCAGGAATCTCACTGACTTCGATCCTCGCCTCGCGGAGCGGAAACCTTGCCTTGACAGCGGCGCTTGCCTGGTCATCCTCGGTTACATATTGCATGATCCATTGCGTGAGAAATGTCTGGCATTGGATGCGGCTCATGAACCCGCCAATTTTGTCGCGCATAATGGATTTCATGTAGTGGGCAAAGCGGGAGACCGCCAGGATGTAAGGGAGTTGCGAGGAGAGCCGGGCATTGGCGTTTGCTGCAGCTTTATCAAACTTCTTGGGCTTTTGGGCGGATTGCACGCTGAAAAAAGCCGCATAATCCGTGCCCTTGCAGTGTACCAGGGGAATGAGACCCTGGTCGGCGAGTTCTTTTTCGCGCCGGTCTGTAATGGCGACTTCTGTGGGACACTTCAAGGCCACATCGCCGTCATCGGTACGGAAGGTATGCGTCGGAAGCCCCTCGACGAGGCCGCCGCCTTCCACGCCGCGGATAGATGCGCACCAACCGTATTGGGCGAAAGCGGTTGTGAGGCGCGCCCCGAGTGCGTAGGCGGCGTTCCCCCAAAGATATTTGGAATGATCCGTTCCATCCACGCCTTCCTCGTAACTGAACTCGTCGACAGGTTTGGTATCTTTTCCGTAGGGAAGGCGCATAAGCACACGCGGCATGGTCAGCCCAACGTAACGCGAATCCTCGCTAGCGCGGAACGACTTCCACTTTGCGAATTCAGTGCTGTCGAAGATCTTTCCGATATCACGCGGGTCGCCCAACTGCGCGAAGCTGTCCAAATTCAGAAGTTCCGGAGAAGCCGCGGTGAGAAAAGGAGCATGCGCCCCCGCGGCCACTTGCGAGACCTTCTCCAATAGCTCGATGTCTTCGGGATGCTTGCTGAACTCGTAGTCGCCGACCAGCGCGCCAAACGGCTCGCCGCCGAAGATCCCGAATTCATCTTCATAGACTTTCTTGAACATTACGCTCTGGTCGAACTCCGGAGCGCGCTGCAGGTCACGCAACAACTCTTTCTTGCTGACGTTGAGGACGCGAATCTTAAGCATCGAACTGGTTTCGCTCTGACTCATCATGTACTTGATGCCGCGCCAGCTGGCTTCCAGCTTTTGAAACGCAGGATGGTGAAGGATTTCGTTCAATTGAAGAGAGAGAAGATGGTCGATCTGCGCAATGCGAGAATTGATGGTGGCGTCGGCGTCGCGCGAAAGCTTCATCTCGCCTTCAAGAACCTGCGCAACGAACTCCTTGACCATGTCGCGGCCACGCTCACGCGCGGCGCCCTCGCGCCCAAATCGCCCTTGCTCTACGATCTGATCCAGCAGGCTCGATTCGGTGGTCTTAGCTTCCGCGGATTGTGCGGCCGCCTTCTCCGGCTTACTCATCGGGGCCTCCCTTGGCCTTGTCCTGCTCGAGTTCCTTCTTGATCTGATCCGCTTTCTGCGTATTGCCGACAGCTTCCATCAAGAGGTCGTCCAGCTTGTCGTTTCCCTGCAGAGCGCCGCGGAGATCTCCGAGCTTTTGGCGCAGGTCGAGAAGTTCGCGCAAGGGCTTGACGTTCTTTGCGACATTGCCTGGGTCAAAATCATCCAGACTCTTGAAATCAATATCCACTTTGATCTTTCCGGCGTCGGACTCGTCACTGAGCTTATTGTCAACTTCCAGCGACAGATGCGGCTTGAAACTTTCCAGCACGCCGTCGAAGTTGTCGGGAGTAATCTCCACAAAGCGGCGGTCTTTCAGCTTCGGGAGAGCTTCCGTGGGTTGGCCGCTAAGGTCGGCCAGGACACCCATGACAAATGGCAGCTCTTTGACTTCAATGGCGTCACCAACTTCTACATCGTAGGTTACGTGTACTCGTGGCGGGCGTACCCGCTCCAGCTTCTTATGGACGCTTTCTTTTGCCATGTGTTCCCCTTAAGTCTCCGTCAGTGTGGGTAGTGTGTTGAGAGCGATAAACGTTTCGCCTAGGCAGGACACCAAATTACCTGGGCACGGTTTATCACGATTCCTTCTGTCCGTCAATTGGTTCTAAAGTCCTAGGACTAGCCCGCCAGCGCCTCACCGCACATCGTAAATAGAGAATCGCGATCCTCTTGCGACTCACATCGTGTATACCTGCGCCCGGCCTCTGTCGAAGGCTCCCGCCTCCCACAGCAGGCGATCGGAAACCGTCGCCAACGTGGAAAACGGCCAGCAGGGGCCCTTCCACCGGCGATTTGCTCCCGTGCAAGCGAAGCGAGAGGACTACGCTTGACTTGGGTAACCGCCCTGCTTGTGGTTCGAGCATGGTCACGAGTCCGCCTATCTTGTGCCGCCGTCCACTTTCGCTATCCACGGCCTCAGCATGCCGCAGACTATCGCGCAATCGGCTGGAGTGAACAATGCACGGGTGGTGAACTCTCTAGACATTAGAAGTGAACCGGCAACTACCGGAAAAGACAGGGATTAGGTCGACTCGAGGCGCCTTGCGGTTATCGGGCGGAGTGGAGGATGCAGTTTGGCTGCCTCTTGCGGCCAAATTTCCTGTGGAATCTCTTTTGACTTTCACGCGCCGCACCTGCTAGCTTTAGCCGCAAGCCATGCGCCAGCTTCAACCTGTCATCTGGTCTAAAGGCACCTTTCTCACGCCGCAACACCTGCAGACGCGCGACCGCTATGTCGAGAGTTGCCTGCAATTTCGCCTGGAAGGGCTGAATTTCCGGCCTTGGGGATTCCTCGATTTGCTGATCAATCAGGAGGCGCTGACGGAGGGTAATTTTGCGCTGACGCGCGCCTCCGGGCTCCTTGCGGATGGGCTTCCGTTCGAGATTCCGGAATCCGACGCCGCTCCCGCACCCAAGCCGATTGGGCTCTTTTTTGAAGCTGAACAGAGTTCTCTGGATATATACCTGGGGATTCCTGAGTACCGCCCGCACGGGCTAAACGTATCCATCGCGCAGAAAAATGCTGACGTCAGATATCTCTCCGAAATCGTGAATCTGAAGGACGACAATTCCGGCTTGACGGAAAAACCAGTGCAAATCGCCAGGAAGAATCTGCGGTTTCTGGTCGAAGGGGAGTCACGCGAAGGGTGCAATTCGCTGCAAATCGCGCGGATTTTGCGGACCTCCGCAGGCACTTTCCGGCTTGATCCGCAGTATATTCCTCCCTTGCTGGACATTGCCGCGAACGACTACCTGATGGGAATTGCACGCCGGCTGGTGGAGATACTCGCGGCAAAGAGCAGCATACTTGCGGGTGGGCGGCGGCAGCGCAGCGCGGGGCTCGCGGATTTTTCTGCAGCGGACATTGCCAGCTTCTGGCTGCTATACACGGTGAACGGCCACTTCCCTGCTCTCCGTCATATCCACGACGTGCGGCACGGCCATCCCGATGTTCTCTTTCGATTGTTTACCTCCCTGGCAGGAGCGTTGAGCACGTTCTCGCTGAAGATCCAGCCGAGAGACCTGCCGCTTTACGACCATGAAGACTTGGGCGCGTGCTTCACGGATCTGGATGAAAAGCTGCGAGAGCTTCTAGAGACCGTGGTTCCCAGCAATTTCGTTGCACTGCCCTTGAAACTGGTGAAGCCATCCATCTATTCCACGAATATCGATGACGACCGATATCTCGTAGGAACGAAATTCTACTTGGCGGTCAGCTCCACGACGAATCAAGGAGACTTGATCAAGAAAGTGCCGCAGCTGATTAAAGTTTGCTCGGCGACACAAATCGAGCAGCTGGTGCGCCAGGCGCTGCCGGGCATGCAGCTCACGCATGCGGTAAGACCGCCGGCGTCGATTCCCGTGAAACTTAACTATCAATATTTCAGCTTGAATCAGTCCGGAGTGGCGTGGGAAACGGTGACCAAGGGCCGCAGCCTGGCGGCTTTCGTGCCCAGCGATATTCCGGAACCGCAGCTCGAACTGCTCATCTTGCTGCCGCAGGCGATCTAAACTCTTCCGTTTGGAGAAACCCTCCGCTGATCAAAGTCGCGAGCAGGCGGCTGAAGTCCTCTGCGGGCGTCTCCCTAACGATCCAGCCATTTTGTTTGGCCAGTTCGAATAACTCAGCAACGGTGGTCTTGCCGTCGCAGCATGGCAACAGCAGAGCCATCCAGGCCTCCGCTTTGCAATCGAGTGCAAACGGTTGGCCAATCGAGAGAGTGTAATTCTCAGGGGAGATGTCGCCATCGCGGAGAACGTGACGAACGATGATTTCGATGCTGGGATTCGCCAATAGCTTAGCTTGCTCGAGCCTCTTCGGGGCGCCTTCTGTCCGTAATTCCGATTCCCATTTCATGGCCCACTCGAGTGCGGCGGCCGGCGTGCCGGCGCCGATCGGCCGCCGAATGGTAAAGGAAGGTCGCTGATCGCTGTGCCGCTCTATAATCACGATGCCAATCACCAGCTCAAGCACATCGTTCTTGGAAAACAACTTCTCCCACTGCACGAACTGTTCTCGGCCGCCATTCTTGTTAAGGGTTTCTTCGAGGGCAAATTGCCGCGGTTCGAGGATCATGAGGGTGAACAAGGCGACGTCAAACTCCGCTTGTTTTTCTCCCAGCCACTCGCGAATGCGCATCTCGAAGGAGTGGCCGGGTCGCTCCGTGCCCATGGTCCGACAATAGAGGCGCCCGCCTGGTTTTAGCCGCAAAGGCAGTTCAGCGATAACCTTTTTGGTGATTTCCTCGCCAACTTCGCCGCCGCCGTAGAAAATTTCCGCCGTTTTGAGAACGGGCACGTAGGGAGGATGAGCCGCGATGCGATCAAACGTGCGGCCCTCGATCGGTTGATAGAGATCGCCTTGGGCAAAGGTCACATTGTGGATGCCGTTGAGCGCGGCGTTGAATCTTGCAAAATCTATCGAGCGCTCGGCGATATCGGTGGCCCAAATATTTTTGGCGGAACGCGCCGCAAGCAACGCCGCAGGGGCTGTGCCAGCGCAAAGTTCGAGGAAGTCCTCGCAAGGCGCGTAGGAAGTGAAGTCGATGAACTGTTTGGCCGACTTTGTGAGTGCCGGATAAACGATGTCAGGAA